>Ga0124850_1000048_pt1 | contig 12974 bp, 16 predicted proteins | sample PanSoiMetaGPlot1_FD_97462 | JGI IMG/M metagenome (GOLD analysis project Ga0124850, IMG submission 97462) | Tropical forest soil microbial communities from Panama analyzed to predict greenhouse gas emissions - Panama Soil - Plot 1 (PacBio error... | ecosystem: Environmental > Terrestrial > Soil >...
TTCTATTCCAAAAAATGAAAACACCAATTCTCGCTTTCACCCTGTCGATGATCATGTGCCTGGGCGCCCGCGCCGAATTGAAATGGGAGCAGACCGCCATAGAGCTGCATCCCGGCCCCCCGGCCCGAACGACAAACAGGCGGTCGGCCACTTTAAGTACGAGAACACCGGCAAGACGCCGGTGCACTTTAAGTCTGTGCACGCCTCCTGCGGTTGCACGACTGCGCAAACCCAAAAGGACATAGTGCCACCGGGAGATAAAGGCGAGATCACAGCCACCTTTAACATCGGCGATCGTACCGGCACTCAGGTAAAAACCGTCACGGTGGAGACGGACGAGGCGCCAAATCAAAAAACAGTGCTCACTCTAAAAGCGGAAATTCCGCAGCAACTCGAGATCACGCCGAATTTCGTTTTTTGGAAACAGGGCGATAAACCGGATACGAAGACGATCAACGTAAAAGTAGGCAAGGATTTCACCGTCAAGCATATCAAGGTCACGTCATCGACTGCCGACTTTCAAACCAAGGTGGAGGAGGCTGGTAGCGGTCAGTTCAAGATCGACGTGAAACCGCAGGACACGAACAAAATCACCGCTTCAATGCTGACGATTCAGCCCGAGGATTCGCAGAAGGTCTTTTACGCCACCGCGCGGATCACGAACGCACCTGCTGCGCCAGTCGCCCCTGTTGGGCCAACTGCCCCGGCCCGGCCTAGTGCTCCGACTGGTCAAACGCATTGAAATTTGTACTGGCACGCCAGGCTGCTGTAGTGGCAGCGTTGGCGCTTCTCCCTGCGGCAAGCGAAGCGATCTATTTTCGCGACAAGATTTCGTGGCGCTCCGCCATCCCGCCATCGGAGATGGTGACCGTCGAGCAGACACGTGGATGGGGCGACACTGCGATCTGGGTTGATGCACGGCCGGACGAAGAGTTCGCGAGCGATCACGTTCCCGGCGCAATTTCGTTGAACGAAGACCGGTGGAATGAATTGCTGCCGCAATTTCTCACCGTATGGGCGCCCGGCAAAAAAATCATCGTCTATTGCAGTAGCCTGAGCTGTAACGCCAGCCGGGAAGTTGCCCGCCGCCTGCGCAAGGAAGCGCAGCTCTCCGACGTGTTCGTGCTCGAAGGCGGTTGGGAAGCGTGGCTCAAGAAGAACAGATGAACCAAATGCCGAACGCCGAACCTGCCCGCAGTGCTTCGCACAGCGATGCAGGCGGGCGCCCAACGCTCAACGTCGAATCGTTGGCAGCCGCCAACACATCAAACGTCAAATATCAAAAATCATACACCCTCTGGCGCATTCTAGATTTTGTTCTTGCCGGCGTTTTCATCTTCGCTGGGCTTTCGAAGATGTTCGACCTGGATCCCTTGTTTGCTGGTTTGACGCATCTTCGATTCGGGGACGCTTTGGTTCATTTTCGGCAATTGTCGCCTGCAAGTCCCTTGGAATTCGCGAACGGCATCGATAACTTCAAACTTGTGCCGTGGCCGGTCAGCGTCGCGCTCGCGTTTTATCTTCCGTGGCTGGAAATTTTCTGTGGGCTCGGGCTCTTGTTCCGACTTTTATATCACGGTGCGCTAGCGCTTTTAATCACGCTGATGGTGGTATTCACGCTCGCGATCACCGCCGCTAAACTTCGCGGACTCGATATCACCTGCGGCTGTTTCGGTCACGCCAGCCAGCACTGGAGTTTCCCAAGTCACCTTGCGACCAATGTTGCGATTCTGGCGGCACTGCTTGCGCTTAGCTTTTCGAATCGGTTGAGAAAGCCTCTGTAGGCCGGGCGCCGGCCTACCTCTGGTATTCGGCAACCCATATGGTTGCCCTACAATTCAACGCACGCGAGTTTCGAGCGCGTTGCGAATATTTGATGGAGACAAAGGCGCCCACGGAATCGTCATGATTAGGAAACTAAAATCCGGCAAGTATCGACTGTACTCGGGCAAGAAAGATTCCAGGACGGGCAAACGAAAAAATCTCGGCACGTTCAGCAGCAAGGCTCCGGCGAAGAAACACGAACGCGCAGTTCAGTATTTTAAATATCACTAATTGCTTAAGAATGCTGTAGCCACCGGCCTGTGGCCGGTTTTGTCATCACAGATATTTTCAAAGCGAACGCCCTTTTGCAGGCTTGATTAATTCAGTCTGCCCGAGACTATACTGCGTCGTGAGGATTCACGTCCGGTTCCGTCTCCGTTCCGCGTTTTGGATCATGGTGTTTGTGGCGATAGGACATGCAGCAACGCAGGTCTTCAACGAATCACTACTCGCGCAACAATCACAATCGCCGCCGCCGATTACAACAATCCCGCAGTCACCGTCGGGCCCTCCTGTAAGTCAGCGGCCGCAAGCGACTCCCGCGCAAACTCCACCGTCGGAATTGGCAAATCTTGAAGCCAAGGTCCGGCCTTCCGTGATTTGGGTGACCACGTTTGATTCAAAAGGGAATTTGTTGCGGACGGAAACGGGTTTCTTCATTTCGGCGGATGGTAGATTTATTACAACAGCACATGCAACTGAAGGTGGCGTGAATGCCGTCGTGAAAACGGCAGACGGCGGAATTTACAATGTGACCGGAGTTCTCACCGTTTCGAAGTCCGCGGATTTGGCAGTGCTCAAGGCCGAAATAAAGCCCCAAAAGCTTTTGAGATTTCTTGACCTGAACAAGACCGGAGAGCTGTCGGTGGGTGCAAAAGTCGCAGTGGTTGGCAGCGCCCTGGCTGGAAGCGAGGGCACGGCCCGAGAAGCGACTGTCACCGGACAATCGTCCGATCGATTGGAAATTGCGGGGGCAACTGCAGCAAGTTCGGTGGGGTCGCCCGTTGTAAATGAGAATGGCGACGTGATTGGTGTCGTGACGTCGGCCGGAGAAAAGACCGTAGCGCGGCCCGTTGCTGCCTTGGACTCGGTCTTGTCTCGAGTTACCGCTGACACCCAGGCGCGCTGGCCGCAAGTTGCCCAAGCGAGTCCGACGCCGCGTGCGACGCCGAAGCCCCGATTGCTCTACGCGCCTGCGCCATCGTTTCCGCCGGGGCAGTCTCTGCCTGGGCAATCGGGGACAGGCCGTTTCCGATTGACGTTCGATCCGGAAGGAAACGTCAGGGATATTCGAATCGTGTCGTCCACGGGAAATCCGTACTTCGACCAGGCCGCAATAAAAACGCTTCAGCAATGGAAGTCTGCTCCCAGCCAGGGATGGCAAGCGACCGTCCCAGTGACTTTCAAAACACGGTGACCAAAGCTCAAACTGCTGCGCTCGGATTTCGAGTGAAATCAGGTTGGGCGGCGGTTGTACTTCTGACAAATGCCGCCGATTCCCCGGAGCTCTCAGACATCAGTCGCATCGAGTTGTGCGATCAGCTAAGTCCCGAAACGAGGCAGCCGTATCACGCGGCCATGGGAAAACTTGAAACGGATTCGGCAAAAGTGAACCAACGCGAGCGGGTCGTGCGAAGCGCGTCGCACAAATCACTTACAAGACTTCTTAATGGTTATCAGCAAAAAGAATTTCGGATAAAACACGCCGCGCTTGTGGTCGGAAGCCGGACCAATCCGGCAACAATTGCAAATCCGCATATTAGAGCGCATGCCCTCGAAGGCCGCTTGTTTCGGTCGGTCGTAGAACAAAGCTTGCAGGACCATCAGATTCGTACTGAGGTTCTCCTCGAACGCGACGCTTACTTCAGAGTGGCTGCGCGGCTGAAACAGTCGAGCGATGATTTAAAACGGGCGATACAAAATCTCGGGCGATCGGCGGCGGCAAAGGCTGGACCATGGCGCGCAGAGCAAAAGCTCGCCGCGCTGGCGGCTTTGTTCGTGCTCGGATAGCTGATGGAATTGTGGCAACGGAAGCGGTTGCCGTACAATGTGGTTTCGGCCATGAAGATTCGCCCGGCTACCGACGCTGATCGCGATGCGATCTGGAACATTTTCCACCAGGTTGTGGCAGATGAGGATACGTATGCGTTGGATCCAAACATCTCGCGTGAGGATGCGCTGGCGTACTGGTTTGCGCCCGGCACGCACACGTACGTAGCGGAACAACCAGCGATAGGAATCGCCGGAACTTATATTTTGCGGCCTAACCAATCGGGAGGCGGATCGCATGTCGCCAACGCAGGATTCATGGTTTCAGCAAGCGCTAGGGGGCAGGGAATTGGTCGCGCGATGGCCGAGCACTGCTTGAGTGAAGCGCGTCGGCTTGGTTTTCGCGCGATGCAATTCAATTATGTGATTTGCGCGAATACAGCGGCGATCCGTCTATGGCAGGAACTCAGCTTCGAAATCGTTGGCACGTTGCCCGATGCCTTTCATCATCCAGAAAAAGGGTATGTCGATGTTTATGTGATGTATCGTTCCTTGCTAACGTGAGGCGTTTGGCGCGCCCGGCGATCGTGCCTTACCAGTCAAACAAGCATTGCCAAATGCATGATTTCCTGTTGAACCTAAACAGTGGAATGCAGACCGTGATTCAGGTTATCGCGACCGGGACTGGATCGTTGCGGAACAAAATCATGAGTGATCCGCAACTGGAAAAGAAGTTTGGTTTTATCAAAGTCTGGCATAAACAACCGGGCCGCCCGCATGGCTGGGCGAAAATACACAGTGCTCGCGATGTTCATGGAGCCATCAATGTGGAGTGGCACGCGCGCAGCAGAACATTGATTTGCCGTGTAGTGACGAAGCTCGGCAATAAGCCGAACTCAATCATTGGCGATTTTGTCGATTATCTGCTGGCGCGCCATCAAAGCCGTATTCTGGCGATTCACATCATGCGCCGCTAATCCGCTGGCGCTTTGGGATTCTCGGTTGTCGACCCGAACTACTCGACGGTGACGCTTTTTGCGAGGTTCCTGGGTTTATCGACGTCGCGGCCGAGTTCGACAGCGACGTGATACGCCAGAAGCTGAAGTGGAATGACGGCAAGAATCGGCATCACGTAATCAGGCGCTTCCGGCAGCAGGACGATCTCATCCGCAATTCCTTTTAGGTGTTTTGCACAGTTACCGCTGGTCACTGCGATAATCGGGCCTTTGCGAGCTTTAACTTGCTCGATGTTATTCAAATTTTTTGAAAACACGGAATCATCAGGCGCGATAAAGACTGATGGAAGATCAGGACGGATCAGCGCAATCACGCCGTGCTTGAGTTCCGCACTCGGATGACCTTCGGCGAAAAGATAAGTGATCTCCTTCATCTTCAACGCGCCTTCGAGAGCAATCGGGAAATTGAACTGCCGGCCAAAGAACAGAAAGCCGTTCGCACTGGCGTATCTAGCGGCGATTTCCTTGATCTGATCGTTCAGCTCTAAAACCGTTTCAATCTGTTCGGGCAACGCCTGGAGCGCTTCGATCACGCGTGTCCCTTCCGCCGTCGCGAGATTTCGCATCCGTCCGAAGAGCAATGCAAGGAGCGTGAGAATAGTGACCTGCGAAGTAAACGACTTGGTGGCCGCCACGCCAATCTCCGGACCCGCATGCATGTAAACGCCTCCGTCGCTTTCACGCGCGATCGTGCTTGCGACGTTGTTGCAAATTCCAAGCGTGAGAAAACCTTTGCGCCGGCTTTCACGTAACGCGCCGAGCGTGTCCGCAGTTTCGCCGCTCTGGCTAATGGCGAAGACCAATGTCTCAGGCGTCATTGGCGTATTGCGATGGCGAAACTCGCTGGCGTAATCCACTTCGGTTGGGATGCTTGCCATGCGCTCAATTAAATATTCGCCGACTCTTGCTGCGTGCAGTGCCGTGCCGCATCCGGTGAGAACGATCCGCCCGACATCGCGCAGTTGCGGTGGACCCATATTCAGTCCGCCCAGCTTTGCCGTGGATTCGTCAGGGTTAAGACGGCCGCGCATCGCGTCGCGGACCGTGTTGGGTTGCTCAAAGATTTCCTTGAGCATGTAATGGGGATAGTCCCCTTTGCCGACATCTTCGGCTGTGAAATCGACTTTGCTGACCGGATGCTCGGTGATATCGCCGGCAAGAGAACTGATCTCGAATTTGTCGGGCCCGGCCGCGACGACGTCGAAATCATTTAAATAAACTGCATCGCGTGTGTAAGCGACGATCGCGCTCACATCGCTGGCCAAAAAATTTTCGCCGTTGCCTACGCCGAGGACGAGCGGACTTCCACGGCGTGCGCCGATCATGAAGTCAGGCACATCTGCATGAACCAGAGCGATGCCGTACGTGCCGATCACTTGCCGGAGCGCTGTGCGAACAGCCTCAAATAGCAGGCCTTTCTTTCCGGCTGCGTCCACCGTGCTTGCGCACGAATCGTCGTAGAGTTTCCCAATCAGATGCGCGAGCACTTCCGTGTCAGTGTCGGAGCGAAAGCTTGTATCGCCGTTCCGGACGAGCTCATCTTTGAGCGCCTGATAATTCTCGATGACGCCGTTGTGGACCAGCGCCAGCTTGCCGCTTGCGTCAAAATGTGGATGCGCATTTTCATCATTCACTTTGCCATGCGTCGCCCAACGCGTATGGCTGATGCCTAACGAACCGGATACCGGTTGTTTTTTGACCAATTTAGCCAGCGAAGCGATGCGTCCGGCGCATTTGCGGGTGTCGAGCTCTCCTGCATCGACAACGGCGAGTCCTGCGGAATCGTAGCCCCGGTATTCGAGACGCCGCAATCCGTCGAGCAAAATCGGCGTCGCGTGTGCGCGGCCGACGTAACCAACTATTCCACACATGATTGGGGACTGTAGTTGCGGCAATTCTCACTCGCAACATTGAGCAAACACCCGCTCTGGGTCTTCAAAAAATATGCCGCAAAAGCAAAGATGCTGAGTTATTCATTATTCGCAATGCAAGCTCAGTCGGACCGCAAATCGCTTCTGCGAAGTGCAACCGGGAAGACGCCCGGCGCACTGCCGCCGGGGACATTGCAACGAACGCTTGCCATCATCATGGGTGGCGGCGCGGGCACGCGCTTGTTTCCGCTGACAAAAGATCGCGCCAAGCCCGCCGTGCCGCTCGGGGGAAAATATCGCATCGTAGATATTTCGATTAGCAACTGTCTTAACTCAGGGCTGCGCTCGATTTATCTGCTGACGCAGTTCAACAGCATGTCGCTACATCGACACATTCAGGCGAGCTACAAGTTCGATAATTTTTCGCGTAGCTTCGTGGACATTCTCGCGGCGCAACAAACTCCCGAGGGCTCGCAATGGTACCAGGGGACTGCCGATGCGGTGAGGCAAAATATGCGCTACTTCCTTGAGGGCTCTTACGATTATTATCTCATTTTAAGTGGCGACCAGCTCTACCGGATGGATTTTCGAGCGCTGCTGGATCAGCACATCCGCCTCGGCGCAGAGATCACATTAGCTACGAAACCGGTGGCACGCCACCAGGTGTTTGAGTTTGGCATCATGCAGAGCGGCGTCGATCGACGGATTACCGGCTTCATCGAGAAACCATCGGATCAATCTGGTGTGCAGGAAATGAAGATGGGCCGGGATTTGCTTCGCGCCATTGGTGCGAACGAAGACGACGAATTGTTTCAGGCATCGATGGGTATTTACGTTTTCAATCGCAACGTACTTATCAAATGCATGGAGAGCGATTTGTTCGATTTCGGTAAACACATTATTCCGACGTCGATCAAGGATCGGCACGTCAGCGCGTTTATCTTTGACGGTTACTGGGAAGACATCGGAACGATCCGCGCATTCTACGAAGCTAATCTTGATCTGACTGATATGGTTCCGGAATACAGTTTCTTCGAACCCGACTCTCCGATCTATACGCATCCGCGGTTTTTGCCGGGCAGTAAGATCAATGGTGCAACGCTCCGGCAGGCGATTATTTCCGACGGCTGCATCATATCTGACGCGCACTTGGAGCGAAGCGTCATCGGCATTCGCAGCGTCATTCAAAGCGGCGCGACCATTCGCAACAGCATCGTTATGGGCGCCGATTACTTTGAGCTTGGCGTAACTGATTCCTCCCAGCCTCCAATGGGCATCGGGAAAAATTGCGTGATCGATCGTGCAATCATCGATAAGAACGCGCGCATTGGCGATGGCGTTGTAATTACGCCGGAAGGCAAATCGCAGAACTTGGACGCAGACAATTATTTCATCAGGGACGGTCTCGTCGTGGTTCCTAAGAACGCGGTTATCCCCGCCGGTTTCTGGATCTGAGATTGCTCTGGCCTCCACCGTGTTGCTGTAGGGGCGTTCTCTCTGATGGTCGACCATCTAGAGCACACGCGCCGTAGGGTTTTGTCCTAGCAGACAATCAGCCTACGGTCCGATTGTGTGTGTTCATGCAGTGAGCAGACTGCTCATTGCATATGATCGCTTATCTTAATCTCGATGATCGGCTCTCGATCTTGCGCGTAGGCGATCCTTTCAGGAGCTGGAATTCGCTCGACGACCAGCGGGTCTGCGTTCTTTGCAGGAGAAAATTTAAGGGACGGCAGGTGGATATTCGCCGCTTGCCTGGACGAAAATTCAGACTGTGTTGTCCCACGTTAGGGTGCCTGTCCACGCCACATCAGTGGCGGTATGCGACGCGGCCGGTTGATTCTAATCCGGCTAAAAAGCATTGGCGACGCGTTTTGCCTAACAAACGTCGGCGTCGAACGCACGAATCAACGCTGCGAATGCAGGCCTGCCGCGTATGATTGGTGCCAATCTAGATGAGCCTGCGGTGGCATTAGCGCCGGATGAGGTGCTGATGAAACACATTTCCCGGCGGCGCCATGACGCTCTTGCTGAGTTATATGGCCGGCACAGCAAAAGATTGCGAGCCACCATCGATGGAGTCGTTCATGAAGAAGCCGAAGCCGACGATGTGTTGCAGGAAATTTTCATTCAGGTCTGGGAGGAAGCTGGTCGTTATTCAGCGAAAGCCGGAAAACCACTCGGCTGGATGGTGACTATCGCGCGGCGGCGGGCGATTGACCGATTGCGGCGGCGTCAGGCTTATTCTCGTGCGCGAGAGCGCTACGAAAAACGAGTGGTCCAGGAATTACAGACTCCTCGCCGCGACGCGGCAGATGGACTTGTTTTAAACGATCTTCGGAAGTTTTTGAGAAAAAGCATTCGAGCCCTGCCTCGCTTACAACGCGAAGCCGTCGAGCTCGCTTTTTTCAGTGGGCTAAGCCACAGGGAAATTGCTGCTGCTACAAGCGCTCCTCTTGGGACTGTGAAGACGCGGCTGGAACTAGGCTTGCAAAAACTGACTCACGCACTCAGGCCACTGCGCCACAAGGTGTGAGTCAGAAAAAGATAATCGCTACGTTTGCTCGCTCGCCGGGGCTAGCGAAACAAAATTATCAGCAATACAATCAGTATGACGATAGCCAGCCCACTTGGGTAATATCCTCAGCCAGTGCTATACGGCCACGTAGGTAGCGCGCCGATCACCAGCAACAGCAGGATCAAAAGCAGAATAAGACGCATGGTTTGATTTATTCGAGTTGAGTGTGCGTTTCCGAGCGCGCGCCGCTTACAATCGCAGTGCGCGCTCGGCGAATCGCGATAGTGTATCTATGGGCTTGGGGAAGTGTTGACGTTAATGTCAGTTTTTTCTTCCTTCGTCGTAGTGCTGCTGCCTTCAGGTGGATTTACCACTGTGGTATTAGTCTCCTTCTTCTCTGACGGGGGATTTACGATTGTGGTGTTACTCTCTTTTTTGTCGGCAGCAGGCAGATTGACAGTTGTTGTCTTTTGCTCGCATGCGGCGAACAAGGCCAACATAGCAAACAGGTAAATGGATTTTTTCATACCAGCTGGATCGTATTGCGCTTCGATCCGGTCGCCTCACTGCTGACGGTACTTCTAGCGAGCGACGCACCCTAATTGTGCGAGTGCTAAACTCCGTTCCAATCCGAAGCGCAATCGGCTGAATAGCGGGTCCGCGTCAAAATCGAATTACATCTGCTCAATCTCAGATCGAAGCTCGTTGCTTGTTCTGCCCAATCTCTTTTGGAGGCGGCCGAGAAGCTCGTCCTCCTTGCCTTCGGCAAAGGCCAGATCGTCGTCAGTCAGCTGGCCGTATTTCCGTTTAAGATTGCCTTTAACTTCGTTCCAACTCCCTTTCAATTGTAACTTCATAACACAGACAATTCGTCTAACAGATAGTGACCGGCCTTGATGTTTTTCAACTCAGTGCCGTTGAAACAAACAAAACGCGCCTTTGCTGCCCGCCCATTGGCGGAACAGAAAGGCGCGTCGGAGACGAACTAAACTAGATGATTAATCTTCGTCCACGATTACACGATCAACGACCATGCGGTCGCCGGTTCCGGTGTAATGGACGCGGACGGGAACACCCACCTTAACCCTTGTTTTCACGACGTCCGGATCCAACATCTTGCCGCTTCGCGTCACATAGGTGACAGTGTTGCCGAAGCGATACCGGACTGGACCGCTGGTTTCTTTAAGGACGATCGCACTGCCTGGAGTGTACTCGGTAATCGTTCCGTTGGCGTCGGTCGTGGTCGTCGTGGTGGTAGTCTCTGAGACTTGTGCCCACGCGAATGGCGCCGCTAATGCCAACGCAATGCTTAATACTGCTTTTTTCATGTTTTCCCCTTTGTTCATTAAGTTGCGGCAGTGATAATCGCTCTTTGTTCCCTCTAAATCGGAGAATCCAAAGGGCTTGCCGCTTTACCCCGATTCGGATTGGGTATGTGGTGTGGATGCTTGGCAGCGTGTTTTGTTGTGGTTGAGATAGCTTTGTACAATTGACAGTTTAGTTTGAGAGCTGAATATGAATTTCTGGATCGGCACCTCTGGATTTCAGTACTCAGAATGGAAGGGAAATTTTTATCCCGAAGATTTGCCAACCACAAAGATGCTTTCGTTTTACGCCGAACGATTTACCACTACCGAGATCAATTACACGTTTCACCGCATCCCCGCGCAGAAGACGATCGAAAACTGGAAAGCGCAAACGCCGCAGAAATTTCGCTTCGCTTTAAAAGCCCCACAGAAAATCACGCACTGGGCAAAACTGCGTGATTGCTCTGATACGATTGAATACTTCTGCAAAGTGGTGGTTGATCTTGGCGAACGCCTCGGGCCAGTGCTATTTCAATTGCCGCCAGCGTTCAAAAAACACGCGGAGGTTTTAAGGTCCTTCCTGCGTGAGTTTCCCTCGATGCGCGCCGCTTTCGAATTCCGTCATGAGTCGTGGTTCGACGACGAGATTTTCGATCTGCTTAAGTCGCGCAATATCGCGCTATGCATTGCCGATACGGAAGCAATTGCGACTCCGAAGAAGAGTACCGCGGATTACGGTTATCTCCGTCTTCGTCGCGAGGATTACAGCGAAGAAGATGTGAAACGTTGGTCGGATTTCGTTCGCGAACAGAACACAACCTGGAGTGACGCCTTCGTCTATTTCAAACACGAAGAAAGCGGCATCGGGCCGAAGCTCGCCACGCAGATGATGGAATTGCTCAGTGAATCTTGAATGCCTAACGGCCGATTAGGATGAAGATTCCAGCTACGAGCGCAATTGCACCCGTAATGAAGCCGATGCCCAATCCAGTGAGTGTCACGATTCCGACGATGATCAGATAAATCGCGAGTAGAAGCATTCCGATATTTTTGGTGATCATGCGGGGAGTATGAGCAATTGCGGCGATGATTGACAATCCTCAAAGGCGTTGTCGCCGCCCAGATCCCCGAGATGCACTTTTGGACGTCAATATCGGCGCGTTTTTTTAATGGCGGGATTTCCTATTTGCCCCCCACGCGAACTACCACCGCAGAAACATCTTTCACATCAACGAACGCATCGAAATATTCAGCGCCAGTCAGATTCGAAAGATGAACCACGTTATCGGTTACCTGCGCGATCTTGCCGCCCATTTTCTCTCCGGATCTTAAGTGTAGCTCGACACTTTTACCGGCGCTGCCCGCAAGAAGGCTAGCGACTGTCGCATTAGCTTGTAGAGCGGTTTTTTCCTGAGCGAACACACTCCACGAGGCGCTCACTGCAACAATGGTTACGAGAAGAAGTAAATGTTTCATAATCCGCTCCTTCTGCGTGATTTCTGGTTGATTGGCCAGCAAATAATATACAGGTCAAGGAGCGGCGGTCTCGAGTCCCCGATGCGATACAGATCACACGGCAGTTGTCTTCGTCATGGGCAAAAGCGTGTTCCACAGATGGTTGGGGTTTGATTTCTCGTTGGCAGGCGAAGCGCCTGCCCTACAATTCGGTATGAGTTCGATCGCGGGAAATCTCGATCGTGTTCGGGAACAAATCGCAACCGCGGTGGCGAAATCAGGCCGATCGGCTGATGACGTTGCGCTGGTCGCGATCAGCAAGACGCATCCGGCAGACAGCGTGCGTGAGGCGATCGAAGCCGGGCAAATTCTCTTCGGTGAAAGTCGCGTGCAGGAAGCCCGCGCAAAAATTCCTGAGCTACCGTCGAACATCCGTTGGCATTTTGTTGGGCATCTTCAGAAAAACAAAGTGCGCTCGGCCCTGCCGCTATTCGAAATGATTCACAGTGTTGATTCTCTCGCACTCGCGCAAGACATTAACCGGATTGCGGAAGAAGAAGGATTGTATCCGCGGGTTTTGCTGGAAGTGAACGTGGCAGGTGAGGGGAGTAAATTCGGATTTGTTCCCGACCACTTGTGTCAGCGAATGGGAGCACTGTTAGCGTTGCCCCGGCTTTCAATCGAAGGACTGATGTGTATTCCACCGCTCGCTGTGGAATCAGAAGACTCGCGGAAATTTTTTGTGGAAGTCCGGGCGTTGCGCGATTCGCTCGAAAAGGAATTCAGCTTAAAGCTGGCCCACCTTTCGATGGGAATGACGCAAGATTTTTCAATTGGAATTGAAGAGGGCGCGACACTGGTGCGCGTCGGCACGGCGATCTTTGGTGAGCGTTCGAAGAAGCAGGCGGCCTAGTCCGTGGCTAACTAGCGATTCGCTTTTCAAATGCGACTTGAACCAAACAACATCCAGCAAATCGGAGACGAACTCGCCATT
>Ga0124850_1000049_pt1 | contig 12946 bp, 18 predicted proteins | sample PanSoiMetaGPlot1_FD_97462 | JGI IMG/M metagenome (GOLD analysis project Ga0124850, IMG submission 97462) | Tropical forest soil microbial communities from Panama analyzed to predict greenhouse gas emissions - Panama Soil - Plot 1 (PacBio error... | ecosystem: Environmental > Terrestrial > Soil >...
ATTACCGGCAGGTCGGCGGGCTTGGCACCCTCCTTGAGAATGCGGCCGGCATAGATTGCCGACTGACGACGGCGCGCAACTTGCCATGGTCGGCGGTCATGCGGCCGACCGTGATGGGTAGACGGAAGCGGCGCGGCCCGGCACTGCCCGGATTGAAAAATAGTGTGCCGTTCTTCGTCTCGATCTTGGGGCGGTGCGAGTGACCATAGATCACCACGTCGATGTTGTCGGCGGCCTGGGGGTGCAGCTCGGCCAGAATGTGTAGCACGTAAATGCGGAAGCCATCGATCTCGATCCGCTGCGTCACAGGTAGGCTCGCGCTCCACGCGCCGCAATCGACGTTTCCGCGCACGGCGTGGACCGGCGCCAGCGCGCCGAGCCTCGCAAGTACGTCAGGACTACCAACATCCCCGGCATGGAAGATGGGATCGCAGCCGGCAAGTGCCGCGAGCGCCTGCGGCCGCAGCAGGCCATGGGTATCGGAAATCGCGCAATGGTTCGCATTACGCCCGATCAGACTACGAGAGGAGCCGCGTGCGCCGGGCAGCTATCTTAAACGAGCGAATGTTTTTCGGGATTTTTCAGGGTGACCGTATGTGGTCCCTACCGTTTCGGCGAGGTGCGAGTCGCTACGGTAGCCTTGCTGATTTTTACTGCGCTTCCTGGATGACGTTCCTGCGGCGTTGTTATCACCAAATTCTCGGACCTTCGTCACCTTGCGAAGTTCTCCAACGGTCTTTGCAGATACGCCGGTGCCTGCGTCCGCTTCAACGCGCATTTTGGCTGGCAAGCCGCTGAGAGCTATGTCGAGCGCAGCAATGCTTTTGCACTTATATCGGGGCATAGCTTCCTCGCTGATTTGTCGAGGCATCACCGAGCAGCGTGATGAACTCGCGCCGCTTCATCGGTCGCCTCATAGGCGCGGCCGCTCAGCGCTGGGGCTCTGCAAATGCTGAACTTACCGGTCGACCTGAGCCCGCTTGTTCTTCGTGCCGCGGGCGGATGTCGCCTCCGCCTGCCGGACGGGTGGCAGCCGTGCAGGTTCCTCTGCGGCCGGCTCGATCTTGGTTTCGGCGAGCTGGCGGCGCAGGTCTGCTGAGAGTCCCGCATGGGTGCTGATGGGAGTGAAGGTCGAGCCATTTGACCCGCCGTTATAGGCCATCAGACCAGCATTGGTCGCAACGACGTCGCCGGGACGCAATGTCGGATCATCAGCAACAGCTGGGTTGACGAGGCCGAAGGCGTCCCTGCCGTTGCAGGTGCAGCCGGGGATGATCTTCTTCCGGTACGTGAACGCGGTGGCAAGCTCCGAGTAGCGCTTGCCGTCTGGCGCGACCGCGTGCTCGATGCTGTTGCCGTTGTAGATCTTGGTTTCGCTCGCCGGACAAAACGAACTGCAGGTCTGCGTCGAACTTACCCCGCTATGACTTTGGATTGGGAAGTAACGTCCGTCGCACAGGCGCACGCAGTAGGCGATGCCTCCCTCGGAACGGGTTGCTTCCGGGCTGCTCGACGGGGTGGTCGGTTCCGCATTGGCGACGGGGGAATTCCAGAGGCGGCCGAACAGCGCCTCGAAAAAGTTTTGGGCAGAGGCCGAAGCGCTGGAGATGACAAGCGTTGTGGCGGTGATGCCTGTCACGAGGATACCTTTGACGCCGCGGCTCAAGCGGGTCTGGCGACGGATCAACAAAGCGAAGGACTCCCCCCAGTCACGCGCCGACGGTTCCCCATACGCGCTATCGCTCACTAACTTTAGCAGCGGGCGGAAATATGACTTAAGAGTGCTGGGACTAACACTACTTTGGCAGATTTACTCACGGCCGCCGGTTGTTGCAAATCCATTTTCGACAATGCGGGCATCGCTGCGGCGGTAGTCGAGCGAAGAGTTCGAGGATGGCGTGGCGTACGGCGGGCAAAGTTGGTTGAGGCGGCGGCCCATTGATTCTTTTTTTCCCGCCTTGCTGTTGCGAGCCGGCGATGCTGGAGGAAGGCGTAAGCGATCATCGTCATAAGCGCATGTCGGTGAAGGCCTTGCCAGGATCGTCCCTCGAAGTGGTCAAGACCAAGTTCTTCTTTCATCTGCTGGTGAGCCTGCTCGCAAACCCAACGCGCCTTGATGGTGGTTGCTAAGGTGCGCAGGTCGGTCTTCGCTGGCAGGTTGGCGAGATAGTATTTCTTCTCTCCCGACATCCTGTGTTCGCCGATGAGCCAAGCCTCATCGCCGGGCAGATGTTGTTGGCCCTTGTCCCTGATCTGTGGTGGTCCATCGGCGACCCGCACCCGGACAGCGGCGAAACGAGCCTTGAGCTTTCCTTTCGTGCCGCTGCGCCAACTGATGGTGCGCCATTTGGTGTTGGCCAGCATATCCTCGGCCGGTATCGATAGAATGTCAGGAACGTGCCGCTGACGAGGACGACCGCGCCTTGCGACTGGCCAGATCATCCGTACATCGGCAGGGTACACCTTGAGGCGCCGCGGAATACCGACTGCCCAAGCAAGCTTGCGAGCTGTGAGCCCCTGACGGAACGGCGCGCTCAGCCCATAACCGGCATCCGCCAACACGCAGCCAAAGCGCACACCGGCCGCAATAGCACGATCGATCTCCGCCAGAGCCATTTCCGGTTTCGTTCGTGCCGTTCGACATTCGGCCGGAACACCCGCTCGCTCCAACCGAGACCGCTTGCGCGTCCAACTCTCGGGAAGAAACAACCGCAACGCCAGTACGACCGGCACTTCGCCTCGCGCCAGCGTCAGCGATACCAGGGTCTGGCAGTTCGCGGTCTTGCCCAGCGCTGACGCATATTGCGCAGCGACACCAACCGAATGCGTACCTTTCTTGGGTATTGCAGTATCATCGATCACCAGCACGGCATCGCTGCCGCCTACGAGCCTGTCTGCTTGTACGAGTAGTTCGGTTTCCACAGGCGTTGCGTCCCAGACCCCGGCCGCAATGAAGTGATGCAATTGATCGCATGCGCCGAGCGCAAGCCGCTTCGCCATCGGCTGAACGCTCTTGCGGTCGCCAGGACCGATCAGCCCCGACACGTAGAGCGGGCACATTTGTCGCCGTGCTTTGTGACCCAACCGATCCAGAAACGGCTTGAGCCAACGTCCGAGCTCGTTTCTCCAATCCGATGTCCTACTAACCATGGTCGGCCACTCCAAAAAGCCGACCACCCATGAGTCACAGAAAAAGTGATTTGGGAATCCCGTGCCCGCGAAAAATCTGCCAAAGTAGTGCTAAGAAGCTTGCCTGTGCTAGTCGCATCAATCGCGTCAAGTAAATGATTGAAATCGCCCCGTCATTTATCTAGACGCTCCGATGGTCGGCAGCTTCCCCGGCTGCTGCGCGCGCCGCGAGCGGCCATGCCACCGCCGCGCCGCCGAGCAGCGTGATGAACTCGCGCCGCTTCACTCGATCACCTCGTCGGCACGCGAGCGCAAGAAACTACGAAGAGTGCATTGGAGCAAAGAAGCATCTAGTCTTGGGTTTGCACCGATACTGGTCCTGAATCAAATTCATTTGCTACCTGATTATAGGCACAACGATGGAAGCGATCATCAGGCGACGGTGTTGCCATTTCGGCGGGAATAATTTCATCACTCGCTGGTAGATAGTAACTACCATTCGGCAGCACTGTAGCCTCAACTGGCTTACAATCCTGTCCGTTACAACATAGATGCCCATCTCGGTCACGGAGATTCGTGTAAATATCGTGAGCTAGGACGGTACTCGACAGGCAAAGTAATCCTATTGTTGCCAGCAACTTTTTCATTTCGACCCTCGCGCCGTTCGGCTTATTTCCCACCGTCAGCGTGACACGTAGCTGTTCGACGGCTGTGTGAACTAGTTCACACTTGAGCGACATCGAGGCTACAGTGAAGGCGCTACGCCGATTGGCTCGGACCCTATACTGCACTGCGCGATTTTGGTCCGGCCGATGACGGCTTCGGGGTCACTACCGGTTTTGACGATGTCCGGCGCACGATCGCTTTGATCTCGAAGCGGACTTCACCGGATCACGTTGTGATGTCTCAGATGTGCCAGAAGCGGCTGTGAGCAACCGCAGCAAAACAATCGCGTTATTCGACCACCTCGTCGGCGCGGGCAGGTCGTGCCAAAGCGGCCATGAGCCAGCTGCGATCCTTCACCTCTTGCGCTTTTCGGCCGGCCTTCCTTTGTTGATCCCAACTGATCGTGCAGCACCCTCGTACCAACTGCTTGTTTTAAGCTTGGCCAGCCTGCCCTTTGTTCTCTTCGTTGCGATCACTGATGTCTTGAGCTTTGGAGCACGTACTGCGGTCAGATCATTTTTGGACATAATATTGACCTCCGCTAGACGAGCGAACGCCCGCGTTCTTCACAATGGCGAAGGTGACGCCGGAAAGTCCCGGTGGCAGTGGAATTCCCGCGTAAAGGGCTTGCCTCGAATCGGTTTTCTGGCGAGAGATTCACGCGCTGGAGTTCGGTGACCGCATCGAGCTTCCGTTCCCGAGCCGCACGGTCGAGTGGCTCATTTACCACTCGACCGTGCACCGCAAAGTGAGAGCAGCGTCGACATTACTGCCGACGCTGTTCCCGAGCTCAACAGGTTCTCGCCTGTCGCCTAGTTCATCGCATCAGGAGCCATCCATGACATGGCCCAGACCGGTCGATCGAACGTCCGGCATGTTGACCCTCAGCGCAGGTACACTGTCGTGCTTGGCCCATCATGGAACGCCCCTTTCGAAGCGTTGCCCCACGACGACCGCGCTGGAATGCACGATAGTGCCGATGGACGATGCGGATCGTATGCCTGCATTGGGCGCGGTCAAGCCTCGACAAAAACTTTTCGACGATATCCACAGAGCGCACTGTGTGTAGCCCCTTGAAAATCCGGCACGAGCGCCGCGGCTGGTGACGGGGCATCCCGGGCGGACGACCTAACGGCGAGGTGCCATTCTGGAGCGCGTTGGGCGCCCGTTGCAGTGGGGGATTTTGGCTGGGCTGAGGACCGGAATGGCTCAAACCCGGTCATTGCGTGATGTCTGCTGCACGGCCGCTCTTCCACCGAAAGCGGAAGTCCTTTCGCGATCTCGTTATGTCGCAGATGTGCCAAAAGCCGACATTGCCCTTTGTCATTCGATTACTTCGTCAGCACGCAACAGAAGTGAGGTTGGCATCGTCGGCTTGATTTATGAGAGATTACGATGGGTTGCGCGCGCGGCGATCTTGTCCTGCGTTTTGGTCGCGAAATCGCTGGCGTCATGTTGTTCGTGCAATTGTTCTTCAAGCGGCCCGGTGGCGCGGTTGACCATCCGCCCGCGCTTGACGGCCGGGCGCTCGTATTGACACCCAGCGATTCGCCCGTAAATCGATCAGCTTGTGCATCACCAACCTCCCGAGGCGACGGATTCGGTCAGCAGCGAGCGAACGATAGCACGAATAGCGACTAGAAATATTCCCACATGCGGTCGATCAAGCCGGCCGAGCGTGAAGTATCCGCAGCGGATCGATTCCTGCAGCCGCCAGGTGCGAATAAGCTGATCGGCAATTTTGTGCGCAATAGTAGTCTTCAAGAGTTCCAAGACCCCCGCCACCGAGCGGCCTGTGGAATCCACTGCTATTCGTGGCATCCTTGAGGCTCCTTGGTAGCCTAGCCGGTCTAGTAGGATCCGGCCGTGCTTACTTTCTCCGTCCCACAATCCCAAGGAATTGAGACGATGCCCCTCTTCATCTGCACCGCATGCGGCACGCAATATCCCGAGAGCGCGCAGGTACCTTCTCATTGCGTCATCTGCGAGGAGGAGCGCCAATACGTCCCCGCCGCGGGGGCAGACCTGGACCACGCTTCAAGCGCTAGGACAGACCCACACCAATGCCTTCCGCGAATACGAGAAGGGCATTATCGGCATCGGCTCGACTACCGCATCCGCTATCGGTCAGCGCGCACTGCTCGTGCGCACAGACAATGGCAACATCCTGTGGGATTGCATCGCCACGTGCGACGCTGCGACCGTGACAATGATTCAAGCGCTTGGCGGCATCGATGCCATCGCCATCTCGCACCCACATTTCTACACGACGATGGTGGAATGGGCGAGTGCGTTCAGAGCGCGCATCCACCTACACGCGGCAGACAAGAAATGGATCATGCGGAACGATCCCGTTATCCAGCTATGGGACGGCGGGACGAAACAACTTTGGGACGGCGTCACGTTGGTGTGCTGCGGCGGTCATTTTGAAGGCGGCACCGTGTTGCATTGGGCTGGCGGGGCTGGCGGACGCGGCGCGGTTTGCGCCGGCGATATCCTTACCGTGACGACCGACCGCAAGTGGCTATCGTTCATGCGAAGCTATCCGAGTTTCATTCCATTGTCGGCCCGCACAGTCGAGCACATCGGCGCAGCACTTAAGCCGTTCGCGTTCGAGGCGATCTACGGTCATTACTTCGACCGCGTCATCCCGAATGGCGGCAAAGCCGTGCTGAAAAAATCTGTCGCGCGTTATGTGGCGGCGGTCGAAGGTAAGCGAGGCTATGAATGAGCGGGTTTAAAGGCGTTGCACTTCGCATCCCGGCTGCGCGGCTCACGCGCGATCGGGCTGTAACATGCTAACGCGGTTACCCTCGGTGTCGAGAAACGAAACGTACCTTCCGACGCCGGGAATCTGCATCGGCTCACCGAGAACCTTGCCGCCCTCTTTCCCGACGCGCCGCATCGCCGATTCGATGTCATCCACCCCGATGACGATCGACGGGTATTGCGCCGGCCAGTCGGGCTTCTTCGGGAAGAATCCGCCATTGATGGCGCCGGCGGGAGCACCCGGCTTTATATCCGACTCGGCAGTGGTGACGAGCACATAGTCGCCCATATCGGGGCCGAGCATCTGCGTCTTCCAGCCGAAAGTCTTTTCGTAAAACGACGCCATGCGTCTTCTATCTTCCGCCGGCATTTCAAAGTGAACGACGGGGCTCATCGTGACCATGATGGCGGCTCCTTATCCAAACGATCGATAGGTTGGACCCATAAAAGTGGCTAATTGGAGCGTATCACCCGCTCCGGCGTCACGGCGGACCGTCGCCGGGATCATTCTGGAGAGAACGCTTGGCGCGCGTAATCAGCGGCGGCGCTCTTCGCCAAGGACGGAACCACGGAGGCGCGCGCGAGTTTCAGAAGAACTGCACGCGCCCCGAACCGCCCACGGTGCGACCATGACTGAGCGGCTGATGTTCGCTGTGACTTACGATCCCGCTTGCGGCTACGTCACCACTGACGCGCCGCGGCTATCGGCGCTATCGCTAGCCGGCCTGTGTCGGCAGCTAGAAGCCGCGTATGCCGATGCCGGCGCGGCCCAGCGGATGTCGATGCGGATGTTGCGGCCCTCGACCCATCCAAGCTGGTTGAGCCCTTCCCGGAACGCTGCAGCTCGCTCTTGCCCTTCCCGGTTGCTCTCGGCAAATCCCTCCAATACTCCGATGCGCCGCATCCGCTCGCCCTGCTGTGCGTGTGCCGCGAGCGGCCACGCAGCCGCCGCCGCGCCGCCGAGCAGCGTGATGAACTCGCGGCGCTTCATTCGATCACCTCGTCGGCGAGCGCGAGCAGCCTGTCAGGGATTTGGAGGCCGAGCGCTCTTGCGGTTTTGAGATTGATGGCCAGCTCGAATTTGTTCGGCAACTCGACCGGCAGATCGGCCGGTTTTGCCCCTTTGAGAATGAGGCCGGCGTACATCCCGCCACGGCGATAGGACTGCGCCACATTGGCTCATTAGTCCCCCGGCAGCCACTTGTTCTTGCCGGGGATACATCGTGGGAATGCGATGTTGCGCCGCGAGCGCAACGAGCTTGTCACGGCGCGAGGTGAAGAATGCACCCGCGGTGACGCATAACGCGCCTGCTCCCTCAAGGGCGACTTTTGCGAAGGCGAGCTCCAGATCGGCATCGCCGGTCACCGCAACCACGACCAAGCGCAGCCGCAACGCATTCGCTGCCTGCTGCAGGTCGCTTAACTGCTCCTCAGCAATCGCGCTGCCGGTTTGCACCAGCACGGCGATGACACTCGCACGCGGCACGAGTTCGTACAGCAGCTCCAGCCGCTTTGTCCCAAGACCGACCGTGAGGAAGCTGGTGCCGGTGACATTGCCGCCCGATCGGTTGAGACTCGCGACAACCCCCGCTTTCACCGGATCGCCGCCGATCGTGAATACGATCGGAATTATCTGGGTCGCACCCTTGGCGGCAAGCGCGACCTCAGTCCCGCCGACGGCATAAATGAGTGCGACCCGCCGGCTAACGAGGACGTCGGCCAAGTCGGGCAGCCGATCGTAGCGACCCTACGCCCAGCGCGACTCGATTGCCACGTTGTTGCCTTCCACGAAGCCAACTTCACTCAAACCTTGAGATCGGCAGGTTTCGCGCCCTTGATTATGCGGCCAGTATAGAATCCAACCTGACGTATTGCATCGCGCAGGCTTGCTCCATAACTCATCAGCCCGCCGACTTCCGCAAAGTCGCGCCATGGGTATGTCGCCGGCAGCTTGCGGAGCACCGCCAGGAGGGCAAATTGGACACGCCGGTCGGTAAAGAAAGGGGAGCTTCCGACGAATAGAGCATCGGGTCGTTCGCGAGCGAAACTCGTAAACGCCTGTTCGATTTGGCCAATGTCGGCGGCATTGTGTACGTCAACTTGCAGCCCCATGGCGCGGCCAGCCTCCCCCAAGTCACGCAACGTCGATTCGGTCGCCGTAGGATTGGTGGGATCGACGAACACGGCAACACGACTGATGCGGGGCACCAGCTGGCGCAGCAGCTCTATCCGTTTTGCCGCCAGCTCGGCCGCTAGAAAACTCATCCCGGTCAGGTTGCCGTCCGGACTGGCAAGGTTCGAGACTAGCCCCATTCTGACCGGATCATCGCTCGCGAGGAAGACGATTGGGGTGGTTGCTGTCGCGGCTTTGGCTGCGAGCGCCGCAGTGTTTGTGACCGCAGCAATCACCGCGACACGGCGAAAAACCAGATCGGCGGCCAGCGCTGGCAATCGATCAATTTGGTTGTCGCCCCAGCGATATTCGACAACAACGTTCTCGCCCTCCACGAAGCCGGCCTCTTTTTGAGGCCTTGGCGGAATGCACGCACCTGATCCGCATTGCCGTCGGGCGATGCGGCATGCAGAAACCCGATCACTGGAGTCGCAGTCTGCTGCGCGCGCGCCGCGAGCGGCCACGCCACCGCCGCGCCGCCGAGCAGCGTGATGAACTCGCGGCGCTTCATTCGATCACTTCGCACTTAATTGCTTTCATCCGTATTTCAGCCGTCCGGAGGAAGAACGACGCAGAACAGCACCCCCTTGTTCACGCCTTCTTGCTTGGGAGCACAGACATGAGCACCGCCGTCCGGCGCAATCACATTATTAATCTTGTTACTCGGAACCGGCATCCAGGCGCCGTCTACCTTCACTTCGTAGTGGTCTCCGGTCATACGACTTTGGGTCGGCCTACAATCCATTAAATTGCAGCATGAGCCACCGTCATATCTTTTGAGTGTTGAGTAGAAGCCCTCATGCCATTTATCGTGGCCTAGCCCGTAGTGTCCTTCTTGCGCTGCCGCGTTAGTACAGAGAAACGCGACTGCGCCGCCAACAAAGATGATATCCCTCCTTCGAAAGTTCATTCGATCACCTCGTCGGCGCTACGTCAGTCCGCAGGCTCTCCTTCGATGACATATGCCCATAGCGCTTCGATATCATCGGGATCAAGCACATCGTCCCATGGCGGCATATTGCGCTTCCCGTTGGTCACGGAATCGACAAAACGTGCGTGGGCATTACGCGGAAAATCCCGCAGATTAATCGTTGAGATGATAGCCCATCCCGAAGGTGGTGACGTTTTCGCTGTCCTTGCCGTTGTCGATCAGTTCCTGCGCGGTTTGAGCCAGCGCGCAGCTGCACCAGGAAGACAATAGCGCCGCAAGTATTTTCTTCATCGCTTCCTCCCTGTCAGGTATTAGAAGTTCGGCCACGCTTTCAGAACAAGCTTATGCACACGGGGCCGTTGCGCGCGCGCCGGGAGCGGCCACGCCTGATGAACTCGCGCCGCTTCATCACTCGATCACCTCGTCGGCGGTAGCGAGCAGCTTTGCTGGCACGTCGAGACCGAGTGTCTTGGCGGTCTTGGTGATGATCAGCTCGAGTTTCGTGGTCTGCATGACCGGCAGGTCGGCGGGCTTTTCACCCTTGAGAATGCGACCCGTATAAAGTCCAACCTGTCGGTATTGCTCGATCAGACTGGTCCCGTAACTGATAAGCCCACCCGCCACGACGAACTCACGATACGAGTACATGGTCGGAATCGTATGGCGTGCCGCGAGTGCAGCGAGCTGCTCCATCCGAGTGTTGAAAAAAACATCAGAACCGACGAGCAGCGCCTCAGTTCGTGCTTGGACCAGGCTCGCGAAGGCGGCATCGAGTTCGCGGTCGGTGCCTGCTCTCGATATCTGAACCTTTACCCCGATGACAGGAGCCGCCGCCAGCACGTCTCTTGTCGTTAGCTCGAATATCGGACTGTTCGGATTCTCAAGAAAGCCGATCGTCGCGGCGCCGGGCACCAAGTCGTGTAACAGTGCGAGCCCCTTGGCCCCGAGTTCCCCGACGAACCCGTTGAAGCCCGTCAGGTAGCCGCCCGGCCGATTGAGGCTAGCAACCAGCCCAAGCTGCAAGGGGTCAGCGCCGACACTGAACACAATCGGGATGCTGATAGTGGCAGCCCTAGCGGCGCGAGCAGGAAGCAACCCGGCTGCGACAATCACAGTCACTTGAAGCTGAGCGAGATCAGCCGCCAACGCCGGCAGTCGGTCAGCTTGGTTTCCTGCCCAGCGGTATTCGATCACAAAGTTGCGGCCTTCAACGTAGCCGGATTGGTTCAAACCCCGCCGAAGGCCGGTGAGCCGGGAGGCGTCGGACTCGGGCGACCCCTGGTTTAAATACCCGACCACCGGCATCGCCTGCTGTGCCTGCGCCGCGAGCGGCCACGCAGCCGCCGCGCCGCCGATGAGCGTGATGAACTCGCGGCGTTTCATTCGATCACCTCGTCGGCGCGGGCAAGCACGGTCGCCGGGATCTCGATGCCGAGCGCCTTCGCAGTCTTGAGGTTGATTACCAGCTCATACTTTGTCGGCGTCTGCACTGGCAGGTCAGCCGGCTGCTCGCCCTTGAGGATGCGATCAACGTAGCCGGCGGCGCGGCGGAACTGGTCGACGATGTCAGGCCCATACGAGACTAGGCCACCACTGGTCACGTTGAACCGGTTGCCACCATAGATCGCGGGCAGCTTGTGCTGGGCCGCCAGCATGATGATCAGATCGCTATGAACCGTCACGGTTGCGGTTCCTGTCACGACCAGACCACCATTAGCTGAGCGCGCGAAGGCCGCGATGGCGCGCTCGATCTCGTCGGCGTCGCGCACGTTGACCGCGCTCACCTCGACCCCGAGCGATGGTGCCACGGTCTGGATGGCGCCGAACTCGCCGGTCCCGCCAGGACTGGCGGCATCGCGAAGCACAGCCGCGCGTTTCATGCCCGGCGCAATCTCTTTCAGCAGTTCCAGCCATTTCCCGCTCAAACTGTATTCGAAAGCCATGAAGCCGGTTACGTTGCCGCCCGGCCGAGCCAGGTTGTCGACAAAGCCAGCGCCGACTGGATCGGAAACGGCCGCGAACACGATCGGCACGCTGCGGCTCGCCTGCTGCACCGCCACCACGCTCAAAGTGCCGCCGGCCAGGATGATGTCCGGCACCAGCGCGACCAGTTCTGCCGCGTATCGGCGCTCGCGGTCGACATCGTTCGCGCCCCACCGAATGTCGATGCGCACATTGCGGCTATCGTTCCAGCCCAATTGCTGCAAGGCTTGCTGGAACGCGGCGAGGCGAGCCTGCCCGTCTGGATTATCCGCAGCCTGGTTCATGAGCACGCCGATCCGCCGCATCCGCTCGGGCTGCTGCGCGCGCGCCGCGAGCGGCCACGCAGCCGCGCCTCCGAGCAGCGTGATGAAATCGCGCCGTTTCACTGCCAATGCTTCCCGTGCTTCCGACAGAAAGGATAGCACGCCTCGCAGGAGACTGCTGCATCCATCTCACGTTAGGCGGGGTGAGCGAGCAATCACGCCGCCGATATTTTTTCCAAGGAGGTAGCCCAAAAACAGGCCACCCCACTTCCGCGCTAGCCCCGCCCTCATCACTAGAAATAGTTTCAGAGCAAGTTTTCGGGGACGAGCCCTGAATCAATCGTCGGATTTCGCGCGCACTCCCTACCGGGGGGTGGAGGCCGCACATACAACTTCGCGACCAGCACAAAAGATGGCAGTGCTTCCTTTCACCCAAGCTCTTTTGAGATGCGCTGCACCGTGCCAGTCCCGAGCCCGAGCGACTTGGCAACCTTTAAGATACCCACGCCTTTCGCAAGTTGCTTTCGTACCTTCCGTTCGGTCGCGCTGTCTATCTTCGGTCGGCCGAGCTTCACGCCCTGGGCGACGGCGCGCTTTGCTTATGCTCGTTGGTCTAGTTGGCCTGCTCGTCGTTGTGCGTATCCAGCCCTTTTGGCGACTCATCGCATATGCTGAGACGCGCGAAGCCGCGATGGCACCATCGGCCAAAACCGAAGGTAGGGGGTACCCCCCTTTTGATTTTTCAAATCCGTACGAGCGTTATCCTCGCACGGCGGTGTGCGTGCGCGGCCTCCACCTGCAGCAAGCATGGTGATGTCCGCCCGGCGGCCGGGTTCAGAGGAAAACCAACCGATTCGGCGATTCGATTGAACACTGCGGCGGTTTTGCCATCTCAACCCGGAATGCTGCGGGCGGCCCGGGCTTCGCCTTTGCCGCTTCGCTCGCGCCGAGAGCGATCCGGGTCGCCTCGAAACCAAGAACAGCGGCGACAAGCAGAAGCGCAGCATAGGATATTCGGTCTACGAAGGGCTG
>Ga0124850_1000052_pt1 | contig 12915 bp, 9 predicted proteins | sample PanSoiMetaGPlot1_FD_97462 | JGI IMG/M metagenome (GOLD analysis project Ga0124850, IMG submission 97462) | Tropical forest soil microbial communities from Panama analyzed to predict greenhouse gas emissions - Panama Soil - Plot 1 (PacBio error... | ecosystem: Environmental > Terrestrial > Soil >...
CGCGCAGGATATGAATATGAAAGAGAGTCTGGAGCGGATGGATTCGGCCGCGCTCTTTCTGCTGCTGAAGAACGGCGATCGCGCGATGAGGCAGTTCAAGGAGCACCGCGCCCGGTTCGACGAGGCCTTCGAGAAGGCGGCGGGGAATATCACGGAGCCGGGCGAGTCTGGGATCATCGAGGCGATCCGAAGCGACCGCGACGAATATTACCGGCGCTTCGAGGCTTTCGTCGCCGAGGGAGAAAGGCGTGGCGCCGGCGATTACTTCCAACATCTCGAACCGCTTTTCAATAAAACCCGCGCCGAGCTCAATCAGCTTTTACAGCTCAATCAGAGCGCGATGGCCGCGAAGTCCGAGCGGGCGGAGGGAGTCGCGCGGCGCGAATTCCTCTTCACGCTGGCGCTGGCCGGCGCGCTGGTTGTGGCCGGGCTGGCGCTCGCCGTACTGCTGGCCAACGGCATCATGCGGCCCGTGCGCGAGCTGACCGCGACGGCGGCGAAGATCGCCGGCGGCGACCTGACGGCGAAGGCCAGGGTCACGTCGCGCGACGAGATAGGGATTCTGGCCGCCGAGTTCAACCGCATGGCGGAGCGCATCCAGCAGTTGCGGCGCTCCGATCTGGGCCGGCTCGTCGCCGCGCAGCAGACCACGGAAGCGGCGATCGATTCGCTTTTCGAGCCGGTCCTCGTGACCGACGGCGAAGGCAAGATAACCAGGCTGAACCGCGCGGCGGAATCGCTGTTCGGCGCGAGGGCGGAAGCCGTCGGCAAGCCCATCGCCGAGGTCACGCAGGACCGGCGCATCGCGATGGCCGTGTCGGAATCGCTGCGCGCCGAGCGTACAGTGGCCGCCGAGAGCGTCGCCGCCGCCATCCCAATTTCAATTAACGGATCGGAGCAGAGTTTTCGACTGCGAACGACGCCGATGCGCGACGCGGAGGGCCATCTGCTAGGCGCCGTCGCGCTGTTGGAGAACATCACTTACCTGCGCGAGATAGACCGGCTCAAATCCGAATTCGTGAACACCGCCGCTCATTACCTCCAAACGCCGCTGTTAAATTTACAGATGGGATTGCACTGCCTGATTACGGACGCCGCCGGAGAGATGACCGATAAACAGAAGGACGTTCTTTACGCCTGCCGCGAAGAAGGCGAGCGTCTGGAGAGGCTGATGCGCGATCTGACCGACCTGTCGCTCATCGAATCGGGCGAGGCCGCGCCTCGCCTGGCGCCGGTCAGGGTGGAGGACGTCGTTGAAAGCGCCGTCGAGCCTTTTCGTCTGAAGGCCGGGGCCAAGGATCAATCGCTCAAGACCGACATCGCCCCCGCGCTGCCTCTGCTCGACGCGGACGCGGAGCAGATCAAACGAGTGCTCGACAACCTGCTCAGCAACGCCATCCGCAACACGCCGCGCGGCGGCGAAATACGAATCACGGCTGCCAGGCGTGAAGATTACATATCAATCTCAGTCGCCGACACGGGGCACGGCATTCCTCCGGAATATCTCTCGCGCCTCTTCCACCGCTTCCTTTCTGTGCCCGGCGCCCAGCCCGGAAGCACCGGGCTTGGGCTGGCCATATCCAAACGCCTGGTCGAAGCCCACGGCGGGCAAATCAGCGCCCAGTCGCTAGTCGGCTTCGGCACGACCATCACCTTCACGCTGCCCGTCGCCCGCGAAGGCGCCAAATGGGCTTGATAAGATTCCGACACAGTACCGCGCGCGTAAGCAAGCGGCCGACCTATAAGACGGCCGCTTGCTTACGCGCGCGGTACTGTACCAACCTTGTGTGGTCGCGCGACACGACAATCAGCGCTGATATTTCCCATGCGCATGAATGAAGCCCTCCATCCACTGGCGAATCTCATCGCGCACCCTTCGAAAAACGGACAGACGGAAATTGTCATCGCCGACGCCTGGCGAGGGCGGGTCTTCAAAACTCTGATGTATGCGGACCGCCGCGCCGGGGAAGACCGGGCAGCTTTCTTTGGCGTTGTCGCAGACCGTGATCACATAATCGAACCGGCCGCCGGCGAATTCATCGACCGATTTCGAGCGGTGGTTTGAAATATCAATATCGATCTCGCTCATCGTCTGAATCGCTTCCGGGCGCACGAAACTGGGTTTGACGCCCGCGCTGAAGACCTCGAACGCGTCGCCGCCGTCGTGACGCAGGATGCCTTCGGCCATCTGGCTGCGCGCCGAATTGCCCGTGCATAAAATCAAAACTCTCTTTTTTTCGGCCATTACGTTTGCATTTCGTCAGCGGCGCCCCAAAGGCTGTCGCCGTTCAAGCCGAGTTTCATTTATCTTCCCGCGCCGAAAATACTCCACCCACAGCCTTTAGGCTTGGGTGGAGATGAAAGGCGCTGTTTCTCGCAACCGTACGCATCGAATGTGATAGAATCGCGGCAATACGACAGACTTTGTTCCGGCAGCTTGAATCGCTACGGAAGCCGTCTGTGCGGCTCTTTGAAACTCAGACTTGGGCGTTCTGCCGGGAAGTCCGGCAGGTAAAAGTTTGAACGCTAGAGTAGAGAGACAACCGAAACTTTGCATTTTAAAGTTTCAAGGGCCGGGCAGGCCCTTCGTGGAGAGGGAAGGTTGCTTCCCTCGGTGAAGCGAGAACCTACCAGGCGACAGACCTGGAATCTCCATCTACAACGCGCGAGCGTTTAGATGGAGAGGATGTCAATTAGAGCCGCGACAATGAAAAAACATATCGCGGCCATCAGCGCCGAGCAAGGCACCGTCATCACCCATGCCCAGACCACTCTCCTCGCCACACTCCAGCGCACGGCGGAGAGCCGCCGCGTCGCCCCTACGCCGATGATTGCGCCCGTGATCGTATGCGTGGTGCTGACCGGAATCCCGTAGCGAATCGCCATAAAGAGCGTCAAAGCGCCCGCCGTCTCCGCCGCGCACCCGCCCACGGGCTTGAGCTTCGTGATGCGCGATCCCATCGTGTGGACGATCCGCCAGCCGCCGACCAGCGTTCCCAGGGCCATCGCCGCGTGACAGCTCAAGACGACCCACAGCGGGATGTGTCTTGTGGCCCCCGGGTTGACGCCGCCGGCGACGAGCACGGCGGCGATAATGCCCATCGTTTTTTGCGCGTCCGCCCCGCCGTGCCCAAGGCTGTAGAGCGCGGCCGAAAACAACTGTCCTCTGCGAAAGAACCTATCCACACGGCCGGGAGAATGACGCCGGAATATCCAGGCTATTGCGACCATGAATGCCATGCCCAGGACCATTCCGAGCAGAGGCGAGATGAAGATGAACGAGATGGTTTTTATCCACCCTTCCGGTTTCAGCACTCCGGCGATACCGCCATACGCCACTATCGCCGCGCCACCGTAACCGCCGACGAGCGCATGCGAAGAGCTGGTCGGAAGCCCGAAGTACCAGGTGATGACGTCCCACACGATGGCGCCGATGAGTCCGCAGAGTAGAACCCAGAGCCGCCACCGCTCGGCGATTCGCTCGATCGAGACAAGGTCGCCGCCGATGGTTTGCGCGACGCGAGTTCCGAAGAGCGCAAAGGCGACGAAGTTGAAAACCGCCGCCCAGGCGACCGCGACGCCGGGAGAGAGCACACGAGTCGAAACTACCGTGGCGATTGAATTGGCCGCGTCGTGCCAGCCGTTCGCCACGTCGAATATCAGCGCCACCAGAATGATTAGCGCGATAAACGCCAACGCCGTGGTCATTTATTTCCCGGGCGCCTTGATGAATCCCTCCATCCACTGACGGATCTCGTCGCGCACACGGCGAAAGACGGCAAGACGGAACTCATCGTCGCCGACGCCGGGCGGAGGCGGGTCATCAAAACTTTGATGAATGCGCACGGCATTGCCGGGGAAGACCGGGCAGCTTTCTTTGGCATTATTGCAGACTGTGATCACATAATCGAACTGCTGGTCGATGAACTCTTCAACCGATTTCGAGCGGTGGTTTGAAATATCAATGCCGATCTCGCTCATCGCCTGCATCGCTTCCGGGCGCACGAAACTGGCCTTCGTGGCGCCGAATCAGTACCGCGAGCGGTAGCGGGACTCTCGCCATCGATCTACTTCGGAAGCCTAGCTCGCTACCGCTCGCGGTACTGATTCGGGAAAAAAAGGGCTGGCAAACATGGTTTGCCAGCCCTTTTTTGATTTAGAAACTCTCTCTGCTCCAAACCGGATTAGAAGTTGAGTCTCAACGCGAACTGAATCTGCCGGTTCGTGCCCAGGCCGACCACTCGTTCCACCGTACGGGTGTTCAAACCAAATGCGGAGGTAGCCGTGGTGGTCGAGAAAGGCTGACCGGGTTGCAGTGTAACCTTAAGATTGTTAGCAGGGTTAGTAGCGTCATTAATGTAGGTGCTGGGCAGTTGCGCCGGCGGATTTGCAAAGTTCGTTCCATTGAAGATGTTGAAGAACTCGGAGCGGAACTCGATGTTAGTCCCTTCGGTAATGACGAACTTCTTGGCCAGAATCAGGTCTTGTTGGAAGAAACTCGGCCCGTGCAGAAGATTGCGCTCAAGGTTGCCGAACGTTCCGGGCTTCGGAATCGCAAAGGCCGCCGGGTTAAGGATCTGGAGACCCTTGTTGAGGAAGGGATTCACACCCGCGACCAAGTCGGGACGGCTAATGTTGCGTGAGGCCCCGCCACCCGGCTTGTTGATAACCGCTACGCGACCTGCCAACGGTGCGCCGTAGTAGATGCCTGTGGACTGGTCTAAGTAGACGACATCCGGGCGTGTGATCTGCACGGGAATGGGAAGACCGCTGCGAGAGTTCACAATCGTGCCCAACTCCCACCCGCCGAGTAGCGTCTTGCCGGCGCCGGAGAGGCCCTTACCAAAAGGCAGCGCATAGATGGCGCTGAAGTTGAAGGTGTGGCGCACGTCGAAGTTGTTGTAGCCGTCATCGTAATCGAAGTCAGATATACGGCGCGCGTTGTTGCCCACCGTTAAGGCTTCGTTCGAGCCGGCGGTGTTGCCGCGGCTTGTCCCGTAGGTGTATTGCGCGTTGAGCGTCACGCCGGTGTTGAAGCGGCGCGCCAACGAAACTTGCGCGGCGTTGTAGCTGTCGTGTCCGCCGCTGGTTTTGTAGTCGATTTCGGCGAATGGATTCTGCACCGTCGGATTCAGCCCGGGTCCGTTTTCCGTCACTTGCGCGAATTCACGAATGACGATCGCGCCGTTGGCCGGGTTGGCGTTGGTGCGAACCTGTATGATCTGGTTGGTCACGCTGCGCAGGAATAGATTGCGCCCCTGGCTGCCGACATAAGCAAGAGTCAGCGCCATTTTGTAGGGCAGTTCCTGCTGGACCGAAACAGTGTAGGAGTAAATGCGCTCCGGCACCTCATAATTGGCGCGGTCATAAGCGCGTGGTTGAAAAGAGCGATTGTTGGGATTGGCGTTGAAGTTGGCGACGATCGCCGGAATGTTGGCCGGGAATGCGTTGCTCACGTTGCTCAACGTCGAATTGATGCGGTCGGACTCGATCGGCTGAATCTGGTCTTCCGTCTGTCCCGGTCCGTAATTGATGCCGAAACCGGCGCGGATCACCGTTTTGCCGCCGCCGATAAAGCCGGAGCCGTTTTGATACGGCGACCAGGCCACGGACAGGCGCGGCGCGAAGTTATTCTTTCTGCTTTTGAAGGCGTCCAAATTCGACGGCAGGATAACGCCTTTATCGATGTCGAAGATCACCTGCCGATCCTTATCTTCGCGCAGCGGAGAGTAATATTCGTAACGCAGTCCGTAGTTGAGGGTCAGGTTCGGTTTGATCCTGAATTCGTCCTGCGCGTAGCCGATGTAATACTCCTGCTTGGCAAAGCGGTTGCCGGTCACGCCGTTATTGAACGGGCTGGGCCCGCTTTCGTCACCTAAAAATTGCACTGAGGAGGCGCTGTTCGACAGGAAGTTGGTGAGGTTAGTGTAGGAGTAGGTCGTGCCGCCCAAACGATCCGTGTAGAGCCGGACGAAACGTACCTCACCGCCGAACTTGAGCGAGTGGTTACCGTGTAGCAAACTGAAGTTGTCCATCGGGGCGAGGGTATATGCCGTGTACGGCGCGCCGCGCCCGTTGGTCGCCGAATTGAGGCGGAACAAGCCGCCCGGAATTGAAATACCCGAAGGATTGCCCTGGCCTGCGATGCCTGAAAGGGCGGTGCTACCGGAGATGTTGATTGTCGACGACGAGAGGTCAATGCCGTTGACCAGCGGCGTGAAGCCGTTGACGCGAGTGTAAACCCCGTTGTAGCCAAACTTGAACTCGTTGATCTTGTTGCCGCCGATGGTCGTCTGCCAGGAGGCGACGGCGTTTTGCGGGACATAGGTGTAGCTCGCGCGCGCGCCGGAAACGTTTTGGGGCTGACTGTTATCGCCCTGATCGCGGAAATAACGCACGTAGAATGAGTTCTTGTCGCTCACCTTGTAATCGAGGCGCAAGGCGCCGGAGTTTTCGTTGACTGGATTGCTGCCCACCAACTGGCCGAAGTCGAAGAGCGCGCCGGCAGTCGTATTCACAACGCGAGTCCCTTGAGGGGACAGAAACGCGTTAGCGCACAGATTCTGTATAACGGGATTTGCGGCGGTGGCGCACTGCGAAAGCTTCGGCACCTGTTCCACAATATTGATGCCCGAACGCACGCGGTAGCCTTCGTAGCTGCCGAAGAAGAAGAACTTGTCTTTCACAACCGGCCCGCCCAGGCTCGCGCCAAATTGATTGAGCCTCAGAGGCGATTTGATGTCACGGTCGAACCAGTTGCGAGAGTCGAGCTTTTCGTTGCGGAGGTACTCAAATGTGGAGCCGTGATACCTGTTGCCGCCCGATTTTGTGACGACGCTGACCTGGCCGCCCGTGCCCGTGCCGTATTCCGCCGGGTAACTGCTCGACTCGACGCGGAACTCTTGGACATTCTCCAACGAGGCTTGCAACCGGAAGGGCGAGGCGATCTCGCCGTTCAGGTTCCCCGGGCTGGCGTCAATGATGGCTGAGCCTTCGACGCCGTCGTAACGGACCGCGTTCTGCTCCACGGCGCGTCCCGAAAAACGGATGTCGCCGAAGGTGCCCGAACCGCTGTTGAGCGCGCCGGGCGCCTGCAGATAAAGCTGCGAGAGCTGACGGCCGTTGAGCGGCAGCCCCTTCACTTCATCCTGGTTGACGTTCGCGCCCATGCGCGCCGAGGAGGTGTCGAGAGCGGCCTCTTCCCCGCCGACTATGGTTATGCTCTCACTCGCTCCCGCGGGCTTCATTTCAACATCCAGGTTCAATGCTTGCCCGACAACTAATTCAACGGCTGTGAATTCGATCTTGGCGAAATTCTGAGCCGTGACCGTGAGCGTGTAAGTAGAAGGCCTGAGGTTGGCGACGGCGAATCTACCGTCCGAATTCACGTTCGCCGTGCGGACTTCGCCCGTGCGCTCGTTCTTAATGGTGACGGTCGCGCCGGCGACAACGGCATTGGCCTGATCACGAACCACGCCCGTGATGCTGGCTTGATCGATTTGCGCCAATGCCATGCCTGATAAACTGAGTAGCGCCGCAAGGGCGAACAAGGCCCTTAATAAGCGTCCGGCGCACGCGCCCCGCTTAGGTTCTTTTTGCGTCATAAATGCTCCTTGATGATGGTTGAATGTGATTTGTTCATGGATCGTCTCCCTCAGCGCGTCCGGCCAAATTCATTAAGCGATAGCCAACGTGGACCACCGCGACGATGTCCAGCCCGAATGGGGAAAGCTTGCGGCGTAAACCCGCGACATGTACGCGAAGAGTATCCCGATTGAATTTTGCGTCTCTCTCCCAAGCGAAGCCCCAGATCTCCTGTTTTGTGACCGGGCGCCCCAGCGAGCGAACCAGCCGCGAAAGAATCAAAAATTCCTTCCGCGTCAGGTTGTAAAGCGGCTTCCCGGCGCAGGCGACGTAGAATTTGCCATGCTCGACGCGGAGATAACCGTCGTCGTAAACGGCGTTTTCGTCGCCCGAAACGTTAAGCGATATGCCTTCCCGTGTCCTTTTATCTCCCAGCATCTTTTTTTCTCCGGCCTGTTTCGCTTGCCCGATCTATTACCTATTGACTAATCGCAGATTGAAGCGAATCGGGCCGAGGCATTGGCAGACGCAAGACGGCATTGAAGCGCGATGCCCTTAAAGGATTTGCGGCATCAATGTTGCGTACTGTTCGAATGGTTCGCGCGGAGGGCGGAATGTAGCAGTCGCGCGTTAAAGGCGTGTAAAGCCGATGTCAAAGGAGTGTAAACTCTTTAGTCGAAACCAATGGCGCAGCGCCGCATGTATGTATATGCGGCGCATTATAGGGCTAGCCGCTTGCTTGCGGGCACGGCGCTCTGGGCCAACGCCCCAAACCTTACTCGATCTTCAAATCGGCTTAAGGCGCATTTAAGTCATCGCGCCTATATTTGCGCGCTGCAGCCGCTCCCGATCGCAGAATTCCCCGAAGGCGCAAAATTACGGCGCCAACCGCGCAGCCGCTTGCGCGCGGTACTGTTTCGATGTGTCCCCAATAAACTTTTAGGGAAACAAAGTGAAAAGCGTTTATCAGATAGCCGCCGGGTTGGGCGCGCTGGCGACCTGGGTCGCCGCCGTCGAAGCCGTAGGATTGGTCGACCTGCTCAAAGGCGATGATTACATCACTGTCTTTGCGCCGAACGACGAGGCCTATTCAAAAATGTCTCGCAATTGCGTTGAGGAGTTGGCGGACGATTTCGAGAAATTCGCCGCCAACATCCGCTACCACATCGCGCCGGGCAGGGTCACGTCGAGCGAGCTATGGCAAATAGACTCTCTGCGCACAATGTTGAAAGACGATCTGCTCATCGACGCCAGGCGTGGACTTCAGGTCAATAACGCGCGCATAGTGGAGCCTGACATCGAGTGCCGCAACGGCGTCATTCACATCATCGATTCGGTTTTGATGATAAGGAAACATAGCAAAGTGAGAGCCGGGCAGTTCGCCCTGGAGCATGAATATCTGAACATGGTGGTTGGTGGTTAGTGGCCGGTGGTTGGTTACGGCCTTTAACCACCAACCACCGACCACTAACCACTCAGGCGCCGCCCTTAACGACGATTTAGCGCAATCTTGACCGCGAATTATTTTCCACCTGACCCGGACGTTACACCGTTCGATTAGCCTTCAGCCTCACACCCGAAACAAACACGGCAAAAAGGAGGAACGCCATGGCATCCGACCTGACGCGGCTGCACGTCTACGAGCGGCGCGGTCATCCGCCCCCCTATGCGAAAGGCTTTCGCGCGGCCGTCTCGATGCATTGTCACACCAATCATTCCAAAGAATTGCTGACCTTCATTCCGCATTACGTCCGACGCATTCCCGTCCTCTCGCGATTCTACGAGAGCGAGATGAAGCGCCACGGCGAAAAAATAAACTTCGCGCGGGCATGGTGGACGCCGCCGGTGACCGCCCGGCAGGTCTTCGAGATGGAGACGGTGGAAGTCGAGAGCCGGCTGGGACTGCCCGCCATTGTCTCGATCACCGATCACGACGACATCACGGCCGGATTGTGGCTGCAGTCGCTGGATTCGCAGGGGCGCATTCCGATCTCGGTCGAATGGACCGTCCCTTACGGCAGAGGTTATTTCCATCTCGGCGTTCACAACCTGCCGCCCGACCGCGCGTCTGAATTGATGCGGGAGATGTCCGCCTACAGCCAAATTGGCGGGGAGCCGCGACCGCAAATGGGGTTGCGCGATTTGCTCGCCTGGATCAACGAATTTCCGGAAACTCTCGTCGTCCTGAACCACCCGCTCTGGGACATCGAATTCATCGGCGGGCAACAGCACGCCGTGGCTCTGGGGAGTCTCCTCGGCGAACACAAGGCATGGATTCACGCGCTCGAAATCAACGGCTTCCGACCCTGGCGCGAGAACAAGGCGGTCATGACGACGGCGAAAGATTTCGGCCTTTCAGTGCTGTCCGGAGGCGATCGTCACGGCTGTCGCTCCAACACCATGCTCAACCTGACGCGAGCCGCGAACTTCGCCGAGTTCGTCGCCGAAGTGCGCGAAGACGGTCACAGCGACGTTCTGCTGATGCCCGAATACCGCGAATCGCTCGTCCTGCGCACATTGGAAGTGGTCGCCGACGTATTGCGCCATTACCCGAGCCATCCGCAAGGCCAGTTCCTCTGGACCAACCGCGTCTTCATTGACCTCGAAGATAAAGGCGGACGGCCGCTGTCGGATTACTGGAAGCGCGGCGGCCCCGCCTGGGTGCGAGCCGCGCTTTGGGGCTTGCGGGCGGTGGGAAGCCAAAGAATGAATAGGACCTATAGGGCTTATAGGTCCTATAGGTCCTATTCATGGGAAGGTGAGTTATGAAAGTCGAGCCGCGCGTCGCGTTCTTTCCCGATTCGTTCGCCGAGGTCAACGGCGTCGCGCACACGAGCCGGCAGTTTGTGGCTTTCGCCGAACGGCGCAATCTGCCCATGCTCTGCGTTCACGGCGGCGGGCGCACGGAGCGCGTCGTCGAAGGCGGCGTGACTAGACTTTCGCTCCGGCGCGGGATCGTCGGTTTCGGGTTGGAAGCCGATTTCCGATACGACCTGTTCTTCTGGCGTCATGCGGAACGGGCGCTAGAGGCTGCGCGCGAATTCAAGGCCAACGTGGTTCACATCACCGGGCCGAACGACGCCGGACAGCTCGGCGCCTATGTCGCGCACAAGTTGAGACTGCCCCTGGTCATCTCATGGCACACGAACGTGCATGAATACGCGGCGCGGCGATTGAACAGGTTGATGGCGCCACTGCCGGACGCCTGGCGCGAGCGACTGGCGAGTTTGGCCGAACGTCAAAGCCTCCGCGTGATGCTGAGGTTCTATCAACTCGGCCGCGCGCTACTCGCGCCGAACGAAGAACTGCGCGACCTGCTCACGCGCGAGACGGGCAAACCGACCCGGTTGATGCGGCGCGGCGTTGACACTTCGCTGTTCTCTCCGACCAAACGTCTGCGCAATGACGGCGCGTTCCTGATCGGATACGTCGGGCGGTTGACGCCGGAGAAGAACGTGCGCCGGCTGGTCGAATTGGAGCGAGGCCTGATCGAGGCCGGCGCTGGCGATTTCCGCTTCCTGGTAGTGGGCTGCGGCAGCGAACGAGAGTGGCTGGAGCGACGGATGCGGCGCGCCGAATTCACGGGGGTCCTGAGCGGCGAGGCGCTCGCCCGGGCGTACGCGAGCCTCGACCTGTTCGTCTTCCCCTCGCAGACCGACACGTTCGGTAATGTCGTGTTGGAGGCTCAGGCGTCAGGTGTTCCCTGTCTAGTCAGTTCGCGCGGCGGCCCGAAGTCCATCATTCGAACCGGCGCCGATAACGTCGCCAGCGGCCTGGTGGCCGACACGCCGCGCGAGTTCCTGGAGGCGGCGCTCGGTTTGATGTCGCGGCCTGAACAGTTGAATCGGATGCGGGAGGCGGCTCTTGCAAGGGCGCGCGAGTTTTCTTGGGACGGCGTCTTCGAGCTGGTCTATCACACTTATGAAGATTGCCTCCGGCGGACGGCCGACGTTTCAACCGATTCTATCCTGTCGCCGCAGCGCATGGGGATCACAGACGTCAATGCTGCAATCAGATAAGACTGAAGCCCCGTCCGTGACGGTACCTGAGGCGCTCGCCGATTTGCTCCTCAATCCGAAGCGGCGGCTCCTGAGGCTCTGGAACTGGAAGGCTGCGCTATTGAGCGCCTGCGTTCGCGGGACGGTCTTTTTCTGCGTCAACATCGGGGCGGGGATTGGCGCGGCGATTGGCGCAATGTGTCTCGAAGCGGCGTTTTACGCGACGGTCGCCGGTTTTTTCGGGGCTGTGATTCAAGCCTTTCGCCGGGTGCGGCCTGTATGGGCGGCCGCAATGACCCTGATGTTGTTTGTGCCTGCGGTCGATCATACGATTGAATATGCCTTGCACTACGCAAACGGCACGAAAAAGCTGGCGGCTAGCATCGCGGCTTCAGTCTCGCTTTCGATGTTATCCTCCGTGTTCAATTTGTTCGCGATGCGCCGGGGCGTCTTGATCGTCGGAGATGAAAGGGCGTCTTTGATTGACGATCTGCGACGGCTGCCGCGGGTCATTTTCGATTTCGTCACGAGCATCCCCCGCGCGTTATGGCGAATACCGAATCAGTACCGCGAGCGGTAGCGAGCGAGGCTCTATCGATAGGCCTATTGATAGAGCCTCGCTCGCTACCGCTCGCGGTACTGGTTCGGCGACGCGTCATTCGATTAATTGATATGCCAATCAAGACACTCCATATCACCAACGCCTATCACGGCGCGTCCGGCGGGATCAGGGCCTTCTATCGCGCGATGCTCGAAGCGGCGAATCGTCGAGGGCGGTTGGCGCGGCTCGTCGTGCCCGGCGAACGCAGCGAGGTAGAAGAAGTCGGGGGGTGCGGGCGCATCTATCATATAGCGGCGCGGCGGGCTTTTATGTTCGACAAACGCTATCGCCTGCTGATGCCGGCCACTTATCTGCCGCCTCTTCGCGGAGAATTGTGGGGAATACTGCGCGACGAACGTCCCGACCTGATCGAAGTCAGCGACAAATATTCGGTCCATTGGCTGGCGGGGCTGCTCAGGCGCGGGTGGATTTCGGACTTGAAGCGCCCGCCGCTGGTCGGCATGAGTTGCGAAAGGATGGACGACAACGTCGAAGCCTTTCTCGGACAGAGTCGCGCCGGCCGACTCTGGTCGCGGTTTTACATGGGCTACTGCTACATTCCTTTCTTCGATTATCACATCGCCAATTCGGGCTACACCGCCGCCGAATTGCGCGGCGCGATGCGGGCGCGCCACGAGCGCCCCGTATACGTTCGTCCGATGGGCGTGGATGTTGACGATTTCGCCACGGCGCGCCGTTCCGAACAGGGCAGGCGATGTCTGATCGCCGAAA
>Ga0124850_1000053_pt1 | contig 12904 bp, 16 predicted proteins | sample PanSoiMetaGPlot1_FD_97462 | JGI IMG/M metagenome (GOLD analysis project Ga0124850, IMG submission 97462) | Tropical forest soil microbial communities from Panama analyzed to predict greenhouse gas emissions - Panama Soil - Plot 1 (PacBio error... | ecosystem: Environmental > Terrestrial > Soil >...
CGGCTACGCGTCCATATGATCGGAATCTGCTCTAATGGTGGGTTGTCAGCATGAAAACCATAAAGAATGTCGGTAGAGCGCTGGTTGATCGCGTGGCATCCCGCATCGAAGCCCGTCTAACTACGAACTCAGCGGTTGACCCGCGCACCACACCAGCAACCAAAATTGGCCAACTTCAACTCTGGCACCATTACCGCACCCAGATCGAAGCCGGTCGGGCGCCCAAGCTCTGTCAGGCGGGATTCCGCTGTTTTTCCCAATTTGAGGAGGACGGTCTAATTTTATTCATCATGGCCGCCCTGGATATTTTGGAAGGCGTCTTTCTCGACATCGGTTCCGCGGACGGCATCAATAGTAATTGCGCCAATCTCGCCCTCAATTTCGGCTGGCGCGGGACGTTCATCGACGGCAATGAGGCGAACGTCGCGCGGGGCCGTGCATTTTACGAAACGCACCCCGACACCTGGATTTACCCGCCCAAATTTATCTGCGCGATGGTTGCGCGAGAAAACATCAACCAACTGCTCCTCGAAGCCGCCGTCCCGTTAGAGATCGACTTTGTGTCAATCGACATTGATGGGAACGATTACTGGATTTGGGATGCAATCTCAGTAACTGTACCCAAGGTCGTTATCATCGAGACGCATATCGAATTTGGGCTAAACAACATCGTGGTGCCCTATGACAAGGACTACGTTTACCCGCCTGCAAGCCACCCCGAATACCACGGCGCCTCACCCATAGCGATGGAGCGCCTTGCGAGACGTAAGGGCTATCGCCTCGTGGGAGCGAACAGGTATGGCTTCAACACTATCTATGTTCGAGACGGTCTTGCGCCGATGCTGCCCAGTGTCTCGGTGGAAAGCATCCTTTCACACCCCCGCAACAAGGAGCGCGCTACTTTATTCGAGCCAATCAAGGATTGGAAATACGAGCAAGGCTAACGCGTGAAGCCGCGCCGATGGCGTCTTTCTCCTTCCTCCGCCTCCCGCGGGCCGCGCGTTTTTGCTCAAAAAAGCTGGTGGCCGGCCGTGTCTGCGGGCTCTTGGTTTTGCTCCGCGAATGGTCGATGTCCTCGACAGCGAGGTAGAGTTCGTATCGTGCTGCTCCGATTTCAATTGCGTTCCCGCTCAAATCTAGCAAACTCAAAAAGCCGCACATGCGGCCGCCATAGGGTGTCGTGCTCCAGAAGGCCTCTCCGCGGAGATCGTGCAGGGTACTTCTTCGAATTGCAAAGAGTTTAGACCCCAAACATAGTTAGGGTCGATTTCTCGCTCGCTTTCGCCCAGATCGAGCATTTATAATTAGTGGTACTTGAATCCGGCCCCGAGCGTCTTGAAAACCCTGTAGAAACAATACCGGATTGCTCCTTCGATTTGAGTAATGCATTCGCGGCGTGGCGCTGATCTAGCAAGATATGCACACCAGCGACGCGCAAAAAACCTCCGCGTGTTGCGCCGAAGAATGAATTTCGCCGCGTATGCCCCGTCCGCTATCCCATAACGGCGCCTCAGAGTGATCGCATCTCCGGCTTTGCGCCCGTGAGCATGAAGCACGGTCGGACCGGGCGCGTATGCGCCCCACCAGCCCGCAAAGGAAGCTCTAGTGCAGGCATCAGCATCCTCACAACAGAACCGGGTGCCGTGCCCGAAACAATTGTCAAATCCCCCGATATCGACGAGCGCAGCTCGCCTGAAGATCATATTGGCACCTTGGATGACCCCTGTGGCGAAATAGCCGCTCGGTGGAAAGAACTCCGGCACGGCCGATTCGTTTATTGTGATCGGATAGTCACTGATGTCGTACAATTTGATCCGTCCGCCGCAGTAGCCAATTGTTGGATCTGCGAATGCTCCCAATGCGCTATCGAGAAAGTCTGGCAAAACGTAGCAGTCGTCATCGGTGAAAGCAATGATCTCGCCCGTCGCCGCTCTCCAGCCGCGGTTGCGTGCCCGCCCGAGACCAGGCACGGGTTCATTCAGAATAATGACCGGAAATGATACTGATCGCGCAAATTCCCGAAGCACATGTGAGGTGCTATCGGAAGAGCCGTTATCGACGACGATCAATTCCCATGGTGTGGAAGTCTTCAGCGCGGCGATGTAGTCCAAACAGATGTTCAGCTGCTGCGCTCGGTTGCGCGTGCAGATGACGAGTGAAATGGAGATCCTGCAATTCATAGTTACCGTAGGCTGTTCTTGAGTGCCTGACAATGGGATTAACGGCAATTAAGATGACATATCTGCTAGTTGTTCCCTTCGAGGGTGAGCGTTTCCAGCTGTAAAAAACCCGCCGGCATGCGGGTTTCATTTTCCAGACCGCGCAGAGCGAGGTCATGGCTCTCCTGAAGCTCAAATCTGGTTATTTGCGCAAAGCCGACGCTTCTCATAGTCCTCAGTAGCGTGTTTTCATCGTAAATGAAAGTATGTCCCCGAGCGGGGATGCCCCAGATTTTGTTGAAGTAGGCGAAGTAGGCGTCGCCGTGAGGGATGCTATGCGGCATCTGAGCTGCCAGCGCGGCTCTGAGAACCGGCAGGTGCTTATAGGCTTTCAATCGACGGAAGCCCTTGGTCGCTTCCAGCATGCCGGCGGCCGTCCAGCGCAGCGCCATCGCGGCATTGCGCCAGCCCTTCACGTTGCGACAAACGCGACGCACTGTCCCCATGATGTTCTCGATCGCGTTGGTGCAGGCGAGCGAGCGCCGCAGCGGCGTTGGCAGTTTGAGGCGAGCGACGGTCAGCATCTCGTTGAGCCCTCCGAGAATGCTGGCGGCGACACTAGGCGCCTGCTGCTCGAGCCGGCGGGCGAGATTGCGCAGTAGCCGCTCGGCTTTATCGGCATCATCGAGTTCCCAAGCCTGTCGCAGCGCTCGGCGGACCGAAGCATGCAGCGGCTTTGGCAGCCGCTCTGTCACGTTGCGAGCCTTATGAGTCTGGCAACGCTGGATCGGTGTGTGGGCACCGAAGGTCCGACGAATGACCTTACTCAGCGCCTTGGCACCGTCGACGATGAACAGCCGGCAGACCTTTGGGTCGAGCCAGCGCTCGATCAGATTGTCGATCAGCGCCTGCACGACGGCAGCATTCTCGGTCGCCCCTTCGACCAGGGCGAGAGGATGTTTGTGGCCGTCTGCAGCTCTTGAGAGGGACCCACAGCTCATAGGAATTTCTTCGGACTACACTGCAGAGCATTCCGACTACGACTCTTACTCCGGTCAGGTGCTAAATTTAGCGGAGCGGTGGAACACATGGTTTTGTATATATAAATCCGCATTCACCGGATAACGCACTGAGTTTTCGGCGCGGCCTGCGCGATTCAGATATAGCGATCAGCATCTTACCCTGGATCGAGCGAGGCGGCCATGGCGCACCCAAGGTGTGAATCGGGATCGGATGCTGTTCGGCTGGATTTCGACCGCCGCTTGATGCTCCAGTTTCGCGGCTCCCTGGTGACCTCCGATGCTGGGTTGCTGGCTTATGGCGAACTCGACGACGTACTCGGTTTGACCAAGATGGCGGGTGATGTTCTGGCCGACGCACGCAGTGGCAAGAATGGTCGGCACGCATGGGCCGGGTTGTTCCGGCAGTCGGTATTTAGTCGCCTTGCCGGATACGAGGATGTGAACGACGCCGAGCGCCTGCGCCACGATCCGGCGATGCGCTGGATTGTCGGCGGCAAAGCGGCGCAGCGCAGCGCGGCTTCGCCGAGTCAGATGGGGCGCTTCGAGACGCAATGGCTCGCGGCGCCCAAGAACTTCGCTGCTCTTGCCGACCTGTCTGGCCAGTGGATCGACCTTGTGCACGGCCGAAGGCCACCCCGTGGCATCGTGCTCGACATGGATTCAAGCGTGAGCCCGACCCACGGCGAGCAGGAGATGAGCGTCTGGAACGGCCATTACGCCTGCACCTGCTATCACCCGCTGTTCGTGTTCAACCAGTTTGGCGACCTCGAACGCTGTGCTCTGCGTGCCGGCAACGTGCACAGCGCTGACGGCTGGGACGACGTGCTCAAGCCCGTCGTGGCGCGCTACCAGGGCAAGGTCTCACGCATCTATTTTCGAGCGGACGCGGCCTTTGCAATGCCCGAGGTCTACGAGTTTCTGGAGGCGGAGCGGATCAAATACGCGATCCGGCTACCGGCCAACCAGGTTCTGCAGAGCAGGATCGGCTATCTGCTCACGCGCCCAGTCGGACGACCTCCGCACCATGTGCGCCGGTTCCATGCCAATTTCAGCTATCAGGCCGGAACCTGGACCAAGCCGCGGAGGGTTATCGCCAAGGTGTCAAGGAGGGCAAAGGCGCGATCAAGTCGACGCGACTGTCGTGCCGAACGTTCGCCGCCAACACGGTGCGGCTCCAGCTTCATGCGCTCGCCTACAACCTCGGCAATTTCCTGCGCACGCTGGCGACGCCGGAGCCGATCAAGGACTGGTCGCTGACGAGTCTGAGGGACAAGCTGATCAAGATCGGCGCGAAGGTAGTGAGCCACGGCCGCTATTTTATCTTCCAGATGGCCGAGGTCGCCATCCCACGGCAAATGTTCCAAGAGATTTTGCGGCTCATCGCGGAACTGCGGCCGCAGCCACCACCAGCGCCAGCGTGAGACGTTCGATGTCATGCATTCAGGAGCAACCGACAGAAGGAGTGCGTCCAAATGCCAGGGAAAATGGCCAGATCAGACCCTCGACCAAGCGTTCGGGTTACCCGAGGTGCTGGTAGCGGTCAGCACCTCGCGTCTGTCTTGCAAGAGGGCCGGGAAAACGTGAACATTGATGCTGGTTTGGGATTCGTCTGGAGAATCTCGGCTAGAATGCATCGCGGACGACCTCTCAGGCGGATTGATCAATCCTCATAGCGGCGCTCGCATGTCGCTCGCGGGGCGGTCTTCCAGCGCGAGGGAACATGACTAAGGTCTCGATCGTAATCATCAATGGTTCTCTGATGAAGCAGCTCGTGAAAAAGGCACTACGTCTGCCCGCCAAGGCGATACTAGCGAGCGGGTATGACGTCATCCAGGAATACATCGCAACCTCTCCCGCTGTATGGTTCAACCCCTACCTTTCCGCGAAGGTCCGTCCTTACCGCCCAGAAGTAGAAACATACATAATTAGACGGGACGACGTTGCCCGACCGGTTACAACGGGTGGCGATGGGTCTTCATTGCCCATCCCGCCCAAAGAACGGTTTATATACCCGCTCTCGGAAGAGGGCTTTATAGCCTCGGGCAAGGACAATGCCGGTACGATCAGGCGCGTAGCCGAAGCCTCCGGGTTCTCCTTCCAGACGGCCAGGCGCATTCTCGATTTCGGCTGTGCGGACGGGAGGATTATCAGGTGGTTTCACGACTTGAAAGATTGTGAAGTCTGGGGCGTCGATCTGCTGGGCGAGTATATCCTGCTCTGCCAGCAGTACCTCAGCCCTCCGTTCAAGTTCGCCACAAATACAAGCGAGCCGCATCTCCCGTTCGAGGATCGCTCCTTCGACTTGATCTATGCATGCTCGGTCTTCACCCATATCGCGGATCTTGCCGACGCCTGGCTGCTCGAGCTGAGGAGAATCCTGCGTCCGGGAGGCCGACTTTTTATCACGGTCCATGACGACCGTTCCATTGAAATGTGCCTCGACCCGGAGGCGGTACGTCGGCATCCTCACTTAGCGCCGATCAGGGATACGTTATTGGACCTGGAACGCCAGAACCCATTTGTTGGCACGAACTACTCTATGTTCACGGTCTTTCGTGCGCCCGGGCCAGGCGGACACCGAGAAGCGCAGGTTTTCTACAAGACCGATTATTTGAAGGAACATCTAGCGAGCATGTTCAATGTGCGCTCAATAACGCTTGAAGCTTACTCTGAGTTCCAGTCGGCATATCTGCTGGAGAAGCCAGCATCCTACGCTGCCGGACACCCGCCTGTTGCCGTTCGCAGCTGAGCAAGCCCGCATCAGGGGAGTTCACATTAGTAACGCGCGCCGTAGTAGCCGAAATAAGGCCGATCTCCGTAGCGGTAGTACGGCGGATAGCCGATAAAAGGAAAGCATTCAGCTGTAAGACCTCACATTTTGCTTATTACGGAAAAATCGATTCTAGCAATGAAACGTTTGTTTTTTGACAGTGGTGCTTACTTCCAACATCGCTTGATAACCGATTTCGGATATAGGCTTTCAGTCGTTAGACTCCAAAATACCGTGATAATTTTATTCATTGCGGAGCCTTTCGAAAAATAAATCTATAAACGTGGCAATACTTCGCCGCAATGGGTTGAAAATTCCGTTACTTAACCATCCCCAGTAGCGAAATTAGTTAATAAGTTTGTCAAGAGGGCAGACTGTTTATTGGAACCTTTTTAACGAGGCGGAAAGAAGTAGATACGATTTTTCTAAGCCTTAACCTCTTACGAAGAGCAAATGGGCAGTACCCCTCTAACGCCGTTCGGACAGTCTGGGATGCCGAAGCCATCGACACCTTGCACCTAGGTTTCCGGCCAATCCAGAAAATTGCGACCATCCACGCCAGTTCAGGGTTCATTTCGGGGAATCCCGATGAATAGTGAAATCAACATCGTCGGCATCCTGCCGTCGATCGCCGTGCCTACATTGGTTCTGCACCGGACCGAGGATCCGACTGTCGGCATCGAGGGTGGCCGTTTCCTGGCGAAACACATTCCGGGCGCGAAGCTCGTCGAACTGAATGGAACTGACCACCTTCCCTGGCTTGGCAACAATGCCGCACAAATCGCGGACATGATCCTGGATTTCATTGCCGACCCCGGCACCGCGACGCTGAGCCTGACTGGGTCGCAGCGCAGGCTGGCGACCATTTTGTTTATCGATATTGTGGGCCCGACAGACCGCGCGCGGCAATCGGGGGACAAGGCATGGCGCGAATTGCTGGAGGCCCATAACACCACGGTGCGTCGGGAAATCGCACGCTTTCGGGGCCGAGAAGTCAAAACGCTGGGAGATGGATTTCTCGCCGTCTTCGATGGCCCGGCTCGGGCAATTCGGTCTCACACAAAAACTTCGACATTGCGCTCACCGGCTTTCGCAAGCTCGATGATCGTCCTGGCGATCATTTTGTTGCTGAGGTCGCCTCGGCGTTTCATGGCCGCTCGGGCCGTTTCGAATGCGACAGAATAACCCAAAAGCTTGTCGCGGTCTTGGGCCGCTTTTATAAGTCCCGATAAAGAATTGCAAATGCTATTCTAAAAATGTCTCGAGCCGTGGTTCCGGAGGGTTGATGAGGGGCATTGCCATGATTTTGTTCGCTTTATCAATTGGTTTTGCCCATTCCGGTTGGATCGCACCAAACAGTCAGGGGCTATTTTCCTACTTTAATTCCTATCAATCTAGCGGCGCTCCCGTGTCAGCTATTTACATGAACGCGGCAGACTCGATTCGCTTTGAGCGAAATAATTTCCATCATATAGGGGCTCGGCCCTTGGCCTTGATTCTGCCACACATGACAATGAAGTGATCGGCAACGTCTTTAGCGGCATTTCAAGCAACGCTATCAACATTGACGTGACTTTGAACGATAGCACGACTGACACACGACTCAAAATCAACGGCAACATCATACGTAACAATTTTTTGACCAAAGTGGGAACCCAATAAGAGGCATCCGTAGGAATCAATCTTAGAGCGTCGACCGGAACCGTCATTGAACATAACGAAATATCTTATGTAACTTATTCCGGTATCAGTGAATACTCTTCCGACCTGGAGAAACAACTTGATTCGTTACAATAACATTCACCATGTGATGACGTTGCTTGATGACGGTGGTGGGATCTATGCCGTATCAAATCTGACCGGTACCCCATCCCTTTCAGATCTTTGAAGGCCTTCCATGTGTCTGCGAGGATTTCCTGATTATAACATGGCATGTTACCCCGCACCCGAGCACGGGATGAACTGGCTTCATCTGTAGTAGAGACCAACTAACAGGCCATAAGCCCTACAATATACTGAGAAAATTAATAAAGATGCCATGCGCAGGCCGGCCCTACCAGACCACCCCTCGATCCGCCGCCGACCACGCGCGAATCGGAAGGTAAAAGCGTCTCATGAGTCCTTTGGTTGACTGAGGTAACCCCGTAGCGGATGCTGGTTGCGGCTACGGCGGATTCGCTCGCCGTTTCGCAGCGAGGATCGGAGGCTTTTGTGCATCAAGATCTGATCTATGATGTGGGCATGAACAACGGTGACGACACGGCATACTATTTGCGGCGCGGATTCCGTGTGATCGCTATCGAAGCGAATACTCACCTTGCAAAATGTGCGGCAGAGCGCTTCCGCACGCAGATCAGCTCAGGTCAGCTTCGGATCCTCAACATTGGCATCGCTGCCGAAGAAGGCGAGCTGCCTTTTTGGATCTGTGAGACCTACTCAGAGTGGAGTTCTTTTGATCAAAAAATCGCATCTCGCGATGGTTGCCCACATCACGAGGTCATGGTGCCCTGTCGTCGGTTTGCTTCGGTTCTTGAGGAATTTGGAGTACCTTACTACTTGAAGGTCGACATCGAAGGTAACGATATTCTATGTCTTCAGGATTTGAACCCGCAGCGGCTGCCCAAATTTGTCTCGATGGAATCTGCAAGTCCAGACCTGATAACGCTGATGGCCGGGAGGGGGTTCAAGCGCTTCAAAGCCATAAGTCAGTACAATTTTCTCCCGATCGAACTCCCACCCTCGCCGGAACAGCGCCGGCATGAGCGCGTCCAGTGGATGTTGCAAACTCGGAATCCATTAATCCGTGCGTTTCGGCTATTCGGCGGCCGCGGTTGGCTCAATCGACAGCTTAATCGCAGCCGTAATCACGCCGATTGGACGTTTCCTTTCGGGAGTTCAGGACCTTTTGGAGAAGATTTGCCAGGCCGCTGGCTCGACCATGATGAATTGATTACTACGCTTAAGCAACTGCTGGAGTTCAAGGAGCAAAAACGGTCCAGCCCATTTTGGGATGAGCGAGAGTACTCTTTTTGGGTCGATATTCACGGTCGGGTAGACTGACGGCGTGTCGCCCCCGTATGGTCCCGGTTCCCTGGCGTGCCGCTAGCCGCCGGGGATTCCCCTCACGCAAGGCGGCGCCAGTCACGCTGCCGCAGCTGTGGCTGCTCGATCATGATCTGCAGACTGACATCTCCGTGCGCTGGAGCGCGCTTGGCGCGAGGCAATGCCCGGCAAAGAAGAGCGCAACGCGCAACGCCATGCTGCGCGCACTGCACAAGCTGCTGAAGCCACGCCCAGCTGTGGGCCGCTTCATTGTCGTCGGTGGCGACGCAGCGGGTGCAAGTCGTCGACGATGGCGAGCCCGGCCAGCGTCATGAGCACGAGCACGAGAAGCATCGCCGCGACGTTGAAAACGATCTGACTCATCGCCGCCTCGCCAATGCCCTCGACAATTCGACATAGCGCCACTCAGGCTCGCTGATCGGATGCGTCATGTCGGCCGGCTTCGAGATGCATGGGTTTTCAGGCAGCGGCCGCGGCACCAGCTGATCGCGAAGGCGATCGTGCACAGCCACCAGTCCGCTGAGCGCTCCTCGACAAGCTGCATCGCACTGAAGAGGTTGAGTACCGAATCCGACGGCAGCTGGTCACTAGATTCGCTTGCTGATTAGCGCTGCGCACAGCCATGGCTCACCTCGAAGCGGTAGCGCCGATCGCGACGGTGCAGGTAACCCGTCCATCGGCCCTCCGGCATACGGCCAGAGCACCTGCATTGCCCGAGCCGGACAAGCAGCTCAGGACTTCCGACGATTACGACGCCATCGCCGGCTCGGCTCTGCAATTCGCCCGAGAATTGACGCCCGCCGCGCCGGCTCACCATGGCATCACCGGCCTGCATCAGGCCGGTGACGATTGCGTCCTCTAACTCACGCCAGAGCGCTTGTGCCTCGACGTCGGGCTGCCACTCGCGCTCGCGCGCGGTAGATGTTCCAAAGGCCGCACCCATTGCTTCTTCGACAACGTTACGGAGAGCAGTCTTGGCGCGGGCGAAACGCTGGTCGACGACCCGCCGCAAAAATCGTGCGCAACCTACCTGAACCCGCGGTGCTCACCGGAGGGTCACTTAGCTCGCGACCTCTTTTGATTGATCCTTAGTCAGCGGCAGGTGGTAGTCCCAATAATCCGACCTGAGGACCCATGCCAGCAGCTCGTGGTTTCGGCTCACTGCGTCACGGTGGAACTCAAATCCGGCCTTGTAGGCCCGTTGAACACGCTGTCGTATAGCCACGACTTGCGTATCACTGACCGGGTTGCTCTTTGTCTGAGTGGCTGCGGCTATTCTTCTAAATTCGCTAACATGCGGTCGTTTTGCTCGGCGAACGGCTGCGCCTGCGAGCTCCCGCGCGCGCCGGAATTGCGAAGTGATGACTAGATGCCATTGCACCTTAGTTACTCCTCCCTCTCGACGGATTCTTGAATAGGAATCGCAAACACCCTGATAGTAGGCTCGCCACTCAAAGTACTCGGGCGTCATGCGACTTGCGGATATGAAATGGTACACCGTAGCCCCCGGTGTGAACACCGCTTTGTATCCTTGAGCAAACGCCTTCATGGTCAAGCCCGTTTCACCGTCCCCTTGAAAGTGCTGCAAAGCATCGGGAATGCAATCCGGATGGAAACCGCCTAGATCAAACAGCGCGCGACGTCGTATGGCGAAGTTCAGACCCCAAATGTAGTTGGGGTGGATTTCAATTGCGTTTCCACCCAAATCTAGCAAACTCAAGAAACCGCACATGCGGCCGCCATATGGTGTTGTGCTCCAGAAGCTCTCTACCCATTCAGGTGGCTCAGATTCGTAGCTCGGCAAATTCGGACCACCAACCAGTTGCACGGCCGGATCTTCGAACGCATCCAAAATGGCGTGCAGATAGCCTGGGGCAGCCTCAATATCATCATCCAAGAAGACCAGAATTTCGCCATTCGACTCCAATGCCCCGCGATGGCGGCCGGATAGCAGACCGGGTTCTGGCTCAAAAAGGTAACGAATGCGGTGATGCGGCATCTCCCGCATGATGCCCTCTGTCTCTCCTCTGGTGTTATCGCTGCTCCCGTTATCAACGATCAGGATCTCGCAAGAGCTCGGTTCCAAGGTTTGACTACAAAGAGAACGTATGGCCCTGGCCAATGATCGGCTGCGATTAAAAGTTGGAATACAACATGACAACTTTACCCCGCGAGTCTGCACGTGACATGCTCCGTCAGGGCTCGTTGCAGTGATCGCGCGCCGCTTCTGCCGGCCGACACACCGGCGCACTGGCGGAGCATCTTGTCCAAAATTATCGATGCAAGCATTTGATTTTCCGTGCAAAAACATCGATCGGATCTGGCGGTACTTTCTGACGAATGGCTTTCGCGGCTGCCTTTCCCATAACTTTGAGGTCTTTTCGCCGAGTCCAAAGGACCTCGAGCGCCTCCCTCACACTAGCGATCGTTGGGGCCGCGGCGAGAATACCTGAAACGCCATTTTCGATTACCTCCGAATTCCCGCCGACGTCGGTAGCCATCACAGGCCGCGCACACAACATGGCTTCGACTATCGCTAGTGGAAGGCCTTCCCACCTTGACGGTATTGTCAGAACATGGTTGGAAGCCCAGATCTCCTCCACGATTGATACATGTCCTGCGAACACCACCCGGTCGTTCAATTGGAACCGTTCCACAAGCCGCGCCAGTCCAATTCTCGAAGGCCCATCTCCATACAGAGTTAAACGCCAACGCCGCTCTGCCCACGACGGATGTGCCAACGCCTCAAGCAGGATGTCTTGTCCTTTCGCGGCAGGATCCAACCTGGCAACGCAGGCAAGACGCAGTTCGCTGTTCACGTCGATTGGAGGCCAGGGTGGCGCGGCATCGTACACAACGTTGAACGGATTACGAACGACCTCCGCATTCTCAATTTTACATCCGAGATGGGTCTCGGCAACCCGCTGATTTGCGAGCGAAACGAAATAACAACGAAGAGCTGCCGGCAATATTTTTCGATATCTGGCGGCGAGTTCATCGCTGGGCCACCATAGCTCACAGTTGTTTTGCCCAATCGATACGAAGGGCCATTTCTTGGTAACGAACATTTCAGCAATGTCGATAGGGGGTAGCGCACTCCCATCAGAAATTACGACAAGAACCGGCCGAACCGAAGGTAACAACTCCTCGAGATCCAAAACACTCCAGGTCTTGCCCGACAGTTTCCGCCGAGCGCGTCTCCATACTGTAACCGGCAGCGGGTACGAAAGCACGCGTGCGCCGGACTCCTGTAATTCCGAGACACGTTTTTGAGCCAGAAGCGACGTATGAACTAAAGCGATGACGTCGAGACCCTCCATCGCCAGCTTGAGTGCAGTCCGAGACCAAAGCTCTTCAGATCCTCCCCAATCCAGGTTCGTCGACAAAAATAAGATATGTTCGTTTCGCACATCAAACTCCTGAATGGTGCCCAAAGAATTTTCAGTTCTTGATCAGAATAGGAACGGATTCGACCTCGTCGGAGAATCTATCAACAAGTCGCAATTTATCCACCTTGGCTTGAACATACTTCTGCTCCTCGGTCGAGAATTTAGCTTTCGGAATGCTCCCTGAATTTGAAAGCGTCTCACCTCTCGTCTTCTGAGCGTCTCCTAGTTTATCATCCTGCCAATGCAGGTCATCAAATTACATACACGCTGCGAGAGCGCACTTGTGGCCGCCGCGGTCGGCGCAATCAATCTTGGCAAGCCGACCAGGTGCTCGTTGCTGAGCAGGCTGTTGGACGCATCGCAAGCGCCACAGGGCCTGCCAGTAATGAAGCTCACTGCGACCGGCTTCGATAACGAGTTCTTGCATCAATGTAACGCTGACACTTGTCGCGAGTACTTACCCTTCTTTGTCTGGCTAGGCGTTAGAGGTCACCTCACGGC
>Ga0124850_1000056_pt1 | contig 12846 bp, 18 predicted proteins | sample PanSoiMetaGPlot1_FD_97462 | JGI IMG/M metagenome (GOLD analysis project Ga0124850, IMG submission 97462) | Tropical forest soil microbial communities from Panama analyzed to predict greenhouse gas emissions - Panama Soil - Plot 1 (PacBio error... | ecosystem: Environmental > Terrestrial > Soil >...
GGCGGCCGGATTGTTCGGCGTGCTATCGCGCGCTGCGTATCCCAGACGATGACTTTCGGTTTCCCCTGCTGAATATCCGGCGCCGTGGTGTAGACCAGCACGTAGCGGCCCGACTGATCGAGCGCCACACTGTGGATGTGGACCTGCCACTGGGAGGCGCCGTGCGGTTCCCACTCGAGAAACGAATGCCCCAGCCACGTCCCATCGGCACGCTGATAGTGCACGCACTCGTGCAGATCTTGGCCGGCCCCGCCGAAGGCGACGACCCAGGCGCCGTGTGCCGTCACCAGCGCGTTGAGGTAGGTCTCGCCGCGCGCGGCTAACCAGTCGTACGCGAGGTCGAGATTGCAGAGCAGCGTCGGGGTGGCGTCGCGCAGATCGACGCTGTAGACACAGCGACGATTCTCGCCGCCGCCACAGAGGACGAGGTTCGGATCGTCGAAACTGAAGGACGGTTCGACGTAACTCTTGACGTCGATTGGATCCAGGCCTTTCGGCCCTTTCCAGCCGGCGGCGCGATCGACATCGACCGGATCGACCGACGTGCGCCGCCGTGCCCCATCGAACCGGAAAAATTGCGCGCCACCCGAGGCTTTCATGCCGTAGAACCGGCTCGAGTCGGCGTTCCAGACGGCCACGTGCGCGTTCGATGCCGAGCGGATCGACGTGCCGCCGGCCGTCCGTTCGTCGGTCACGCGAATGATCGTCGTGCCGAAAATCGGATCGCGGAAGGTGAACGGCGCCGCGCCGAGCGGCAGCGGATCCGGTTTCGGTTCGGGCCTCGTGTCGGTGCGCGCGGTGTAGATCACGTCGGCGTCGGGCGGCGTGTCGGCCAGCGCGGCGAGCGCGGCCTCGATGTCCGCTTGAGCGTGCCGGATCGCCTGTTCCGCCGCGGGAATATCAGCCATGGTCACCGTCCTTCGGCGGCGAGGATCTGCCGGGCGATCCATTCGGCAATTTGCGGGACGATCGCGTTGCCCAAGCCGCGCAAGCGGTCCACTCGAGCGGGTATCCCATGAGCCACTCGACCCACGTTGGGTTCAATTGTCCACTCGGATGTGCGTCCTTGATCGCTGAGTGCAATGTGTCCAAAGATCCGCGATGCTTCCCACTGTCGTGCTCTGCACGAGGCGTCGGCCACATCTTCTCCGATCGAATCGCGCCAAGGAGCATCGGATACCGCTGGCCGCTCTTGCCTTTCTGGTAGGGCACGTTCTTCGCATCCTCGGCGCATGGTGTCGGCCACATCTGCGCCGCCGTCGTGAGCCGCAACCCAAATCCGTTGCCGTTCACATCGCGAACTCGCTGGATCTCGCGCCGCTTGAGGACGGATTCCGGTGACTCGTGGAGATTCATCACGCTCGCATCGGGGGTAGGCCACAAGCCAGACGCGATCCCGTCGGTGAGGGGCGCCAAAGGCGGACGCAGGTAGGCAGTCCCATTCCGCGTCATACCCGCTCGCGGCCAGGTCTCGCAGAATGTTTCCAAAGAACCGTCCAGCGTTACTTGAGAGTAGCCCTGGCACGTTTTCCGCCACGACCCATCGGGGTTTAAGCTCGCGAATGAGTCGGTAGAACTCAGGCCAGAGATCGCGCTCGTCTGCGGCGGCAGCGCGGCGACCGGCGAGAGAGTGAGGCTGACAGGGAAATCCTCCGCAGAGAACATCGATAACTGGCAGACATCGCGGGCATCCTCCAGCAGTTCTCGCGGCATTAGTCCGATCGAGAGTTCCACGGCTTGCTCGAGTCCTGGCGGACTGCTCTCGCCACCGAATTGATGCGGCCGCATCGCTCGATGAGATTTCCGATTGGATACCTGCGGCGTCGGCCACATGCGCCGCGGCGCCGTGGACGGTTCGCACGTCCTCGAATCGCTGGACATCGGGCCAGTGCTTCGCGAGGACGCCTCGGCAGAAGGGATCAATTTCGACTTGCCATCGAATGTCGAATCCGGCGCGCTCGAATCCAAGATCGAAGCCTCCGATACCGGCGAACAGACTCCCAACCGTCACGGTTTCTCGAGGTAGACGAACCCGCGGCGCGGTTCACGCACGATGCGCCACCCATCGCGCGCCGTCGCGTGCGTGCGCGAGGTCTGAATCTGAATACACCACTCCTGCGTGCCGGTGCCTTTGCAGTACGAGCGTGTCTCGAGCGCGTCATCGTGGAGAATCGGCATATCACCGATCCCGGCCGCCGATCCCATATCGCCGCGTTGATACGGCCACAGCAAGGCCTCGCGCGGCACGAAATCCAGCGCGGCGAAAAACGCGCGCGCACAGGCGGTCTGCGTCGGCCCGATCGGCGTGCGCGAATGAATCCCATCCTCACAGTGAAACGTCGCGCCCGGGCCGAACATCTGCGCACCGGCGGCATACCACGCGTGATTGTCGGGATCGGCATCACGCCGACCGGGATCGGTGACTTCGGCGGCGCCCATCGGTTCATCGCCGATCCACGGCGTGTCCTCGGATTCGTCGCACCGATCTTTCAAATCCTTGCAGCGGCGCGGCCAGTCCTCAGTGCGATCGCAATGCGTCGTGCCGTAATCCGCCGTCGGCGCCGGCGGCCAGGAGCTGTACTCGCCACTCGCCACGAGCACCCCATAGCCGTCGGCGAGCTGCGCGAGCTCGAGCGCTTCGGCGTCGCCACCAGGTAAGTTTTTGAACGGCTCGTTGGCGATTTCGATGACGACGTTCCAGCAGCCCTCGAGCGCCAGCAGACACGACCGCAGGTGTTCTTTTCTGGCGTTCGCATCCGGCATCACGATGTGCGCATCGGCAAACACCGTGAGCTCGAATCGCACACCCGCCGTCGCCAGGCGATCCGCGAAGGCCTTCAGCCAGCCGTAATAGTCGCGGAAATTTTGCGGGAAGAATGCCGGTAGACATTCATCCCACCCGACCATCGAGAAACACCGCAGGAGATTCGCGCCGAGGCCGATCCGCTCGGTGAGAAACGGCCCAATATCGACGCCGCACAGGTACCGGTAGAACAGCAGGAAATCGGTGAACCCGCGCCACTGCCAACACCTGCCCTGATCATCGCGAATCGCCGGCCGCTCCACCACCAGCGGGCCCGATTCTTTGCCCGCTGGCGGCACCTCAAAAGGGACGAGCGCCGGCAACTCGGCGCCAATCGTGAGCTGGTGATTGAGCGGCGGCGGCCCGATGTCGGGATCACTGGCGGTCTTCCAGTGACACGAGACGAGGTACGGCTCGTAGCCGGCGGCGAGCACGCGGATCGCGGAATCGCCCAGCGCGTCAGTCCACTGCCAGGCCACATACCCGTCGGCATTCGTGTCACCGTGGAGCCAGAGATTCGGATCGCCATCCACTTGCACCATCACCGCGGCGCCGGCGACGGCCGGTGTAATGGCCACGGCGATCGTGCGGTCCTGCGGTTCGCGCTGTGGGGTTTTTTTCGTCATCGACGCTTCCCTTTCCCGCGGCGCGTGCCGCGCTTCGCCGGCGGTTTGCCCACGTGACGTCTCGGTGTGCGGCGTGCCGGCTCCTCGAGTGGCGGTTCGTCCTCGAGTGGCGGCGGCCCGGGACAATCGACGCCGACACAGGCGCCGGCGCAATCGCCCACGAGGCCGTAGGTCGCTGCCGCGGCGCGGCCAATCAACGCGCCACAATCGCGACAGAGATCACCCGACGGCCCGATCACATGACACCGGCCCAGTCCGTCCGGTTGCTCCCCGTCTGGCTGCTGCAGCCAGGCGCGCACGGTGGCATCGCCCACCAGCGCCATCGCTTCGGCCGTCGAGAGGTAGAGCTGTTGTCGGCGCGCATCACGCCGAATCGCGGCAGCCGCCTCGCCGATGTCGCGCGCCGGTTCGCCGAGCGCATCGACAGCCAGGCGTGCGCCTTCCGTGTACGCATCCTCGAGCTCGGAGAGCGTCGCCTGTTCCTCCTCGAGGTGCTTTTTCGCGTGCGCATAGGCGACGCGTTTCGATTCGGCGGCCTCTTCGGCCAGGCGCACCGTCGCGCGCCGTTCGATGATCGACTCGAACGCGGCGCGGAAATCGAACGCCGGCATCAGCTCCGGTAACACCGGTTGCCGCGCGGCACCGTTACCCGATCCCGGCCGGATCGGCAAGCTTGGATCGACGACCGGTTCCGGCACGAGCGGCTCGAGGTCACTGTTTGCCATGGAGATCCACCCAATCGCGCCACCGCAGAATCACGACGGCGTCATCATCGAGCTGCCGCGGCCGTTTCAGCACGAGGACGCCGATTTTCCCGTCGAGCGTCGCCTTCGTCGCAATGCCGTCCAGCCAGATCCAGAGCCAGGACGGAAACACGCGGCGCAGCTTGAACTGAAAACAAAACATCGAGGTCGCACAATCGGCGCCGTCGCGTTCGCCGGTGACCGGGATCCGTTCGGTACCGACATCGCGCGCCATGCGGCGTTCGAAGGCTTTCCAACTGTGATCGCTCATTACGGTGTGCCGAGCGCTTTCTGGCGCTGCACGCGCGCCGAATCGATCGCTTTCCGCACCGCGGCACTGTCGTACGCGATGTGGTGGTGCGCGCACATGCCTTTGACCGTCTCCACCAGGTCGCTGGACTCGGCGCCGAGGAGATCGATCATGTCGTGCGCAATCTTCGTGATCACGCCGACGTTCTGCTGAGCTTCCGATTTTGTCCCGGGATTTGAGGCCGGTGGTGCCGCGGTAGCGGCACTGCTTTGTCCGGCACTGCTTTGATCTTTAGGTACAGGTACCGTATTAGAAACCGGCAACCTAGGCAGGTGCCGTGCACCTACCTTGGTCGGTGCTGGCGGCGGCGGTAATTGGCCGTTTTGTTCGCGAATATGCGGATGTTGGTGGGTGGCAAATTTCGGGATCGCGATCGCTCTGATAGGACTCTTTCGACTTTCGCCTCGTGATTTTGCACTTTCGCCCTGTGGAAAACTACTTTCGCCCCCTGTGGAAATCTTCGGCACTGACCTAACTTTGTACCGTTGGATGAATCCGCTCCGGTGCAAATCGGTCAGCAGCGCATCGATATTGATGTCGGGTTCGTAGGGGAACAGCTCGCCGCGAATCCAGACCGGATCGTCCTTCAGCCGACCATCGCGATCGGCGATCAACCACAAGCCGGCGAACAACAGCCGATGCCGTTCACTGAGGCGCGCGAGCACCGGATTTTTGAAAAAGCCAGGTTTCAAGAGCCGCGTCCGCGCCATGGGGTTCCTAGTGCCGTTGATCCCGCCAGTAGTCATCCATCCACGTTTGTGAGACTGCATCGTCGTTGCTGCCGTCATCACTCGTCAGCACGATGATGATGACGGCGATCGCGACGCCGAGGACGATCACGCCGAGCACGACGGCGGCGATCGCCCAGCCGGTCATCGCGGCGGCCGTTCACAGTCGCGCCAGTAGCGGCCGCAGAACTCACACATCCCGCCGAAGCCGAAGCGGTGCGTCTGATACGCCGACTGCGTGCAGCAATCGAACCGGCCCTCGGTCGGCGGTTCGTTCGGCCGATCGTTCGGGCGCTCGAGCGCCTCGGCGTCGAGGCGCCGGCGTTCACTGGCGCTCAGGCGCCGCGGCCAGCCGCGTTCGTCGAGAAAGGGATTCGCTTTAGTCATCATCGTCTTCGTCGAATAGCTTCAACTGTTCGCACGATGCCTCGGTTCGTTCCCACTTTCCCCAGCACGCGAGTTTTGCACCCCATTTATCGGGCGGTGTCCGACTCTTCTCTCGATTGCACGTCATACAAGCCCATCGCGTATTAGCCGGATAGTACGCAGGTAACCGCGGATCGAAGATGTCTAGCGTGAGATCGGCGAGCCCGTGCCCCATCAATGCGAACGGCTTGCCGCAATATTGACATCCGTTCGTGTAGACGTGTTTAGCCTCGTGAAGCATTCGATCGAATCCCCACCCGAATTGATCGGTGAGATCTTGAGCCGGCACTTTCAACCGCGCGGCGTGTCGCCGGATCACGTCCCGGATTTTGTCGGGCCAGCGATCCTTTTCCTTTTGGCTATCACGCTTAGTCTGTTCACAACCCAGACATACCGCCTGTGTTCCGCTTGCGATAGGTGCATATGTCGCATGGTTGCGACGGAAAAAAACTTCATCAAAGATTCGCCCACATTTTGCACAACGTTTCGACGCCATCGAATCACTTATCTTTCTAGCCCTCCTTTATGGTTAAATCCCCGTCCACGCGCGTGCCTACCACGCGCCGAGCGTCCGCGATATCAGTAGCCCCTGATACGCGGGCGCTCTTTCTACCAGCGAATATCTGCCGCCGTGAGCGGCACGCCAGCCGGATCGCCATCCTTCAACTTGGCGCCGTTCGTCGCGATCACCTCGCCGCCGACGCGTTCGGGAATGCGGTACTTCAGTGCCAGCGCGTTGAAGTCATCGTCCGATCGCGCCATGATCGCGTCGCGCAGAAAATCGAGCACCTTATACCGGCCTTGAAATTGCGGCGGCGGATACTTCTCGTCTTCGCAGTCGCAGATCGCGCGCACGATCCGAAACAGATCCAGAAACGATGGCTGAAAGCACGGGATGACTTCGCCATCTTTCGCAAACCGCAGGAGTAGTACTTCGATCCAGCTCGAGCCGTCCGGTTTCCGCCGTTTAACGATCTGGAGTTTCCGCGTGCTGTTGTTGTCCTGGGGATTCATACTTGATTCCCCCAGACCGACCAGCCGGCGCGCTCGCCGCGCGCGAACACTTCCACGCGCCGGAACTGCGGATACATGGTTTCGATGAGGCGGTACACCTCGTCGGGTTTTTCGCTATGGCGACCGTTGGCGGCGCGCACGATGCTATCCGGCGTCACCGACGGGTGCAGACTGCCCCGCTCCGCAATCAACAGCAGTTCATGGCGCGTGCGTACCCACCAGCCGATGCCAGGCGCGGCATCCTTTTCCCAGACCATCGAGGCCTTGTAGGCGAAGCGCCAGGCCTCGAGGACGCGGAGCGCGTCCGGCAACAGCGGCGAGGTCGCCCAGAGAAACAGCACGCTATCGTCGGCCGTTTTCGGAAACGTCGGATCGCGATCCGGCAAGGTGGCGATCGCTTCGACGTCGAGCGTCGGGTACTGCACCGCGGCCGATTGGGTGAATCCGCTGTTGGTGTACGTCCACGGCGGATCCGCACACATCACCTCGAACACGCCCGGCAGCGCCGAGGGTGCGCGCGTCTCGAGCCGCGTCTGGCGAATCGCCGCGCGCACTTCGCCGACGGTTAAGTCTTCCTCGGCGGCCCGCGTGAGAATGGCACGTTGTTGGTCTGGCGGGAGTGGCGCGACTTCAGCGTGCACCGAGTACGAAACATTCTCCCGACGTCGGGAGATTGTGACGTGCGCGGAAACGTAAGCGTAGTTCGTCAGTGTCTGGCGCTCGAGCTCCGTCAAAGCTTCGGCATCGGTATACTTTTCCCCGTACGCCTTCTCGCCGTAGTTCAGCCAGTCGCCGATCCACCACTGTACGGCGCCCTCGATGCGACGAAGTACGATGCCGCACCGCTCCCACTCGGCCAGTGTCGGCTTGCCGCGGACGCTGAGCCCGGTCGGCTTAAGATCGAACAGGCCTAGCTGAAAAGCCTGCTCGCCGACGCGGATTAAGGCGGCACTGCTCACGAGCGCACCGAGACCGTGCCGGCATCGTAAAATTCCACGCCTGGCACGCGCGCCGCGGCGCCATGCGCTTTTGCGTGCGCCGTCAGTTTCCGATCCGAGAGCTGGAGAAATTCCCGCGGCACCAGCTTCTCGGCGCGCGCGCGATTCTCCGGGGTGTCGCCGCCAATCGGCCGCCATTGCCAGTTGGCGCGGTAGGCGACGCCGCGTGTCGTCGGCAGCGTCGACGGCACCACCACCACCGGCGCCGGCGTCGTGATGGCGGCCTCGAGGACGTCCGCCGCGAGCTCGACCTCGCCGCGCGCCTCGAGGGAGGCCGCTTCGGCCTCGAGCCGTTCTTGTTCGGCGCGCCGCGCCTCTTCCTGCAGGCGTCGTTCCTCGAGCTGGCGCCGGCGCTCCTCTTCGCGGCGATAGGCGTGCGCATTGCCGCGCGCCGCCACGTCCCACGCACCCAGCGGCGCCAGGACTTCGGCTTCGCGATCGCAGACCAACCGGTGGACCCGCCATGCGAAATCCTTCAGCGGTTTGAAAAACGTCTCGATGGTTTTCCGGTGCGTGGCGACGTCGACGAGCAGCGCTTCGATCCGCGTGAGGCTGGCGGTGTCGGTGACGGCGTGGCCTTCGGCGGCAATGAGCGCCACGGTGCGCTCGTGTTCGATGGCGAGGCGCCGCTGAAATTGCGCTTCGACGTAGGCCCGCAGAATGTCAAACGGATTCGGATAGGCGCGGACGACGGCATCCGGCAGCGGTGGCTCCTCGAGATGCAGCGGCGCCGGCAACGTGGCTTTACGCGGAGGCATGGGCGAGCTCCTGTGCGGCGCCACGGTGCGCGGCGCGGATATGCCAGGCGGCGACGAGCGTGAGCATCTCGCCGTAGTGGCGCGGATCGGTGTATTCGCGAAATTGGTATGTGCCGTCGGATCGGAGCCGGACGGAGGCGCGGCGCCAGGTGCGAAACCGCGCCAGCGTTTCGGCCAGGACGGGATCGCCAGTCGCCCACTCGCGCATCAGGCCGTGATAGGCGGCGGTCTGGAGATGCTTCGCCACGTCATCGGGATCGCCGGTGGCGTAATCCAGGAGCCACCCATCGCCACCGATGGCGCAGAGGCAATCGAGCGTGCCGGCGAAGCGATGCCGGCGCGAGGCAATCCGGTACTCGCAGAGGATCGGCGCGATGCCACGCGTGGCCCGGCAGGCGCGCCAGGCGGCGAGGTAGCCGCGGTAATCGGGATCAATACTCGTGTCGTCGAGATCGTCCTCGTTGCTGTAATGAATCAAGGCGTGGACATCCGAGCCGCGGCGGCGCGCGTCCTCGAGGATCCGCGGCGGCACGTGATCGAAGTTGATCAGACCGAGCTCGCGCAGGATCTGCGTTACCGACGGCACCACGAGGCCGTCAAGGTAGTACGTATGGCCGGTGGCCTCGAACAGGAGCGCCATTAGGGAAACGCCTCAGTCTTTGCCTGCCGCATCGCGATGGGCACAAACGGTCGGATACGATCAACGCGTCTCGTTGCTTCAGGCGTGCCACGCACATCGATGACATCGAGTCCGCCGATGCTCGCTCGCTCACGATCACTCACGCGCCGACGCACATGCACGGCCTTCTCACCCGTTTCTTTCCACTCGCCCAATGTGGCATCGCCGACGCCACTGAGCGCATCGAGCGCGATCGCGAACAAGGTCGACGACGGTAGCGACATCAAGTGACTGCTCACGCTGGCGTGCCAGACCGGCCCGCCGAAATCTAATTCGATTCACTCATAGCCTGAGTTCACGGTCAGACCGATGGAGATCGTGTTGTGCCGACGCCACCAAAAAAATTGCGGGTGCACACATTCAGCCGCGAGTCGGCAGTGATGCTCGAGCGCCATCCGTTGGTGCGCGTTCATCGGATGGGATTACTCCGTCGGGAACAGCGAGGCCTCGCCGCCGGTGAGGGGCGGTCCGTCATAGATCTCGAGTGCGGTGAGTACCAGCTCGGCGCCGTCGCTTTCGACGGTGATGGTGACGGCCGACTCGGTGCCCTCGAAACTGGCGGCCTCGTGGTACAGCCGCTCATCCTGCGTGCGCAGCTTCATCGGCCGGCCGGTCGACGTCTTCGCGACGATGAGGAAGTACGGTTCCTGGGGTTCCTTCGGCCGCATGAAGGCGGTGTCTTCGATGCGGACGCCGCGGATCGTCCGGCCGCGCGGTGTGGCCGCCGCCGGCGGCTCTGGCGCCGTCCCAGAGACCGCGGCCGCCGGGGAATCGGCCGAGCGATCAGACGCCGGAGTGGACGCCGACGGCGGCGTCTCGAGGCGCGCACTGGCGCGCCGTGGCTGCAGCGGGGCGACGGGTTCGCGCTCGAGTGGCGCACCCATATCCATCGCCTCCTCGCGCGCGACGAGCCCACGCAGGACATCCGGGAAGGCATCGCGCGCGGCCCACGAGCGCGCGCGCAACTTCAGCATCCGATCCGGGTAGTCCTGCCACGGTCCCTTCTTCTGCAGCAGGCCGGCCTTGCGCGCCTGGCCGACCGAGAACCGGGACACGAACGGCCCCTCACGGTCGGTACGCCACACGGCGCAGACGGCCGCCGATTCGTCGTGCTTCCAGTCCTCAGCCGCCAAGCCGGCGCGCCGCTCGCCTGCCACCTCGTACCATTCCTCGATGGCGCGGAATGGCCGCGAGGACGTGATGAGCGCCAGCAGGCCGTCGCCCCAGATCGTCGGCCGGCCGTTGATCACCGCGATCGACTGCAACGCTTGCATCGGCGGAAAGCCGACTTCGGCGCCGAGCTGCAGCGCCACCAGGACGTTTTCGGGACGGCCGCGGAAGTCTTCCGGCACCAGGCCCGACTTCGCCAGGAGTTGCGCCAGGCGCCACGCGTCCTCGAGCGTGGTCGGCATGACGCCGAGCGGGATCCGATCCGCGACGGCCGATCCCGTGGCCACCGTCGCCGGCAGGTTCGTGGTCTCGAGCGGATCGGCCATGGGTTAGCCTGCCTTTCGCGTGGCTCGTGCCCACTCGATCGAATCCCGATACCCATGCATCCACGCATCGACCTCGGCACGATCGAATCGGTAATGTCGGCCCACGCGACAGGTCGGCAGCCGATGTTCGGTAATCAAGCGATACAGCGCATTGGAGGAGCCGAGCCGGAGGTACTCGATCACTTCGGCCGAGTTCATATAGCGCGAAGCCGGCGCGCTCATGCGGACCTCGATAGGTCCGCTACCGGGTTCGGGCCGGTCGGCAGTTCAGGCACCGGGAAGACTTCCTCGACCGGCACACCGGGAACGAGGACGCGCCCGATCCGCACGACGGTGAAATAGGCCATTCCACCAAGATCGCGTTCGCGATTTTCGATGAGCGAGATCGCCGAATCGTCGATGCCAGCGAGTTCGCCCAGCTGTTTTTGTGTTAAGCCACGAGCTTTCCGCAAGATTCTGAGTTCCATATCCAATCCAGCCGTTTTGCCGCTCGCACCGATTTTTGGTGCCATTCTGTGTCGCGACACCAAAATGTATGTGTATGGTAGGTACCGACTTGCGCTTTGTCAACCTCTGCGTTATGCTTTGTGCGCAATTAGCCATAATGTGTTGAATATGGAACTAGTTACGGTTGACGGGGTTGGTGGAGACGCCAAGAATTGGCGTATGACCGCGGAAGAGCGCCAACGCGCCGGCCGGAAATTGAAGGCCCGGCGCGTCGAGCGCGGCCTGAAGCAACTGGAGGTCGCCGCGGATCCCAAGCTGGGAATCAGTATCGGAACGCTACAGGCGATCGAAAATGCCTCGTACGCCGTCCGCGATACGAGCTACGAAAAGTACGCACGATTCTTCGGCACCACGGTCACGAAACTACTGCGAGAAGATGAGCCGCGCTCGCTCACGCCAGCTGATCCGCTCCTCAAAGATTTGAACGAAGAACACCTCGAGATCGCGCGGCAGTACATGCGCGCGCGCAAACGCGTCCGCGCGGCGATCGAAACCATCCTGACGCATCCCGACGAAGAACCGTTAACGGCGATTCTCGCGCGCGCCGCGACATTGACGCCGGAGCTGCGTGCGCATCTGCGTCATCTGCTCGAGGGTTCGGAAGACTGGCGCAAACTCGTCGAGCCGATTCCGCACCGGCCAGTGACCGGGAAAAAATAATGGGCATCTACACGCGACCCGATTCGAAGTACTGGCAGCTCTGGCTTGAGAACGCGCCGAAGGGACAGGAGAAGGAACGCACACGGATTGTGATCGGGACCACGGCGGCCGCGCGCAAAGACAGCGAACGGACGGCGCTCGACCTCTATCACCGACGCATGGACGAGCTCGCGCGCAACGTGCATCGATTGCCGAACCGGATATTGAAGGGCGTACGGTTCGCCGAGCTCGCGACCATCTACGATCGCGACACCATCGCGCAGCACAAAGGGAAAGAACGCGAGCGCGAGATCCTCGCGCGCCTGATCCGCGACTTCGGCGATCTCCCGATTACCGAGATCAGCAAGGACGTCGCGCGCGCCTGGCGTAGCCGTCGGCTCAAGACACCGACCGTGATCGAACACTTCGGCGGCCCGAATGGTCCGCGGCACACCTTCCCGCCGCCGAGCGCCCGGAGCGTCAACCGCGAGATTGATCTGCTGCAGCAGATCCTCGCCTCCGGCGTGCCGACCTATTACGAGCGGTCGCCCCTCGAGGACCTAGAAGACGTCCCCATCGTGAAACCGATCCGCCGCACGATGACGCATGCCGAGGAGCACAAGATTCTGCGACAGCTCGCGCGCGATGATCGCGCGATCCTCCTCATCGGCCTCGAAACGCTGGCCCGCTTCGGCGACATCCTCGATCTGCAACGCATGCACTATCGTCGCGATGAGACCGGCATCTGGGTGCTCGACATCGTCGACCCAAAGAATGGCGAGCCGCATACAGTGCCGGTGTCACCACGCGTGCGGCAGGCCCTCGAGCAATTGCCGAAGGATGATCCGTACTTCTTCTGGCGACGCCGGCAGGCGAAGACCGATCGCGATCGGCGCAACGTCTTCGCGCACGCGTTGAAACGCGCGTGCGAGGCCGCCGATGTGCCGTACGGACGCGCCGCCCGCGGCATCACATTTCACTGGGCGACGCGGCGCACCGGTGCGACGCGGATGATTCGGCGCGGCCGCGATGGCGTGATCGGCACCGTGCAAAAAATCGGCAACTGGAAACATCCCGACGTGCTGATCGGCATCTATCAGGAGACGACGACGGCCGAGA
>Ga0124850_1000057_pt1 | contig 12843 bp, 14 predicted proteins | sample PanSoiMetaGPlot1_FD_97462 | JGI IMG/M metagenome (GOLD analysis project Ga0124850, IMG submission 97462) | Tropical forest soil microbial communities from Panama analyzed to predict greenhouse gas emissions - Panama Soil - Plot 1 (PacBio error... | ecosystem: Environmental > Terrestrial > Soil >...
GCAACGCGCAGTCCGACGACAATGCTAGGCATGGCCGCGAGGCATGGCCGCGGGCACCACCACGCGGCGAAACAGAGCTGTGCGGCTGGTGCAGCCAAATATCTGGCCAGCATGCAACAAGACCGGATCAACACTCTTGGTGCCGGCGACAGTGTTCAGCAGTATCGGGAAAAAAGTGCCAATGAAGACCACGAAAACTTTTCCCGATTCACCAATGCCGAACCAGAGGATCGCCATCGGAATCCACGCCAGCGGCGATATTGGCCGAAACAATTCGACGAACGGGCTAATGATGTGATCGAGCCTACGAGAGCTTCCCATCAGAAGACCGAGAGGGATAGCGATAGCAGCCGAAATCAGCCAGGCGGAAAAGACCCGTGCGACGCTATACACGGTATGTGTGGCGAGCTCGCCATCGCTAGCGAGACGGACAAAAGTCCGGGCCACCTCTATCGGCGGGGGAAGGATCGAGCGATCAGGTTTGGTAGCGGTGACAAGAAACTGCCATGCCAGCACAATGACGATGCCGGCGTAGAAAAAAGGCAAGGCCTTCGCCACTCCGGCTACCACTCGATGCGAGTTTCCGTTCACACGCGGCGTTTATCCTCGACGAAAAGCAATTCTCACCGGCTTGGGCCTGTCTCCATGCAAGTTTCCCCACTCTTGACCTCGTGCAAGGCTTTGGTGGCGAATGATGGGTCGATTTTGGGCGTATCGTCAGGCTGTAGGATTTTGGCGTCCCTCAGAAACGTTGTGTACTCCTTCATCGTCTCTTCCGTCGGGATGACGTTGAGACTGTAGACCGAGATGCCTCGATCGAGCGAGAGTTGAATAGCATCCTCATTGACACGGATTTGTTCGGCCCAGAGCTTGGCCGCTTCTTTCGGATGGCAAAGAATATAATTGATTGCCTTGACGTTCGCCGTCACCAGTTCTTGAACGACGTCTTTTTGGTCTTGCAAGAACTCGTTTCGCGCATAGAGGCCGTTGCCGACATAGTGGCCGCCCATGATCGGCATGATCTCCTCGGCTTTGGCCAGCAACCGAACCTTGCCGGACGCCAAGCCTACGGAGATCGATGGATCCCAAGTGATTCCCGCATCAACCGATTTGTTCTGGACTAACGTTGGAATATCAGGGCCGCTGGATTTGAAAAGTTTGATGTCCTGTGCGCCTAGCCCGCACTTGGAGAGGGCCTTGAGCAAGAGTGGATACTGCTGGGATCCTTCGCCGGGATAGGCGACGGCTTTGCCTTTAAGTTCGCACGGCGACTTCAAAGGCGAATCTGTCGGTACTAGAATTGCGGTCTGCTCTAGAATGTTGATCGCGACCAGCTTGGCGGGCAAGCGCGAAACCGCGATTGTTGCCGGTCCCATTCCAGCGGAAGCGAATTGCAGAGCGCCTGCGGCCATCGCCTGGTTTTCCGGTGCGCCGTACGAAAACTCGCGGAATACGATCTTGACATTGTGTTTTTTCTCGATCGGCTCGAAATAACCGAGAGCCTTCGCAATAAAAGATGGATCTGTGTCCGGCTGCACACCGTAATTAATTTCCTGCTGCGCGAACGCAGGTCCGTTCAGGAGCGCCGCCGAAAATCCGAATAGGAATAGAAAGGCGCTCCGTTCCGATCGAATGTTTTTTGTCACGTCCCCGTCCTCCCAATTGCTTATCGGAATGGCAATCAGCTTTTTGCAAACTATGGCCACCTTTAATTTTAGTGTCAATGAATCCGGCACCCGACGCCTCCTCGCTATTCTCCTAAATCAAGCAATGAGCTTTCAGTTTCGAAATCTTGGCCATCGAGCAAAGCTGAGCAAAGTAGCGCTTCTTGAATGAAAATTCGTTTCGTCGAGAAAGCGTTGATTTTCCGCAATTAGCTCATGCCCACATCTGTCCGATGCTGAGAAAATCGAATTTATTTTTTTGTCGCTAAGCGCCAAATAATTTCATTTTGAAATGGCTCAATGTCCGCTTTTGACCCAAAGCGGACATGGAGCCGTCCCTTAACGAGCCTCGTTAAAACGGATACGATGCTACTTATACGGAGCCGCATCACAGGCAAAAAAAGAGACGAAAATGGCACCCGACGGTGTCGCAGTCGTCAAGCCAGGTCAGACCTATGTCGGCAAGCAGGGCTTCACCTATGGCGCAGGTGCGTCCTCCGAAACTGTTGGCGCGCAGAAAGTCTGCATGAATGTTCTGCCGATGCCAGCCGGCGCGGTCGCAAAGGCGCATTATCACAAAGGTATCGAAACCATCGCTTTTATGCTCGAAGGCGAATGCGCAGTCTATTACGGCGAAAATCTGGAGAAGCGGGTCCCGGTGCGTCAGGGCGAGCAGTGTTTCGTTGCTGCAGACGTGCCGCACGCGCCGCGCAACGAGAGCGGTAAGCCGTGCACATGGCTTGTGGTGCATTCATCCGGCAGCGATCAGGATGGCATCGTGATGCTGCCCGAGCTCGATGCGAAATTGGTCCAAAGGTTAGGCGCAACGATGCGATGCGCAGACGTTCTTTGATGTCCGCGTAGACATTGGCTGGCGGCTCGACGGACCAATCCCGATCCCTTCAAGTGTGCTAGTGTGGATCGACACGATGCCTTGTCCTTCGCCTCGGGGAAGGCAATGAGACGGCGCGATTTCATTCAAGCTATTGTTGGTTTGACTGCTTGGCCGCTTGCGGATCGCGCACAGACGCAGCCCGCTGAAGCCCGGCGTATTGGCGTGCTTATGGGTCTGGCAGAAACTGATCCATTCACGATCAAATATGTACAAGTATTACGCGCCGCGCTCGAGAAGCTAGGCTGGACGGATAGCCAAAACGTTCAGTTTGCCTATCGCTACGCTGCCGGTGATCCTGGCCGTGCTCGCGCATACGCGAAAGAACTTGTCGACATGCATCCCGATTTGATTGTCGGCCACACAACTCCCGTGGCGGCCGCGCTTTCGCAAACAACCCGCACGATTCCGGTTGTATTTGTATCGATCGCTGATCCGGTACGGGATGGCTTCGTTTCAAGCATGGCGCACCCCGGCGGCAACATGACGGGATTTACCAATTACGAATTCTCAATGGGGGCAAAGTGGCTGGAAATCCTCAAGGAGATAGCACCAAGCACGGCGCGCGTTTCCCTCATGTTGAACCCTGATACCGGCTCTTATTACGTCGATTATTTGCAATCGGTGGAGGCCGTTGCGCTCAGCCGTTCGGTGCAGGCGACGTTGGCGCCGGTCCACAATTCCAACGAAATCCAAAGCACCATCGCCGCGCTCGGCCGAGAGAGCGGTGGAGGTCTGATTGTCCTTCCCTCCGCTCCTATAACGGCAAAAATCCAGCTTATTATTGAATTGGCGGCCCGTTACGGCGTGCCTGCCGTCTATCCCTTCGGCAGTCATGCGAAGGAGGGCGGTCTTGTCGCCTACGGAGTCGAATTGAACGATCTATTTCGAAAGGCGGCTGCTTATGTCGACCGCATCCTCAAGGGCGAGAAGCCTGCTGACCTGCCAGTGCAGGCGCCGACAAAGTACGAATTGATCGTCAACTTGAAAACAGCCAAATCGCTTGGCCTCACCACGCCGGCCTCATTGCTCGCCCGCGCCGACGAGGTGATCGAATGAAGCGGGCGATGTCCGTTTTTGGCCTTGAGGCGAAGCACATGGGCACATTCAGGAATGAAACAATAAAGTGGCTGTCAATCGGACTAGGAATCGTTGTGGCCTTATATCTTTCGTTTGTAATGATACCGATGGCGCAGGTCCCCCTGTATGCGGAGGACGGTGTACGTAAGAGCGGCCTGCGTATAGGCATCGAGGGCCGGCTGCATTTTCTCGGAATCATCTAGTCAGGACCCAACGCAAGGCCCGCGTCTTCCGCCGGGCTTTATTGCCAACGCTGACAAGTCATCGAATGAACAGCCGTTTGCCTTGCGTACCCCCTTCCTGAGCAGACGCGAGAGTTGCTACGATTGTCGTGGCGAGCTTGGGGGGCCAAAAAAATGCGGCGACGCGAACTCCTCCGTTTGATCGGCATTGCCGCGGCCGCCATATCAAGCAGTCTATTCGCGCAAGATGTCGAGCGCAGGCGACGCATCGGCATCCTTATGAACCGTGCCGCAGATGATGCGGAAGGCCAAGCTCGCCTTGCCGCGTTCAAACAAGCTATGGAGCAACTAGGCTGGAGCGACGGCCGCAATATGCAAATCGATATCCGTTGGGGCGAGGACGAGATCGACCTGGAACGGAAATATGCGGCAGAGTTGGTGGCACTTGCGCCGGACATCATAGTCGCTGCTGGGACTGTTAGCATGACGGCGTTGCGGTCTCTCGGTCGCAACTTTCCTATCGTGTTTGCTGTTGTCGCAGATCCGGTCGGCGCGGGCTTCGTCAGCTCACTTGCTCGTCCCGGCGGGAACGCGACTGGCTTTTCGCTCTATGAGTACGGTTTGAGCGGAAAATGGCTAGAAATTCTCAAGCAGATAGCACCGAGTGTGACGCGAGTGGCTGTTCTTCGCGATTTCACAAATCCTGCAGGTCTCGCTTATTTTGGAGCGATCCGCGCCACGGCGCAGTCGCTTGGGGTCGATGTAACGCCGATGAACATGCAAGACGCGGACGAGATTGATCGCGGCATTACAGAGTTTGCGCGTAAATCTAATGGCGGTTTGATTGTGACGCCAAACTCGTCGACGTCCGTTCATCGTGCTCAGATTGTCGGACTTGCGGCGCGGTACAAACTGCCCGCGATCTATCCTTTCAATTATATGGCTGCAGGCGGCGGCCTAATTTCATATGGCCCCGATTTCGTCGACCAATTTCGGCGCGCCGCTGGATACGTTGATCGTATCCTCAGGGGTGAGAAAAAGCCTGCTGATTTGCCGGTAGAACAACCGACCAAATATCAAATGGTAATCAACCTCAAAACGGCCAAAGCACTTGGGCTCAATGTCCCGAATACACTAATTGGGCTCGCTGATGAGGTCATTGAATAATGTCCGCTATTGGCCCATAGCGGAAATGCGCTAGTGCACTGCGCATGTCCCCTTTCAGGGGTAAAGCAGACATGACCCTTTGCGGGAATCCGCTTTCGCGGTCGCTATTGGGTGTAAAGCGGACATTAGTCCGCTTTTGACCCAAAGCGGACGTAGAATGGTCGTCCTTACCGGCACTCGTTTGCACCGCTACGATACTGTCGTCATAAGCCTAGGGGGTAAAACTCATGCCGACGACCAGCCCACACGCAGAAACCATAGTACTGCACGCAGGGTATCGGTCCGATCCGGCCACTACGGCCGTTGCGGTGCCGATCTACCAAACCACATCCTATCAGTTCAATTCGACCGAACATGCCGGCAATCTTTTCGCGCTCAAAGAGTTCGGCAACATTTACACGCGCATCATGAACCCGACGCAGGCCGTGTTGGAAGAGCGCGTGGCCGCACTCGAAGGCGGGGTCGCTGCTCTCGCGGTTGCCTCTGGTCAGGCCGCCTCGCTGTTCGCCGTCCAAAATATCTGTCACGCCGGCGACAATTTTGTCTGTTCGACCGACATTTATGGTGGCACCTGGAACTTGTTCCAGAACACCATGGGGACCATGGGCATCGAATGTCGGTTCGTCGACCCCGCGGATCCGGAAAACTTCCGCAAGGCGAGCGATGCGCGTACCCGCTGCTGGTACGGCGAGACACTGCCCAACCCGAAACTCGCCGTTTTTCCGATCGCCGAGGTCGCCAAGATTGGCCGCGAGATGGGTATCCCGGTCATCATGGACAACACGGCCTGCCCGGTGCTCTGCAAGCCGATCGAGCATGCTGCAGCTATTGTCGTGCATTCGACTACGAAGTACATCGGCGGTCACGGCACGTCGATCGGCGGCATCGTTGTCGACGGTGGCAATTTCGACTGGGAAAAGCACGCCGACCGCTTCCCGATGTTGAACACGCCTGACCCCAGTTACCACGGCGCCGTATGGACACAGGCCGTCAAGCCGCTCGGGCCGATCGCCTATATCATCAAGGCACGCGTGACATTGCTACGCGATATCGGCGCGGCCATGTCACCGTTCAATGCCTTCATGTTTATCCAAGGCCTGGAGACGGTGGCCTTGCGCATGCGGCAGCATTGCAGCAACGCGATCGCCGTTGCGAACTATCTCGCCAAGCATCCCAAAGTTAGCAAGGTTATTTTTCCCGGCCTGATGACCGGAGAGAACAAACGCCGCGCGGATGCCTATCTAAAGGGCGGCTATGGCGCGCTGCTGGGCTTTGAACTCAAGAAAGGCAAAGAGGCCGGCCGCAAATTCATCGACAGCCTGAAAATGCTATATCACGTCGCCAATATCGGCGATGCCCGCTCACTCGCCATTCATCCGGCCACCACGACACACTCGCAATTGACGCAGGATGAGCAGCTCCAGACCGGCGTCACCGAGGGATATGTACGACTCGCGGTCGGGATCGAGCATCCGGACGACATCATTGCCGATATCGATCAGGCGCTGGCGGCCGCTTAGACGGCGTACCCTTCGCGTATTCCTCAATGTACAGATGAGGACGCACACCAATGTAGAACAGGCCGTCCTTTTCTATTGCGCGTTTACCGAGCCGTCTGATCCAACCAGCTTGACGGATACATTCGAGAAGAAAACTCGCACCGGGTTGCCGTCTGCCATACCCCGGTGATCCATTGAAATGTGGAGAGGCCCGCCTTCTTGTAGTCAGCGTAGGTCGTCATCAGGAGCTTGGGCCTTGATTGCACGCCGGGTCCGCCCCCATTGCTGAACAATCGGCCGAGCGGACCTCTCGGGTCCGCCCGGCTATACCTTGGTGTAGTTGAGCAATACGCACGGCTAATCTCTTCCCGTGCACGGCAATCAAGAATTGTCCTCCGCTTGTAAAATCAAGCCGCCCCAAAGGAAAAATCAAGACTTGCTCAAGGACTGCCCGTGGGTCTGCGCGTATTTACGTTGTCGCAAGTCGAAAACGGAAAACAACTTACGGAGACAACAATGAACGAGAACGTGCCCTTCATTTGGCGGAAGAACTATCGAAACGAAGCGATATCGCCTGAGAAGGTGCTGGAGAACGCACACGAAAAGGCGCGCCAATATTTGCAACGAGCCGCGAAGATCCATGAGTCAAGTCAGAGAAAGCACTGATGCGGTCAGTGATCGCTTTACCTCTCGGAAGCAGTACGAAAGGAAACACGATGTACATTCAAATCGTCTCGCTATTCGCTCAAGCGATCGAAGCCTTATTTGAGCGTAGGGGGAGCGCGCCATCATTGCGCACTATGCGGGCTTTAGATGGTGCGATTCGACTGAACGAGAGATGAATGATCACCTTATGGGAGGACGAACCGGGTTTGGCAGTCGGTTTGAGGCACGTCATGACTGAAACCCTTCAGAATAAAGGGCGCTGTGCTAGGCTGTCTCACCGGCTGCGACACAGCCGGTCTCAACTTCTTTGTCCGATCACAGGCTATGCCTGCGAAGGTGATCTCGCGCATCTTTGCGAAGACTACGGTTGCGCCCGTAAGGGGGGCTTGTCGCCCCATTCGGATGAGAACTTGTAAAGTCTGCATCCTACGTTGACCGCATTCTTAGAGGTGAGAAGCCGGGCGACCTGCCAGTTCAGGCTCCAACCAAATTCGAACTGACCCTCAATCTTCAGACCGCCGAGGCGCTTGGCCTAACTGTGCCACCGACTCTTCTCGCGCGCGCTGATGAGGTGATCGAATAAAGTTGGCCAATGTCCGCTTTTGGCCCAAAGCGGACAAACACGCCGTCTCACTCGGGGACTAACGTCTGTTTTTTGGGGGGCGCGGGCCTGCATCTTGCCTTGGTCGCTACGGAAAGGCTTGATGGATGGAATGAGCTGGATGCCTGACACGACAATCGTCGCCGCATGGTTGATCTTCCTTGCAACCTACGCCGTCATAGCTCTTGGCAAGATACCGGTATACAGAATTGACCGGGCTGGAGCGGCCCTGCTTGGCGCCAGTTTGATGGTTGCCACCGGCGTGCTGTCGCTTGAAGAAGCCTATCAAGCGGTCGATTTCAATACGGTCGTGCTGCTTCTTGGCATGATGATTGTCGTCGCCAATCTCCGACTTTCAGGATTTTTTCGGATCATCACGCATTGGATCGCAGGCCTTGTTAAGCGACCAATCACATTGCTTGGAATGGTTATCCTTTCCTCTGGGGTGCTCTCAGCGTTTTTGGTGAACGACACAATCTGCCTAGTAATGACGCCGCTAATTCTTGAACTCGTGACTAAGCTGAAGCGAAATCCCATTCCCTATCTGTTGGCGACAGCGACGGCGTCCAATATAGGAAGCGTCGCAACAATCACTGGAAATCCCCAAAACATTCTCATTGGAAGCCTCTCCCGTATTCCCTATGGCGAATTTGCTGTGGCGCTTGTTCCGGTCGCTATCGTTGGGCTCGTGGTCTGCGCTGTTCTCATTTCGGTGGCCTATCGAGGTGAATTTTTTTCGGATGATCATTTTGAAAAGGTCGACCTCACAATCCCTCGCTATCATGGCCCGCTGTTGGCGAAGTCTCTTATTGTTATGGCAGTTATGGTTGTATTATTTTTCGTCGGCCAACCAGTCGCCAAGGTCGCTATTGTCGGCGGTGCATATCTCCTGCTCACGCGGCGGGTGAACCCTGAAAAGGTTTACATTGAGATCGACTGGCCGCTTCTTGTCCTGTTCATCGGGTTGTTTGTTGTCGTCGCTGGCCTTGAGAAGGTGGCAATCACGCCCGATGTTGGTGCGGCGATGGGCCGTCAGCACCTTGGCAATACTGCAACCCTAGCCGGTGTTACGGCGGTTTTGTCCAACGTTGTCAGCAACGTTCCGGCTGTATTATTACTCAAGTCGTTTGTCCCGAATTTACAGGATCCTCAACGCGCTTGGCTCGTCGTCGCGATGGCCTCGACGCTGGCCGGAAATTTTACGCTGGTCGGTTCTATTGCCAATCTCATTGTCGCCCAACGAGCAAAGGCGCGTGGGGTGGACTTCAGTTTTTGGGCATACTTCAAGGTGGGCGCACCACTCACAGTCCTTACCATTGCTTTCGGCCTGCTGTGGCTCTGAAGCAGATCGCAAAAAGGCCTAATGTCCGCTTTTGGCCCTTAGCGACGTCTGCTTTTGCACCGCACGTGTCCGCTTTCGGGGGCAAAGCGGACATGCCTGCTTGCATTGCACATGTTCGCTTCTGACCCGACGCCGATTACAGTACATTCCGCAGCAGATCGTCGATGCCACCTAGAAGGGGATCTCCATGTCGGAGATCAACACCGAGTTTCTGTTTACGCTCGCCCTCGAAATTCAAGTGTCAAGTCTCGGCGATACGCCGTACGGCAACCGACGCATCTTTCATTTTGACGCCGGCGCTTTCGAAGGACCGAAACTTAAGGGCAAGGTGTTGCCAGGCGGCGGCGGCTGGTCGCTGATCCGCCGCGACGAAGTGCTAGAGATCGACGTACGGTTGATCCTGGAGACCGATGATAAGCATCAAATCTGCATGGCGTGGAAGGGACTTCGCCATGGTCCGAAGGAAGTCATGGACCGCCTTTATCGCGGCGAGATCGTCGATCCGCGAAGCTATTATTTCCGCACCACGCCTTACTTCGAGACAAGCTCGGAAAAGTACGGCTGGATGAACTGCATCTGTGCGATTGCAACCGGATCGCTGGAGCCGAACGCACGAGCGCTAGATGTTTTTCAAGTGTTGTAGGCCATGTCCGCTATTGGCCCAAAGCAGACATGGTTGCTGCGCTGCAAATGTCCTCTTTCGGCGGCAAAGCGGACATGCCGTTTTGCAATGCAATGGTCGCTTTTGGGCCAATAGCGGATACTCGACGACACGGTGGAAGCCATAGATGTAGAGGCCTGCCCCGACATAGATGAATTCGGCCGGGCGGGATTGCGCAAGACAATGATCGGGCGCAACCTGGATTTTTAGATGAGATCCAAAGAAGGATGAGCACTATGGCCCGCATTGTACATATCGCCATTAAAGTTGAGGATCTTGATGTGGCGACAAAATTCTATGAGGAGGTCTATGGCTTTGCGCAGGTTTCGACTGAACGAAATGGTCAACACATTTCAAGACACATGACCGACGGATACATCGATCTTGCACTTATGATTTACGACAGTGAAGACGCGCCAGAAGCGCAACTCGCTGGCAAGGGACCTTGTATTCACCACATCGGAATCGAAGTCGACGATCGAGAAAAGTATGAACAAAAAATCAAAGCTTTTGGTGGAAGTATCCTGTCCAAGCCTGATGCAGGCGCGCTGAAATATCGCTCGCCAGACGGTATAGTTGCCGAAATTGTTGCCGAGGGTCGGTACGAAGAAAAGAAGAAAGCAGTACATGCGAGGTGAGTAATAGCTGCCGTATCGTCCGCTATTGGCCCAAAGCAAACATCGGCGAGTGTACTGCACATGTCCGCCTTCGGGGGAAAAGCGGACATCAACAGACGTCACAAGCAAGCCCTTCCAGTATGCCGATTGAGCCGCTACGATGCCTGTCCTGAGCGTCGGAGGGGGCAATGAGACGGCGCGAGTTCATCAAAGTGCGTGCCGGTTCGATAGCCCCGCGACCAATCGCGGCGCAAGCACAGCCTGACCGGCTTCCGCGTATCGCTCTGTTCATGGGTATTGCCGACGATCTGGAGGGCCGCAGGCGCGCAGAGGCCTTTCGTCAGGCCTGATCCATCGCATGGAATTTCGGAAAGCGTGAAATCACTTTATGGCCCTTAGCGAGCTGGTAATTGCGTTCTGCCAACTATTATCTCGCTGTTAATTTATCTCCTGTAATAGTGGGCCAGCTGGCGAGAAATTTGTGACTCAATGAAAAAGCCTTTCGTGGTCCTCGTTGCCGTGCTCTTTGCGTCCCCGACACACGCAGGGTTCTTTGAGCGGCTCCACAACAAACTCGATGAAGGAGTTCGCGAGCTTTGTGCGCAAAAGCCCGACCTCTGCAAAAAGCTCGAAGCGACTCAAAAACGAAACGCTAACACGGCGTCGCAGAGTTCAATTGAGACCGTCCAGATCAATCAACGTACTCGCGACAAATAGTGCTGTGCTGTGAATGTCCGCTATTGGCCCAAAGCGGATATCGCTTAGTGCACTGCATATGTCTGCTTTCGGGGGAGTAAAGCGGACATGGGCTGGTGCAGTGCATGAGTCCGCTTATGACCCAAAGCGGACATTAAATGATCACTCAACGGTTGCTAATTCCGCACTTGGCAGCTGCACAGCCAGCCGCTTGCGGTCGTTATACCAAGCCATCACGCGCTCATAGACCATTTGCGGCGTGATCGAGATCGTGCACGGGCACGGTCCGCCGAGGCTCAGGTCGCATTTCGCATTGCGGCGGCAAAACTCGAGGGCTTGCAGGGCCTCGCCCTTTGGGCCGAGCGGAAACCAGCGTTTTCCGTTTAAGCTGTCCCGCCCGGGGAAGATGCCGAGTGCATGAATGCCAAGCACCGCGGCGAGATGCACTGGGCCGGTACTTGCGCTGACAATGCCGTCGGCCGCCGCGATGAACGCCAACAATTGCGGCAGGGTGAAACGTCCGAACGCGTCCGTCACGTTTGGCTCGGCTAGCAGCGCCGGGCAGGCTGAGCGCACAATGTCCCCCTCGGCCGCCGTTCCGCTGAGGATGACCTGAACGCGTTCGGCCGCCAGCAAGCGAACGAGCGTGAAGAAATGCTCGAGCGGCCATTCACGCCCATGGCCGTCGGTCTTTGTCTGCAGCAAAAGATGAAAATGCCCCGGCGCGAAAAGCGCGCGGTGCTCGGCAGCTAACGGCTCGAGACGAGAGAGGCCCGCAAGCGCTGCCATTTCCGCATTCGAAGGTTCAAGGCGCAAGCCGAGCGCCCGCAAATCGCGCATGTTGAGTGCACCCTCATTCAGTCCGGTTCGGGCGCGGCCATAAAAGACGAAACGATTGCACCCGAGGAAGAGGACATTGCGACGGCGAAAGTTGCCGATCCGCACTGGCACGCCCGCGCGCGTCGCGATGCGTGCGATTTCCTTCCAGCGATACGGGTTGAGCAGGATATCGAGCTTCTGCGCGGCAACGGCATCGGCATCGCGCTTCGCCAACTCGGCGTCGAAAAATTCATCGACGTACCTGCTAGCCCGCACCAGGGATTCGGTATAGCGCCGGCCGATGAACACGATCGTCGCGCTCGGGCAGGCGGCCTTGATCGCGCCGGCCATCGGCAGCGTGTGCACGACATCGCCCAGGTTCCCCGCCTGCACCAATCCAACACGGGCACCAGGATAAAGTTCTGCTTGCCACGGCCGCCGATGCCGACGCCCGCGGTACTTGCTCTGCCACGCACGCATCATCCGAAACAAGTTTGTGAATAAGGCTGCGGCCCGGTGCTGCCTATGTGTGAGATGTAGATCACCTCTACGCAACCTACCAAAACAGCAAGTGCTTGTCGCGTCCGCGACGGATGTCCGCTTTTGGTCCTTAGCGGACATGGCTTGCTGCACTGTATGTGTCCGCTTCTGGCCCATAACGGACATGAGCTTGTGTGCTGCACATGTCAGCTTTTGACCCAAAGCGGACACTGGGCATCCCTTAACGACCCTCATTCAAACCGCTACGATGCCCGCGTCCCGCGCTTCGGGGGAGGCAATGAAACGGCGCGAGTTTATCAGTCTCGTCGGTGGCGCGACGCTCACATGGTCGCTCATCGCGCGGGAGCACGAACGACCTTTGAGTCGTTCATGCGGAAGCACGGCGTGCCGCGATCAACCACAACGGCAGATCGTCCGTCATTTGGCTGGTTAGACAATGCGCCGGAGGGCGACGCC
>Ga0124850_1000058_pt1 | contig 12790 bp, 8 predicted proteins | sample PanSoiMetaGPlot1_FD_97462 | JGI IMG/M metagenome (GOLD analysis project Ga0124850, IMG submission 97462) | Tropical forest soil microbial communities from Panama analyzed to predict greenhouse gas emissions - Panama Soil - Plot 1 (PacBio error... | ecosystem: Environmental > Terrestrial > Soil >...
GCCGACAAAGCCGACGACGACTGCCGACCAGCGGTAGACGCGCACACGCTCGCCCAAGATCAGCGCAGCAAGCGCAACGGTGAACAGCGGTGAGCTGAACGCTATCAGCGCAGCAAGCGCAACGGTGAACAGCGGTGAGCTGAACGCTATCGCGTTGGACTCCACGAGCGGGAGGCGCGCCACCGCACCGAAATTGAAGAACATTCCGGCGATGCTCAGCACGCCCCTGCCCGCTTGTCCGAGCGGCCGCTCGGTGCGCACGACAGCTGCGAGTTCACCCCGCCAGGCGTAGACAAGCACGACCGGAATGATCGCGAATACCGAGCGGTAAAACACCACTTGTCCGACGGGATAGCGCGCGCCGAGATGGCGGATCAGCGCCTGCATCACCGCGAACAACGCCGCGGAAATTATCTTGAAAGCGATGCCTCTGGCGGTGTTCATCAGCGTGACGCTCGCCCCGACTTGTTTCGCTGGAGCACGATGAGAAAGACGATGATGCTCGGCATGGTATGTCGCGACTAGTCCTTCTTCGGCGGCGGTGTGGGCCCTTGCCGCGGCGGCAGTGTCGCAACATAAGCGGCAATGGCACTGCGATCTTCGGGAGCGAGCAGCGAGGTATTCCTGATCACTTCCGCCATCGCGCCGCCGGCAAAATCGCCGGACGGCGTCATGCCATCTTCGAGAAAGCTAGCGATGTCTTTTTCGGACCAGTCCTCATCGGCGCCGTGCAGTCCGACCGGCGTAATGTTCGGCGCCCACTCATTGCCATCCGGAGAGCCGCCGGCGAAACGTTGACTGTCGATGATTCCGCCAAGGATGTTGCGGGGACTATGGCATTCCGCGCAATGTCCGGGCCCGTTCACGAGGTAGGCGCCGCGGTTATATTGCGCCGATTTTGAAGGATCTGGCACGAAAGACCCCTCGCCGAGAAACAGCAGTTTCCATACGCCGAGCAGACGCCGCTCGTTGAATGGAAATGACAGTTCATGGCGACGCGACCTGCCCTGCACCGGTGGCAAGGTTTTCAGATAGGCGAAAAGATCGCGAACGTCGTCGAGCTGCATGTGGCGATAGGAGGTGTACGGAAAAGCAGGATAGAGATTTGCGCCGTGTTCCGATGTGCCCTTCCACAATGCGGTGACGAAATTCGCCTCGGACAAACTGCCGATACCGTCCTTGGCGTCGGGCGAAATGTTCGGCGCGTAAAAGACGCCAAAAGGCGATTTCAAGGCCAGACCGCCGCCGAGCCGCTTACGATCGACCTTTTCGGGCGAATTATTGGGAACGGCATGGCAGGACGAACAGCCGCCAATATTGAACATGGTCTCGCCGTTGGCGAGGTTCGGTGTATGCGCGGGCAACGCCGCGGCCGGCACAATGCTCGGCAGCGTCAAAATCCAAATGGCGGCGAGCCCGAAAATAATGCAGGCCGCCGTCACGAATAAAATTGTCCGCAGCCTCGACACCTTGTCGCCTCCGGCGCAGTGTCGACGTGATACACGTTTCGAGGCCGCCGTGCAGCGCCTTTAGCGCATACCCCATCTTCGGGAGCGCAGGCCCTGGACGTCGGATTCGCGGCTGTGGTTCGCCTCTGGCGTTGCACGCCACGGCGCGCCGCAAAGGAGTTCGGCAAATAAAAAGCGGGCCGCCCATGCGGCGGCCCGCCCTTTGGGATAGCTCGCTGCGTCAGCTCGACCGGACGCGGAAGCTTTGATGGCAGTTGCTGCAGTTCTTGCCGATGATGTTGAAATTCGCCTTCAAACCTTCGAGGTCCTTGGTATTGTCCTGCGCCGCCTTGATGTCGGCGGCGAATTTGGCCATTGCCGCCTTAAAGTCGTCCATTCGTTGCCAGATCGCCGGAGCCGCGGTGGTCTTGGCGCCGGTTTTCGAACAATCAGGAAACAGCGTCGGCATTTGCTTGGCGTCGTCGGCAAAGGCCGCGTAAATTTCCTGCACCTTGGCGGCGTCGAACGGCCTCTCGCCCTTGATCATTGCCGTGCCGATCTTGGCCTCTTCACCGCTCTTTTTCATCAAGGTCTGCCGCTTTTGGATGAACTCCGGACAGCTCTGCGCTGCGGCAGCGGTCACGCCGAGCAGAAGAACAGCGAAAGCAACAATCAGATTACGAAACATGCGGGCGACCTCCTCGTGACTCCATGAGCTCCCAGGTGGTTCCGGATCCAGTGTGGAGCCCGCCCATTCAACACCGGGTACGCGGCGTTATTCCACCGTATATGATGCGATAGTGGCCGGCCGGGAAGGCCAGGAATGCGGTTACTCTGCCGGTTGCGGCGTCTCACGTCGCTTGCGGAACCGGGGCACGAGTTCGGCGACCCAGCGCGCGATCACGTAAAAGACCGGCGTGAACACAAGCCCGAATGCGGTCACTCCAATCATGCCGGCAAACACCGCGGTTCCCAGTGCCTGACGCAACTCCGCGCCGGCGCCGATCGCCCAGACCAACGGAGTCACGCCGAGGATAAATGCTAGCGACGTCATCAGGATGGGACGCAATCGCAACCGCGTGGCTTCAATCGCCGCTTGCCAGCGATTATGACCGCTATCCTCAAGTTGCCGCGCGAATTCGACGATCAGGATCGCGTTCTTGGCAGCAAGGCCGATCAGCACGACGAAGCCGACCTGCGTCAGAATATTATTGTCCATGCCGCGCAAGATCACGCCCGCGATGGCGGCAACCAGACACATTGGTACGATCATGATCACCGCCAGCGGCAGCGTCAGGCTCTCATATTGCGCAGCTAGCACCAGAAAGACGAACACGACCGCCAGCAGGAAGGCGAATGTGGCGGTGCTTCCTGCCCGGATTTGCTGGAACGCGAGCGTCGTCCATTCGGTGGCAAACCCCTGCGGCAAAGTCTCGGCAGCGAGCTTGTTCATAATTGCGATAGCCTGGCCCTGCGAATAGCCGGGCGCGGCGGCGCCGTCGATTTCAGCGGCGGGGTACAGATTATATCGGGGCACCCGGTATGGCCCCGAAATGTTGTCTACGGTCGTGAAAGAACCGAGCGGGACGGTATCGCCATTGGAGTTGCGGACACGAATCTTGAGCACATCTCTGATGTACTGCCTGTCCTCGTCGCGCGCCTGCGCCGTGACCCGGAATGTGCGGCCAAACAAGTTGAAATCGTTGACGTAGGACGAGCCGATATAGATCTGCAGCGCATTGAATACGTCCTGCACATTGATGCCTAAGAGCTGCGCCTTGGTGCGATCGATGTTGAGATAGACCTGCGGCGTCGAAGTCTCGAACAAGGAGAACGTCCCGGCAATGCCCGGCGCCTGCGCAGCGCGCGTCACGAGCGATTCGGTGGCGGCACGCAACTTCTCCGAACCCTGACCGGCGCGGTCCTCAACAATCATGCGAAAGCCGCCAGCAGTCCCGATCCCCATGACCGGCGGCGGCAGCACCGGAATGATGAAGGCCTCCTGGATCGACGACAGCCGGCCGAACAGTTGGGCCTGAATCGCCGCCGCCGATTGCCGCGGATCTCGACCGCGCTTCGCGAAGTCGTCGAGCACCAGAAACAGCGCGCCGGCATTGGGCGCGTTGGTAAAAGTCGCGCCGGAGAAACCGACGATATTGGCGGCGTGGACTACGCCCGGCACCTGCATCGCTATGTCCAGCGCGCGCTGCTGCACCGCATCGGTGCGCGCGAGCGATGCTCCGGGCGGCAGCTGCACCACGACGATGATGTAGCCGCGGTCCACTTGCGGAATAAAGCCGGTCGGCGTGGCGCGGAAGGCACTCAGGCCAACACCGATGATGACCGCGTAGACTGCCACCATCATGGCCGCGTGCCGCACCGTCCGCGACGCGAGCCAGGTAATTCCCAGTGCCAGTCTGTCGAAGGCGCGGTTGAAATAATCGAAGAACCGATGGATCGGCCGCGCCCACCAATAGTCGTGTTGACCGTTTTGGTGCGGCTTGAGCAGCAGCGCGCACATCGCCGGCGATAACGTCAGCGACACGATAAGCGAGATGATGGTAGCGCCCGCGATCGTCAGCGCGAATTGACGATAAAACTGACCCGATATGCCGGTGATGAAGATCGACGGCACGAACACGGCGCACAGGACCAGCGCGATCGCGATCAGCGCCGAGCCGACCTCGGTCATGCTCTTGCGCGCCGCTTCGCGCGGCGTCAACCCGGCGGCAATGTTGCGTTCGACGTTCTCCACCACGACGATCGCATCATCGACGACAATGCCGATCGCCAAGACTAAGCCGAACAGGGAAAGATTGTTGAGCGTGAAGCCGAAAGCGGCCATGAAGAAAAAGCTGCCGATCAGCGATACCGGAATGGCAACAAGCGGAATAATCGCAGCGCGCCATGTTTGCAAGAACAGGATCACGACCAGAACCACCAGCACGATCGCCTCACCAATCGTGTCGATGACCGCATCCACCGATTGCTGGATGAACTGCGTCGGATTGTAAACGATCGCGTATTTGACACCGGCCGGGAAACGTTTGGCCAGTTCCTTCATCAGCTCGGTGACGCCTTTCGCGGTGGCGAGCGCGTTCGAGCCCGGACGCTGAAAAATCGCAAGCGCAACCGCGGGATCGTGATCGAGATAGGAATTCGAGGAATAATCGAGCGCTGCGAGCTCAACAGTTGCCACGTCGCGGAGCCGCACCACGGCGTCAGGGGTCTGCTTGATGACGATCGCGCCGAACTCATCGGGATTGTCCAGGCGGCCGAGCGTTTGCACCGCGATTTGAAAGGCCCCCGGGCGGTTGACCGGCGGCTGATTGAGCACGCCCGAGGCGACCTGGATGTTTTGTCCCTGCAGCGCAGAGGTGACGTCGCCCGCGGTCAGGCCGAGCGATTGGAGGCGATCAGGATCAAGCCAAACCCGCATCGAATAATCGCGGCTGCCGAATACCGTGATCGAGCCGACGCCGTCGACGCGGGTGAGTGGATCGGTAATCTCAAGCGTCGCGTAATTGGATATGAACAGCGAATTGCGCGATTTGTCCGGCGAATACAGGTGTACGACCATCATCAGGTCGGGCGAGGCCTTGCTGACCGTAACGCCGATATTGCGCACGTCGCTCGGCAGTCGCGGCTGTGCGATCGCGACCCGGTTCTGCACCTGAACCTGAGCGATATCGAGATTGGTGCCGAGATCGAAAGTGACTTGAATAGAAAAACGTCCGTCGGCCGTCGAGTTCGACGACATGTACAACATGTTTTCGACGCCATTGATCTGCTGTTCAAGCGGCGTCACGACCGTCGATGCAACCACGTCGGCGCTGGCGCCGGGATACTGGCCGGAAACGTTGATGATCGGCGGCGCGATCTCGGGATATTGCGCGACCGGAAGGCGCGAAAAAGAAACGCCGCCGAGGATGACAAAAACAATCGACACGACAGCCGCAAAGATCGGGCGATCGATGAAGAAATGCGAGATGCGCATTTCAGTTTACTCTCGGGTAATTTGGGCCAGATGAAGATTCAGTGCGGCGCCGCCGCTGCCGCGATTCCAGCAATCAGCGTCCGCCAAGCGCCGTGGATTGGCGGTTCGTTCTCGGGTCACTGAGTGGCTCGTCCGGCTCTTGCTTCGTCGCCGCTTTTGGGCGCGGGGGCGGTGGGCTCGCCGAGGTCGCGCGCATTGACTTTGATACCCGGCCGCGCGTGCATCTGGCCGTTGACGATCACACTGTCGGTGGCGACAAGGCCATCCCTGATCACGCGCAGACCCTTATCGAGCTGGCCAAGCGTCACATATTTCTGCCGGACTACGCCGCCATCGTCGACCACGAGCACGTATTTGCGGGCCTGTTCGGAGGCAATCGCCTCATCGGAAATGAGCAATGCCAGATAAGCTGGCGACCCCGGCACCCGAATGCGCCCGAACATGCCCGGCGTAAACAAGTTGTCCGGATTGTCAAACATGGCGCGGCCGCGAACGGTGCCTGACGATTGGTTGATGACATTGTCGACGAAGTCGATCTTGCCGGTATGCAGGAAGTCTTTCTCATCCAAGAGCTTGAGCGTCACCGGGACATCGTCGACGCCGCTGCCCTGTTTGCCGGCGAAACGCTGATAGCGCAGATAAGCCGCCTCGTCGAAAGTGAACTCAAACCGGATCGGATCGACTGACACGATCGTTGCCAGCAACGTGGTATTGCCGCTCGTTCCGCCAGTCACGAGGTTGCCGACCGATACACGCCGATCGCCGATCTTGCCGTCGATCGGCGCGCGCAGTTCGCTGTATTCGTTGAGGTCGAGTTCGGCCGAATGCACCATCGCCTCCTGGGCGGCGACAGACGCTTCGGCAACATTCTTGGCTTGCGTGCGCTGGTCATAGGTCTGTTCGGTGATCGTCTTGTTTTGCACCAAGCTCTGACCGCGCTCGAGGTCGGCCTTGGCGAAAGCAAGATTGGCGCGGGCCTGGGCGAGATTGGCGCGCATCTGCTCGAGCACGATCTGAAACGGCCGCCGGTCGATCGTGAAAAGGAGATCGCCCTTTTTCACCATCTGGCCGTCGGTGAAATGAATTTCGGAGAGATAACCGGACAGGCGCGAGCGGATATCGACGGAATTCACAGCCACGAACCGACCGACATATTCATCGAGATCGACCACCATCCGCTGCGCCGGTTTGGCCACGGTGACGGCGGGCAGGTTTTGCGCGCCTGTTTGCTGCTGGCCCTGGCCGCAACCGGCCAGATTTGCCGCCAGCAGCATCGCGGCAACCAGCGCCGCGTTCCGAAACTTCATGATAGTTCCCTCAATCATCGGACATCATAAGCGCCCGCGGTCGCCAATCGCCAATCACACTGGCGTTGCCGAAGCCGCCGCGCAGGAGCACCACCCTTCCCACCGCGCGTTTTGCTCCCCATATGTGGGCCCACTCCCGACAGTAACCAAGTCGCCGGCGAAAACCGGCCCAGGACACTGATATTGCATGACAATCATCCCACTAACCGATGCCTTGCGCAGCGGGCGAAACGCCGCGCTAGAGAGCATTTCGGCCGAGGACCAAGCACTCCTCGATTCCTATTCGCAGGCTGTCATCGACGTTGTCGACCGGGTTGGACCCGCCGTGGTGCGGCTGGCCGTCCGCAACGGCGATCCGGCACGGGCGGCGCAGTTGCGCGGCGGCAGCGGTTCCGGCGTGATCGTGGCGCCCGATGGTCTCATTCTCACCAATAGTCACGTTGCCGGCGCGGCTTCGCGCATTGAAGTCACCACCGCCGACGGCCAGGATTTACACGCCCGACTGGTCGGCGACGATCCCGATACGGACCTTGCGCTCATTCGCATCGATGAACCCGCAACCCTGCCGTCGGCACGGTTGGGGGACTCTAAACGCTTGAAACGTGGCCAACTCGTGATTGCGATCGGCAATCCGCTCGGCTTCGAATCGACGGTAACCACCGGCGTGGTTTCGGCCCTTGGCCGTTCGCTGCGGTCACGCAACGGCCGGCTGATCGACGACGTCATTCAGACCGACGCCGCGCTCAATCCGGGCAATTCCGGCGGGCCGTTGGTGTCGTCGCGTGGCGAGGTGGTCGGCATCAACACCGCCGTCATCGTGGGCGCACAAGGCATCTGCTTCGCGGTCGCCGCCAACACCGCAAGCTTCGTGCTCGGTGAACTGGTGCAGCATGGCCGGGTGCGTCGTGCCTTTATCGGAATCGCCGCGCAACAGACGGCGATCCCACCGCTGCGTCGTCGCGCAGCCGGATTGGCACAGGACCGCGCGGTGATGATCGGCACCGTCGAACCGGATTCGGCGGCCGAGCGCGCCGGTTTGCGGCCCGGTGACATCATCGTTGCGCTTGATGGCGTCACCATTGCCGGCGCGGACGATCTGGTACGCGCACTCACCGGGGATAAGATCGGCCGCAGCGTCGCCTTCGATGTGCTGCGTGGGACCGAGCGGCTTACAGTTGCCGCCGTGCCGCGGGAGCGGCGAAGAAGCTAGAAGAAGCCAGAAGCTGGCGCGGCGGCTCTAAGGCTTGGCCCCATACTGTCGGCTCATGCCGGCGCTTCGCCTTTGAGCATGAGGCGGTAAAGATAGCGGCGTTCGTTCATGTCGTAATCGGGATTGGCCTGGTGCATGACGCTGCGGTTGTCCCACATCACCCAATCGCCATGGCGCCATTTGTGACGGTACTCGTATTTCTTTTGTGTCGCGTGCCGCATTAAGTCGTCAATCAGCGCCAACGCCGCCTGGTCATCCATCCCGACGATCGATTCCATGCGTACCGGGTTGAGGAACAGCGCTTTGCGCCCATTCTCGGGATGGGTGCGTACCAAAGGATGAATTCCCGGTGGCGGCAGCTTCTGGCGGCTTTCCTCGGTCAAATGGCCGAGTGGGCGCGGACTATATTTGCTCAGATAGACATGCACCGCTTTGAGCCCGTCGATCTTCTGTTTGGTTTCGGCGGGTAGATCGTCATAAGCGCTGTGCATATTGACGTATTGCGTATCGCCGCCGTGGGATGGAAGCGCAACCGCGAACAGCGTGGTCGCTTTCGGCGGCCGCGGATGGTTGGAGTGATCGGTGTGAAATGTCTCGCCGGGGATGATTCGCCGGCCGTTCACGAACTCGTCGTTTGAAACATACGATACGTCGGGATGGCCGGGGACATGATGCTCTTTCTTGTCGTGCGGCTGGAGTTCGCCGAATAGCTCAGTGGCGAATTTGAACTGATCCGGCGTGAAGTGCTGGTCGCGGATGACCAGCACGTGATGGTTGACGAAAGCCCGGTTGAGGGTCTTGCGGTCTTGCGGCTCGATCGACTTGCGGAAATCGAAGCCGGACACCTCGGCGCCGGTATGCTCGGTCAGCGGCGTAATGGTGAAGGAGACCATCGGCTTTGCTCCCGCGACCTGATGAAAACGCTAACGGCTCAATAATACAGGAATCGCCCCAACAATACAGACCAGGCAACAAAAGCATGCTAGACAGGCTTCGCCGTCGGCCCACCCCGTTGATTTCATCAGTTGAACAGCGGTCAACAATCAAACAAGCAGCAAACAAATAATGACCAACGAATCGCCGCATTTCAGCTCACGAACCCGGGCGAGAATGCGGCGCCTGCGTTCATCAAACAAATACATGTCATGCATTTTTACATAACAAAAAATTTCATCCAGCTGCTATGAGACCGCCGCGCCTCACGATTCAACGAGGCGCTTTCGTCTCCGAGGCCTCGCCCGGTCATCATCGGCGAGGCCTTTGTTTGCTGACGAAATAAAAACATCAATCGAAAATCAGGAGTGACTGTATGAAGTCAACGACCTTAACGGTCGCTGCTGCGGCTATGGTGATTTTTGTTCAATCCGCGCAAGCGCGGGAGCATCATCATGGTCATCGGCATCATTATTCCGTCGTGGCGGGCCACGGCACGTTTGTCGGGGAGCGGTCAACACCAAACGGACTGTTCGCTTTTGCGGCCACTAACCTCCCGTCAAGCATGACTATGTATCGGGCGCGCGACCAAGCGCGTCCGGCCGCCTGGTGCGGCTGGGAGATGCGGCGTTTGGTCGGGTCCGATCCCGGCCCGAGCTACAACCTGGCGCGCAACTGGGCCCATTGGGGCAGGCCGGGACCTGCGGGGGTCGGCGCCGTGGTTGTGTGGGCGCACCACGTCGGCAAGATTGTCGGTCAACAAAACGGCCAATGGATCATCGAATCCGGCAATGACGGCCATGCCCTTCGTGCGCGTGCGCGCTCGATTGCCGGCGCGATCGCAATCAGGTGGGGTTGATTGCCCTAGTCATCTCTTTTTTCGAAAGCAAAGGGCCGCCCCGATCACGGGCGGCCCTTTTTAATAAGCAGTTCGAGCTATGCGCCTGCCGTCACGTCTAGCTTGCTGTTCAAGACAATCTCAAATGGCAACTACTCCACTCCCGCTCGGCCGATCGGAACGTAGTGGAACGCCGCGCGTTGCATTTCGTCGGCGCGATAAATATTGCGTAGATCGACGATCACGGGCTGGATCATGATGCCTTTCAGGCGAGCTAGATCCAGGGCGCGAAACTGCTCCCATTCGGTCGCGATCACGATGGCATCGGCGCCTTCGGCCGCGCTGTAGGCGCTCTGGCAATACTGCACATCCGGTAAGAGCGGCTTGGCCTGCTCCATTCCCGCCGGATCGTATCCGCGCACGATCGCCCCCAAATCGTGGAGCGCCGTGATCAAAGGAATGGCCGGCGAATCGCGGGTGTCGTCGGTGTTCGGCTTGAAGGTCAGCCCGAGCACCGCGACGGTCTTGCCACGCACCGAGCCGCCGAGCGCCTGAACAACCTTGCGCGCCATGGCGCGTTTGCGCTGCTCATTGACCGTGGAAACCGTCTCGACCAAGCGCAGCGGTACGCCACAGTCGTGGGCCGTCTTGATCAACGCGCTGGTGTCCTTAGGGAAGCACGAGCCGCCAAAACCGGGGCCGGCGTGCAGAAATTTTGCACCGATGCGATTGTCGAGCCCCATGCCCCGCGCCACCTCCTGCACGTCGGCACCAACCTGTTCGCATAGATCGGCCATCTCGTTGATGAAGGTGATCTTGGTCGCCAGGAATGCATTGGATGCGTACTTGATCAGCTCGGCGGTGCGCCGGCTGACAAAGATGATGGGAGGCGCATTCAAATAGAGCGGCCGATAGATTTCGGCGAGGACCTTGCGCGCGCGGTCATCACCGCCGCCGACCACGATGCGATCGGGATGCTTGAAATCCCGGATTGCCGCGCCCTCGCGCAGAAATTCCGGGTTTGACACCACCTGGATTTCGGCATCCGGTCGTTTCTCGCGCAGAATGTTTTCGATCTCATCACCGGTACCCACCGGCACCGTGGACTTGGTGATCACCACCGCTGTGCTGTTGAGCAGCGGCGCGATCTCGCGTACGGCCTGATAAACGAAGCTTAGATCGGCATGGCCGTCGCCGCGGCGCGACGGCGTGCCGACCGCGATAAATATTGCCTCGGCCTCGCCGACGCGGGACGTCTCGGCGGCGAATTCCAGCCGCCCCTGCCGCACGTTGGATTCGACCAGTTCGGCCAAGCCGGGCTCGAAGATGGGAATCTCACCGCGCTTGAGCGCGGCAATCTTTGCCGCATCTTTGTCGATGCAGGTGACCTGATGGCCGAAATCGGCGAAGCAGGCGCCCGAAACGAGGCCCACATAGCCGGCGCCGATCATAGCTACGCGCATTGTCGTTTCCTACTTCCTGTCAGGCTTGGTCTACACCAGAGGCTAGCGAGGGTGTTGCATGGAGTGGTGCGGTCCCACGAAGCAGCGATAGCCACCGCCGGCCGAGCAGCGCGACGACAAGGCCGCCATAGACGACCGCGCCAACGCCAACCAGTATCGCCAGCGCCGATTCGTCACGAAACCTGGGCCATGATGATAACATCGCCGTGACAACTGGAGCGGCAAGCGCCAACACGAGGGCAAGCACAATGGTGACGGCGGCGAGCTTGATGAGCGTCATTTTAAGTTCGGTGTCAGGCGCGATGAGCCGCGCACGAGCGGCAAAGTACAGCACCAGGATGAAATTGAGCCAGGCTCCAATCGAGGTGGCGAGCGCCAGTCCAACTTGCGCCAGCGGAAGCATCAGCGCGACTTTGCAAACAATATTGACCGCAGTTCCGATCAGGGCGGCCTTGACCGGGGTGGCCGTGTCGCCGCGGGCGAGAAACGGCGCCACGACACTGCGAATTAGGATGAATGGAATAAGCCCGACCGCGTAGGCCATCAGCGTCAATGCCGCCGCCTGCGCGTCCGCGGCGGTGAAGGCACCGCGCATGAACAAGGCGCGCATAATCAACCCCGGCACGACCAGGAATGCGACGACACAGGGAAGCGCAAGCAAAAGCGCAAATTCGATTGCGCGATTTTGCGTCGCCTGTGCGCCCTCCTCGTCTCCCGACGCCAGGCGATGTGTCATTTCAGGAACCAGCACCGTGCCTACCGCAATCCCGATCACACCGATAGGCAACTGATTGATGCGGTCCGCATAGTACAGGGCGGAAATCGCTCCGGCCGACAACAAGCTCGCGATAATGGTGTCGGCAAACAGCGCCAGCTGCGTTCCCGCCGACCCGAGCGTGGCGGGAAGAAGCGCTTTGAAGAAGCGCTGCACGTCTTTATCCCATCGCAGCGCCCGGAACGACGTCATGACTCCCATGAACAAAGTGTCGCCGCCGACTAACAGCGCCTGCAAAACCCCGGAGATCAGCACGCCCCAGGCCGCTGCATAGCCGGCGCTCGGGAACCAATAGGCCAGCGCCAGCGTCGCCATCATCGTGACATTGAGCAGGATCGGCGCTGCGGCCGCTGCAGCGAATCGATGCAACGCATTGAGGATGCCGCTCCACAACGTAACCAGAGTGATCAGCAGCAGATAAGGGAAGGTGATCCGCGTCAGCGAGACTGCAAGCGCAAATTGTTGCGGTTCGCGCGAAAAGCCGGGCGCGAGCAGTTCGATGGCCTGCGGCGTAAACACGAGCGCCAGCGCCAGCAATACGATCTGGGAAGCGAAAAGCAGCGAAAAAATCCGATCGCCGAACTGTTTCGCCGCGCCGGGGCCCTGTTCGGTGCGAACGCGCGCAAAAGCGGGAATGAAGGCCGAATTGAAGGCACCCTCGGCGAAAATCGCGCGAAAATGATTTGGCAGCCGGAATGCAACGAAGAACGCGTCCGCCACCGGACCCGCACCGATTATCGCGGCGAGCATGATATCGCGCAGAAAACCGGTAAGGCGGGAAACAAGCGTGTAGCCGCCTACGGTGAGTATCTTCCCGAT
>Ga0124850_1000059_pt1 | contig 12788 bp, 11 predicted proteins | sample PanSoiMetaGPlot1_FD_97462 | JGI IMG/M metagenome (GOLD analysis project Ga0124850, IMG submission 97462) | Tropical forest soil microbial communities from Panama analyzed to predict greenhouse gas emissions - Panama Soil - Plot 1 (PacBio error... | ecosystem: Environmental > Terrestrial > Soil >...
GCAGCTGTGGCCCTGCTCGCGCGCCGCAGCTGTGGCCCTGCTCGGCCAGTTCGCGGCAGCGAGCTTCGTCACTGCCGGCGATGCGCACGGTGCGACGCCGATCGCCGATCAGCCGTCGAACCAACAGCCGCTGTTGACGCAGCCGCACGCCTGACGCGGCGGGCTTCGGAGAGCGCAGGTGAGCACTGCAGCCGACGGCGCGAGCCCAGCCGATTCAGGGCTCGAAGCCCTCGTGACGCTGCTGCACTTCCAGGGCGTTGCAGCTGATCGCGAACAGATCAGACATCGGCTTGGAACGGCCAAAATCGGCACACCGGAGATGCTCCGGTGTGCCAAGGATCTCGGGCTTAAGACCCGGGCCTACCGCACCGATTGGTCGCGGCTTGCCAGGACGCCGTTGCCCGCGATTGCGGCATTGCGCGACGGCGGGTTCATGGTGGTCGCCAAGGCCGGCGAGGATAAGGTCTTAGTCCAGTCGCCGCAGGGGTCCCGACCCGCGTTGATGACTCGGGCGGAGCTGCTCGCGGTCTGGGACGGCGAATTGATCCTCATGACCCGCCGGGCGGGATTGTCGGACGTTACCAGCCGGTTCGACATCACCTGGTTTGCGGGCGCGGTTCACAAATATCGCTATCTCCTGAGCGAGGTGCTGGTCGCGTCGTTTTTCCTGCAGCTGTTCGCGCTCGTCTCGCCGCTGTTCTTCCAGGTGGTCATCGACAAGGTGCTGGTGCACCGCTCCTTGAGCACGTTGGACGTGCTGGTCATCGGTCTGCTGGCGGTCTCGGTTTTCGAGACCATTCTGGGCATCTTGCGCACCTATCTGTTCGCGCACACCACCAACCGCATCGACGTCGAGCTCGGCGCGCGCCTTTTCCATCACCTGCTGGCTTTGCCCATGGCCTACTTTCAGGCGCGGCGCGTCGGCGACTCGGTGGCGCGGGTGCGCGAATTGGAGAACATCCGCAATTTTCTCACCAGCTCGGCCCTCACCCTCGTCATCGATCTGTTCTTCACCTTCGTGTTCCTGGCGGTCATGTTCTTCTACTCGCCGCTGCTGACGGCGATCGTATTCGGCTCGTTCCCGTTCTACATCGCGATCTCGGCGGCGGCGACGCCGCTGTTCCGGCGGCGGCTCAACGAGAAATTCCAGCGCGGCGCCGAGAACCAAGCCTTTCTGGTGGAAAGCGTGACCGGCATCGAGACGCTCAAGGCCATGGCGGTCGAGCCGCAGATGCAGCGCCGCTGGGAAGAACAGCTCGCCGGTTACGTGACGGCGAGCTTCCGGGTGCTAAGTCTCGGCAACACCGCGAGCCAGGTGGTGCAGCTCGTCAGCAAGATCGTCACCGCCGGCCTCCTCTATTTCGGTGCCAAGCTCGTCATCGACGGCAGCTTGTCGGTTGGCGAGCTCGTCGCCTTCAACATCCTGGCTGGCCGGGTGAGCGCCCCGGTGCTGCGTCTCGCGCAGATATGGCAGGACTTTCATCAAGCGCGGCTGTCGGTTTTGCGGCTGGGCGACATTCTCAACACCACGGCCGAGCCGACCTATACGCCCGGACGCGCGCGGCTGCCTGCGATCCGCGGCAACATCAAGTTCGACCATGTCTCGTTCCGCTATCGCATCGATGGGCCGGAAGTCCTGCACGATGTCAGCTTCGATGTGCCGGCTGGGCAGATGGTCGGCATCGTCGGGCCTTCCGGGTCAGGCAAGAGCACGTTCGCGAAGCTCGTGCAGCGGCTCTACGTTCCGGAGAGCGGGCGCGTGTTGGTCGACGGCATGGACCTCGCCATGGCCGACTCGGCATGGCTGCGCCGTCAGATCGGCGTCGTTTTGCAGGAGAACGTGCTTTTCAATCGGTCGGTGCGCGAGAATATCGCCCTCGCCGACCCCGCCATGCCGATGGAGCGCGTCATCGCGGCGGCAAGGCTGGCGGGGGCGCACGAATTCATCCTCGAGCTGCCCGAAGGCTACGACACGATCGTCGGCGAGCGCGGCTCTACCCTCTCGGGCGGCCAGCGCCAGCGCATCGCGATTGCCCGCGCGCTCATCGCCGATCCGCGCATTCTGATCTTCGATGAGGCGACGAGCGCCCTCGATTATGAGAGCGAGCGTATCATTCAGCAAAACATGAAGGAGATCGCCAAGGGGCGGACGGTTCTCGTCATCGCGCACCGGCTTTCGACTGTGCGGGCGACGGATCGCATCGTCACGCTCGAGCGTGGCCGCCTGGTCGAAGACGGCACCCATGACGAGCTGATCAAGACCGGCGGCCGCTATGCATCGTTGCATCGCCTGCAGGCGGGAATTCATGAAGTCCGCTGAACCGAATATGCCCGTCAAGCCGACGCGGCGCGTCATCCCCCTTCGGCGCGCGCCCGCAAGGCGAGGCGAAGAGCTAGCGTTCCTGCCGGCGGCGCTTGAAATCGTGGAAACGCCGCCGTCGCCGATCGGCCGTGCGGTCGCGGCCACGATCATCCTGCTGTTCTGCGCGGCGCTGGTATGGGCCTGGTGGGGCACGATCGACATCGTTGCGTCGGCGAGCGGAAAGATCGTGCCGAGCGGCAGCACCAAGGTCATCCAGCCGTTCGAGACCGGGGTTGTGCGCTCCATTCGGGTGGAGGACGGACAAGCGGTCAAGGCCGGCGACGTGCTAATCGAGCTCGATCCGACCGTGAACGCCGCGGACCGCGATCACCTGCGCAGCGACCTCCTCGCCGAGCAGCTCAACAGAGCGCGGCTGCGCGCGGCGCTGGCCGCCGGGGACGATCCTCTTGCCGACTTCACGCCGCCCGCCGATGCCGACCCGGCGCTGCTGAGCACCCATCGTGAGCTCTTGCTGCACCAAGTGGCCTGCACCGCGCCAAACTCGGCGCACTCGACCGTCAGCAGGCGCAGAAGGAGGCCGAGCAAGCTACAACCGCCGCCACCATCCATAAGCTCGAGACCATGATCTCCGCGCGTCGACATCCGCAAGACGCTCATGGACAAAGAGCTGGGCTCGAAGCTTACCTATTTCGAGACCCTCCAGCTGCTGGTCGAGCAACAAGAGGAACTCAGCGTTCAGAAGAGCCATCTGCGCGCGGCGGAGGCGGCGGTGGCCGCGATTCGCGAGACGCGCGGCCAGACAATGGCCGAATATCGGCGCACGCTCTCAGACGAACTCGCCAAGGCGGAGCAAAAGGCGAACGGGCTCACCCAGGACCTGATCAAGGCCGAGCAGAAGACCAGGCTTCAGCAGCTCACCGCGCCGGTGGACGGCGTGGTGCAGCAGCTCGCGATCCACACCGTCGGCGGCGTTGTCACGCCGGCGCAGTCCCTGCTGATGGTCGTGCCGAGCGCCAGCCGGCTGGAAATCGAGGCCATGGTCTCGAACCGCGACATCGGTTTTGTGCGGCCCGGACAAGAAACCGAGATCAAGATCGACACCTTCAATTTCACCCGTTACGGCCTGCTGCACGGGCGAGTGCTCACGGTCTCGCAGGACGCCATCGTCCGCGACCGCAAGCAGGACCGCCCCAATGAGCGGCCGCTGGGAACGCAGAACGACACGAGCGAGCCGGTGGGCCAGGAGCTGAACTACAGCGCCCGCATTTCGCTCGACCGCGACAAAATGCAGATCGATGGCCGAATGGTGAATTTGTCACCTGGCATGGCGGTGACGGTGGAAATCAAGACGGGATCGCGCACGATCCTGAGTTATCTCTTATCGCCGCTGCTGCGTTACCAGCAGGAGGTTTTACACGAGCGGTGAAGCGTGTCGCGGCGTAGCGCTACGGAGTAGTTTCTACGAAGCCGAGTTCGCGGTCAATGTGCTGCTCATCTTGTCTGGAAGCGGCGCAGTCTAATCTCCTTACGAACCAAGAGGTCATCATGAACATTCCCCGCCGACGATTCATACATCTGGCAGGAAGCGCTGCCGCGCTGTTGATGGCGTCGCGCGTCGAGGCGCAGACCTATCCGACGCGGCCGGTGCGTGTGATCGTGCCGTTCGCGGCCGGAGGCCCGACCGACATCGTGGCGCGGTTGCTGACGCACAAGCTCGGCGAGCATTTGGGCAGGCAGTTCTTTGTCGAGAACGTAGCCGGTGCGGGCGGCAATCTCGGCATGCGCGCGGCGGCTCGAGCCGCGCCCGACGGCTATACCCTCGCACTCGTCTCTTCGAGCTTCATGGTCAATCCGAGCCTTTATCCCCACGTCCCATACGACCAGGCCAAGGACTTTGTCCCGGTAACTCTTCCGGCCTATGCGCCGAACGTGCTGGTCGCGAGTCCGTCGCTGCCGGTCAAGAGCGTCGAGCAACTCGCCGAATTCGTGAAGGCTAATCCGGGCAAGCTGAGCTTTGCGTCCGCGGGCATGGGAACCACGCCCTATTTGTCCGGCGAGTTGTTCAAGCTGTCGCTCGGCGCCGATCTCGTGCATGTGCCGTTCAATGGTTCAGCGCCGGCGATCCAGTCGACTCTCGGTGGCCACACTCAGTTCGCGTTTGTCGTCCTCGCGCCGGCCGTACCGCACATCAAGGAAGGAAGCCTGCGTGGGCTTGCTGTCTTGAGCGCTGAGCGCTCCTCCGCGCTGCCCGATGTGCCGACGATCGCGGAAGCGGGATTTCCCGGCCAGGAGGCCGACACCTTGCTCGGCGTGCTGGTTCCCGCCGGAACACCCAGCGAGATCATCGATCTACTGCACCGGGAAATCGTGCGCATCGTGGCATTGCCCGACGTGAAAGAGCGCCTGGATACCATCGGTTTCGTGCCAGTGGCGAATACCCCTGACGAGTTCGCTGCCGTCATCAAAGCGGAATCCGAACGCTGGGCCAAAGTTATTCGCGCCGCCAACATCAAGGCCGAACTGTGAGTGACCGCTGCTCATTACCGTCAGCAGAGTCAGCTGCTGAGGCGAAGACGTCGGGCGCGTCTTTTTTGTTCGCCCATTTAGCAGGGCATCATGACCATGTGGGCTGAGCAGCTACCCGTTACGGCCACCGCATTTATTCTCAAGATCGGTACCGCGCTTTTGATCACGTTTGCCGCAATGCTCGTGCTTGTTCACGCCGAGATCTACTTCTCCCATCCGCTGACAATGCAGCATTGCATGAGCGAGCTCTTCTAAGCCGCATAGCTCGCCGCCAACTCCCTCGCGTTCATTGAGCTGGGGCTAACTGTCAACGCGTCCACGTTCTAGCGAGGAGCGGAGTAGTAGTAGACGTCCTGGATCGAGGTCGGCCGTATGACGATCGTCCGCTGCGTCCCGTCGGCGGCATAGGCGCTCACGGGAATGTCGTGCAGATTGTCTTGAAACCTTCGCAAGGCATTCAACGCCTCGGCGGCAGGCCGTTGCTTCGCGGCCCGAGCCTCCGACGCCAGTTTCTTCGAGGCGGCGGCGCGGGGCTGCGCCTCGGCCGCGGGTTTGGCGGTCCGCCGTCCCTCGGCCACCGGGGGCGCCTCGCGCCGAGGTGCCATGACTTGGTGCCGCTGCTTCGGGATGTGTCTTTCCCCCACGACCGCCGGCGGCGGTGACGTCTCCTGCTGGGGCGCCGTGGCTTGGCTCTGCGGCTCTGCGATGTGCTGCTCCTCGGCGACCGGCGATGGCGCCGGCGTTTGCTGCTGAGGCGCTTCGCTTCGCTGCGTTGGAACCTGGCGTTCTTCGGCCACCGGCGCTGGCGCCGGCGTTTCCTGCAGGGGCGCTTCACTCCGCTGCGTTGGACTCTGCCGCTCCTCGGCGACCGGCGCTGGCGCCGGCGTATCCCGCTGCGGCGCCGCGGCTTCACTTTGCTGCACCGGCTCCACTGGCGCCGTGGCGGCGGGCCGGTTTTCCGTCAAAGGCGGCGCAGGCACATCCTCGGCAGCGGATGGACCTGCGATGACACTCGAGTCCGGGGATGTCGCGACCCAAGGCATGCCGCGCCGCGACAAGCAGCTTGGATCGAAGCGCAGCCAATCTTGTTTGCAGCCCGTGGCAGGGGAATCAGAGGTCTCGGCGCTGGCGACGACCAACTCCTCGAGGGCGTCCGGAAACAACGCCAGCACGCCCACCAGACTTGCCACGGCAACCAGGGAGGCGGAGGCCACAAAACGCAAGTTCGAATACAAGGCCCATCTCCTTCGAGCGGAGTTTCGGCCCCCCATCCGGCGCAAAGACAACGCCGACTATGGCGGGACTATGTCCGCGCAATGGGGCGGGTCCAGCGGAACTTGAGACCGTGCTTAACGGTCAGCAGCCCCCAGCCGGCGCCGGCTGCCCCCTTCCGGCGAGGGAATCAGGCGGCGAACGTGCCGGTTCCGGGGAGGCGTGGGAACAGAAGGCGCTGGTAGAGCCAGCCGATGCCCAGCAGCACGACGCCGAGCCCAATGAATGAGAGGCCTTGGTAAATGCCGGTGAGATCATGCATGTCGACCAGGAAAACCTTGAGTACGGTGAGGATGACTACCGCGGCGGAGGCAAACCGCACGGGCTGTGAGCGCAGCAGCACGCCCACCGCCAGCAGCACCACGCCGAAGGCGAGCCAAACCGCCGAATAGGTATATTGCTCGGCATTGCTGGTCGGACCCACGCTGAGCACCTCGCCGTGGTAGAGCGCTCGCGCTTCGAGCGAGAGATATGCGAGCGCGAGCGCCACGGCCGTGACCGCCGCGGTGGCGCTATAGAATCGCGGGCGCACGCCGCGTGTCTGCAGCGCGAGCGCTGCCGCCAGCACCGCGGCTAGGCCGTAGCCGAGAAGGATCAGGTTGACGAAGCTTCCGCCGACCGGCTCTCCGGTGAGCAACGGATTCTTGCTCACGGCGAGCCCGAACACAATGGCCATCAGCGTCAGTGCCGCGACCACCAGCGCCCCGACATCGTGCACCAAGCTGCGGGTGTGCAGGCGCAGCCGCTCCAATCCGATGGTCATGGCGAGCCCGACCGATACTTGTAGCGCAAGTTCGGCGAGGCCCGTGCTATTGCGGTAGATGTCGCCGCGATAGATGAAGTGGCGGATTTCCGAAAACGCCAGCAGTACCGTCAACACGATGGCACCGGAATCGATCGTGCGGGCCGGCCCGTCGTCTGCGCGGCGGCGTAGGAGATGGCCGCCCACAGCGAAGGCGGCGGCGGAAATGCCGTAGCCGTAAAGGAGCCAGTTGAAGATCGGCGTCGTGCCGACGTCTGGCCCGACGATGCGTGGCTCCCAGGCGATGCGCGCCATGACCAGCACCGCGACCGCGGCAGCGAGCATCCGTAGCGCCGGCAACGGACGTTTGTCCGCGACCCAAGCGATGCCGGCAACCATCAGCGCGAGCGCAACCGTGAGCCAGCCCTTCTCGAGCGCCATGGTGAGCGCGAGCGCGAGCGCGGCGACCGCGCCGGTGGCGAATAGCGCGCCCGCGGCCGCCAGCCCCGGGCGGAGCGCGCGCTTGTCGAGTTGTTCGGTCGCGAGCGCATAGAGGACGCTGAGCAACAATGCGCTCGCCGCGAACGGGATCGAGGGCTCTAGATTCGCGATGCGATAATAGAGCGCGGCGAGAATGGCGACCGGTGCGAACACCGCCGACGCGCTCCACAGGATAGGCACGATCGGCCGCTGCGATCGGCCCTGCGCACGATAGCCGGCGGTGCCGAACAACAGCGCAAAGCCCGTTGCGAGCAGGAGATGCCACTCGACGTCCGCCTTCGGCGGCTCGGGCACCGCGCCTGCGACCGGACCGGAAGGCGCAAGCAGATGTCCGACGTGAATATCGACTGCCCAGCGGACGATAACGAGCGCGGCGAGCAGCGCTGCCGCCGGTACGGCTGCCGCTGCTGGCTCCGCACGCCAGGCGATCGCGACCATCGCGACGACGAGTACGGCGAAAGTGGCGAGCGCCAGCGGATCGTGCCGGCTCGCCAGCACCAGCAAGGTCGCCGCGACAAGATAGGTGCCGAGCGCGGCCGACGACACGCCGTCGATCCGGCCGACCTCCGCATCCGGTCCGAGGAAGAGGCCAGCGACGATCAGCGCGGCCGCGAGCGCAAAGCCTGTGACGACATGGAAGAGATGCGGCCCGAGCGCGTCGACACTGACGATCCCGACCCCCGGCAAGGTCCACGCTGCGCTGAACACGACCGCGGCGATGGCGAGCCAGCGCCACATTCGCACCCGCGCGAGCGCAAAGGCGGCAGCAGTCACCACTGCGAGATAGATGTAGAGCGACCAATAGTCGGGGTGCTCGGAGGCGACGAGCAGCGGCGTCAAATAGGCGCCGACAAGGCCGAGGCCCGCCAGCGTCTGCCCGTGCAGTAGCGCGGCCGCGAGCGTCGCCAGCGCCACCAGACCGAGCATGACGAAGGCTGAGCCCGGCCCCAGGAAGCCGTAGAGCGCGTAGGCGGCGTAGACGTCGGCATAGGCGACGGTGGTGCCGGCGGCCGTCAGAATGCTGGGAATATGCGCCGTCGGCAGCCCGGCAATTCCGGAAAGCCTTTCACCGCGGCGTGTCCATTCCCCGGCCACGATGAGTGCGACTGCCAGCAGTGCGCCAAGCGTGACCCGCACCCCGGGGCCGAGCAGTCCCTGCTCGATCGAGTAGCGCACGAGAAAGATGCCGCCGAGTACTACAGCAAGGCCACCGACCCAGACCGCCCACTGCGTTCCGAGGCGCTCTTCGAGGCTCATCCTTGGCGCGATGGGCGCGGGCTGTGGGGGTGGCGCGATGGGCGCGGCGATGGGCGGCTCGCGCTCGGGCGGCGCCGGGGCTTCCTTCGCCGGTGTCTCCGGCTCGGGCACCGGGGTCGTCGGCTCGGCTGCGGGCGGAATCGGTTCATGCGCCGGCGGCGCGGGCGCGAGCGGCGTGGCCGCAGCTATGCCGCGCTCGAGCGCGGCGAGCTGCGCTTCGACGCGGCGCAAGTGCTCGCTGAGCCCGACCGACTTCACCAAGGCGGTGATGGCGATGATCGGGAACGCGAGCAGCAGCAACGCGAGCAGGACGAAGAATAAATCCATTCCCAACCCCACCCAGCCAGGGCAAGCGATGCTATCGAAGCGACGATGAGCGCGAAAGCGTCACGAGGCGCGCGCGCCTAAACGCAGCCCCGGCGCCGGACGCTCCTGCACGACCTCGCGGCGGAAGCGGAACAGCGCCGCCGGCCGTCCCCCGGTCGCGGTCGAGGTCTCTCCGGTCGGCTCGACCAGAGCCGCCGCTTCAACCAGGCGGCGGAAGTTCTGCTTGTGCAGGTGGCGCCCTGAGATCGCCTCCACGGTGCGCTGCAGCTCGGTGAGGGTGAACTCGCCCGCCATCAGCTCGAATATGACCGGACGGTATTTGAGCTTGGCGCGCAGCCGCGCGATCGCGGTGGCGAGGATACGGCGGTGATCGAAGCGCATCGGCTCTCCCAGGCGCGGCACGGTTTGCCGCGCTAGCGCGGCTTCGCGGCCGTCGCGACGCGCTTCCTCGACCAGGCCGGCCTCGTAGAGCAGCTCGTAGCGGTCGAGCACCTTCTCTTCGTCCCACGGGCTGCCGCCGAGCGCGAAGCACGAGCGCACGCGCTCGCGGCGGCCGAGCGTGCGCGTCGGCGCGGGCTTGGCGGGACGTCCCGCCCAATCCTCGAGCAACGGCAGGATGACCTTGTCGAGGATCTCCGGCCGCTTCTCGCGCCAATCTTCCCACGGGAAGAAGCGATACCATGGCTCGAATCCGGCGCCGGTCGCGCGCAAGGCGGCGAGATTCTCCGGCATGCGCGTGAGCGCGAGATAGCCGATTGAGACTACGTGGGCGCCGGTATCGCCGGGCCGCGCGTGGCGGCCGCGATCGCCGAAGGTGTAAAGCTGCTCCACATAGCCGACCGCAAGGCCGGTCTGGGCCTCGACCCAGGCCCGCAGCCCGATTTCGAAGGTGCGGTGCGTGAGCCGGTCAAACGGCCCGAACGGCAGCCCCGCGCGGGGCTCGCCCTTGGCAGCGTCGCCGGCCACGAGAATGGCGGGCTCCTCGCCCCGCATCGTCACCATCGCGGCGGTGAGCCCGATCTCGATCGGCGTGAGCGGGGGGGTGGTCATGGGGGAAGTGTAGCAAGCGCGCGCGGGACGATGCGTCAATTGGGCTGCGCCGCGGCTCCGCGGCTTATGGGGGGAGCACAGGCGCGAGGTTGTGACCGCTACCCTGTTTTTCTCCTGTTACTTGCAGAGAAACAGGCTTGGACCGAACCCCGCGGTGCAGTGGCACGCGCTATTCCAGCTCGAGCCGGAACGGGTCGGCCTCGTAGGCGATCTCGCCGCGTCCGATCGCGTCGATCGCCGCCACCATGCGGCCGTTGCGGCCGAGCACGCGGTCGGCGAGTTCCACCAGGCGACTATTGGGCGTTGCCGTCACCGAGGCGCGGCGAAGCGCCTGCGCGATCGTCCATTCGTCGCGCCGCGGGTTGAGCGCGCAGGCCGCGACATAGGCGCCCGCGGTTGAGCGGCTGATGCCGGCATAGCAATGCAGCACCAGCGGCTTGGCCCGGTCCCAGCCGCGCACGAACGTGATCAGGGCGGTGACGTGCTCGTCGCAAGGAATGGTGTAGCCGTCCATGGGAACGGTGATGTCGTCCATGCCCAGAATGAGGTGGTTGGCCGGCGCGACGCTGCGCGGCCGCTCGACCCGGTCGGTGTGCTTGAGCAGCGTGACGACGTGCAGCGCGCCGGTCATTTCGACCGTCGTATGCAGGCGCGCAAGCGAGCAGACGTGAATCACGGGCATCGTCGAATCCGTCGTTTGTTCAGTTATATGCTGACGAATCGTGACATCAAGGCGTCGTTTCGAGGACCTCTGCGTTACAGCCGGGCGCGGCCCGGGCCGCAAGCTTTCCCACGAAACTGGGACGGATTTCGGCGCCCGGAGCAAAGGTTCCCCGCACGGATCACCCAGCCTCGTGCATCGCAGATCTGCGTCACCCGCCGGTAACCTTGGCGAAGCGATCGAGATAGCGCCGCTCGGCCGTCTCCGCCGGCCACGGCACCAGGTAATCGCGCTCGATGACGGCGGAGAATTTGGGCGGGGCGCCGAAGAAGCGCAGCGCTTCGCTCGCGGAGAAGCCGGCGAGCCGCGTCGCCTCGAGATAGGCGGCGCAGCGGTCGGAGGCCTTGATCAGCGCGACGAGTTCGTCCGGCAGCGCCGCCGGCAGGCCGAAGCGCAAGTGGATGGCCGCGAGCAGCCGCGCCTCGACTGCCTTGTAGGCATCGCCGATCACCGCTTTGAACGGCGAGATCATGTCGCCGATCACGTATTCCGGGGCATCGTGCAGAAGAATGCCGAGGCGGCTTGTCCGATCGAGGCGCGCGCGCTGGCGCGCGATGGTTTCGACCAGGAGCGAATGCTGGGCCACCGAGAAAATGTGCGCGCCCTCGGTTTGCCCGTTCCAACGGGCAACGCGCGCGAGCCCATGCGCGATGTCGGCGATCTCGACGTCGAGCGGCGAGGGGTCGAGCAGGTCGAGCCGGCGTCCTGACAGCATGCGTTGCCAGGCGCGAAAGGCCTCGGAGGGTAAGGCAGGTCGCGGCTTTGCGGGCATCGCGCTCAACGGCCTGCCGGCGCGGCCAAGGCCGCGTGCCGGTAGCAGCTCACCACGTGATCGTTGACCATGCCGGTGGCCTGCATAAAGGCATAGACGATGCTCGGTCCGACGAATTTGAAGCCGCGCCTCGCCAGCTCCTTCGACATCGCTCGCGAGATCGGCGTTTCCGCCGGCACCTGGGACGTCGAGCGGAAGCGATTGACCTTCGGCCTGCCGTCGACGAAGTCCCACAGCAGCCGCGAGAAGCCGGGGCCTTTCTCCATCGCGTCGAGGTAGGCGCGCGCGGAGAGGACTGCGCCCTCGATCTTCATGCGGTTGCGCACGATGCCGGCATCCTGCATCAACTTCTCGATCTTTTTCGGCGTGTAGCGCGCGATTTTCGCCGGCTCGAAGCCGTCGAAGGCGCGCCGGAAATTCTCGCGCTTGCGCAGGATGGTGATCCAGGACAGCCCGGCCTGGAAGCCGTCGAGGATGAGCTTCTCGTAGAGCGCGCGATCGTCGTATTCCGGCACGCCCCATTCCTCGTCGTGATAGGCGACGTAGAGCGGATCCTGCTTCGGCCAGGGACAGCGTTTGAGGCCGTCAGGATGGAGGAGGGGAGGGCTCATTCCGCCGCCTTCGCCTCGCCGGGCCATGCGAATTGCGCCCAAGCCGGCTTGACCAGGCGTATCTCGACGCCGCCCGCGATGAACGGCTGCCCCGCGGCCAGCCCGTCGGCGGCGCGGTCGAGGCGAAGCAGGGCAAGGCCGCAGCCTTGCGCCGTCGAGCCGAGCGTGCCGACGTTCTTGTCGCCCATGGTCACCGGGGTGCCGGCCTCGGGAGCAAAGCCGCCGTAGCTCACAGGCACGACCCGCGCGCGCGCGCTGCCGCGGTGCTCGATGCGCGACACCACCTCCTGTCCGACGAAGCAGCCCTTGTCGAAGTCGACGCCGCCGAACTGATCCATGTCGGTCTCGTGCGGGAACGCATCGCCGTAGATGAAGTCGAGGCCGCCGCGCGGGACGCCGAGCGCGATCCGATGCGCCTCGTAGGCCGACGGCTCGACGAGCTCGGCGCCGACGTCGGCCGCAGCTTCGCCCGCAAGGTGCGGCGGCAGCATGCAGCGCAGTCCCAACGCCGCAAGACGCGGGTCGCGGTAGCACAAGCCGTATTCGGTCGCCGCGCCGCCGTCCCAGATCGCAAGCACGCCGAGCGTCTCGGATAGATCCTCGACGATGAGCTTGGCCCGCAACTTGTAGAAGTTGAGCCGCTGCACGAGGGTCGAGGCAAGCGCGCGCGGGCAATCGAGGAAAAA
>Ga0124850_1000060_pt1 | contig 12776 bp, 5 predicted proteins | sample PanSoiMetaGPlot1_FD_97462 | JGI IMG/M metagenome (GOLD analysis project Ga0124850, IMG submission 97462) | Tropical forest soil microbial communities from Panama analyzed to predict greenhouse gas emissions - Panama Soil - Plot 1 (PacBio error... | ecosystem: Environmental > Terrestrial > Soil >...
AAACGAGGTGACGAGCCGCACCAGGACGTCGTCGGCTCGAGCGAATTTGGCCGCCGGGGCGGTATCTCGATGCATGTCGTAGTAGCTCGCGCCCGCGGCCGTGAGTCGCTTGTGCACGTCCTGCGGCAGCACGACGAACACCAGGTTGGCCTCGACCGGCCACAGCGGACGGAAGCCGATTTCGGACAGTCCCTGCGCGAGTTGATCAGCCATCCGGTTCGCGTGCCGGGCGAGCCTGAGCCAGAGACCGTCGGCCAGGAAAGCGTCGAACTGTGCGGCCACGAAGCGATGCTTGGACATCAGATGACCGGCGCGCTTGCGGCGCTCGCCCATGGCGCGCGCTGACGCCGGATCGAAGAAGATCACCGCTTCAGCGGCCATGGCGCCGCCCTTGGTCGCGCCGAACGCGAGAACATCGACACCGGCCTTCCAGGTTGCTTCCGCCGGGCTCGCCCCAAGACGCGCGATGGCATTGGCAAATCGCGCTCCGTCCATCTGAACTGACATGCCGCGCCGGTGCGCAATGTCGGCGAGACGGGCAATCTCGTCGGGCCGATAGGTGGTTCCAGCCTCGGTTGCCTGGGTGAGCGACAGCACGGCGGGGCTCACGTGATGCGGCCCGCCCCACTCGTTGGCGTCCATGGCGACTTCGAGGATGTCGGGTGTGATCCGGCCATCGTCGCCCGGCAAACCGACGAGCTTGAGGCCGCCTCCGAAAAACTCCGGCGCACCGCATTCGCTGGTCATGATGTGTGCCTCACGGTGGCACAGCACCGCCCCCCATGGCGGGGCAAGCTGGGCGATGGCGAGCGAGTTCGCGGCAGTTCCGGTCGCCACCATGAAGGCGGCAACGTCGCGTTCGAACAGATCGCAAAGCGACCGTTCGACGCGCCGCGTCAGGGAGTCATCTCCATAGCCGAGCGCGAACCCGTCGTTGGCACGCCGGATGGCGTCGAGGATCGGGGAAGCGACGCCCGCCGCATTGTCGCTTGCAAAATTCATATCCAACTCATCTTGAGTGTCGGGCGCGCTTGAACACGTCTATTGCATTGCGGAACGCGGTGGTACTCGCGATATTGAAGTGTACGACAGGTCGAGGTGACCAGACCGGGCGCGCCCACGTGTTTCAATGGGCACTCGAGACGCGGATGTTGAAAAATTTGGCGTGGCGAAAACTTGTATCCGTGGCAGAATTTTGGCATCGTAGGGTAGGACAGCAATGCTGTCTCACTTTGCCAGCAGCGCCTAGCCCGTGAGTGGGGCCGTCCGACCACGATTTGGCGCAGCGGATATTGGTGCAGCGCCCGAAAAGCCGCGCAGCAAGCCGGCCGGTGGCCCGAACGCTACCGCAACGGCCGAGGTCGCCTGCCGGTAGGGGGAGGACTCGGGGTTTGGCCCGAGTTCTGCACCCCTTCGGTGTCAGCCGTAAACCGGATCAACCGATTTGCGGCAGAAGCAAAGGCTGGGTGACGAGGAGCGTCCCTCGTGGAGGATACGATGGTGGCACGGCTCATGGATACGGCTGATCGGGGCGCGCGCTCCGTGCGCGGCCTTTATGATCCGTCGCTGGACAAGGACTCCTGCGGCGTCGGATTCATCGCCGACATCAAAGGCCGCAAATCCCACCGCATCGTGCAGGACGCGCTGACGATTCTGCTCAACCTCGAGCACCGCGGCGCGGTCGGCGCCGATCCGCGCGCCGGCGACGGCGCGGGCATCCTGGTGCAGATCCCGCACAAGTTCATTGCCAAGAAACTCGCCGAACAAGGCCTCGCGTGCCCGCCTCCGGGCGAATACGCCATCGGTCAGTTGTTCCTGCCGCGCGATGCCGGCTTGCGCCAGGAAATCATGAACATCTACACGCGCGAAAGCGCCAAGGAAGGCATGCGCATCATCGGCTGGCGCGACGTGCCAACCGACAACTCGTCGCTCGGATGGTCGGTGAAGCCGACCGAGCCGGTGCACAAGCAGGTCTTCCTGGAGCGTCCCAAGCACATCCATTCGGAGACCGAGTTCGAACGTCGGCTCTACATTCTGCGCAAGGTGATTTCGGGGATTCTGTACGAGCGCCACGAGCGGCAGCTCACGGGCTATTACCAAGTCTCGATGTCGTGCCGCACCGTGATCTACAAGGGAATGTTCCTCGCCGATCAGCTCCCGACCTACTATCCGGACTTGCACGACCCCGACTTCGAGAGCGCGCTCGCGCTCGTGCACCAGCGTTTTTCGACCAACACGTTCCCAACCTGGTCGCTCGCGCACCCCTACCGCATGGTCGCGCACAACGGCGAGATCAATACGCTGCGCGGCAACCGCAACTGGATGGCGGCGCGCCAGGCGTCGCTGTCGTCGGCGGCCTACGGCGACGACATCAACAAGCTGTGGCCGATCTCCTACGAGGGCCAGTCCGACACCGCGTGCTTTGACAACGCGCTCGAGTTTCTGGTGGAGGGCGGCTATTCGCTCGCGCACGCCGTCATGATGATGATTCCCGAAGCTTGGGCGGGCAATCCGCTCATGGACGAGGAACGCCGCGCGTTCTACGAGTACAACGCGGCGCTGATGGAGCCCTGGGACGGCCCGGCGGCAATCGCCTTCACCGACGGGCGCCAGATCGGCGCGACGCTCGACCGCAACGGCCTGCGCCCGGCGCGTTATCTCGTCACCCGCGACGACCGCATCGTGATGGCGTCCGAGATGGGCGTGCTGAAGATTCCGGAAAAGGACATCGTCACGAAATGGCGATTGCAACCGGGCAAGATGCTGCTCGTCGACCTTGAACAAGGTCGGCTTATCCCGGATGAGGAGATTAAGGCCGAGCTCGCGCGCAGCCACCCGTATCGCGAGTGGCTTCAGCGCACCCAGATCGTGCTGGAGGACCTGCCGGCGGCGCCGAGCCACCCGGCCATTTCCAACATCGCGTTGCTCGAGCGCCAGCAGACGTTTGGCTACACGGAGGAGGATCTGCGGCTTTTGATGTCGCCAATGGCGGCGACCGGCGAGGAAGCGGTCGGTTCCATGGGCAACGACACACCGATCTCGGCGCTGTCAGACAAGCCGAAGCTACTATTCACTTACTTCAAGCAGAACTTCGCGCAGGTGACGAACCCGCCGATCGACCCGATTCGCGAAGAATTGGTCATGAGCCTCGTGTCGATCATCGGCCCGCGGCCCAACCTGTTCGATCTCGAAGGGCTCTCGCACACCAAGCGGCTGGAGGTGCGCCAGCCGATACTCACAAACGCTGATCTGGAAAAGATCCGCTCGATCTCGGAGGTCAGCGATTCGCACTTCAAGTCGCTGACGCTCGACACGACCTGGCGAGCCGATCACGGGCCCGCGGGGATGAGCACCGCGCTCGATGCGCTGTGTCAGCGGGCGGAACAAGCCGTTAGAGACGGCATCAACATCATCATTCTATCGGACCGGGCCGCCGGCTCCGATCGCATTCCGATTCCCTCGCTGCTCGCCTGCGCGGCCGTGCATCACCACCTGATCCGCAAGGGCTTGCGCACGTCGGTCGGTCTTGTGGTCGAGTCGGGCGAACCGCGCGAAGTGCATCATTTCGCCTGTCTCGCCGGCTACGGAGCCGAGGCCATCAATCCCTATCTCGCCTTCGAGACGCTGGTCGCGATCAAGGATGACCTGCCGCAAAAGCTCGACGAGAAGGAAGTTCTCAAGCGGTACATCAAGTCGATCGATAAGGGACTGCTCAAGGTGATGTCGAAGATGGGCATCTCCACCTATCAGTCTTATTGCGGAGCGCAGATCTTCGACGCCGTCGGGCTGCAAACCGACTTCGTCGCAACCTATTTCACCGGCACCGCAACCCGCATCGAAGGCGCCGGACTCGACGAGGTTGCCGAGGAGGCGGTGCGCCGCCATCGCATCGCCTTCGGCGACTCGCCGATCTATCGCGACATGCTGGCGGTCGGCGGCGAATATGCGTATCGGGTGCGCGGCGAGGAGCATGCCTGGACCGCCGAAACCGTCGGCACGCTCCAGCACGCCGTGCGCGGCAATTCGTACGATCGCTATACGACCTTCGCCCGGATGGTGAACGAGCAGTCGGAGCGCCTGCTCACCATTCGGGGCCTGTTCCGCATCAAGTCGGCGAACGAGGACGGGCGCGCGCCGGTTCCGCTTGCAGAAGTCGAGCCGGCCGAGACAATCGTCAAGCGCTTTGCGACTGGAGCCATGTCGTTCGGCTCGATCTCGCGCGAGGCGCACACCACGCTTGCGATCGCCATGAACCGGATCGGCGGCAAGTCCAACACCGGCGAGGGCGGCGAGGAATCCGATCGGTTCAAGCCGCTTCCAAACGGCGATTCCATGCGCTCGGCGATCAAGCAGGTCGCCTCCGGACGCTTCGGCGTCACGGCCGAGTATTTGGTCAACTCCGACATGATGCAGATCAAGATGGCGCAGGGCGCCAAGCCCGGCGAAGGCGGGCAGCTGCCCGGCCACAAGGTCGACAAGACCATCGCAAAGGTGCGCCACTCGACCCCTGGCGTCGGGCTGATCTCACCGCCTCCGCATCACGACATCTATTCCATCGAGGACCTGGCGCAGCTCATTTTCGATCTTAAGAACGTCAACCCTACCGGTGCCGTGTCGGTGAAGCTCGTCTCGGAAGTGGGCGTCGGCACGGTCGCCGCCGGCGTTTCGAAGGCGCGCGCCGATCACGTGACGATTGCCGGTTTCGAAGGCGGCACCGGCGCTTCGCCGCTGACCTCGATTAAACACGCCGGATCTCCCTGGGAGATCGGGCTCGCCGAGACGCACCAAACCCTGGTCGCGAACCGCCTGCGTGGACGGATCGCCGTGCAAGTCGACGGCGGTATTCGAACCGGTCGTGACGTCGTCGTCGGGGCGCTCCTCGGCGCCGATGAATTCGGGTTCGCCACCGCGCCGCTGATCGCCGCGGGCTGCATCATGATGCGCAAGTGTCACCTCAACACCTGTCCAGTCGGCGTCGCCACCCAGGATCCGGTTCTCCGCAAGCGTTTCAAGGGCCAGCCGGAGCATGTCATCAACTACTTCTTCTTCGTGGCCGAGGAAGTGCGCGAGCTGATGGCCGCGCTCGGCTATCGGACCTTCAACGAGATGATCGGCCAGATGCAGATGCTCGACCAGCGGCGCGTGATCGCGCACTGGAAGGCGAAGGGGCTGGATTTTTCACGCCTGTTCTACAAGCCGGAGGCACCGGCCGGCGTTGCGATTTGCAACATCGAGGCGCAAGACCACAAAATTGCAGACATCCTTGATCGCCGTCTGTTCGCCGACGCGCAGGCGGCCCTCGATCGCGGCGCACCCGTGCGCATTGTGACGTCGATCAAGAATACCGATCGCGCCGCCGGCGCTATGCTGTCAGGTGAAATCGCCAAACGGTACGGCCATCGCGGCCTGCCGGACGACACCGTGCACGTCAAGCTGGCCGGCACCGCCGGCCAGAGCTTCGGCGCATGGCTCGCCAAGGGCGTCACGCTCGAACTCGAGGGCGAAGGCAACGACTATGTCGGCAAGGGGCTGTCGGGTGGCCGCATCATCGTGCGTCCGCCGGCCGACTCCGGCGTCGTGCCGGAAGACTCGATCATCGTCGGCAACACCGTGCTCTATGGCGCGATCAGCGGTGAGTGCTATTTCCGCGGCATTGCGGGTGAGCGCTTTGCGGTCCGCAATTCTGGCGCCATCGCGGTGATCGAAGGGGCCGGTGACCATTGCTGCGAATACATGACCGGCGGGCTTGTCGTCGTGCTCGGCCGCACCGGCCGCAACTTTGCGGCCGGCATGTCGGGCGGCATCGCCTACGTGTTGGACGAGGACGGTACCTTCCCGACCCGGTGCAACATGGCCATGGTTGAACTCGAGCCGGTCCCGGAAGAGGAGGAGGTCAACGCCCGCGAATATCATCACGCGGCCGACCTCGCCACCAACGGCCGTGTGGAAGTGCTTGCCGACATGACTCGCTATGACGCGGCGCGCCTCCACTTGCTGATTTCGCGCCATGCGCGCCTTGCCGGCTCGCAGCGGGCCGCGCACATTCTGGCGCACTGGGGCGAATACATGCCGAAGTTCCGCAAGGTGATGCCGATCGAGTACCGGCGCGCACTGGCAGAAATGCAGGCGCAGGAAGCGCCAGCGCCACGTCTGATGGCCGCCGGGGCGTAATGGGCAAGATTACCGGCTTCCTGGAGTTTGAACGCAACGACCGGCACTATGAGCCAGTCGAGGAGCGGATTCGGCATTGGCGCGAATTCGTTCACCCGCTACCGGAGAAGGAGACGCGTCAGCAGGCCGCGCGCTGCATGAACTGTGGGATTCCGTATTGCCACACCGGGTGCCCAGTCAACAATCAGATCCCGGATTGGAATGATCTCGTCTACACCGGCGAATGGGAAGAAGCCGCGCGCAACCTGCACTCCACCAACAACTTCCCGGAGGTCACCGGCCGCGTCTGTCCGGCGCCGTGCGAAGCCGCATGCACGCTCAACATCGAGGACATCCCGGTCACCATCAAGACTATCGAATGCGCAATCGCGGACCGGGCCCGCGAGCAGGGTTGGATCAAACCTGAGCCGCCCGCGGTCAAGACCGGCAAACGGGTGGCGATCGTCGGCTCCGGTCCGGCTGGTCTTGCCTGCGCCCAGCAGCTCGCACGCGCCGGGCACGACGTGCATGTCTATGAACGCTACGCCAAGGCCGGCGGCCTGCTGCGTTATGGCATTCCCGATTTCAAGATGGAGAAAGACCTGGTCGACATGCGCGTCGCCCAGATGGAAGCCGAAGGCGTGCACTTTCACTACGGCACCGATATCGGCGTGAATGTGCCGGTCACCGAGCTCGACACCTACGACGCAATCGCACTCACCGGCGGTGCCGAGAAGTCGCGCGATCTGCCGATCGCGGGCCGTGAGCTCGACGGTATCCATTTTGCGATGGATTTTCTCCCGCAACAGAATCGCCGGGTGAGCGGCGAACCGATCGGCGACGTGGCGCCGATCCTGGCCAAGGACAAGCGTGTGATCGTGATCGGCGGCGGCGACACCGGCTCCGACTGCATCGGAACGTCGTTCCGCCAAGGCGCGGTTTCGGTTGTCAATTTCGAGCTGCTACCGCAGCCGCCGCTGAAGGAGAACAAGCTTTTGACCTGGCCGGATTGGCCACTCAAGCTGCGCACGTCGTCGAGCCACGAGGAGGGCGCAAAGCGGGAATTTTCCGTGCTGACGCAGAAGTTCTCCGGTCGCGGCGGCAAGGTGGCGAAGCTGCACTGCGTGCAGGTCGACGACAAGATCAAGCCGATCGCAGGTACCGAGTTCGAGATCGAGGCCGACCTCGTGCTGCTCGCCATGGGCTTCGTCCATCCGGTGCACGAGGGGATGATCAAGGACCTCGGCGTTGAGCTCGATCAGCGCGGCAACGTCAAAGCTGACACCGACGCCTACCAGACTTCGCGCCCCAAGATCTTTGCCGCCGGCGATATGCGACGCGGCCAGTCACTGGTGGTTTGGGCTATTCGCGAAGGCCGCCAGTGCGCGCACGCGATCGATCAATTTCTCATGGGGCAATCAAGCTTGCCGCGGTGAGCGGCGAGCTAGAGTGCGACGCGCGTCTGCGTTGCGGGCACGCCAATAGCCGCGCGGCTGCGCCTCAACGGCCGAAGAAGAAGAAGAACGGCGACTGCTGCTGGCGATACGAGTATTGCGGCTGCGCGCGCGCACGCGCATGCGCCGCGGCCTGCTGCTGGGCCTTCGCCCGCGCAGCCGCCGCCGCGGCGTTCTGCGCAGCGTTTGCGTCGGGCTGTTGCGTAGCCCCGCTGCTCGCCACCATCGGCGTCATCGGCATGGTTGTGGTCGCCGCCACGGGGTCCGAGCCGACCGGCGCGGGGGCGCGGCGCGGCCACGAGAAGTCGTCGGCGCGACCGGCCGGCGCCGGCATCGGATCGCCCTTGACGAGAACCCGCGTTGCAACAGCGTCGGTGATCCCCTGTTGGGGCGCTCCGCCACCCAGCAGCTGATCCGATTTCGAGGAGTCGACACTCGCGTTCAGCGGCACCACCGGCCCCGCGAGCGGACGCGGCGTCTTACCGCCCGGCTGCTGCGTAGCCACCGGCGTGTCCGGCAGCGGCTCCGAGGGCAGCGGAATCGCAATTGGCCCCGTGGGCGTGAGCGCGCGTTGGATCTCGCGCTCGACGTAGTGCGCAAGCTTGCGGGCGCCGGCCGGCGTGAAATAGACCCCGTCAGGCGCGCGCAGACGTCGGATCTGGCCCTCATAGTCCGGGCCCTGCATCGTGAAGCGCCCGGCGTCATCGGCAAACCCGTCCCAGATGTCGATGTAGGTGATCCCCGCCTTTTCGGCGTGGCTGCGGAACAGCTCGTTGAGATATTGCATGTCCGCAGTCGAACGTGCGCCGAGTATCGGCGGCAGCCCGACCCAGAACACCGGGACCCCCTTGCTCTTGAGCGCGGCGATCGTCTCATCGATGCGCTTGCCGTAGAGCTCGGCCCATTTATCGGTCTTGAATTCGTAGGTCGCAGCCGGCGTTCCTGGATCAGCGGCGGCTGGATCAGCTGCATCGGGCATCTCCGCCGGTTTCGCTTGATCGGCCTGTTGTCCCGCGTCGGGTTGACCTGGTTTGTTCGGCGCAGGCTGGCCGGGCTTGGCGCCCGCTTGCGGAGTTGGCGCCGGCTGACCGGGCTTTGCGCCCGCTTGCGGAGTTGGCGCCGGCTGACCGGGCTTTGCGCCCGGCTGGGGGGCTGGTCGCGGAGGCACTGCGGCCACGCGGATCGGATCGCGATCGGACAGCCCGATCATCATGACGATGAAATTTGCCGGCTGGTTGGCGAGCATCTCACGCGCCGCCACCGGCCAATCGACACTGTTGCGCGGATCATGGCGGCCCGGATTGTAGATCAGGCTTGAGAACGTGCGGTGCTTGCGCGCGATCGCCATGTCGGGCGTGTCGGCGTAGGTCTGGTCGAGCCCATAGGCGAGCCAATCCGCCATCGAGTCGCCCATCACCACGATGGTCTTTAGCTCCGGCGGCACTTCGCCCTCGGGCTTGGCCGGCGCCTGCGTCGGCGCGTGCGCGTAATCGCCCGGTTGGCCCCCTTGCTGCACAGGCCGCGATTGTGCCCGTGGCCGTGTGCGCGGTTGATTAAAGAACGGCAGTTGCATCGACCGACGCCCGCGCGCGCCGCCGAAAAAGTCGAAGAATTGCGCGGACGCGGGAGTTGGCGCCGCGACGAACGTGCAGGCCCAAGCGAGCTCCGCCATCACCAGCAGCACGCAGGTTCGCAGTTTCACGGTCATCCGCTTGCCTTGCTGTTTACCGGGACTTCATAGCACGTCGGGAGCATGCGGTGAAATAACGGCCGATTTGGTGCAATGCGGCGTTTCGCGGCTATTGCCCGCGCAAATGGTCCAGGACCGAGGCTGACGCGAAGCCATCCGGCGGAAGGCCGACCGAGGCCTGATATTTCATAATCGCCGAACGCGACCGGCCCCCCAGACGGCCATCCGGGTCGCCGACGTCGAAGCCGCGCTGCGCCAGTAACTGTTGCAGCTCATATCGTTCGGCCAACGTCAGTACCCGCTCATCGCGCGGCCAGGCCTGCACGAACGGTCCATCGCCGCGGAACCGATCGGCCAGATGGCCGATCGCCAGCGCATAAGCCTCCGCCGGATTGTATTTCATGATGACGCGGAAATTCTGCAACATCAGAAATGCAGGGCCGCGAACTCCGGCCGGGACCAGCAAGTAGGCGCGATCGCTTGCGCGCGGGAACGCCTTGCCGCCGGCGCGCGCGATCCCGAGCTTCTGCCACTCGGCAATCGTCATTTGCCGCGAACGATCGGCGAGCAGGTAATTGAAATTCTCCGGCACCACGACCTCGTAGCCCCACGTCTGTCCCGGTGCCCAGCCGTCGAGCTTGAGGTTGTTGGCGGTCGACGCGACGACGTCGGCAACCGAGTTCACGACGTCGCGGCGGCCGTCGCCGTCGAAGTCAACTGCAAAGCGTTTGAAGGTGCTCGGCATGAACTGGGTCGGGCCGAAAGCGCCGGCCCAGGATCCCTTAAGCGCATCAGGTGCAAGGTCGCCGCGCTGCAGGATCTCAAGGGTCGACAGAAACTCATCGCGAAAATAAGCCTGCCGCCGGCCGACGCAGGCAAGGGTCGCGGTCGAGCGCAGAACCGATCGATCGCCGCCCACGGTTCCGTAGTTGGTTTCCACGCCCCAGATCGCCGTCACGATGCGACGGTCGACGCCATAGGTCTTTTCCATCGCGTCGAATACCGGCTTGTACTGGGTCAACAACTCGCGTCCGCGCTGGATGCGCGCATCGCTCACCAGCAGATCGAGATAGTCCCAGAACGACTTGGTGAATTCCGGCTGCTGGTCGAGCAGATCCATGATGCGAAGGTCGGGCGTGAGATCACTGGTTGCGGCCTCAAACGTCTCGCGCGAGACCCCACGACGTGAGGCGTCCGGCCACATTCCGGCGATGCAGTTCGGGAAGTTCGCCGCAGCGGCGCGGATCGCATCCGAGGTCATTAACGGATGACCGGACGCGCCCGATTCGCCGCTCCATTCTCGGGTGCCGCCGGACGCCGGGGCCGGAGTCGCCGTGGCGGTCGCCGGCTGGCCAAGCAGGTTGCGAAGGTCAAATCCCTGTGCGCCCGCCGAACTAGCGGAAAGCACCGCTACCAGCAAAAAGCTGCTTGTCCAGATCGGCTTTGACATGGCGACACCGGTGGCAATTGGGTTGGAGCAATGGTCTCACAAAGGAACAGATACGTAACTGGTTAGAAGAGGCTTAATGTGGCGAAATGAGGGGGTAAAGCCCCTGAAACGCGGCCACTTCGGGGGAAAACGCAGCGACGACGATACCTGTCCGCTGCTTACCGGGCTCCTGTAGACTTGCCGAAGAGGCCGTGGTTTGGTCCGGCCCACTGCGATGAATTGGACCTCCGCATCCCGTCATGGCCATTCGCAAAGCCGTTCTCCCCGTCGCCGGTCTCGGCACCCGCTTTCTGCCCGCCACCAAGGCAATGCCGAAGGAAATGCTCACCGTCGTCGACCGTCCGCTGATCCAGCACGTGGTCGACGAGGCGCGCGAAGCCGGCATCGAGCATTTCATCTTCGTGACCGGCCGCAACAAGAGCGTCATCGAGGACCATTTCGACCGCCAGTTCGAGCTTGAAACGACGCTGACAGAAAAACGCCGCTACGGCGACCTGCAGGTGCTTGCGAGCGAGTTGCCCGAGCCAGGTCAGATGAGCTTCACCCGCCAGCAGTCGCCGCTGGGCCTCGGCCATGCGGTCTGGTGCGCACGCGAGATTATCGGGCGCGAGCCGTTTGCGCTATTGCTGCCCGACGTGCTGGTGCAGGCCAAGCGCGGGTGCCTGGCGCAAATGATCGATGCCTACAAGCAACTCGGTGACAAGGCGAACCTGGTCGCGGTCGAAGAGGTCCCGCGCGAGCGGGTGTCGATGTACGGCATCGTCGGGGTCGGCAAACAGAACGGAACCGCCTTCAAGATCACCAGCATGGTCGAAAAACCGCGGATCGAAGATGCCCCCTCCAACTTGAGCATCACCGGCCGCTACATTCTGCAGCCGGAAGTGCTGGATCTGCTCGGCACGCAGACGCGCGGCACGGGCGGCGAAATCCAATTGACCGACGCCATGCTGCGGCTTGCGCAGACGCAGCCGTTTTTCGGGCTCAAGTTCGAGGGCAAGACCTTCGACTGTGGATCCAAGATCGGATTTCTTGCGGCTAACATCGCCTACGCATTGGCCCGCGACGACATTGCACCGGCGCTGCGTGAAGAGATCGGCCGGCTGTTGGGCTAGTGCCGTCGATTTGAAGTTGCTACAGCCGTTGCAGCAAGCTCGGACAGGAACTTCAAATCGAGAAGGGGCACTAGAATCATATATATGTATGCTAGTGCCCCTTAGCTTTCCGAAGTTCGTGCCAGAGGGCGCCGCCAACTATGACGAACTTCGGAAGCGGGGCACTAGCCTGATCCGATTGTGCTAGATTTCTCGGCGAGCGAGCAGGGGTCGAATGCCGAAACACAAGCCGCGACATAAGCTGGCGGAGCCGTCGGGACTGCTGCTGTCCGGGCTGCGTACGCTGGAAGCCGAGGCTGGCGGGATTGCCGCGCTGACGGCCTCGATGCAAGACGGGCTCGGTCCGGCGTTCACCGCAGCGGTCGACATGGTCCGGGCGGCACGCGGTCGCGTCATCGTGACCGGCATGGGCAAGTCCGGCCACGTCGGCAACAAGATCGCGGCCACGTTGTCGTCGACCGGAACGCCGGCGTTTTTCGTGCACCCAGCCGAGGCAAGTCACGGCGACCTCGGCATGATCACCCGCGACGACGTCATCATGGCGCTGTCTTGGTCGGGCGAAACCGTCGAACTGAAGAACCTGATCGACTACTCGCGGCGCCATCGGATCGGCCTGATCGCGGTGACCGTCGATCCGGGCTCGACCCTTGCCAAGGCCGCCGACATCGTATTGACCCTGCCGCAGGCCCGCGAAGCCTGTCCACACAACCTGGCCCCGACCACATCGTCGCTGATGCAGCTTGCGCTTGGCGACGCCCTTGCGATCGCGCTCCTGGAAAGTCGTGGGTTCACGGCGCTGGATTTCGGCGCTCTGCACCCGGGCGGCCGGCTCGGCGCGGCGCTCAAGTCGGTGCGCGACTTGATGCACAGCGGCGCGAAAATTCCACTGGCTCCGATGGGCAGCGCGATGTCCGACGCGC
>Ga0124850_1000061_pt1 | contig 12743 bp, 10 predicted proteins | sample PanSoiMetaGPlot1_FD_97462 | JGI IMG/M metagenome (GOLD analysis project Ga0124850, IMG submission 97462) | Tropical forest soil microbial communities from Panama analyzed to predict greenhouse gas emissions - Panama Soil - Plot 1 (PacBio error... | ecosystem: Environmental > Terrestrial > Soil >...
AAGGCTGGTACGTACAATCTGACGCACGAAAGGATTGGTAATGGCTTTCGCACAGCGAAACATTGCAGCCTTGCTGGTCAGAGCTTTGTCCGAGAGTCTGGATTTGTGGAGTCTGGACTCGCGCTTCGGCCCGCTTGGCAACCGGACTATCGGATGACGTCACCGGTGGGTTGTCTTGAGGTTTTTGCTCCGCGGGAAAAGATTGCGACCTCACCGTTCTGGGTTGCACGATGATGGTAGAGCTGGGATCAGTGGCAAGCGCAGCCGTGCTCGTGCCCGAGACGGTCGACTCATGGAGTGGTTGGTCAAAAATAAAGACCGACGTTGTTGCGGCTGCGCCGACGCAAGCGCCAACTCCGAGTGCAACAAGTGCGGGACGAACAAGCGGTGCGGCCGCAACCGGATCGAAATGCCAACCTTGACTTGGCTGAACCACAGCGCGCGGTTCATGTTCGCCCGCGGCAAAGAGGACGACTTTATTGTGTAGCCAGTACGAGACCAGCGCGATGATCGCAAGCGCAGGAGGAATAAACGCGACTTTTGATGTCGGGGCGGAGAACGAAAACGCGATCCATAGGCACGTCAACACGAGCCATAGCAATGCAATCCGTCCCATCGTTCGCTCCGTCACTATCGGCGGCATGAAGGTTCGCGGATAAGGACCCGCGGTCCTTGATCGAAGAACCGGATAGGAGAACTTATTGTTCCCAAGCGAGAACTGTTTCTGGTCTTGTGTTGGGTTTGAGACCGATGTGGCCGCGGAGTTTATCTGCTCCGCATCATCCAACCCGCGGCGGGCTTGGCTACGGGGGGCTTGGCTAGGGCCGGCTTGGGCACGTCTCGTTTTGATGGCGTTCTGGCCTTTACCTCGGGAGGCGGCGCCGGCCTGTGCGGGGGCAGCGGCATTCGCGCGCCGGCTACGACAGGATCGAGTTCTCGTGGGACCAGCATCGCGAAGTTGCCAGGATGATGAACGTGGCTGGCGAGTTGCCCGGCGCGGTCTCCAGCTCCCCAAAAGATGTCGGCGCGGGCTGGACCGACAATGGCCGAACCGGTGTCCTGCGCGATCATCAAACGGTCAAAGCGGCCGCCCGGCTTTTCATCGGTGAGAGGCAAGTCGGCGTCGATGAAAAAGGGCGTGCCGTAGACATGCAATGCATTGTCGACAGCAATAGAGCGCCCCGCCGTCAGCGATATCCCTTGGGCGCCAATCGCCTCGCGCTCACGCGGGATCTCGCGAAGGTTGGCCGGCCGCCGATCATCCGATAGTCCGACGATCCGGAAAAACATAAAGGATCGGTTTTGGCGCAAGAGCTCCTCGGCGCCTTTTGGATCAGCGTGGACCCACTCACGAATGCGATCGGGCGACATTTCCTCGCGCGGAATGATGTTGCGCTCGATCAGAATGCGGCTCAGCGGCACGAAGGGATAGCCGTTATGCCCATCGTAATTAATGCGCAGCATGGCGCCGTCCTCGAGGCGCACGCGCGCCGATCCCTGGATCTGGATAGTCAGCGCATCCGACTGGTTCTTGATCCAGCAGATCTCGAGATGTTTGCCGTCGAGAGCGCCATCGAGGATCTCGCCGCGATCGTAATAAGGGACCAGCATGCCGCTCTCCGTCCGCCGCAACGACTGTCCCCGGTTCGGAAAGATGGGACCGGCGGCATGGAGCGGCGGCACCAGATCCGGCGGGCGGCGATAGATCGGCACCTTGAAAATTCCGGTGGGGAAGCGTGAGCCCTCGACGATCGGCTCGTAATAGCCGGTGAGCAGGCCGGCATTGTCGCCGAGCCTGGTTATGCGCAGCGGACGAAAATTGCGTTCCAAGAACAGCCGCGCCTGATCGCCTGTCAGTCGGCCCGCGCTAAGCGCCCGACGACAGACCTCGACAAGCGCGCGATACATCGGACGGTTATCGCCGGCGCTGAGGCTGCTGCGCAGGAGAGGGCGGCAGCTCGCTAAAAAAGCAGCAAAGGCGGCAGCGTGATCATCCGCCGACCATCCTTTCAGGGAATACCACTCAATTGGCTCGAGGGCCGTATCGGGGAAACGCAGCGGCTCAGGTTGGGCCGCCGACGGTCCGAAGAGCGCCGGCGCGAGGCTGGGGAATTGGGAAATCCGTTCCACGCCCGCCGCGGCATGCGCTGGCGGCCCGACCGGCAGCACAACACTTCCTGCAATAAGGACCAAGGTCGCTGCGATCGCGATCCGGTCGCGATCGATTTTGAATCGACAACTGCCGCCATGTTCGGACATCGCCAATCCGCGTGTCTGCCAGCGGGCGAATTTAGCGGTCTGAAAAGGCTAATTTTATGATCGGATATATGGGTATTGGCGGTTAGCTGCGGCGCGCTGGACCAGCGGGCGAAATGGCTGTTCCGCATCAAAAACAGATGTCCGCCTTCCCTCGACTCAAAACGGACTTTGATCGCAGCGCTGTGTTGTTTTCGCAACGATCACCAAGGAAATGCTCGCGCCGCTTTGGTGCCCTATGGCAGTCGATAAGGGTCCGCATACAATACGGAGTCCATCACGCGAGAAACCCATGCGTAATACGTTGTTCATGCCTGTATTTGCGATGTTGTCGCTGATATCGACCGCCACTTTGGCTGGTGCCGAACAATTCGGGACGGCTGAGCAAGCGAGAGCGATGCTTGACCGCGCTGTCACCGCGCTCAAGAGCGACGAGGCTACGGCGTTGCGCGCATTCAGTGATCCGAATAACAAGCAATTTCACGACCGCGATCTTTACGTTTCCTGCTTCAATACCGCCGACGGTAAATTCACAGCTTTTCCAGGTCCTGGCATGATCGGCATTGATGTTCGAAGCTTTAGACTTGGTGACGACCCGATAGGTCAAAGAGCCTTTGACGCAATTCAGGGCACGCCGGAAGGAGCCGTGGCTACGATGGACTATAATTTCCCGAAATCGGGGAAGCCTGCTCTCAAGCAATCCCTCGAGACGCGCATCGGCAATCAAGGCTGCGGCGTCGCCTACTACAAGGAGTCGGTCGAAGATTCGACTCCTACCGGATCAATCAGCAAGATCAAAGGCGTAGCTAAAGGGTCGAAATGAATCATTAGGCCGGGTAAGCGGCTTGGTACAAATTGGGCGGCAATTATTTGCAGGGAAACGCCGCCTGTAGCGCCGACAAAGCGTGACCGGCAGCCGCTAGGTGCCGTATCGCGGGATTAGCAATAAGGTACTGCACCACAACTGCTCTAACTTGTTCCGGTGCGATGCCTTTCGGCAGACAAGCGGAGGGTATCGCTAACCCATTTGCTTCCAGCGCATTCACCCCCACAATCGTGTCCGTCACGCCCTCCACATACGCATCGCAAATCTGCCGAACCGCATCGCGGCCATCGGCGCAGACGTGGAAAAGATCATTACCGCTTACAAAACTAGTTACGCGAATTTCTGGAGTTTCGGAAAAGACCAAGACCGGCCACAACAAAGCGACCGCCATCACAAAGAATGTTTTCACCCTCATAGCCTGGCTCCTTGCTACCACCGTTCCGGTATCCAAAAATCCAAAAACGGCATGTTGAGGACAGTAAAGGCGACGAACAGCGTGGCGACCAGCACAGTCATGACGATGTAGAACGTCAATCTGTCGTAGCTATCCTTAAACTCCGAACCGAGGAAAAAACGATGCCCTGCCAAGATCGCGCCAGCAGCGAACGCCGACAGAACCACAACAGCAAGCGTACAGATGAACCACGAAAGGAAAAACTGTTCCCACGACGCAAACGATTTCCAATGAGTGTCTAGGCCGCGCCTGAGCCAAGAGACGGTCAAGCCGGTAAACACCGTCAGGGCAACGCCTTTGGTTTCGGTATTCCAGCGCACGAATGCCATCGCGTTATTCGGGCAACAAAACGCGGATAAGGGTGATGTGACTAGTTTACCCAAATTGGGTTGATTGCGAGACTTGACGGAATTTTATGCTTAGCTATGGCGGCTGCTTGTGTGATTTTCGTGAGCGCGCCGAAGCGCCAGTCTCAGAATGCGTCGGCCGCTCTCGCCGGTTGCGCCAAGAAGAAAGGCTTTCACAACCGCACCTCGAGTTTGACCAGACGGACCACCAGGCGCGGGGGCAACCTTCGCCGCTTTTCTCAGATCACCAGTCGCCAAAAACTTGCCAAAATTTGTATGAGCGGCACGACAGCAAAGCCGCCAGCTTTAGGGGACGCCGACGGCTTTGCCTTATCGCCTCAAACAATGCCGCGCTTACTTACTAAGGAGGAGACGGCATCGTGTGGGGGTGCCGCACCGTGAGCTGGGGGCAACTGCCGGTGCGACGAGCCTAGCATAGGCCGAGCGTGGTCGCGCTCACAGCGGCGTTTTCGTGGCGATGGAACACAGACAGCATGGAAACTATCAGTGGTTCCGAAGCGTTATCTTGAATGGGATGGCTTATTGGTATTGTCGTGTTGACACTCGTCGTCGGATATGCCGCCCGCGAGCGGAAATCGCGGCTGCGCAGCCGCCGTTACTATCACGATGATTGAAACGCAGCTTGCTACCACAGTCTCCGATCATCAGTGATATTGATATCCCGCGAAGGATACCGCCGGTGAAGCGGGCATGATGACTTGCCCATCAATACCGTTGTTGGCTCGTTGCCATTTTATAGTGGGAGGGGAGGGCGTTGCACCGCGTTTAACTTAGCTAGCTGCCGCGATTATTCCGCGGCCACGTTTCCGCGCTCAACTGCGACCACTTCCTTCACGGCGCCGCGCCAGCCATTATGTGTCAAATCGAAGATGACTCCATCCGGACTCTTGTATTTGACCTCGTAAAAGGTGTTCGGGTTATTGTCCGGCCGGCCGGCAAAATAGGTGGCGCCCGCATCGGTCACTTTCTTCGTCGCCTCTTCGAGATTGTCGACCCACATCCCGAAATGAACAAGGCCGCAATAACCTTTATCGAAACCCGGGACTTCGCCTTCATATTTCAAGAGCGCTACGTTGATGGTGCCGTCAGATACGTAGCAGCCGATTCCCGCTTTGCCGACGCGCTGCATGCCGAAGGCGTCCTCGAAAAATTTTGCCGCCTTTTCCGGATCAGAAACGGATAGAGCGATATGACGAAGCCGAGCGGTCATTGGTCTCTCCTTTTGACCTTGGCATCAGGATCTGCCGCCCTCTGGGAGTGTCAAGCACGTGCGATGCGCTCTATCGTGCCATGACGCAACATTAACCCTAGACGTCAGCCCTACACGTCGTCGGGAAATTCAGATACCCTTACTGTCGGGCCGCAGGCGGACCCTCCAAAAATCAAATAGCGATCCGATCGGCGTGATGCGTAGATAACTAGTCGATAGGCGGCTTCTGCATTTGCTCAAAAGGAGATCGTGATGAAGCTTCGCCGCAGACAAATTTTGCATCTCGCGGGGTCCGCCGCCATACTTCCAGTGACATCGCGCTTTGCTTGGGCCGAGAATTATCCGGCTCGACCAGTGCATTTGATCGTTGGATTCTTCGCTGGCGGCCTCACTGACATTCTCTCGCGGATTCTGGCAGAAAGGTTCGCGGAACGTTTTGGACAGCAATTCATCGTCGAAAACGTGGCGGGAGCCGGCACAAATATCGCGACCGAGCGGGTCGTGAGGTCACCCCCAGACGGTTACACGTTACTAATGGCCACATCCTCGAACGCGATCAACGCAACGCTTTACGATCATCTCAATTTTGATTTCCTTCGGGACACAGCACCGGTTGCAAGCATTGCGCGCACTCCGCTTGTTATGACCGTCAATCCGTCGTTTCCGGCCAAGACAGTCCCAGAGTTTATTGCCTATGCGAAAGCTCGTCCTAGCGAGATCAACGTGGCGACATCCGGCAAGGGAAGCTCGGTCCATCTTGCCGGCGAGCTTTCATGTCGATGACAGGGATCAAAATGACTGTCGTGCAATATCGCGAGAGTTACCTGCCCGACATGCTTGCCGGACGGTTGCAGGTAGTGTTTAGCCCCATTCCGACAATTATCGAGCAGATCAGGGCGGGTAAGCTGCAAGCCGTGGCCGTGACCAGCGATGCGCGTTCCCCGGCACTGCAAGACGTGCCAACCATCGCCGAGTTTGTGCCGGGCTACGAGGCGATAGTGTGGAACGGGATGGTCGCCCCAAAGAACACCCCTGTCGGAATCATCGATCAGCTCAACAGCGCAATCAATGCGAGCCTTGGCGATGGGAGGGTGAAGGCGCAATTTGGCAACGTAGGGAGCGTTCCAAAATCGATGACACCCCTCGAGTTTGGGAAGTTCGTAGCCGACGACACCACAAAATGGGGAAAGATCATCCAGGCGGCCAACATCAAGGTCGGGTGAGTTTGTGGTGGAGCTTGTGATTTCCAACTGCGTGGCCGACTTATCGTAACTGCTTAAAACGGCTGGCGGGAAGGGGTCAGGTGAATGTTGGGAATGTCCGCTTTGCCCCGAAAGCAGACATGGATTGACGCAATGGGTGTGCATCTCCCAGATGCTCGCGCAGCAAAACACCAAGTCCGCCGACGGCCTTCCGGTCCATTATCTTGAGGGCGTGCCATAAACTGACTTGGTTCGTCGTCAGCACGGGCTTTCCAAGCTCACGCTCCAGCTGATCGATGATGCTGAACGTAGCCCAGTTACCACACGCTAGAATAACCGCGTCGACCCCCGGCCTGTCTACCCGGCGCCCAACGTCCAAGGCAGTTTGTGGATCGAGAAGACCGATCTCGAGATTGCGGATGAATCCCAGCGTTTCCTGTGCGAGGACTGTCACTCCGTTTGCTTCAAGAAACGCTGCCACGGTCTGGTTGACGGGGGCGCTCCAAGGCGCGCCGAGGGCGATGCGTTTGGCAGAAAGGACATGTAACGCCTCAAGCAGCGCGGTTGAGGCGGTGGTAGCCGGCTTCCCGCTTGCCGCCGATATTCGCTTGATCAGCTCCTGGTCGTATCCAATGCCATTGCGCGCCGAGGGCGCAGTCGCTGGGAAAACGATCACATCAACGTCGACATCGGCCAGCTTTTGGCTCTCGATCTCGATTTCCTGGACGATTCGCAGCGTTGACTCCGACTCCACGTTACTCAATCGCATTCGCGCTACGTGCAGCGTGATGTCTTCCGGCAGTGCCCTGCAGAAATCCCGCTCCTGTACTGAGCTTGAGGACGGAACGAGCAAACCAATCCGCCGAAAATCCTGTCGCTGCGCCATCGGAACCTCCTCCTTAACAACGGATGCTACGCAGCCACCTTCCCTAAGCCTGGCCAATGGTTCTTGCTGAGAACTGAGACAACCGCTGATTTTGAGTGGCAGCCGCGCTGCGGCGCTCAATTCCGCCACTGCGGATCGATGGCGTCGAGCATGCGCAGGTAGGCCGGCCAATCGGCCGAGCCACGACCTGAATCGTGATGCTCGTATTGGTGCGCGGTCTTTTCGCAGATCTCTGCCGGGATTTCGATCAAGTCGCCGCCGGTCGCTTCCATTTTTAGCTGAATGCCGGCTGCCTCGATCAGCGACTTCATCAAGACGAAGGCTTCGCGCGCGGTCTGGCCCACTGTGAGCAGGCCGTGATTGCGCATGATCAGCGCGCGGTTCTTACCCAACGCATCGTTGATGCGGGTGCGCTCGCCGAAATCTTCGGTGATGCCTTCGTAATCGTGATAGCCGACGCGATTGTAAAAACGCACCGCCGGCTGCGATACCATGCGCAATCCGTGCTGCAATCCGGCGAGTGCCATGCCGATTTCGGTGTGCACGTGGACGGCGCAGTTGACGTCCGGCCGCGCCGACAGCACGCCGCCATGCAGCGTGAAGCCGGGCCGATTGACGCCCGCTGACTCGTCGAGGTCGTCATCCATGCTGACCTTGACGAGGTTCGATGGCGTCACCTCGGTGTAAAGCAATTCATGCCGCTTGATCAGAAATTTGCGCTCCTCGCCCGGCACCCGCATGGAGGAATGATTGTAGATGACGTCGGCCCAGCCGTAGTGCGCGATCAGCCGATAGGTCGCGGCGAGGTTAAGGCGGGCCTGCCACTCGGCAGGCGAAATCTCGGATTGCGTAACAGTGGCAAGCTTGACGTGCGGGTTCATGAACGGGCCTCCGAGGGTAAGCCAGTTTAGCACGGTACCGCCGCGCCGTGCACATCGCCGACTGCAGCGCGCGGATGATCGGCTTAATGTCCACTTTTTGGTCAGAAGCGGACATTTTGCCAAGTCCGACCGATGTCCGCATTGCCCTCAAAAGCGGACATCCCGATTCTGACTACGTGATTATTTCCGCCGGGTGGCCGCTTGCCTTGGGCTTTTGCTGTGTCCCTGTCCCTACAACGCCCCTAGAGAAAAAATTGCGGCTACGCAGCATAGTTTGTGCAGCGCGTCACGGGCTTCCTCGTGTTATGCTTCTTAGTAAGGTATGGGGAAAGCGTCGTGTCTCAGCGTGTGCTTCCTTACATCACTGCCATTGGCATTGGCATCGCGGCCGCATCTGCACTGTCGTTTTTATCGCTCATGGTGGCGAGTGGGATTCGTTTTGGCCTAATGAACTGACGTGCAGCACGCGGCCAAAGGCTGCTTGAGAGAGACCGCGGCGGAGCTATGCTTCTCTGGCCGGACCGTGGTCTGTGAAGATCGCATAATCGACGCCAGGCTTATGACAAGTATTGCCGGATTTTCGCCAGTAATTGACGCGGGCTGAAGGGCTTCGGCACGTAATCATCGCAGCCCGCCTCGCGCGCCTTCTTCTCCTCCCCGCTGAGCGCATAAGAAGTGACCGCGATTATCGGTATCGATCGGAAGGCAGGATCGGCCTTGATTTTGCGCGTGGCGGTATAACCGTCCATGATCGGGAGTTGGATATCCATAAGGATCAGATCGGGCCGCTGCTTTGCGACCGCCGCCAGCGCCTCTTCGCCGCTTTCGACTTCCGTAATCTCGTAACCGGTAGGCGCCAGCATATCGCGAATGATTTGGCGATTGTCGGGTTGGTCCTCGACAACGAGAATGCGTTTGCTCATGTCGGCTCCACCTGCCGCTCGACGATAATTGGAAGCGTGAAGGCAAACGTTGAGCCTTGGCCAAGCTGCGACTCGACCCAGATCCTGCCTCCGTGCATCTCGATGATGCGCTTGGATATCGCTAGCCCCACGCCGGTGCCGCCCTTCTTGCGCGTGATGGCGTTGTCGGCCTGCTGGAACTCCTGGAATAGCTTGGCTTGGTCGGCTGCCGAGATGCCGGGACCGGTGTCGCGCACTGAGACATGAAATGAACCATTATTCCCTTCAGCCTTGATGGCGACTTCGCCGGTATCGGTGAACTTGATAGCGTTGCCGACGAGATTGATGAGGACCTGGGTCAAGCGCCGGCCGTCGCCGCGGCCCGGCGGCAGTTGGGGAGCCAATTCGATCTTGAAAGCGAGCCTCTTATCGGCCGCCAGCGGCTCAAGCGTACTGCGGACGGTCTGCGCGATGTCCTGAACGGAGTAGTCGGAGAGCTCGAGGGTGAGCTGGCCAGCCTCAATCTTGGACAGATCGAGCACGTCGTTGATCAACCCCAGCAGGTGCCTGCCGTTGGCCTCAAGCCGTTTGAGCACGCCGAGCATCTTTTCCGATGGCTCACCATAAGCGCCGTCCGCCATCAGTTCGGTGTAGCCGAGGATGGCGTTGAGCGGCGTACGCAGCTCATGACTCATATTGGCGAGGAACTGCGACTTGTGCTGGCTCGCGCTCTCAAGTTGCCGGCTCTTGTCCTGGATCTCGTCGAACAGCCGCACATTCTCGATGGCGATCACGGCCTGATCGGCGAACGTTTCAAGCAGCTCAATCTGCTGTGGCGTGAATGGTCGCGGCGCGGCGCGCCCCAGAAGCAGGGCTCCCACGGCAGTACCTTCGCGCATCAAGGGAACGCCAAGCAGGGTACGATATCCGCCGACTTTCTGGCCTTCACCGTAATCGTATTCCGGATCGGCTAGAACATCCGGAATGTGGACGGTCCTGCCTTCGAGCACGGCTCGACCGCTAGCTGTGCCGCGCCCAGGCGAAGTTGGATTGTTTTGCAAGAACTCATGGAAAGCTGGAGAATAGCCGTAGCTTGCGAAGTGATCCAAGATTCCACCGGTCACTCGCGGAACCGAGGCCATGTCCGCTTCGCAGAGCCGCGCAGCCGACTCCACAAGGGTATTGAGCACCGTCTTTAGATCAAATGTTGAGCGACTTATGATCTTGAGCACGTCTGCAGTCGCAGTCTGCTGCTGCAAAGATTGACGCAATTCGTTGAGGAGCCGCGTGTTCTCGATGGCAATCACGGCCTGATCGGCAAAAGTGGTTACAAGTTCGATCTGCTGTTCTGTAAACGGCTCGACCGTCGCGCGCGAGAGAAACATAGTTCCGATTGGCGTGCCTTCCCTCATCAGTGGCACGCCTAGCGCAGTGCGAAACCCACCGACTTTCTGAGCATCGAGCAAGACAAATTCAGGGTCGGCGAGTACGTCAGGCAGATGGATAATCTTGCCCTCAAGGGCAGCACGCCCGCTAATCGAGCCACGCTGCACTTTCAAATGAAGAGACTGCATGTATTTCAGAAAGTCGGTAGGGAAGCCCACCTGCGCGACATAATCGACGATGTCGTCACGTAGAAGTGCGATATTTGCCTTCTCCGCGCGACAAAGGCGAGCCGCCGAGTTGAGCAGTGTGTCGAGCACCATCGTCAAATCGAACGTCGAGCGGCTGATGACCTTGAGCACGTCGGCAGTAGCAGTCTGTTGTTGCAGCGATTCGCGCAGCTCATTGAGCAAGCGTGCGTTCTCGATAGCGATGACGGCCTGCGCGGCAAAATTCTTAACGAGTTCGATTTGCTTATCCGTGAATGGCCGCACCTCCTGGCGATAAATTCCGATCATGCCCAGTACTTCGTTGTCCTTAAGCATGGGTACCTGCAGAAGGGTCCGCCCGCCGCCCAATTCAACTAAGCCAATCATGCCAGGATATCGCTGAACATAAGCCGGGTCGGCGACGGCATCAGTAACGTGAATCGGTTGTTTTGTTGAGGCAGCGCGTCCCATCGGGATGCTTGGATGGAAGCGGATCGGGTTATTCGCTAGGTAGTTAGCCCACGCAGGCGGCACGTCGTGAGTGGCAACCGCACGAAATTCATTCTGTTCAAGTACAAAGAACATCGCGAATTTTGCCTCGCACAGGCGTACTGCATTCTGCAATATGGTGTCGAATACTGGTTTGAGCTCATTCACAGATGCCGATATAGCGCGCAATACATCAGCAGTCGCCGTTTGCTGCTCAAGCGACTCGGTTAGGTCCGTTGTGCGCTGACGCAGTTCATTGAGCAGCCTGGCATTCTCGATCGCGATGACCGCTTGGGCTGCGAAGTTCTCGACGAGTGCAATCTGTTTTTCGGTGAATGGGCGCGGGTCCTGTCGGAAGATATTGATGGCACCTACCAGCTCGTCGTCCTTGAGCATCGGGACGGCGATGAAGACCCGCGCACCGCCGAACCTGAATGCGGCAATGGGAACATCGCCCCGGGTGTCGGCAAACGCGTGCACGACACGCCTTGTTTCTAGCAATTGTCCAATCGGCTGGTCTGGAGTGGGGACGAAGGCGCCCCGTTCTTTGACGTATGTTTGCCATTCCGGCGACGCACCGGCGAGGGCTACTGGGCAGAATTTCCCATTCTCGAAAAGGTACAGCGTGCCGAACTTGGCTTCACATAAGCGTGTTGCGTTGTCGAGCATGGCATTGAATACCGGCTCCAGCTCGCCGGGCGACGAGCTGATGACGCTCAATACCTCCGATGTTGCCGTCTGCCGGTCTAGCGATTCGCGCAGCTCATTGAGCAGCCGCGTATTCTCGATGGCGATGACGGCTTGATTCGCGAAGTTCGTTGCGAGCGCGGTCTGCTTGTCGGTAAAAGGGCCGGGCTCCTGTCGGAAGATATTGAACGCACCGATCACTTCATGGTCTTTGACGAGTGGTACGGAGAGCACAGCTCGGAAGCCGGCTAGTTCAACGACCTGAATGCGGGCTGGATCGCGGTCGAGGTAAGCCTGATCCGCCATGATGTCGGCGATTTGAACTACCTGCTTTGATTTGATACTGCGTGAAATTGCCAGTTCCGGTCCGGGACGAAGCAGAGGTTCGCGGCGCCATAGTTCGGCCAGCGCGTCTGGCGCATTGTGAAAGGCCGCGACTCGAATTGCGTCTCCCTCACAAAGGAATAAGCCGCCAAACTTGGCCCCGCAAATTTGGACGGCGTTCGCGAGAACGGATTCAAAAACGGGGCCGAGGTCACCGGACGAACGGCTGATTACGCCGAGTAACTCGGACGTCGCGGTTTGCTGCTCCAGCGATTCGCGCAGCTCGTTGAGCAGTCGCGCATTTTCAATGGCGATGACAGCTTGGTCGGCGAACGATTTGATAAGCGCGACCTGATTATCATCAAATGCTTCAGGTTCGCGGCGCGAGGTGGCAATCGCGCCTATTACCTCGCCCCCTCGAATCATCGGGGCTGACAGCATGGAATTGTAGTTATGTTCGCGTGCAAACTGCGCACTGGCGGGAGGGGTATCCGGGTTATCGACTAGCGGTGCAAATTGTAGAACTTGTTTCGCAAGCATTGCGCGGCCAGTGAAAGTGCTGTCATTCAGCGGCAGCGGGTAACGGGCCGCTAGTCGCTCGAAGCCCGGCTCGCCATCGAACGCGACGAGGTAGATCATTCCATTTTGCACGAGTTGGACCACAGC
>Ga0124850_1000062_pt1 | contig 12702 bp, 14 predicted proteins | sample PanSoiMetaGPlot1_FD_97462 | JGI IMG/M metagenome (GOLD analysis project Ga0124850, IMG submission 97462) | Tropical forest soil microbial communities from Panama analyzed to predict greenhouse gas emissions - Panama Soil - Plot 1 (PacBio error... | ecosystem: Environmental > Terrestrial > Soil >...
AACGATCGCCCACCACCACCACATCGCGTCGGGAATGGTGCCGAATTTCTCGGGCTGCGCGTGGCGCTCGATGACGTGCATGATGCTTGCAGCGACCAGCGTTGCGCCGAGCAAGATCACAAAACAGCCGAATAGCGCGCGGCGCTCGTTGTAAAGAGCGTCCAACAGCGAACGCATGGCGGGCGAGTAGCGTGCCAACTTGAGAAAGCGGCCCATCCGAAACACGAGCAGGACCCGCAGATCGACGGGCAACACAAATGCAAGCCAAAACGGCAAGACGGCGAGGAGGTCGATCACGCCGAGCGGGCTCGTGACGAACTTCCATCGCGCCTTGCGCTCACTCGAGTGCCGCGCCGGCGCGTGTTCCGCCGCTACCCAGACCCGCAGTGCATATTCGATGGTGAAAACGACGAGGGACAACAGCTCGATTACGGTGAATAGCGCGCCGTATTGCGTTTGCAGCTCAGGCACCGAGTCGAGCGTCATCGAGACGAGGTTGATGACGATCAGGAGGACGAGGAGCCGGCCGACCATCAGACCCGTTCGGTCTCCGATCGAGCCGTGCTCCAGAATCTCATAGAAGCGGCGCCGAAGATTCGCAGTGCGCCGAACATGTCGCGGCATGGCCGGTTTCCAACCTCGACGAGATTATTCCCAGTCGATGACGTGGCGGGTCAATGGGGGCTCGAGGGTATGCTGTTGATCTCGGGGCACCGGCCGAAGGTACTCATCGCCCGCAAGGGCGTGCAAGCCAAATGGCGAGGCGTCGCCCTCCCCGCACTCTGCTCGCAGCGCGGTCGAATGCGCACGTCGCGGGACGGCGTGCGTCGCAGGGAAAGGGAGATCACGCGCCGGTGGGGCGCGTCCAGGGCCCAAGCCGCGCGCCTTTCGGCAACGCTTCGTGCAACATCAGCATCTCGCCGACGGTCTCGGAGGTGACGAGGCCCACGAGCCGCCCGTTGCCGTCGACCACGGCGACGGCGGGCGCCGATTTTTCCTGCAACATGCGGAACGCCTCTTCCAGGCAGCGGCGGTGACCGATGGTCGGCACCGTGGCGGACATGGCATCGGCGACGCGGGCGTCGGGGCCGAGCTGCTTGAGCGCGCGAATGAGATCGCCGCGGCCGAGGAGGCCGACCGGCTTTCCCGCCGCGTCGACCACGGGAAACTCGCCCTGGCTCGTGCGCAGCAACGTCTGCACCGCCTCCTCCACGTGCGCGTCGGGCGCCAGCGTGGCGAATTGGGTCATCATCGCCGCGCTCGTCGGCACGCCCCGCGACATCGCCCGGATGGCGACGAGATGGGCCTCCGAGGAGGCCGCGAGATAGACGAAGATCGCGATGAAGATGAGCAGCGGGTTGAAGAACAGCCCGATGAAGCCGAGCGCGAAAGCGAAGCCCTGCCCGATGAACGCGGCGATCTCGGTGGCGCGCACGTAGCCCATGCGGGTGGCCAGAAGCGCGCGCAACACCCGCCCGCCGTCCATGGGAAAGGCCGGGATCAGATTGAACACGGCGAGGAACAGGTTCACGGCGGCGAGCCGATCGATCATCGAGGTATGCGGACTTTCGACCGTATAGAGGTCGCTCGCGTTCACCCGCGCGCCGGCAAGCAAAACCAAGGCGATCGCGATCGCCACGTTCACCAGCGGGCCGGCGATCGCCACCAGAAATTCCTCATACGGCTCTTCCGGGATGCGTTCGAGGCGGGCCACGCCGCCGATCGGCAGCAGCGTCACGTCGGGGGTCGACACGCCGAACGCGCGCGCGGTGAAGATGTGGCCGAATTCGTGCGCCACCACGCACGCGAACAGCAGCACCAGGAAGACCAGCCCTTGCCAGGCCGCCTCCGCTCCGCCCGTGACCCAGCTGGCGGCGAAGATCCAGCCGAGAAACAACAGGAAGGTGACGTGCACGCGCACCGCCGTTCCGGCGATGGTGCCGATATTCAGCGACCACGACATGGGGCCCTCCGCAGCCGGATCTGCTGTTGATTAGGTAGGCGTTCGGGGCGCCTTTGCGAGTGGCGAGCGCACGGCGATTCGTGGCACAATCGCGGCGAGCATGAGGTGCGGACCATGGCAGAGAAATTGACCGGCGCCGCCCGCCAGAGCGCCCTCGCCAAGCTCAACGGCTGGAGCGAGGTGAAGGGCCGTGACGCCATCAGCAGGACATTCAAGTTCCGCGACTTCAACGAGGCCTTCGGCTTCATGGCGCGCGCGGCGCTGATCGCGGAGAAACTCGACCATCATCCGGAATGGTTCAACGTCTACAACAAGGTCGAAGTGACGCTTGCGACCCACGATGCCGGCGGCGTGACCGATCGCGACGTCAAGCTCGCCGAGGCCATGGATCGACTGGCCGCGGCGTCGCAATGAGGAAGATGTGTTGCCGCGCATGACCATGCCGTTCGAGCAGGCCGCGGCGTGGGGGCAGGGCGGCTTTGAGCCGCGCGGCGATCGCGACGAGGCGCGCGTGCGGCGCGACTTCTGGCGCAAGGCCGCCCGGGTGGCGGCGCGGCTGCCCTTCGCCGAGGATCTGCTCGCCGCCTATTACTGCGCCTTCGACCACGCCACGCCGGTAAAGGTGAAGGCAACGCTCGTGGGCGCGCTCGCCTATTTCGTGCTGCCGTTCGATGCCGTGCCGGACATGTTGCCCTTGGTCGGCTTCACCGATGATGCCGCCGTGCTGCTCGCCGCGCTGCGGATGGTGGCGGGGCATATGCGTGCGGAGCATCGCGACGCCGCGCGTGCCGCGCTTGCGCGGATGAAGGCGGAAAGGCGTTAGCGCTTGACAGACGAGCGTGCCGCAATTTCGGTGCGCTCCCTCTCCCCGTTTGGGGAGAGGGTTGGGGTGAGGGGGTTACCGAACTATCGAGAGACCTTAACCCTCACCCCACCCCTCTCCCTTTGGGGGGAACCCACCCCTCTCCCTTTGGGGGGAATATGCGCGATTGCAAACCAACCTCTTCAACAACGCAACCGATAGTTGGCAACCCAATGAAACCTATTGGTATCAGAATCGTTGTGTCCTGGGGAGTCGGCCTTCGGGGTGACCTATGAAGGACCTCTACCAGGAGTTCGGATGTACGGCGGTGATCCGGCCGTTCACTCACGAAGATGCCGTGACCGGCGAGACAGTCTCGGTGACCATCTCGCCGCAGTATTCGATCCTGACGGTCGGAGACCGCGAGTACTATTTCAAACGTGAGAGCGGTGCCTTTGACGGCACCGCTATCGCCGCTCGGGGGTGATCGTTTTCGTCTGCTGAGCTTCCCACAGGCGAGCAACCGCTTCGGTGGTCGGCCCGATGATGAGTGCGAGCCTTCCACCGGGCCATCGCTGCTGATGCTCAGTCTGTCGTCTTGCTGGATCAGTCGTGATGCCCGAGTGGCGTTTCACGCCAGCAACATAATAGTGATAGCCATACCAATTGGCCATTTGACCTGGCGCCGCATCACACCCGAACCACCAGCTTGCCCATCACTTGGCGATTCGCGAGCGCCTTGAGCGCGACCGGCAGCTCGGCGAGCGGATAAACCTTCTGGACGTGGCACGACAATTTGCCCTCGGCGCACCAATGGGCCAGCGTATCGATGGCGGCCTTGTAGTCCTTCGTCTCGTGGCGAACCCAGTTTCCCCAGAACACGCCGAGCACGGCGCAACCCTTGAGCAGCACGAGATTAAGCGGCAGTTTGGGAATCTCGCCGGCGGCAAAGCCGACGACGAGATAGCGGCCCTCCCAGGCGAGCGAGCGCACCGCCGGCTCGCTGTAGCGGCCGCCCACCGGATCGAACACGACGTCGACGCCGTGCTCGCCGCCGAGGCGCTTGAGCGCGTCGCGCAAATCCTCCCGCTCGTAGTTCACGACCTCGTGCGCGCCGTGGGCGCGGGCGAAGACGAGCTTGTCGTCGGTGGAGGCGCAGGCGATCACGCGCGCACCCATGACGCTGCCGATCTCCACGGCCGCGAGCCCGACCCCGCCCGAGGCACCGAGCACGGCGAGCGTCTCTTGCGCGCGCATCAGGGCGCGGTACTTGAGCGCGTAATAGGCGGTGCCGTAGGTGATGGTCAGCGCCGCCGCGCGATCGAAATCGAGATCGGCGGGCAGCTTCACGATCTGGTCGGCGGCGACCGCCGTGCGTTCGCGCGCCGCGTTGAAATTGGTGTAGCCCATGACGCGGTCGCCGGGCTTGAACGCGGTGACGCCCGCGCCGACGCTTTCCACCACGCCCGCGAACTCGCCGCCCGGCGAGAATGGAAACGGCGGCTTGGTCTGGTACTTGCCGGCGATGATCAGCGTGTCGAAGAAATTCAGCCCAACCGCCACCACCTTGGCCACGACCTCGCCCGGCCCGGCAACGGGATCGGGGATATCGGCAAGCACAAGGTCGTCGGGAGGGCCGAAGCGCTGGCAGAGAATGGCTTTCACGGGGCGCGCGCCGCTGGAACAGGGTCGGCACGCTATAGCACGAACGACGGCGGTTGAAGGATAAGGGGCGGAAAGGTATTTACATGCTTCGTCCGTATATCGTGCGACGGCGGGCGGCGCGATCAACGCGCCTTCACATTGCCGAATTCCCCAAGCAGTTCATGCTGTTTGGGGGTTTCCTTCGGATTGCTGCAGCCGTCACGGAGGTGGGCCGATGATCGGAATGAGATCTGCCACGACCGCATTGATCCTTGTCGTATCGCTGGCGCCGGTCGCCTTCGCGCAACAACAGCCGGCGAAACCACCCGCGACGCCGCCGCCGCCCGCTGCCACGCCGCAGCCGCAGAAACCCGCCGCGGCGCCGGCCAAACCGGCCGCGACCGCGGCGGCGCCGGCGGCAGCCGCGGGCGATGCGCAACCCACCTTGCTCGGCCAGTACGGGGACTGGGGCGCGTATACCGCCTCGCCCGGCGGCAACAAGGTCTGCTTCGCGCTCGCCAAGCCGAAGGCGATGAAGACCGAGCCGGAAGGGCGCAAGCGCGATCAGTCCTACGTCTTCGTGTCGACCCGCCCGGCCGACAAGGTGAAGAACGAGGTGTCGGTCATCATCGGCTATCCGTTCAAGACCAGTTCGGATGCCACCGCCGAGGTCGGCACCGCCAAGTTCGCGATGTACACCCAAAACGATGGGGCCTGGATCAAGAACGTCGCGGAGGAAGCGCGCATGGTCGACGCCATGCGCAAGGGTGCCGACTTGACGGTGAAGGGAACCTCGGGCCGCGGCACCCGATCGACCGACCAGTATTCGCTCAAGGGCCTCGCCCAGGCGCTCGACAAGATCGAGCAGGAGTGCAAGTAGCGCCAAGTGCAAGCGGCGGGCGAGCGTCGCGGGCGGGAACTTCGGTCCTCGCCCGAGCCCAAATCCATTGCGATCAGATCATTGCGGTCAAGACCATTCCCGATATTGGAACGGATCGCGCGCTCCGTCGTTTTCTTGGAAAGCCCTCGCTCAAAGGGTTGGTGTCAATGATCAGTGGTGCATATCTGCGTCGGCAGGCCGAAATATTGATTGCGATGTCGCGAGCCACCTTCGATCTTACGGTCGCAGGCCGGTTGCGGCGAATGGCGGCGGAACTTCAGGCCAAGGCGGCCGAGGAAGACGACGCTTTGCCCATATCGCCGAGCAGCCGCGTTGCCGGCGGCCGGCGCGGAGGTTCCCGCTAGCGCGGATCGGCTTTATCTCCTGCAACCAGGACCGGGAAACCATAGGACCGGGTCGGCGGCGCGCTTTTTTAAGGCGTGCCCATCCTCGGCATTCGCGCCATAATCTTAAGCTTCCGCATCTTAAGCTTCCACATCTTAGGCTTCCATCTGGGGACTGGCGGAACACCGCGCGGTGACCCACAACTACCGTCCTTGAGTTCCGCCACGGCGGAGGAACCTGCACATGATCCGTGTCGGCATCGGCGGCTGGGTGTTCGAGCTGTGGCGCGGCGCGTTCTATCCCAAGGGACTGCCGCAGGCGCGCGAGCTCGAATATGCCAGCCGCAAGCTCACGGCGATCGAGATCAACGCCACCTTCTACCGGACGCAGAAGGCGGAGAGCTTTCGCAAATGGGCGGCCGAGACGCCGGACGATTTCGTGTTCTCGCTCAAGGGCCCGCAATTCGCGACCAACCGGCGCGTGCTGGCCGAGGCCGGTCCATCGATCGAGCGTTTCTTCGCGAGCGGCGTGTTCGAGCTGAAATCGAAGCTTGGCCCGGTGCTTTGGCAGATGGCGCCAACCAAGAAGTTCGATCCGGAGGATTTCGCAGCCTTTTTGGCGCTGCTGCCGCCGAGGCTCGACGGACGCCCTCTTCGCCACGTGGTGGAGGTGCGGCATGAGAGCTTTCTCGTGCCGGCGTTCATCGAACTGCTGCGCAAGTTTTCGGTGGCGGCGGTGGTCGTGGAATCCGACAAGCATCCGCTGATTGCCGACGTCACCGCCGATTTCGTCTATGCCCGCCTGCAGCGCACGTCGGAGAAGGAAAAGACCGGCTACCCGTCGCGCGCGCTCGAGCTGTGGGCGCAACGCGCACGCAGTTGGGCCGCCGGCGCCGCGCCCGACGATCTCGCCACCATCGCGGCGCCCTCGCCGCAATCGGGCAAACGCGACGTGTTCATCTACATGATTTCGGGGGCCAAGGTTCGCGCGCCCGCCGCGGCGATGGCGTTGATCGAGCGGCTGAAGGAAAAATGATCGATCTATCGCCGTCGGCGCCGGCACCCCATCTATGCTAGAACGCCGCAAGGCATTTCGACACGATGGCTCAACCGCTTCCAACCGCTCCCTTGTCCTCGACGCCGGCCGCCGCGGCGTCCACGGACTTCGTCGAAAAGACGCCGCTCGAGCGCTATGTGCCGCCGGCCAAGCCCTCGCTGGTGGGGTTCTCGCGCGCGCAACTGACGCAGGCGCTCGCCTCGATCGGCGTGCCGGCGGCGGCGCGCAAGATGCGCGTGCAGCAGATCTGGCACTGGCTCTACGTGCGCGGCGCGCGCGGCTTCGACGAGATGACGAGCGTCTCGAAGGACCTGCGCGCAGCGCTCGCCCAGCATTTCACGCTCGCGCGCCCCGAGGTGGTGGCCGAACAGGTCTCGGTCGACGGCACGCGCAAATGGCTGCTGCGGCTGCCCGGCGAACAGTCGGGCGAGGGCGAACGGCCGCACGAGGTCGAATGCGTCTACATCCCCGAGACCGACCGCGGTACGCTTTGCGTTTCCAGCCAGGTCGGCTGCACGCTCACGTGTTCGTTCTGTCACACCGGCACGCAACGGCTCGTGCGCAATCTCACGCCGGGCGAGATCGTCGGCCAGATCATGGTCGCGCGCGATCGCCTCGGCGATTGGGTCGGAGCCGCACGCGCGAGCGGCGAAGGCTTGCCGACGCAGGGCGAGCGCTTCGTCTCCAACATCGTCGTGATGGGCATGGGCGAGCCGCTCTACAATTTCGAAGCCGTGCGCGACGCGCTCCTGATCGCGGCCGACGGCGAGGGGATCGCCATCTCCAAGCGCCGCATCACGCTCTCGACCTCGGGCGTGGTGCCGAATATCTCGCGTGCAGGCGCCGAGATCGGCTGCATGCTCGCGGTGTCGCTGCATGCCGTGCGCGATGAGCTGCGCAACGAGCTCGTTCCGCTCAACCGCAAGTATCCGATCGCCCAGCTGCTGGACGCCTGCCGCAGCTATCCCGGCCTTTCCAACGCGCGGCGCATCACGTTCGAATACGTCATGCTCAAAGGCGTCAACGATTCGCCGGCCGACGCCAAGGCGCTGGTCAAGCTGCTCGCCGGCATCCCCGCGAAGATCAACCTCATCCCGTTCAATCCATGGCCCGGCGCCACGTACGAGTGCTCGGATTGGGACAGTATCGAGAAATTTTCCGAGATCATCTTCAATGCCGGCTACGCCTCGCCGGTGCGCACGCCGCGCGGGCGCGACATCCTGGCCGCGTGCGGCCAACTCAAAAGCGCGAGCGAAAAGCTCTCCGCGCGCGAGCGGCTGGCGCTGCGGGCGATGGCGATGACCGATTGAGATGGACAGCCTCGCCCGGCTGCTGCTGCGCTTCCTCCTGGTGCCGCTCGGCTACTTCGCGGCAGTGGTGGTGGCGACGCTGATCATCGTTCTCGGCTCCTGGAAGCTCGGCGCGGCCGTCGCCCACCCTGATACGCGCGCCTTCGCGATCTTCGGCTTCGTGTTCGCGGCGCCGGTTCTGCTCATCATGCTGCTGAGCCTGATGTGGCTGCCCGCCGCCATCGGCATTCTCATTTCGGAGACCTTCGCCATCCGCTCCTTCATATTTCACGCCGCCAACGGCGCGGTCTCGGCCTTTATCGGCTGGAGCCTATTCGGCTACGTCGATGCCAGCCGCGTCCCGCTGAACGAGCCGCTGCCGGTGCTGGCCGCCAGCCTGGCCGGGGGCCTCGCCTATTGGCTGATCGCGGGCTCGAGCGCGGGCTTTTGGAAACCCTTATTCCGCCGGCCCGCGGGGGCGTCGCTGTCGGCGGATACGGCCTCACATCCGCCCGAAATCCGTTAGGAAATCTGCCGTAGGATGGCGCGGCGCGCAGATGCGACGGCCAGGCGCGCCTCGGGCCGGCGAGGTTTCATGGACGCAACGTCGAAAGCCAAGCTACCTACGACGGGCGGCGCCGCTGCCCGCATCGCCTTGCTGATCGCGGTCGGCGCCATGCTCGCCGGTTGCGATAAATGCGGCAACTGGTGGAACCTGCTGGGTAGCGATGCCCAAGGCGAGATCCAAGCCTGCCGCGAGCTGCCGCCGCCGCCGCAGCAGCGGTAGCCAATCAGCCGATCATTCCTCAGAAAGCTGAGCTCACGGCGCGACCAGCTCCGCGAAAAGCAAGGCGTGCGCCCCAACCCTCCGCAATTTGAACTCGCCCGGCGCCTCGGCTAGACACGCGTGGGATCAACCGCATGAACCGAACCGGCCTCGTGATCGCGTTTGCCGTCGCCGCCGCGGTCGGCCTCGTCTTCGGTCTGCGGCCCGACCTCGACCTCAAGCTCGCCGCGCTGTTCTTCGACCCCGAGCGCGGAGGATTTTGGCGCGCCTATGATCCGACCTATCTGCGCGCGCGCGACGCGGCCGTCTGGTTGACCACGCTCGTGGCGATGCCGGCGAGCATCGCGCTCGCGGTCAAGTTCATCCGTCCGCGCCGGCCGCTGCTCATCCCCGGCCGCGCGATCGTGCTCATGCTGCTGACGCTCGCGCTCGCGCCCGGCGTCGTTGCCAACCTGGTGCTCAAGGAGCATTGGGGCCGCCCGCGGCCGATCGACGTGGCCGAGTTCGGCGGCGACGAACACTTCCGTCCGTGGTGGGACCCGCGCGGCGATTGCCCGAAGAATTGCTCCTTCATCGCCGGCGAACCGTCGGGCGCGTTCTGGACGATGGCGGGCGCCGCGGTGGTGCCGCCGCAATGGCGCGCGCTCGCCTACGCCGGCGCGCTCGCCTTCGGCGCCGCCGTGGGCGTGTTGCGCATGGCGGCCGGCGCGCATTTCTTCACCGACGTGGTGTTCGCGGGCGTGTTCAGTTTTCTGGTGATCTGGCTCGTGCACGGCTGGCTCTACCGCTGGCCACGCACGCGGATTTCGGACGAGGCGGTGGAGCGGGCGCTCGAGCGCCTTGAGCCGAAGCGGGCCTAGGCGCCGATCCGACTCAATACTGTCCCTTGGGTTCCAGGCCGAGCATGAATTGCCCGTACATGCTGCCGGTGGAATCCCAATTGAGGCTGATGTGGGAGGCGGCCGCGTGGGCGTCGCGCCAGGCGCGCTGCAGCGGTTGGCCCAGAAACAAGCCCTGCCCGCCGGCCGCGAGGAACAGCGCGTCGATGGCGCCGACGAGGAGCCGCACGCAAAACGCCTGGTCGCGGCGGTTGCGCAGCCGCATGTCCATGCTGATAGGGCCGCCGCGCGCGGCGGTCTCGAACGCCTCCGCGAGATCGCGGAACATCAACAGCCGCGCGGCGTCGATGCAGGCGCTCGCCTCGGCGACACGCAGCTGCACGGTGGTGAGCTCGGCCATGCGGCGGTTGCCGCCGGCGACCGCGCCGCGGGTGGTGCGCACGCTGGCCATCGCGAGAAAATCGGCGAGCGCGCCTTCCGCCATTCCGAGCACCGGCGACACGATGGCGATCGGCAGCACGGCGAGAAACGACTGCCGATAAAGCGGGTTGGGATTGGCGCGCATGCCGAGGGCGGTGGCATCGGCAAGCTCGGCGAAGGCCAGCGTGCGATGGGAGGGGACGAACACGTCGCGCGCGACGATGTTCTTGCTGCCGGTGCCGGCGAGCCCCATGGTGTGCCAGTTGTCGTCGATGACGCAGTCGGCGCTGCGCAGAAGAAAAAATCCCGGCTTCGCGGCTGCGCCCGCTTGCGGGATCATGCCGCCGAGCAGCTGCCACTGCGCATTGTCGCAGCCGCTGCAAAAGCTTCCCGCGCCGGAGAGCCGATAGCCGCCGTCCACCGCCACCGCCTGGCCGACCGGCGCATAGGTCCCGGCGGCGAGCGCGGTGCGCTCCTGCCAGACCTCGTCCTGCGCCGCTTTCGAGAAGCAGGCGATGAGCCACTGGTGCGAGGCGAGCAGGGCGTAAACCCAGCCGGTCGAGCCGCATCCGCTCGCAATGTCGGCAACGATCTGCGCGAACACGTCGAAGCCATGCTCGAGCCCGCCGTAGGACCGCGGCTGCATGACGCGGAACAGGTCCGCCTGCCGCATGCGTTCGATCATGTCGTCGCCGACGCGGCGGTCGGCTTCGGTCTGCTGCGCGCGCTCGCGTGCAAGTTCGGCGATGGCGCGCGCTCGTGTCAGGAGATCGGACACATCGGGGGTCGCGGAGGGCCTTGCAGCGGCGACTGACATCACAATGGAGCCCGGCTCGAGGCCAACAGGCTAAGCCGCCGCGATCGGCCGATGCAAGTATGACCGGGTCAATCCACGGCGCTGGCGCCAGGCAAAAGGCTTGGCTGCCCGCCGAAAGCAAAGCCCGAGAATCGGTTTGCGTCCGATTCAGATCGTGGCAACGCAATCGATCTCCACGTCGAATGGACCGTGCCAAGCCGACACGCAGATGAAGCTGCGCGCCGGCGGGGTCGAGGGGAAATACCGCGCGTAGACCGAATTGATCGCCTGGAAATGCGCCGCGTCCGTGCAATACACGCTGCACTTGATGACCTTGTCGAGCGACGAGCCGGCCGTGGTCAAGCAGAGCTTTAGCTGCTCGAGCACGAGCTCGGCCTGGCGTTCGATCGGCAAGCGCTTGATCTCGCCGCTCGCCGGATCGTAGGGCGGGATGTTCGACACGAAGACGAGATCGCCACACCGCACGGCCATGCTGACCGGGACTTTGCGGGCTTCGGCATAGGTGGACAACGGCTCGACGCGAATGGCTTGTTTATTCATGGTGGTTCCTCGTTCCGGTTTGCTCGTGCATGCCTCACGCTCCGCAATGCTGGCAGCAAAGCCGTCCTCTGTCGTTTCCCATTGGTTCGGCGTGTGCCGAACCGTCGTTGCTTGCTGACGGGGCCGACGGAGCGGTAAAGTCCCCCCATGGTCGCGGCTGCAAATCTGGTCGAAGTCGCCGCGCTCGTCGGGGATACCGCGCGCGCGACCATTCTGGCTGCCCTGATGGGCGGTCAGGCGTTGACCGGCAGCGAACTTGCTTATCTCGCCCGCGTCTCGCGTCCGACCGCCAGCGAGCACCTGCTCAAGCTCGTCGAGGCGCGGCTCGTCGCGGTCACCAAGCAGGGGCGCTATCGCTACTATCGCATCGCGTCGCCGTTGGTCGCGCGCATGCTCGAAAGCATCATCGCCGTCGCCGCGATCGAGGTGCCGACGCGCTATCAGCCGCGCTCGATTCGGGATGACGCGCTGCGCTTCGCGCGCACCTGCTACGATCACTTGGCCGGCCAGGTCGGCGTCGCCATTGCCGAGGCGCTGGTCCGCAACGGTCACATCGTCCTGACCGAGGACGGGGGCGAGGTCACGGATGCGGGCGCGCGCTTTCTGACCGAATTCGGTGCGAACCTGCGCCCGCGCGGCAAACGCTTCTTCTGCCGGCCCTGTCTCGACTGGAGCGAGCGCCGATATCATGTCGCGGGGCTTGTGGGCGCGGAGATCTGGCGGCGCTGCTTGGATTTGGGTTGGCTCATCCGCGAGCGCGACAGCCGCGCGCTGCGGTTGACCGCGGCGGGAAAGACAGGCCTGTCGGATACGTTTGGAATCGACCTGACGAAAGAGGGGCTTGACCGCTCGCAAGAAATCAAGGTCGCGGGCGAGGCGTTGCTGCGAGCCTAGCGCGCGCGAATGTCCCCGAAAGTTCAGTGCTGAGCGCTTGCGATCGAAGAGGGCGCTACTCCCACCTCAGGCTTTTCACCGCCGCCCGCTCCGGTAGTATTGCCGGAGCCGTTCGAAGCCCTAGCCGACGAACGCCGTGGAGAGAGCGATCACGGCTGTCGCGACGGCCGAAGGTGGGGAGGAGATTCGCGTGGCATCGTTTGTTCGCTTCCTTGCGTATGCGCTGGCGCTTGCTGTCGCGATCGCGGCCGTGCCGGAGAGGGCGCAGGATTATCCCACGCGGCCGGTCACCATCGTGGTCGGCTATACGCCGGGCGCGACCGGCGATTTGCTCGCGCGCACCGTGGCCGAACGGCTCAACACCGCTTGGGGTCAATCCGTCATCGTCGACAACAGGTCGCGGGTGGGCGGCAATATCGCCGCCGC
>Ga0124850_1000063_pt1 | contig 12664 bp, 10 predicted proteins | sample PanSoiMetaGPlot1_FD_97462 | JGI IMG/M metagenome (GOLD analysis project Ga0124850, IMG submission 97462) | Tropical forest soil microbial communities from Panama analyzed to predict greenhouse gas emissions - Panama Soil - Plot 1 (PacBio error... | ecosystem: Environmental > Terrestrial > Soil >...
AGAGCTCTTCCGGCTGCAGGATGAGGATGCATTTGTAGCCGAAGCCGCCGCCGACATCGGGCGAGATCACGCGCACGCGCCCCTGGTCGATGCCGAGAAACTGCGCCAAGCCGACGCGGATGATGTGCGGGACCTGGGTCGAGGCATAGACGACGAGCTGGTCGCTGCGATCGTCCCAGTGGGCGAGTACGGCTTTGCCTTCCATCGGCACCATGGCCTGACGCGCAAGCGCGATCTCGCGCCGGATCACGACCGGCGCACCTTTGGCCTTTGCCTCGAAGCCGCTCTCGTAATTGAGCGTGAGAAAGACGTTGTCGTCCCATTGCTCGTGGACGCGGACCGTCGACTCCATCTTCGCCGCGTGGGCCTCGACGAGGACCGGCAGCTCGTCGAATTCGACCTCGATCTGTTCGCTGAGATCCTCGGCCTCGGCCCGCGTCGGGGCGACGCACATTGCGATCGCTTCGCCCACGAAGCGCACCTTCTCGTGCGCCAGCGGGTGCCACTCGGATAATTTGTAGCCCGGCACGGTCGTCGGTGCGAGGATCGCTGCGACATCGCCCAGATCAGCGCGGATGAAAACCTGGTTCTCGGTGCCGGTGGGCTTGAGGATGCGCCGGATGCGGCCATGCGCGATGGGGCTGCGGAGAAAGGCAACCTCGCTCTGCCCAGGAAGGATCATATCCGAGACGAAGTTGCCACGGCCGTGCAGATAGCGGGCGTCTTCCTTGCGCTGGATCCGGGCTCCGATCCCTTGCGTCATGCTCGATCTCGATGCAAAGCCAACGCGACCGCCGCCAAGCCGTGTCTCTCACGTGGCGGCAGCGTTGGCGCTACCGCGGCTGTGCGGACATGGCGAAGCGATAGTTGTCGAGCGTGTTCTCGGCGATGCGGAACCAAAGATTGGAATTGGCCAGGAACTTCTGCCACGACTCGTAAATCAGCTTGAAGTCTGCGCTCCTGCCGGCGAGCTCGTCGTAGGTCTCGAACGCCGCTTTGTAACATGCGTCCAAAACCGGACGCGGAAATTGCCGCAGCTGGACCCCTGCTGCCACGAGCCGGCGCAACGCCTCGGGGTTTCTGCTGTCGTACTTGGCCATCATCAGGACGGTTGCTTCGGCGCACGCCGCCTCCAGCGCGGCTCGATAGGACTCCGGCAAAGCCTCCCAATACTGGAGATTGACGAGCAGCGTGACCTGAGCGCTGCCCTCCCACCAGCCGGGGTAGTAGTAGTACTTGGCGACCTTGTGCAGCCCGAGCTTCTCGTCGTCGTAAGGACCGATCCACTCGGCGGCGTCGATCGCGCCGCGTTCGAGCGATGGATAAATGTCGGCCGTGGGAATCTGCAGCGGCACAACGCCGAGCTTCGCCAGGATCATGCCACCTAGCCCGCCGATGCGGAACTTGAGCCCTTTGAGGTCGTCGACGGAGTTGATCTCTTTGCGGTAGAAGCCCCCCATCTGCACGCCCACATTGCCGCAGGGAATGGGCAGGATTCCATCCTTCTTGAGCAACGCGCGGATGAGCTCCAGCCCCCCGCCGTAATTCATCCATGCCTGCTGCTGGCGTGTGTTGAGGCCGAAAGCGAGCCCGGAATCGAACGCGACCGCGGGGTTCTTACCGATATTGAACGAGGTGAGCGTGTGGCCGCACTCGACGGTGCCGTTTTGCGTCGCATCCCAGACCTGCAGCGGCGGCACGATTTCCCCGCCAGCGAAGGCCTGGATCTGGAATTTCCTCTCGGTCAGTTGCCCCACGCGCTGACACATGGCTTCGACACTGCCGTAAAGCGTATCGAGACTCTTCGGCCAGCTCGTTGCCAGCCGCCAACGCACTGGGGCGCCGGTCTGAGCGATCGCCGGTCTCGCAACCGCGGTCGCAGCCACGCCCGCGCCCGCTCGCATGAGAAACGCACGCCTTTGCATTTTGGCTCTCCCGCTGAGATGTACCTGCTCGAACCTGCACCGCCGTCGGATTTGCAGTTTTTTGCGGTTGCATCTGCGCGCAGCGTGGATAAAAGCCTAACACAGTCCCGGGCTCGTGCAAGTATGACTGTATACTGAATATTTGCCGCCGTGCGAAAACCGTGGCTGGTGCGACGAGGAGGACGGCCCAATGGTGACAGGAATGAAGCCGGCAAGAAAACACGTACAAAGACTCGCCGGCAAAAGGAAAGCGCGGCGAGGCAAGGCCAAGAAAGGATCATTGCGCACCGGCACGGTCCATTCCGACATGCCGCTGTGGGGGCGGCCCGGCTATCTTCTGCGGCGCTTGCATCAAATCCACTACGCGCTGTTCTTCGAGGAATGCGCGGGATTCGACATCACACCGGTTCAGTACGGATTGTTGACGACGCTCTCGCTCAACCCCGATCTCGATCAAAATTCATTGGCCCGCGAACTCGGAATCGACCGCACCAATGTCGCCGATGTCCTCAACCGGCTCGCGAGACGCGGGCTCTTAGAGCGACGCCGCAGCCCCGACGACGGGCGCATGGTGCTTGCGCGGTTGACCCGCCCCGGCGAGCGACTGACGCGAAAGATGTATTGGCCGATGCGACGCGCCCAGAAGCGTCTGCTCGAGCCGCTTCTCGCGCAGGAGCGCAACGCGCTCATCATAACGCTGATCCGTCTCATCAACGGCAACAATCATCTGAGGCGAACGATCTTTCAGCCCAGCTGAGGTCGATGATCGAGAACGGGTGGGTCTTGCCGATGCCCGCCGGCGCCGTCCGTTTCAAAATGCGTCGGCTTGAGTGTTGGGCTGCGTCGCGCGAAAGGCGTCGAGGGCCATGCATCGCTCGAAGATCGCAGTCAGGGTGCCGTAGTCGTCGAGCGGACAGTCGAAGCGCTGGGCATTGAAAATCTGCGGCACGAGGCAAATGTCGGCCATGGTGACGGTGTCGCCATAGCAGAAGCGACCGGCGAGGCCAGCGCTAGCCAGGTAAGTCTCCAGACCTCCCAGTCCCTCCGCGATCCAATGGCGATACCACATTTTGGTCGCTGCCTCGTCGGCACCGAATTGCGTCTGGATGCGCTTGAGCACGCGCACGTTGTTGAGAGGGTGAATATCGCAGCCGATGATTTGCGACACCGCCCGCGCGTAATGGCGTCCGCGCACGTCTGCCGGCATCAGCGGCGGCTCCGGGTAAACCTCGTCCAGATACTCGATGATGGCCATGGATTGAATGAAGGATTGATCGCCGTCGATCAGCAACGGCACCAATCCTTGAGCATGCAGCGCCCGATACGAGGGCGTTCGGTGCTGCATTTTTGGCAGGCTGACGTAATGCGGCGTGTACTCGAGCCGCTTGTAGGCGAACGCAATGCGAAGCCGGTATGAGGTGGAGGAGCGGAAGAACGTGTATAAATCCCGCGACAAACGTCTACTCCGCCGCAGCGGCTTTGTTCAGAATCTCGTCTGGCGTCGACGAGACCACCTCGACATATTTGGGAATGAACGTCCCCCCTTCGATATATTTGATGAATTCCGGCTTGATCTCGTTAGCCAGCACCTTGCGGATGCGCGCGTGCTCTTCGATGTCGGACCACTCCGCAATCAAAAAGAAACGTTGTGGATCCTGGGTGTCGCGGCACAGCACGCCGTCCTTCACTTGCGCCCGCGACTTGTGCATGGGGTTGCCATCCGAATAATCGAACTTCTCAAACGAGCGGATGAATTCCTCCTCCTTGCCCTTGCTCACGCGGAAATCATAGATGTGCAGAAAGTTGCCCTTCGTTGCGAGGGGTTCTTGCGCCATGGCGTCCTCCTGTCCTGATCGATACGAAGGTACGCTGATGAATTTTTGAAAGCAACCGCGCCGGACGTAACGGGAGATCGTCGTAGCGCAAACATACGGTTGGCGATGGTCGCGCATCGATGCCATCGGCGAGTGGTGCATCGCCGATCCAGGGTGGGGCGCCGCCGACAGGCGGCGAAGTTGCCGCGTGGCTTCTTGCTCCGCGAATGATAAAAGATTGGCAGGCGTACTGGTTTCGGGCTTAAATGAAACGATAGCCGTGAGGGAGAGGGCCATGAGAACACATTCCCCCATTCTGTGTATCGGTGTGGCTGCAAGCGTTGCGCTGTTCGCTGCCGCGAATGTCGCCCACGCGCAAGACAAGGCGATCAGGATCGGGGGATTGTTCGCGATGTCGGGCCCGGGTTCCTATTTCGGGGTACAGGACAAGCAGGGCATCGAGCTTGCGATCGAGCAGATCAACAAGGCCGGGGTCAACGGCCACAGGTTCGAGGTCCAGTATGAGGATTCGGCCTGCAGCCCGCTGCCTGCGACGCAGGCGGCCAAGCGACTTCTGGAGCAATCCAAACCCCATGTCGTGGTCGGTGAAGAGTGCTCGGACGCGACGCTCGCAGTCGTGCCGCTCATGGAGCAGGCGAAGGTGCCGCTGCTCAACGCGGGCTCGTCCTCGATCAAGATCACCGATCCCGGCAACCCGTGGACGTTTCGCATCATGCCCAACGAGGTGATGCAGGGCGTCGACATCGCCACCAATGCCTATAAGCGCCTTAACGCGCGCACGGCGGTGCTGCTCTATGAGAACACCAATGCCGGGATCGGCAACGCCAAGGTGTTCGGCGACACATTCAAGTCGCTCGGCGGGCAAATCCTTGCCGATATCGGTTTCGGCCGCGACGTGAACGACTTCACCGCGATCGCGACCCGCATCGCCGGTCTCGGCAAAGTGGATGTGATCCCGACCTACACGCTCGAGGGCCAGGGCCTACGCATCACGCAAGCGTTGGCGCAGGCTGGCGTCACCAAGGGTGGCGGCGGACAATCGATCCAGCTCGGCACGATCTGGTTGCCGTTCGGTTTCGAGCAGAAGGCGGGCAAGGCGGCGCTCGGCTATGTCCGCATCGTCCAATTCGATCCGACCGACAAACGCGAGGTGGTGCAGAACTTCATTCGTTCCTTCAAGGCCAAGTACAATCAGGAGCCGACGCACATCAATGCCCACGCCTTCGATCAGATTCTGGTCATCGCTGACGTCGTTCGCCGCGGTGCCACGGACTCGCAGTCGATCCGCGACATCATGGCCACGACAAAGGGTTTTTCCGGCGTGACCGGCAGCGTCGAATTCGACAAGACCAATCAAAACATCAAGATGGACACGATCCACTATATGGAGACTTTGCCGGATCTGTCGTGGAAGGCGCTCGGCTGGAACTGAGCGGTCATGCTGTGCGCCACTGGCTATCCCGCCCTGGCCTGTGCCGTGCCACTAGTCCGTATTTTCGCGGCCTAAACGGCGTTCCCGGGCACATCGCCATACCAGCCCATTTCATCGCGTCCCGTCTAATTGGGTAGCAAAATGGTAGCAGGGCGTTCCCTGGCAACATTGACCTAAAAACGCACCAGCGCGCCGCCTAATAGGCTGTGTGAGGCATCCTGGCAACGATCGAGCCCGGTGCAAAATTTGCTCGCCATGAGTCGGGGTTCGGGCAGACGACTTCGCAATCTTGGTGCGAAGATGTCGCAAGTCCCACCCACCATCACCCTTAGCTCTGTTGGGCCTAGTGCTCACAGCCGTGATAATGCTGGCGGTCGCACCGAGGGCGGTGACTTGGGCGCTGTCCCTCTTCGACTGAGCTGACGCTAGCGCGCGGTTCGAAATTGAATTTTTGAACAACCAGCGAAGTGTGAAGTAGCTCACACTCTCTCCCGATTCGCCCCTCTAAAGTCGGCGGCCCCAGAAGAAAGGAACCTCGCGGCTGGACGCAACGTTATCTGGTCTCAGTACGCAGGGAGGGCTGATCCATGAATAACCGTCGCCGTTCTGCCACTACTCGTTCGGTGCCTGCCCAGACACCCGAGCAACTCCTTGAACTGACCCAGGAGCATATCCGCCCGCTGATCGGGTTGATCGACCGGCTGAACGAAGCCGGCGCGGAAGACGAGCTGAGGGTTATCAGCAACCAACTCACGCGGCTGTCCTTCAGGGTGCAGCCGCTTTCCAGCGATAAGTAACCCCCAGAGCCGCTCGGCCCGCCACGCCAGCAGTAGGGCGCTGACTCGCTTTCTCTTTCCGGACCTTGATCCATTCATCCCATCCCGGCATGTGATGGATCAGCACCACGCCGGGCCACGGCCCGCCGACCGACACGCTGTTCAACCTCGCCTCGCTGCGCAAAGTGTTCGAGACGACGTCGAAACAATAAGCGATCTTTATGGTCCTGCGGGCCAACACCCAAACAAGTTGCCAATTCGCACAGGGTTTTTGGCCACCTTGCATTTTTTGGACACCAGCGAAGTGTGAAGTAGCTCACACATCTCTTCCGTTTAGCCCCTCTAAAGTCTGCCATAGCGACATCTATCTGGCGCCAGGAGGGGTACATGGCACCAAAACCAAAACCAGCTAGGTTGGTATTTAGGGTCGCGATGGCTCTTGCGATGGCGTTGACCATCCTAACGATCACGGCGGACCGCGATTTGGCTGCGCCGAGCTCGTCAGCGGTTTACCATCCTCAACTTTTGCTGTTGTACTAAGGGGTCCGCAAGCAGCCCCGCGGATTGAACGTCGAGCCCCCTGGCTCACGCCCATGATGGCGCCGGAAGATTCGTCCGCTCCTCCATCTGCAGCGCTGCTACCAAGTAGCGTTGCCGTTTCTTTGATCAATCGCGTAAACGCCCCGACCCGCCGTGCGAGTGCGCCAGCACGACTGGCCGGGATTTGCCACGACGAGGGAGGAGGCGCCCCGATCCTAGTCGAAGCCGTGACGCGCAGATCGGCCGTCCAAAAAATGACCGTTGCCGCCATTGATTCATTAGTTCGAGGTGAGCCCGAGGCTTCCAGTCCGCCGCGGCCGGAGTCGACACGAAGTCAAGCAATTCTGTGCGCGGTTCGCATGACGCGTTGATGTCGTGCTCGAGAGGTGGCGCCTTGCTCCGTATTCTCTACGTCGAAGACAACGAGGACAACGCTTACATGCTCAAGACGCGGCTTGAGCTCACCGATGAGTTCGAAGTGCTGGTCGCCGAGGATGGCGAAAAAGGATGCGAGATTGCGGCTGCCAAGCGGCCGGACCTTATCCTGATGGACCTGGAGATGCCGGTCGTCGACGGCTGGGAAGCGACACGGCGCTTGAAGAGCAACCCCGAGACGCGCGACATGCCTGTCATCGGTCTGTCGGCCCATGCGCTGCCGGCGAGCGCGAGAAGGCGCTCGCGGCCGGATGTGACGAGTTCGATACCAAGCCGGTGGAGTTTGATCGGCTGCTGGGCAAAATTCGCAAGCTGTTTAGCGGACGGGTGGCGTAAGCTTCGAGAGGCGCAGCGTGCATGGGATCTGAGGTTGACGGACACCGGTTTTATTGAGGGCGAGACCGTGGCGACCGTTTGGCCGAGAATCAGATCGGATGGCTGTCGGCGCTGGCAGCACCTCAAGGATAGGAGCCGGGGTGGGACAAGAGGTCCGATGAGCAAAGAGCGTCTGACCTCCGTCGATGCGACGAGGCCTGGATACGGGCTTCGCGGACGCCTACTACTGTCATTCATTGCGATCAGCAGTTTTGCCGCCATCGCCGCCATCGTCGGCGCTTATGCGCTCTATACCATTGGCAAAGCACTGTATGAGATGAGACAGATCGAACCGCCCGCGCTCGTAAGTTTGGAGCTTGCGCAACGAACTGAGCGTATTCTTGCCGTTGGACCTACATTGCTTGGTGTAAGTTCGGCTAATGAACTGGCTGGCGAGAGCTTTGCCCTTGACCAAGAGTTCAAGAAAGCGGCACAGCTGGTTTCGGAGCTATCTAATACCGGGCTGGCCGAGACAGAACTGACCGAAATCCAAACCGCATTCGCCCAGGTCACCGCCAATTTTACCGCACTTAAGGCCGTGACACAAAAGCGTATTGCTTCTGCCGATCGCAAGGTCAAACTCGTTCGCGAGATATTCGACGCACACAATCAGTTTCGCGTTATTTGGACACCGAGGTTCGAGGCTTTGCAGCGCCAGATATTGTCGCTTCGAAATACGCTTGATACAGCGCGGAGCTCGACCGAGGACCGTCTCGCAGCCTTAGATCGCCTCAACTCTGCCCTTCGTGATCTGATGCCGCTTGAGCAAATTCAACAGGAGGCCGCGAGATCGTTTGAGACCCTCCAGCGCGCCGCGAATGCCAATACGCCGGCCTCACTTAAAATCTATCGTGATCAGGTAACCCAATCAGTCGGGCATATCGACAATATTCTTTCTGGTCTTGATCCGGACGTTTCACTCGCATTGATCGGCCCTCTCAACCAGCTGCGCAGTGATGCAATGGGCGATGCGGGCATTATCGGCGCGCGATCGATCGAGCTCGAAACCGCAGAGGAGGGTCGCCGCCTTACGGCTCACAACTCCCTGTTTGCCGCTCGGTTAAGCAAAGCAGTCGAAGCCCTAGTCGCCGGATCGAAACGCGGTGTCGCGGCGGCCACAGATCGGGCGCAATCCATCCAACAGTTCGGCAGCATCACACTGCTGGCGGTTGTCGTGCTCAGCCTCGCCAGCTCGGTCTTTATTGTCTGGTTCTATGTCGGGAGGAATGTTGTTGCGAGACTCACCGCGCTTTCTGCTGGAATGCGCGCCATAGTAAGTGGACGTCGCGACGTCACGATACCTATTCGCGGCCATGACGAGATCACCGAGATGGGCCGCGCTGTCGAAGTATTTCGCGACAATGCGATCGCGCTTGATCGGTTGTTGGCCGAGCACGAACAAGCGGCCCAGCAGCTTGAAAAAGCGGTCGGAGAGCGTACTGCCGAGCTTTCCGTCGCGCTGGAACAGCAGACCGCCACCTCCGAAGTCCTGCGCATCATCTCAAGCTCACCCGGCGAACTCGATCCTGTCTTTAAAGCGATGCTGGAGAATGCAACGCGCTTGTGCGAAGCTGAGTCGGCGTCGCTAGTTTTGCTTGAAGGTCGTGATCTTCGAATGGCGGCCAGACACAACCCGCCAGAAGAACTGCTTGAGAAAACGCAACGCGATACGCGATTTCGCCCGGGACCAGCCAGTGGCCTTGGCCGCAGCATCAGAGCGAAACAGGTCGTTCAGGTCCCCAACATCATAAACGATCAGGCTTATCTTGATCGCGAGGCAGCGTGTGTTCGTGTCGTAGAGGCCGGGTACCGGTCGCAGCTTTCCGTCCCATTAATAAAGCACAACGAGGCGATTGGTGAAATCAACATTTTACGTCGGGAGACAGGTCCATTTAGCGAAAAGCAGGTTGAGCTCGTCACGAACTTCGCCGCCCAGGCCATCGTTGCGATCGAGAACACGCGCCTGCTTAACGAGCTGCGCGAATCCCTGCGGCAGCAGACTGCCACCGCCGACATGCTCAATGTCCTCAGTCGCTCCACCTTCGATCTGCAGGCGGTGCTGAAAACGCTGGTCGAGTCCGCGGGGCAGCTGTGCGGCGCCTACGACTCTGCCATTTGGCGTCCGGACGGCGCCCGGCTCCTCCTCGTCGCCCATCATGGTCCGATCTCTGCGGAGACCCACCCCCTGATCCGCGGGACCGTCGCGGGCCGAACGGTCCTCGATGGGCGAGCCTTCCATATTGCTGACCTGCAGACCGAAGACGCCGAATTTCCCGAGAGCGGTAAAAACTCACGACGCTGGGGTTTCCGCTCGATACTTTGCGTGCCCTTGATGCGAGAAGGTGTCGCGATTGGCGCAATCGCACTTCGCCGCCGCGAAGAGCAGCTCTTCACGGATCGACAGGTAGCTCTGCTCCAGACCTTTGCCGATCAGGCCGTGATCGCGATCGAGAACGCGCGGCTGTTCGACGAAATCCAAGACAAGAGCCGGCAACTCGAAACTGCAAACAAGCACAAATCACAGTTCGTCGCCAATATGAGCCATGAGTTGCGCACGCCGTTGAACGCTATCATCGGCCTTACCGACATGCTGGTGAGCAATGCGGCGCGCTTTGGAACTGAAAAAGCGTTAGAGCCGCTGCGGCGCGTACAAAACGCGGGCACGCATCTGCTCGGGCTGATCAATCAGGTCCTTGACCTGTCGAAGATCGAAGCCGGCAAGCTGGAACTCCATCCGGAGTGCGTTAGCATTTTACCGTTGATTGATAACGTCATCCAAACCGCACGTCCGCTCGCAGAGCGGAATAAGAATATTTTAGCTGTCGACTGCCCACCTGATCTTCCACCAATCGAAGCCGATGCGATGCGGCTGCGGCAAATTATTCTGAATCTCTTGAGCAATGCCTGCAAGTTTACTGAGGCGGGTAACATCAAGCTGCAAGTCACGACGGCCTTGCATGAGGGGCGGCAGTTTGTCGAGATCGCGGTGATTGATACTGGCATTGGCATGACGGCGGAGCAGATGTCCCGTCTGTTCGAGGAATTTACCCAGGCTGATTCCTCGACCGCACGGCAGTATGGCGGCACCGGGCTCGGCCTGGCGATCACGCGCCGACTTTGTCAAATGATGGGAGGCGACGTGACGGCAGCGAGCGAACCGGGCAAGGGCTCGGTGTTCACCGTGCGCCTGCCGGGCGGTGTTCCTAATAAGGACGCAACGGTTGCGCCGACGCCGGTGCAATGAGGTGGGCCGGCTCCCTGCGGTCTATCCGACGCGGGACTTTGTCGAAGTTGGCGGGCTGATGAGTTATGGAACCAACGTCATGGATGCATTTCGCCAGCTCGGTATCTATGCAGCCCGCATCCTCAAAGGAGCCAAGCCCGCCGATTTGCCGGTTGTGCAGCCAACCAAGTTCGACTTCGTCATCAATCTGGCAACTGCAAAGGCGCTCGGGATCGACGTGTCACCAACGCTGCTCGCCCGCGCCGACGAGGTGATCGAGTAAAGAGGCGCGAGTTCATCACGCTGCTCGGCGGCGCGGCGGTGGCGTGGCCGCTCGCGGCACGGGCGCGGCAGCCGGCGAGCCCGGTTGATAGGCTTCCTGCACACTTGTTCGCGGAAGACTTTCCCCGCCTATGCGGGTCTTCCCAGAGCGCTTGAGCAGGCCGGTTTTGTCGAAGGCAGGAATCGCTGGGCGGATGGGCAATACGATCGGCTGCCCGCGCTCGCTTCCCGCGCTGGTGTGGTTCGCATCCGTGAGTATTATTCGCCGGACGAGGCTGCTGTGGACGAGGGAGGATCGAATGCGCACGAATTGCTGCAAGGCATTGGTTGCGGTATCGGCGTTGCTGCTATCGGCCGGGATCGCTGGCGCCGCGGAGGTCACGCTGATCAGCGTTGGTGGCGTTAAAGTCGCGCTGGACAAGATCGTCGCCGACTACACGAAAGCGACCAGCAATCAAGTGAAATACACCGTCGGCTCGCCCCTGATCGTTTCCAAGAAACTGGCCGACGGCGAAGCTTTTGATGTCGTCGTGCAGTCGGTCCCCGCCATGGACGATTACGCCAAGCTCGGAGGCGTGAAGGCGGACACGCGGGTCAAGGTCGCGCGCGGCGGCATCGGCATGGCGATGCGCAAGGAAGCGACGCCGCCCGACATTTCCACGCCGGATGCGTTCAAGAAGGCGCTGATGCAAGCGACGTCAATTGCCATGACCGATACTGCGATGCCCAACGGCAGCGGCATTCTCACCCACAGCATCTTCACGAATGCCGGCCTGATGGAGGCGATCAAACCGAAGATCAGGGTCGTCGGTCTCGATCCCGGCCAGGAGCAGATCGCCAAGGGCGAGATTGAGATCGGCTTCTTCAATATCAGCGAGATTCGTCCGTTCGTGAAATTTGCCGGCGTCGTGCCTGCGCCGCTCCAGCAGTACACCAACTACGATGCTGCGGTGACGACGAAGTCGACAGCGGGCGAGGCTGCCGCAGCTCTGGTCAACATGATCGCCGCATCGGCGGAGCACTGGAAGTCGGCCGGTATGGAGCCGGCGCACTGATCGGGGCGGCCATTTCTGCCAGGCGCGTGAAGCGCTGTCAGTGCACGAACAAGGCCGGTCCATCATAGGGTGGGGGTCGTCGGCATTTCTCCTGCGCAGGTGAAACGGTAGCGCGGTCGACCAACACGAGCGCGCACAGGCTGCGCTAGCGGTCGCGATTGTAAAAAACGAAAGGGGGCCTGTAAAAGTCATTGAAATCATTAGGACTCCCCAAATCGCTGTGAATCGGCCTGTCGCCGCTCGGCGCAGCGGCTCAGCCCGATTCAGAACAATTCAGATCTAGCCCAAAGACCTCAAGGCTACTCTGGAGGATGATTGTTCAGCAGCCCAAAAGGTCACGTCAGCAATCTGCGGAGGCGGTTGCCGACATGGAGGGGCAAAACAAAAAGGTTGACGCCCCGCTCAACGCTTGGTTCTGGCAAACTTGAGGATAGAATCATGTCAACCAGCGACGAAGTACAAAAGCGAAATGCCTTTGCCGCTTGTGCTGCATTTCGCATCGATGGCCTTGGAGCCTCTTTGGATCGTGCTCGCGAGATTGCATTCCAGGGAGAGCTGGACGCCGTAGGGCACCACATTGAAGAAGCGCAAGGATACCTGGCTCAAATTCGGCTCTTGCATCAAGAAGCCCTAGATGAGTTCTGCAGAGCTCAGGGAGAATAGGACTCTTGGGCGGTCCGCAAGCGGCGACGGCGCAAAGGGGGACCAGTGACGGTGCCGACGAGGTGACCTTGTCTCGCAAAGGTGCAAGTAGTCCAACGACGCGCGGCAGCGAGCTTCGTTCGA
>Ga0124850_1000064_pt1 | contig 12563 bp, 11 predicted proteins | sample PanSoiMetaGPlot1_FD_97462 | JGI IMG/M metagenome (GOLD analysis project Ga0124850, IMG submission 97462) | Tropical forest soil microbial communities from Panama analyzed to predict greenhouse gas emissions - Panama Soil - Plot 1 (PacBio error... | ecosystem: Environmental > Terrestrial > Soil >...
GAGCATCAGGCGATCTCCTCCCCGGCTACTTGTGCATCTCGTCGGTCGGCATGATGCCCCACAGGTTCGAGGCGGAAGGATCCTTCGCCCACACCTTCGGCCTTTGCGGATTGTCGCGGTGCCAGGGCCGCGGCTCGAAGTAGCCGAGCTCCTCGTTCATGCGGTCGAGCTCGGCGAAGGTCTCGGTGATCAGCCCGGCGGGGCTGCGGTGATAGGCGAAGAGATTGTGCCCGATGCCGTGGCGGCCGGGACCCCAGAGCAGCTTGTAGCCGTTGAGGCTCAGATAATCGCAGGCGGTCTGCAGGTGGGCCCAGTCGCGCAGCTCGAAGGCGGTGTGGAAGTGCCGATTCGAGCCGGTCTCCATCAGGTTGATGGTGTGGTGGTCGGGCCCGCAGCGCAGGAACGAGAAGAAGCTCGCCATCCAGTCGGATTCGCGGAAGCCGAGCACGTCGCAATAGAACTTGGTCACGTGCTTCACGTCCGTGACGTGGAACGCGACGTGCCCGAGCTTGAACGGAACGATGCCCTTGCTCGGAAAGCGCTGTCCGGCAAAAGCCTCGCGCTTGAACACCTCCATGACCGTGCCCTTGGGGTCCTCGAAGGTGAGCATGTCGGAGATGGTCGGCTCCGGGTCCTTCTTCCTCTGGGTCTTGACGCCGTGCCCCTGCACCTGCTTCTCGAACGCGTTGAGATCGTCCTCGGGCCCGATCTGGAAGCCGACGCGCGTGCACTGCGCCTGCGCGCCCTTGCGCGCTACCACCGAATGATGATCGACGGTTGAGGCGAGATAGACCGCATCCTTGTCTTTTCCAGTCACGGTGAGGCCGAGGATCTCGGTGTAGTACTCGACCTGCTTGTCGACGTCGGGCAGCTCGTAGATGGCATGGGCGATCTTCTTGACGCGGATCATTCGAACCTCCGTAGTTCCGGTCGAAAATTCTAGCTGTTCTTGCGCGGCAGCGCACTGATGACGTCGACCATGACGGCGACGTCCTTCTCGCCGTGTCCCATGGCCACGAGCTTGTCATAGAGCTCGACGGCACGATCCAGCATCGGCGTCGCAACGCCGATGCTGTCGGCGAAGTCGCCGATCATGTCGAAATAGTGCTGCAGGGCCGCCGCCGTGCCTTGCGGCGGCAGAAAGCGGCGCTGCGCCATCCAGGGCGCGCGGATGCCGAACTGGGTCGAGCCGCCGCTGCCGGTGGCGATGGCCTTGATCATGAGGTCGACATCGACCCCAGCCTTGAGGCCGAGCGCCATCGCCTCGGCGGTCGAGGCGATATTGATGGCGACCAGCAGGTTGTTGACCAGCTTCACCCGGCTGGCGGCGCCGAACTGGCCGAGGTAAAGGCAAGAGCCGGCAAAGCCCATCACCACGCGCTCGATCTTCATACAAGCGTCCTTGTCGCCGGCGAGATAGATCACCGCCTTGCCCGCCGTGACCATGCCTGGCGTTGCGCTCACCTCGCCGTCGAGGAAAGCTGCGCCCTTGGCCGCCAGCGGCGCGACGTGGCGCTGCTTGTCCGGCACCGGATGCGAGCCGAGCTCGACGATGATCTGTCCGGTATGCGCGGATTTGAGCAGGCCATTCGGCCCCTGCATCACCTCCTCGAGCGCCTCGGACGACGGCAGGCAGGAGAACACGATGTCGGTCTGCGCGCCGATGTCGGCGGGCGAGCGCGCCGGCACGCCGCCGATCCTCTCGAAGTCGGCAAGCGAGCTGCGGCGATAGCCCAACACCCGGTAGCCGCTCTTGACCAGGTTTTCCGAGATCGGCAACCCGATTTTGCCGACGCCGATGAAGCCGACCGTTTCCATATCCGCGCGCCCCACTCTTGTTTCTTCGTTCAGCTCCGACAGTCCGAGGATTCGTAGGGCGGATTAGCGTTAGCGTAATCCGCCAACCCCCTCGGCCTGAGCGGCGGGTTACGGCGCGCGAAGAGCGCGCCTAACCCGCCCTACGATTCTACGCCAACTCGAGCGACTGATCGGAAAGATTCACCTTGATGCCGAGCGAGCCTTCCATCACGGTCCATTCCCGCAGCTCGAAGCTGCGCAAGCCGTTCACCACGAACGGATCAGCCTGCGCAATCTTGCGCGCGGCCTCCGGGCTGGCCGCTCTCAGTATCGTGAGCCCGTCACCACGGGTCTTGCCGTCGGCCTCTGCGAGCGGCCCCGAGGCGAACAGCACGCCCTGCTTCTCCAACCCAATCATGTATTCGAGATGCTTCGGCAAATGCTCGGCGATCCTCTCCGGCGCCGCACCACCCTTTGACAGCACGACGTAGAGCTTCTTGCGCAGCATCGATTTGGTCAACTCGCGGATGCGCTCTTCCGTCCCGGTCATGGCGTCCTCTTGCGGGTGGCGATCTGCCACGTGTTGCCCCATTGGTCTTCCACCATACACCGGCGATCGCCATAGTGCATGTCCGAGGACGGCTCGAGCGAGCGCGCACCGGCTTCGACAGCACGCTGATAGACGGTGTCGACATCCCCGACATAGACATAGAGAAAGCCGGTCATCCGGCCGCGAGCTCCCGCGTCGCTGATCATCACGATCGAGTCGCCGATCCTGATCTCCGACGGACCATCTTCTCGGTAGTCCCCGGCCGCCTCGAACACCTGCTTGAGAAACGCGACCAGCCCTCTCGTGTCGTCGACCACGATTCTCGGGGTTACGGTGTGCCAGCCTTCGGGAGCGAAGGAATGGTCGGGTGTTCCGTTCATCGGCTTACACTCGCACCCGGTTTCGCCTTACGCCGACAGCTTCATCCGCTCGGACCAATCTTCCTTGAGCTTGTCACGCAACACCTTGCCACGGTCGCTTTTCGGCAGCTCCGAGACGATGATGACGTGCTTTGGAACCTTCGCCGGGGCCAAGTGCGCCCGGCAATGCCCGGCAACGGCCGCTTCGGTCAAGCCTGCCCCCGGCCGCGGCACTACGTAGCACACGACCTCCTCGCCATAGATCGGATCGGGCACGCCGACCGCCGCCGCATCGAGCACGTCGGGATGATCGAGCAGCACCGCGTCGATCTCGAGCGGCGCGATGTTGACGCCGCCGCGGATGATCAGGTCCTTGCTGCGACCGGTAATGCTGATGAAGCCGTCCGCGTCCATGATCGCAAGATCGCCTGATTTGATGCGCTTGCCGCGGATCGGCTCGATCGAGCCGTCGTGGCGCAGATAGCCGACCGCGCAATGCGGGCCGCCCGCCGTCACCTCGCCCTCGACATTGGGCGGACATGGCCTTCCCTCGCCGTCGACAATCTCGAGCTCCTGGTGCAGCGCCGGCAGCCCGACCGTTCCCATCCGGCTGGCATAGTGACGATTGCCGCACATCCAACCGGCCTCCGACATCCCGTACATCTGCAGCAGCTTGACGCCGTACATCTCCTCGAACCGCAGCCATTGCTCGCGTGTGAGCGGCGCGGTGCTGCAGGTCATCAGCCGCAAGGTCGGCACGTCCTTGGCGGTGGTGGCGAGCGGCTTGTTCAACAGCATATTGAGCACGGTCGGCACGCCGGCGGCGAACGTGATGCCATGGCGAGCAATCCACTCGAAGAAGCGGCTGTGCGAGAAATGCCTGGCGATGTGCATCGTCAGGCCTTTCTCGAGGAACGTCATCAGGCTCAGCACCTGTGCCGAGTTCCAGCCGAACGAGCGATATTCCAGCGTGCGGTCGTCCTCGGTCAGCCCGAGGCACTCCAGGGTCGACAGGCCGTTGAGCCAATAGGCGCAGTGGTCGTAGACCACGACCTTCGGCCGCGCAGTCGTGCCCGAGGTGCAGAAGATGCAGGCGATGTCGGCGGCGTCATTGCGCTCGGGCAGGCTTCTCGGATCGATCCCGCGCGGCATCAAGCGGAAGACATCATCCTGCGGATCGGCATCGGCAGCGTTCCCACTGTAGCGGCCAAAGCGAACGAACGGCTTGCCCGCGAGCAGCGCATTGCCGTCAAGCTCCTTGTGCACCAATGTCAATGCAGGGCCGACGGATATCGCAAGATCGGCGATCAGCCGGGCATTCAGCTCGATGTTGAGCGGTGCGACGACCGCCCCGATCCGCCAGCAAGCAAGCCAGATCAGCAGCTTCTCGAGCGTCTCGTCGGAGAGCAGCAGCACGCGGTCGCCTTTGCGCACGCCTTTCTGCTTGAGCGAAGCGGCGATATCGGTGACCGCGACGTCGAGCGCGCCGAAGCTGATCGACGTGCCCTGGTCGAGATCGACGATGGCGAGCTTGTCAGGATCGCGTGCGCGATACCGCGCCAGCAGATCGGCGATCGGCTGATATGGAATCCCCGGCTGATGCTTGCCGAACACATCGAGCATGGCAGCACTCATGACACCGGCCAGCGCAGCTGCACCATCTGATCGAGCTTCAGCTGCTTGCCGAAGCGCGCGACCGCCGTCGGAATCTCGGCGTAAAGCTTGTCCTCGTCGATGCGCGTGAGCCTGCCGTTCGCCACCCGCTGCTCGCCGGCAACGAACACGTCGCGCACGGAATCGCCGGTCGCGCTGTAAACCAGGTTGGCGACCGGATTGATCAGAGGCTGCCATTCCGGCCGGTTGGTGTCGAACAGCACGATGTCCGCATCCTTGCCGACCTCGATCGATCCGATGCGTTCCTCCAGCAGCGCCGCCCTGGCGCCGTTGCGGGTCGCCATCTCGAGCCCGGTCTCCGGCGGCATCACGCGCGGATTGATGCGCGTCTCCTTGTAGCAGCAGCAGGCAAGCCGCATCTCCTGCGCGATGTCGACGATGCCGGACGAGGCGTGATCGGAGCCGATAGCGACGTTGACGCCGAGCGCGATCAGCTCGGGCAGCTTGCCGAACAGGAAATTGCCGTAGCCGTTGTGCAGGCTCGAGCTCGGCGCGCAAACCAGCGACGGTTTGCGCCGCGCCAGGATCGCCACCTCCTCGGGCTCGAGCCAGCCGGAATGCACGATCAGCATGCGCTCGTCGATGACGCCGAGCGCCTCCAGCCGCTCGATCTCGGCCTTGCCGGTGCGCGCCACGCTGGAATCGTGCGTGGAATAGCTGAAGCAGGCATGGGTCTGCAGCAGCGTGTGGTATTTGCGTGCGAGCTTGTCGAGTCCGAGAATCAATTCATCGGAAGCGTTGTTGAGCCCGCGGAACGAAGCCGAGGCGCCGAGCCGCGGGTTGTCCGACTTGGCATACCGCGCCAGCACCGCCTCGGCGCGCTCCAGCGCAGCTTGTGTCGACTCGATCATCCGCTCGGGGAGAATGCCCAACACCGACTTCGTCAAATCAAACGAGGAGCGCGAGACGATGGCGCGGATCCCCGTCGCCATGATGCCTTCGACCGACGCCTCCGGATGATAGTTGCCGGGATCGATGAAGCAGGTGACGCCATGTTTGAGCAGCTCGGCCGCGGCGAGCGTGGCGGATATACGCACGTCGTCGCCTTCGAGCGCGGCCTCGTAAGGGTACATGCGGTCGAACAGGAACGACTGCGCATTGGCCTCGTCGGCGAGCCCGCGCGAGAGCTGGAACGAGGAGTGCAGGTGGCAGTCGATGAAGCCCGGCGTGGCGACGGTGTGGCGACCGTCGACCGTCTGCTTGCCGGAAAATTGCTTGGCGATCTCGGCCGACTTGCCGACGGCGACGATCTTGCCGCCGCTCACCGCGATCGCCGCATCGCGGATGATGCGGCGGCCGGAATCGACCGTGATCAGCCAGTCAATGTTGGAGATGACGAGATCGACGGATTGCACAAGGGGCTCCGACTACTACGTCACTTCGTAAGTTGGATCGAGCTCTTGCGAGACCCAACACTTCGGAACTCGCTCCGATAGCGTCGTTGGGTCTCGCGCATAGCCCGTCGAAGACGGGCGTAAACGCCCTGATGGAGCGCTCGACCCAACCTACGATTCCCCCACATACGTCAAATCATCGGCGATCTTGAGCTCGATCAGCACGTTCTCGTCGGTCGAGTCCTCGCACAGCATGGAGCGGTGGCCGATGCCCTTGGGGATGAACAGCATGTCGCCGGGATGCATGATCTTGACGCCCATCTCGGTCTCCCACTTCAGCGCGCCCTTGACGCAAAAGATGATCTCGTGGGCGTCGATGTTGCGATGCCAGAAGCCCATGTCGTGCTTGCGGCGCTTGGAGACGTCGACCTTGACGCGGTCGGAGGTGTAGAGCCGCAGCGGCGTGCCGTCGGCCTTGTCGAGATTGGTCGGCGTGAACTTGTCGGCAAATATGTTGAACATGCGGAAGATGTCGCCGTTCTCCAGCACGCCGGCATTGATGACCGGCGGCTCGTTGTGCGCGAGCACGACGTTCTTGCCGTTGATGGTCACGAGCTCGCGAAACACCTGCTTGGCGCTCGTGTCGGGCTGGCTTTGGGGCTTGTTCATGTAGCTCTCCTCGTTATCAGTCTTGCTTTTGTTGTGTTGCGTTCGACGCCTCGAGCACGGCGGCGACGATGCCGGCATAGCCGGTACAGCGGCAGAGGTGCCCGCTCAGCACGTCCACCACCTCGGCCTCGGATGGATTGGGATTGCGCTGCAGAAAATCTGTAAACGACATCAATATGCCCGGCGTGCAGAAGCCGCATTGCAGCGCGTGGTGCTTCTGGAACGCCTGCTGTAGCGCGTTGAGCTTGCCGTCGCCGGCGGCGAGCGACTCGACCGTGGTGACCGCCCTGCCCTCGGCCTGCACCGCCAAGGTCAGACACGAGCGCACCGCCGTGCCGTCGAGCATGACCGTGCAGCAGCCGCACACGCCGTGCTCGCAGCCGACATGGGTGCCGGTCGCCCCCAGCACGTGGCGCACGAAATCGCTCAGCAGCATGCGCGGCTCGGCCTCGCCTGACAGCTTGCGGCCGTTCAGCGTGAGGCCGATCTTGACGCGCTCGTTCTTGCTCACGCGGCGCATCGCTTGGCCTCCACCGCAACGACAGTGCCGAGCCGGCGCAGGAGATCGCGCCGCATGCGCGCCGTGGCATGGATGTCCTCATAGCCTTCAAGCTCCCAGGCGAGGTGCTCGACGGCATCGCGGATGGCCGCAGCATCCCGCGCATCGATCCGCGACACGGCGGGACGCTCGGCCATGCCGGCGACGCCAAGGCGAATGCTGTCCTTGCTCTCGGCCAGCGCGGCCACGCCCACGATGGCGAAATCGCCGTGCCGGCGCGCGACCTCGCGGAAGGCGACACCGCCTTTGACGATGGGAAACCGTACGGCCGTGATCAATTCATCGCCCTCACGCGCAGTCGTCAGCATGCCCTGCTGAAACTCGCGGGCCGCAAGCACGCGCATGCCTTTGCGCGAGCGCAGCATCACCTCGCCTTCGAGCACCGCGAGCGACAGCGGCAGTTCGGATGCCGGATCGGCATGCGCGATCGAGCCGCAGACGGTGCCTTTGTTGCGGGTCTGAAAATGGCCGACGAACGGCAGCGCGGCCGCGAGTAGCGGCAACGTTTGACCCAGCCCCGGCCAAGCCATCAGCTTGTTCTGCGTGACGGCGGCGCCGACCTCGATCTTGCCGTCCACCTCATGGATGGCGTCGAGCTCGGCGATGCGAGTGATATCGACCAGCACAGCCGGCTCGACCACGCGCAGATTGAGCATGGCGAGCAGCGTCTGGCCGCCCGCCAGCACGCGCGCCTCGTCGCCATGCTCGGCCAGGATCGCGACCGCCTCGCCGACCGTGTCCGGACGCACGTAATCGAACGGACGCGGTTTCATTTGTCGCCTCCGGCGACGGGGTGTTTCATGCCGCGGCTCCCGCCGTCGCGAGATACTCTGGCGGAGTGGGCTCAGGTCCAGCCATCATCGCGTGAATGCGCCGCGGCGTTGCCGGCAGTTGCACGTCCCTCACGTTGAGCGCATCGGCGATGGCGTTGGCGATGCAGGCCGGCACGCTCATGCAGTTGCCTTCGGCGAGGCCCTTGGCGCCGAGCGGCGAGAGCGGCGACGGCGTCTCCTGGTGCAGCATCTCGACCTTGGGGATCTCCGCTACCGTCGGCACCAGATAGTCCGCGAAGGTTCCGGTCAGGAACTGGCCGTTGCCGTCGTAGACGAACTCCTCGTAGAGCGCTGCGGCAATACCTTGCACAAAGGCGCCGCGCATCTGGCCTTCCGCGATCAGCGGATTGAGCACGCGGCCGGCGTCGTGCATCGAGACGTAGCGGTCGACCCGCGCTTGGTAGCTCAGGGGATCGATCTCGATCCCGCACATGTCGAACACGAAGCCATAGGTCAGCGAGGTGTTGATGCGGTCGTCGCTCGAGGGCGGCTCGAGCTCGGGCGGCGACCAGACCGCGGTCTCGCGCAACGCCGGCGTCATCCCCTCGGGCAGCATGACCGGCGACCAGTGCGAGGTGCCGGCGACGCGGCCGAACGGCAGCGCGTTGTCGGGATTGCTGCGGCTCCTGATCTTGCCGCCCGCGAGCTCGACGTCCTCGGGCAGCACGTTGAGCTGCTTGGCGGCGATGTCCTTGAGCTTGTCGGCCATGCGATCGGCCGCCAGATGCGCGGCGACCGCGGTGCCCGGCGTGAAGCGGCAGGAATAGGTGCCGGCGGCGATCGACCACTGGTCCTTGGCGGTGTCCATCTCGAGCACGACGCTGACGTCGTCGGGCTTGAGCCCCAGCCGGTCGGCGACGATCTGCGACAACACGGTGGCGTGGCCTTGGCCCTGCACGGTGACGTCGGCGGTTACCGACACCGCGCCGAGCGGATCGATGTTGACCGTCGCCATCGAGCTTGCGCCGTTCTTCGGTCCGGCCTTGTCGCGCGCTTCAGGCGTGAGCAAGGTCGAGAGATAGCCCATATTGGACATGCCGGGCTCGACCACGACGGCAAAGCCGATGCCGTAGTGCCGGCCGGCGGCACGCGCCGCATCGCGCCGGCGCAGCAGCTCGGCAAGCCGGCCATCGCCGGTCGCGGTCTCGACCGCACGCAGATAGTCGCCAGAATCGTAGAGCGAGCCGGCGGCGGCGCGGTACGGAAACTTCTCCCTCGGGATCAGATTGCGCTTGATCACCTCAAGATGATCGAGCCTGAGCTCGACCGCGATGCGCTGCACCAAGCGCTCGAGCGCGAGATAGAGCTGCGGCCCGCCGAAGCCACGGATCAGGCTCGCCGGCATCTTGTTGGTGAGCACGACGCGGTTGGTCACGTCCACGTTCTGGATGTCGTAGGCGCCGGTCACCGCGCCATGCATGCGGTAGAGCGGGCCAGGCATCGGCGCGCGCAGGAACGCGCCATAGTCCTCGAGCTGATCGAGCCGCAGCGCGAGAATGCGGCCATCCTTGGTGATGGCGGCCTCGATCTCGGTGACGCGGTTGGGGCCGGAGCTCGCGGCGAGAAGATGCTCGAGCCGGTCCTCGACCCACTTCACCGGGCGGCCGGTGATGCGCGCGGCAATCGACGCGAGCACAATATAGGGAAAGACCGACAGCTTGATGCCGAAGCTGCCGCCGCTATCGGGCGGGATGCGCAGCCGCAGCTTGGGCCCGGCCACGCGCAGCGCCCGCGCCATCACCGGATGGGTGCTGAACGGCCCCTGGAAGTTCGCCAGCACGTCGTAGCTCTGGTCGGCGGGGCGATACTCTGCGACAACGACGTAGCACTCCATCGGGGTGAAGGAGTTGCGAGGATATTCGCAGGTCAGCGCCACGCGGGCGTGGGCCTGGTCGAACGCGCTTTTCGTGTCGCCGTAGGAGAATTTGCGGACCGAAATCTCGTTAGTCTTGGCCTCGGCGTGCAGCAGCGGCGCGGATTTGTCGCACGCCGCGCGCGGATCGATGACGGCCGGCAGCATCTCATAGTCGACGCGCACGAGCTCGGTCGCATCCTCCGCCAGATAACGCGTCTCCGCGACGATGAGCGCGACGGGCTCGCCTACATAGCGCACGCGCTCGACCGCGAGCGACCATTGGTTGACCGGCGCCTTGAGCGCGATCAGGAACGGATCGGAGAGCTTCCTGACGTCCTCGCCGGTGACCACGGCCCAGACACCGTCCTGCGCCAGCGCCGCCGTCGCGTCGATGCCGACAATCTTCGCGTGCGCATGGGGTGAGCGCAGCACATGGGCGTGCAGCGTTCCGGTCGGCACCGGCAGGTCGTCGGCATAGCGTCCGCGCCCCGAGAGGAGCGCGGGATCCTCCTTCCGAACAATCGGAGCACCGAGCGATTGAGACACTCTTCACCTCATTGGCCGTGCGGGCCTCTTTACTATAGGCCGTGGCACATGGCAGGCAAACGCCACACTAGTGTGGCGGTTCAGAAGTCCGCATCAACCTTGCAGCGAGTCCGAGATGCGGACTTCTGAACCAAAGCCACACTAGATCAATATGTTGCTAGTGTCCTTCGATTCCGAAGTTCGCATCCGAGCGTGCTACCAACTCCGGCGAACTTCGGAATCGGGACACTAGCCCGCGGCACAGCTGCCATGCGCCGCATGTTCGAGCCGCGACAACAGAGAAAGCGAATGACCTTCATCGTTCCGACGCCGCGCGAGAGCTTCGACGTGGACCTTGAGGACGGGGCCAAGATCCGCATACGGCGGCACGGCAATCCCAACGGCGTGCGTCTTACCGTCACCCACGGCAACGGCTTTGCCGCCGACGCCTACCTGCCGTTCTGGCAGCTGCTGGCGCCCAAGTACGACCTCGTCGTGTTCGATTTCCGCAATCACGGCCAGAACGTTCCGGCCGAGCCGGCCAATCACAACTACGCGCAATTCGCCCGGGATCTCGAGCGCGTGGTGCGGGCGATCACCGCGCGCTGGGGCAGGAAGCCCACGGTCGGCATCTTTCATTCCATGTCGGGGCGCACCGCCATGAAGCATACGATCGAGATCGGCTGGCGCTGGGACGCGCTGGTGCTGTTCGATCCGCCCAACGTTCCGCCGACGACGCATCCGCGCTACGCGCCGATGGAGGCGTTCGAGAAGAAGCTGGTGGAATTTGCACTCGGCCGCCGGCGCACCTTTGCCGCGGTCGACGAGCTCACGGATGAGTATCGGCAATCGCGGACGACCCGGCGCTGGGTTGAGGGCGCGCACGCGCTGATGGCGCGCTCGGTGCTGCGCCGGAATCCGGATCGAGACGGCTACGTGCTCACCTGCGCGCCGGAGAACGAGGCGGCGATCTATGCCGAGGCGCTATCATTGAATCTGTGGCCGCGCGCCAGCGAGTTCGGCGGGCCGGTGAAGCTGATTGGCGCCGATCCCGGGATGAAAGGCGGACCGACCACGGCACTGACCAACCAGGCGCTCGGGGTGGAGAACGGCTACGACTACGATTTCGTGCCGGGCGCGGGGCACTTATTGCAGATCGAGAAGCCCGCGGAGTGCGCGCGGCTGGTGGAGGAGTTTATGAGGAAGTGTGGTTTGTAGGATGGGTGGAGTGATGTCGATCTCGGCTTGTCCGAGATCGACATCACGATACCCATCCTACGAAAAAATCAACTTGACGGCTGCAGCACGTCGAGGGCGTTGCCGTACTCGCCGGCGCTCGAATAGGTCACGCCCATGTGGCGGTAGGCCTTGGCGGAGCTGGCGACGCTGCCGGCCCAACCGCGGCCGCCGCCGAACGCCACGAACCACACCGGCAAATTCGGCTTGCCGGCCTTGCGGCGCAGCGCATCCATGTCGGCGGCGCCGCCTGCGCCCTTCTCGACGATGATGCCGTAGACGTTGGGGTGCGCGACGTAGGCGGTGGCGCCCGGCACCAGGCCGGGATTCTTGGCGATCACCTTGAGGCCGTAGGTCGCCGCGAGATCGATCGCGCCGATCACGTCCTTGGCCGTATAGGCGTCGGGATTGTCGAGCTCGATATACTCGAAGCCCTGCTTCTTGCGGCGCTCGAACTGCTCGCGCAGGTTCTTTTCCCAGCCCGGTCCGCGCGGATCGATCTGGCCCTCGTGATACTGCGCCGCGGTGTCGGATGTGTGCAGATAAGGCCCGTAGCGCTTCGTGTTGCGCTCGTCGAACAGGTTGCAATAGGCGATGCTGATGCCGCGCTTGACCGGCCCGGCACTGTAGGACACCTCGGTCACCTCGTTGTCGTGTCCCACGCCCGAGGAATCCGTGCCGATCAGATAACGCAACTGCTTGCCGGCGAGCGGATTGGCTGCCGGCGTGGCGAGCGATCGGTCGGGCAGCGGCTTGTCAATGGACGGATGGGCGGTGGGCGCAAGCGCCGCGGGCACAAGAGCCTCGGGCGCAAACCCCGCGGGCGACAGTGCAGCGAGGCGCTGCGGCGGGCCGATCTTGATCGTCTGCACGCGACGCGGAAAGTTCGACGGGACATCCCGCTCGAGCCCAGGGCTCGGCGCGGTCGCCTCACCGCGGCGGCCGACGTGTTGCGACGCGTCGCCTGCGCGGCGGTAGACAGTCGATTCCGGGTGATACGCTCCAAAGGTCGCGGCGAACCGGTCGGATTCGACCGAGCGCGACGCGACGAACCCGCCGTCGCGCGGCCACACCAGCAACGTGACGGTCACGCCCGCGAGCACGCTGGCGGCAAGCTTGAGGCCCAGGGTGACAAACGGCAGAACAGATTGCCGCTGGAGCGCCGCCCGTCC
>Ga0124850_1000065_pt1 | contig 12540 bp, 12 predicted proteins | sample PanSoiMetaGPlot1_FD_97462 | JGI IMG/M metagenome (GOLD analysis project Ga0124850, IMG submission 97462) | Tropical forest soil microbial communities from Panama analyzed to predict greenhouse gas emissions - Panama Soil - Plot 1 (PacBio error... | ecosystem: Environmental > Terrestrial > Soil >...
TGTCGGAGCCGGTCTTGCTGGCCGACGAATCGATACATACCGTTGATGAGCGCCATTCGCAGCACAGTGATCAACACGATCGTGCCGGAGATGACGGCACCCGCGAACAGCGTCGTCGCCACGATCGTGATGCGTGCCCGCAGTGACCGGGTGCCCCACCAATCACCCAGCCAGCGAAACCGCGGCCAGATCACTGCACCTCCGGCACTTTCCACCCGGTGAAATCCTCGCACGGCGTCACCCGGGATCGCGGCGTTGTGCCGGCCCTCAGCGTGGAGCTTCGGCGCGCGCCTGGGTCCAGGTCCTCGGCTCTCATGCGACCCTGCGCTGCTCGCTCATCGGCCGCAGGTTACCCCGCGTTGTTCACGACACTGGATCAGCGCTGGATGCGCTGCTTTCGGCCGGCGCAGCCGCGACCAGGCGATACCCGGCGCCACGCACTGTCTGCAAGCTCTGCCGCTCGAACGGTGTGTCGATCTTGCGACGAAGGTAGCCGACGTAGACCTCGACGACGTTGGCGTCGCCTTCGTAGTGCGCGTCCCACACATGGTGCAGCAGGTCCGCCTTCGAGACGGCCTCGCCGGATCGGCGCATCAGGAACTCGAGCAGCGCGAATTCCCGGGGCGTCAGCTCGATGGCGCGCCCGGCCCGAGCGACGGTGTGGGCGGCGGGGTCGAGCACTAAGTCACCGACCGTAAGCGCGGCCGGACGCGGCGTCACGCCGCGACGCAGCAGCGCGCGCAGTCGGGCGAGCAGCACCACAAAAGAGAACGGCTTGGTGAGGTAGTCGTCGGCGCCCAGATCGAGCGCGTCCGCCTCGTCGTACTCGCCGTCTTTCGCGGTCAGCATGAGGATCGGGACCCAGTTCTGGGCGTCGCGCAGCCGTTCAATGATCCGGTAACCGGATAATCCGGGCAGCATGATATCCAGGATGATCGCGTCGTAGCTGCTCTCTTGCGCAGCGTGCAGTCCGTCGGGTCCGGTATGTGCGACGTCGACGGTGAACCCCTCGCCGATGAGGCCCCGCTGCAGCGCCGATGCGAGGCGCACCTCGTCCTCGACGATCAGTAAGCGCACCGTGTGGTCCTTCCTAGTTGCGAACACAATTCAGGGTGCCATTCGGCTGGGTTGCGCTTCTGCAACGCTCAGCCCCATCACAGTGCAAGCGGCGCATCCTCGTCTAGTGAATGTACGTTCGGTCTTCCTTCGCAACCACGCGCTGCGCTGGATCGTGCCTACTGGTGTCGTCGGCGTCGTTGCGATCGCTGCCAGCGGCGTGCTCTCGGCCCAAGCGATCTCCGACCTGCCGCCCCGCACCGCGGCCCAACTTCTGGTCGATGTCGAGAACGCCCACGTCGATGGGTTGTCCGGGACGATCGTCGCTAAGGCGTCACTGGGCATCCCGGCATTGCCGAGCGGAGCGGCTACGTCCGGCAACATGCTGAGCCTATTGTCCGGCTCACACACCGCGCGGGTCTGGTACGCCGGCCCCGACAGGCAACGGTTCGCCCTGCTGGACACGCTCAGCGAGGCCGACGTGTTCCATAACGGTCGCGACATCTGGACGTACGACAGCGCCACCCACGAGGCCACGCACATGCTGCTGCCGGAGCAGTCCGGCACCCAAGAGCCCCCGGCCACCGCGCCGACGCTCACTCCCGAACAGGCGGCCGAGCAGGCGCTGCACGCCATTGATCCGACGACGATCGTGAGCACCGACTCCGCGCGCCGGGTAGCGGGCCGCGACGCGTACGAGCTGGTGCTCGCCCCGCGCGACAGAAGCTCCCACATCGGGTCCGTCCGCATCGCGATCGACGGCAAGACCAAGATCCCGCTCGGTGTGCAGGTTTACGCGCGAGGTGACAATTCCCCGGCCATCGATGTGGCGTACACCCGGATCCGCTATGACGTGCCCGACATGAGCAACTTCACGTTCACGCCGGCGAAATCGGTGAAGATCAAGAAGGCTCCGTTCGCTACCGCCACGGCGCCGCATGGCGGCGATGCCACCACGATCGGTTCCGGTTGGACCACCGTCGTGCGGATGCGGGTTGCCGACCTCGGCGCGAGTGGTGAGGAGACGGCATACCTGCAGTCGCTCCCCCGGGTGAGTTGGGCAGGCGGCAGCGGTCGGCTGTTCGAATCCAAGCTGGTGACTGTGCTCATCTGCGACGACGGCCGCCTCTACGCTGGGCCGGTGGACAAGAACGTCCTGATCGCCGACGCGGCTGCCCGCAAGTGACCCTGGCCCACGAGGCCGCGCCACCGTCCACACTGGACAGTGGTTCGATGACTCTCGCGATTGCCAGCGACGCGCTGACCAAGCGGTTCCGGGGCGGTCAGGTCGCGGTAGATCACGTGGAACTGCGAGTGCCGACCGGTTCGATCTACGGTTTCCTCGGGCCCAACGGCTCGGGGAAAACCACGACGATCCGTATGCTGCTCGGACTGATCTACCCGACAGCGGGCACGCACCAGCTGCTCGGTGAGCCGTTCGTCGAGAACGCGGCGCGGGTGCTGCCCAGGGTTGGCTCGCTGGTCGAAGGCCCCGCCTTCCACCCGTATCTATCCGGCCAAGCCAACCTGGCCCGGCTGGACGCCGCCGACCGCACCGTCTCGGCACGCACCGCGAGCCGCCGGATCGGCGAGGCGCTTGACCGGGTCGGGCTTTCCGCCGCCGCCGGTAAGCGGTACCGCAACTACTCGCTCGGCATGCGGCAGCGCCTGGGCATCGCGGCCGCACTGCTGCGCCCGCGTGACCTGCTTGTGCTCGACGAGCCGACGAACGGCCTCGACCCGCAAGGCACCCGTGAGGTTCGGCACCTCATCCGGCAATTGGGCGACGAGGGCGTGAGCGTGTTCGTCTCGTCACACCTGCTCAGCGAGGTCGAGCAGATCTGCACGCACGTCGGCGTGATGAGCGTCGGGCGGATGGTGTGGCAGGGCTCGCTCGCGTCGCTTGCGGCAGAGCAGCAGGCGCGGGTGCGCGTGCTCTCGGCTGCTCCGGCCGCGGCGGCGCGCGTGCTCACCAGGCTCGGCTTGGACGGAGTGTCCACAGCGGACGGTGAGGCGCACGCCGTGCTGGGTGCGGTGGCGCCGGAGCATGTTGTCGAGGCGCTCGTCGCCGCCGGCGTCGGCGTGCGCGGGTTCAGCGTCGACCGGCCCAGCCTCGAGGACGTGTTCGTCGGCCTTACCGGGGAGGGCTTCGATGTCTCTGGCTGACGTCGCCGATCGTGCAACGTCTGGCGGGCGGACACCGCCGATGGTCGCGCGATCGGGGAGATTTCTCCGCTCAGAGATCGGGATGGTCTTTCGCCGCCGCCGGAATCAGGCGCTGCTCGTGGTTCTCGGCTGCATCCCGATCCTGATCGCCGTGGCGATCAAGGTCAGCGGCGGCACGTCCGGCGGAGGCAACGGCGACGCCGCCACGCTGTTCGGCAGCATCACCAGCAACGGGGTGTTCGTGGCGTTCTCGGCGCTGTTCGTGATCATGCCGTTGTTCTTGCCGATGGCAGTGTCGGTGGTTGCCGGCGATTCTGTGTCGGGCGAGGCGAACAGCGGCACCCTGCGCTACCTCCTCGCCGTGCCGGTCGGGCGCAGTCGGCTCCTGGCCGTCAAGTTCGCGGCAATCGTTGTCTGGTGTGTCGTGTGCAGCTTCGTGGTTGCCGTCGTCGGCGTGCTCATCGGCCTGGTCCTGTTCGGCGGCGGCGAGGTGACGCTGCTGTCCGGCACATCCGTGTCGTTCGCGGCCGGGCTGTGGCGGCTGACGCTTGTGGCCGGCTACGTCGCCTGCAGCATCGCCGCCGTGGGAGCGATTGGGCTATTCGTATCGACGCTGACCGAGGTGCCGATCGCGGCGATGGCCACCACTCTCGGCCTCACGATCACCAGTCAGGTGCTGGACGCCGTGCCGCAGATCAGCGCCGTCCATCCGTGGCTGCCCAGCCACTACTGGCAGCAGTTCATCGACATGTTGCGTGACCCCATGGCCCTCGACAAGGTCGGTCACGGGTTGCTGGTGGCTGCGACGTACACGGCGCTGTTCCTGACACTGGCGTGGGCGCGCTTCAACAACAAGGACGTGACGAGCTAGGCCCGCGCGGCTATTGCAGGTAGCCCTCGACATCGTTGACCGAACGTGTCTGGGCGGCGTCCGGGTCTTCACCGAACTCCTCGCGTGCACGGCGCTGCCGGAGCAGGTCCCAGCACTGGTCGAGTTGCCGCTCGATCAGGTCAAGGCGTTGCCGGTCGTCGCCGGTGAGCCCCCGGCCGCGATGCGTGGCACGCAGCTCGCGCTCCTCGTCGACCAGGTTGTGTATGCGGGCCAGAACTGTCTCATCGTTCACGTCACTCATCCTTCCTTATGCAACGCTCGTGTCGGGATGCGAACCGTCATCGCGACCACGACCGCCGCCGCCACGAGCATCACGACGCTGCTGAGCGTGACGACCCGGTACCCGTGCACCATCACGTCAGGGTTGCGGTAGCTGTCGCCGTGCAGCCCGGCCAACGGGGGCAATATCGCCACCGCAAGCAGTGATGCCGCCCGGGCGACGGCGTTGTTCACGCCGGACGCGACGCCGACCTGATCCGGCGGAGCGGTGCCCATCACCGTGGCGGTCAGCGGGGCAACGAACGTGGACAAGCCCAGCCCGAAGACGATCAGACCCGGCAGGACGTCAGTGAGGTAGTTGTGGTGGTGGGTGTCGATCCGCAGGGTCAGCAGCAGCCCGGCGGCGCAGATAAGCGGCCCGGCGATCATCTGCAACCGCGGCCCGATCCGGGCAGCGAGAGCTCCGGATCGTGCCGACAGGAACATCATCAAGATGGTGATCGGCAGCGTCGCCGTACCCGCCGCGAGGGCGCCGTAGCCGGCGGAAATCTGCAGATGCAGCACGAGCACGAACAGCACCGCGCCGAGTGCGCCGTAGGTCATGAAGGTCATGATGTTGGCGCCGCTGAAAGCGCGGTTGGCGAACAGGCCGAGCGGCACGAGCGGCTGCTTCTCGTCCCGCTCGACGATCACGAACCCGGCGAGCAGCGCCAGGCCAACAGCCGTGATGATCCATGCTTCCGCATGCCAACCGGTTGAGCCGGCCGTGGTCGTGCCGTATGTCAGCGCTCCTAGCCCGCCGGCGACGAGCAACGTGCCAGGGATGTCCAGCCGGGTCGCGCGGCTCACGGCCCGCGTCTCCGGAACGTACTTCATGCCGAGGAAGATGACGGCGACCGCGAACGGCAGGTTGATCGCAAACGCCCATCGCCACGAGACGTCCTGTACCAGCCAGCCGCCCAGGAACGGCCCGATAGCCGTCGCGACGCCGCCGAGCCCGGACCATGCGCCCACCGCCGCAGCGCGATCGTCAGGCGCGAACGACGCCGAGATGATCGCGAGGCTGCCCGGCGTCAGCAAGGCGCCGCCGACGCCCTGGAGGGCACGTGCCGCGATCAGAATCTCGATGTTCGGTGCCACTGCGCACAGCAGCGACGCGCCGGCGAACCACGCCACGCCGATCAGGAACACCCGGCGACGCCCCAGCCGGTCGCCGAGCGAACCGCCCAGCAGGATCAGGCTGGCCAGCGGCAGTAGGTAGCCGTTCTGCACCCACTGCAATGCGCCGAAACCGGCGTTGAATTCCTCGCCGATCTTTCGGGTAGCGACGTTCGCGATCGTGCTGTCAAGGAACACCATCCCGCTGCCGAGGATCGTCGTGGCCAGCACGCCGCGACCTGCGGCGGTGCCCAGCCTGATGGGTTCGCTCACCCGGCACAGTCTCCGCTATTCATCCCGCCCGCGTGGACCGCGGGCGCTCATCGTCAGTCGGCGAACGTGGCCAACGCCCGCATGGACAACCAGGTGAGCACCACCCCCGTTACGACGATTGTGAGCACGCACGCACCGAGCGAGCCCCAACGGATATCGTGGAACAGCACGAGATCGCGCAGTCCGGTGATCACGTATGTGACCGGGTTGATCCGGGCGATCGTCTGTAGCGGTCCGGCGAGCAGATCCATCGGCACGAAGTTCGGCGTCAGGAACAGCAGCGGGAAGAAAATCAGGAAGGATGCGTTCGTCGTCTGGACGTTCTTGGTCTTCAGCGCGATCGCGATCGCGATGCCGGCGTACGCCACACCCCACAACGCGGACAGCACGATCAGCAGCGCGACGCCGGTGGCCCCGGATTTGACGCGCGCTCCGAACGCGTAGCCCACCGCCAGCACGATGGCCGACACGGCGACGCCGCGAACGAGGTCGGCACCGAGGCGTCCCCATACGATCGCCGTACGCCGGATCGGCGCTGCGAGCAGCTTGTCGAGATAGCCGATGTCGATGTCGGTGACCATCGCCAGCCCCGACGTCGCGGAGCTCACCGCGAAGACCAATGACACCGGGATCTGGAACGCTACGTAGTGCTGACCATGCAGAAACGGCGTGTGCAGCGGACTGAAGATCTTGTTGACCTGGCCCAGGTTGACCACGAGGAAGAACACCGGGATGAACAGCGCCGGGATCGTCGCCGCCGGGATGCGCCACACCTCGCGCACCGCTCGCCGGCCTAGCAGCAGTGTCTCGTTCATTTGCTCGCCGCTTCCGCCGGGACGGCACCCTCGATGCGGCGACCCGTCGCAGCGAGGAACACGTCGTCGAGGCTCGGCCGGGACAGGGTGATCGCTCCCGGCCGGATGTCTGTCTCGTCGAGCAGACGGACGATGTCCGGTACCGCTGCCGCGCCGTCGTCCACATACACCGCGAGACCCTCGGCCGCGTCCGTGATGTGGTCGAGGCTGGGCACGCCGGACAGGGCTGCGCGAGCTGCCTCGTGCTGCGCGGCCTGTAGGCCCACCGTGACGACGTCGCTGCCCAACTCCGACTTCAGCGCGTCCGGCGTGCCCTCGGCGACGATCTTCCCGTCATCGATGATCGCCACCCGCTCGCAGAGCTGGTCGGCTTCTTCGAGGTACTGCGTCGTCAGGAAGACCGTCGTGCCGGTGCTGTTGATGCGACGCACCTCGTTCCAGATCGTGACGCGGCTGGCCGGATCGAGGCCGGTAGTGGGCTCGTCGAGAAACAGCACCTCAGGTTCGTGGACGAGCGCGGTCGCGAGGTCCAGCCGACGCTTCATGCCGCCCGAGTACGCGCGCACCAGCCGGTCGGCGGCATCGCTGAGCCCGACAAGCCCGAGCAGCTCGTCGGCGCGCGCGGGTGGATCAGGCACCTTGTACAGGCCGCACTGCAGCTCGAGCAGTTCGCGGGCGGTCTGCGTGGGGTCCAGGCCGACCTCCTGGAGCGCCACGCCGATCCGCTCGCGCACCCGCGCCGCATCGCGCCGGACGTCGACGCCGGCCACCGTCGCCTCGCCGGCGCTGATCGGCAACAGCGTGCATAGCATCCGGACCGTCGTCGTCTTGCCCGCTCCGTTCGGCCCCAAGAACCCGAACACCTCGCCGCGCCCCACCGCCAGGTCGATGCCGCGGACGGCCTCGACGTCCGGCTGCCCCCGCGCACCCCGATATCGCTTCGAGAGCCCTCTGACCTCGATCGTTTGCTGGTCGCTCACCAGCCCTCCTTCGCCGCTCGCAGGTGTCACCCTAGAGACGGCGGCCGACAATTTCTGCCGGATTTGCGAAGGCTGGCGGGAACGCGCGACCCGCTACGCTCGACTCGTCCTGGAGGGCTCGCCTAGTGGCCGATGGCGGCGGTCTTGAAAACCGCTAGGGCGCGGAAGCGTCCTCGTGGGTTCGAATCCCACGCCCTCCGCAAAACCAGCAGAAACGCTGACGTACCGCCATAGAACCACGCCAAGTGCGGTGCAGCCGAGTGCAGCCAGATGCCACGTCGCTCGGAAGTTCACGGAGCATGAATAACGTCATCTGGTCCGGCAGCACCTGCCCGGACGGCACCAACAGCAACAACGGCGGCAACACCTGCCTGGGCCACCTGTAAGCTGCACCGGCACATGCGCAGCCGCATAAGGGCATTCTCGCGTCACGACGCGCCGATCACCCGATCGAGGATCGTTGCACGCCGTTGTGCGCTCGGACGTAGCCCTGCCCTCCGTAGCCGCCGTCTTCTCGGCTGGTCGGACGGGGCAAGGGTGGCGCGTGCGACGCCGAAGGCGTGCTTGCGGCGGCCACTAGCTGCCGTGGACGTCCGGGCTGCGAAGCGCAGGCACCCCGGCTGCTAATAACCGCTCGTCATCATGGGCTGTGACCTGGTGGGGCGGGCCGGCCGCGACCGAGAACGGCGCCCCAGCGCAGCAGCGCAGCGAGCGAGTTAGCCGGCCGTGTGCCGCGTCAGCGGCGCCTTGATCCAACAGATGCGAGATGGGCTTGCGGATCCCAGGCGCTGCCGCATGGTGGTCAGTGTGCTTGAGGGACCGCCCCGACGGTCGTGATGCCCGTGACCGCGCCGATGCGGAGCATGCTGGCGATCGCCTGGCGGACGCCGGCCCACAGTTGGTGACTGACCCAGGTCATGGCGTCGCGGCAGTCTTGCCGATCTGTGTGTCGCTGGCCTCGCGCACTTCGCGGGCCAGGGTCCGCAGCAGGGTCCACGCGATCGTCGGGTTCCGTTGCACTAGCGGCTGGAAGTCCCAAAGCGTGATTCCCTGGCAGACGAGCGCGCCGTCAGCTGTCACCGTGGCTGATCGGGCTTGGCCGTCGATGAGGGCGATTTCGCCGAAGTGGTCCCCTGGATGCAAGGTCCGTCGAAACGCACCGTGCACGGTGACCGTTGCTGTGCCCGATTCGATGAGGTAGAACGCGGCCGCCTCCGACCCCTCTTTGGTGACGGTCTCGCCGGGCGTGAACACCCGTTGCGTGAACAGCCGCGCGATGGCGTCGCGATCGGGCCGGGCGAGATTTGAGAAGAGCGGCACGCGTGACAATGAGTCGCCTGAACCTGTGGGGACTGCTGGTGTGCGTTGTGGTGCGACCCCTGCCGACACGGTGACCGCCCGGCATTGCAGCAGATAAAGCTGCCCGCCGGCGAAAGCCCACTCGATGTCACGTCCTTCGCCGTACACGCGCTCGCAGTCTTCGGCGAGGGCCGACAAGGCCCGCAGGTGCTCGTCTCGCAGACACAGTGCCTCCACCAAGTCGGCTGCGACCTCCTCGTCCACGGTCCCACCGTCGGCGGACGCACGAATCGCGAACCTCTTGAATCCTGGACGACGCTCGAGAACGTCGCCGCTTCGGGACAGGCGGAACGCGTCGGGAATGACCCGGCCCGCAACCACCGCCTCGCCGAGACCCCAGCTCGCTTCGATCATCCGCTCGTCGGCTCCGGTGATCGGATTGCGCGTGAACATAACCCCTGCCGTTTCTGGTTGCAGCAGGGACTGCACGACCACACCGACGCTCGGCCTGACGAATACACCGAGCCGCTTGCGATAGGTGATGGCCGAGTCGGAGTTGGCCGACCACCAGACTTCTCGGACCGCCCCTTCAACGTCATCAGCCGACGGCACGTTCAGGACCGTGATGTGCTGGCCGGCAAAGCTCGCCCCAGCGCTGTCCTCCCCGACAGCCGACGACCGCACGGCAAGCGGCGTCGGAAGTTCTCGCACGGCGTCACGCAGTGTGGCCGTGGCAGCGACCTCGCCGGACGCGATTGCGTCGACCTCGGGTCCGGGCAGGGCGATGCCTGGTGGGACCGGAAGTCCGGCCCGCAGCGCCGCTCCCAAGCCCACGGCCTTGGCGCCGTACAGCTCTTCCGCCTCCGCACCGACGAGCGGCACGATTCCGTTCACTCGAGCACCGTCACCGTTCCTGCGTCACCGTCAACCCGCACGCGACTACCGTCGGCGATCTGCACCGTGGCGTCGCGGGTGCCGACGACACCAGGTATGCCGTATTCCCGCGACACGATCGCCGCGTGGGACAGGGCACCACCGCTGTCGGTGACGATCGCGCTGAGCAACGGAAGCAGGATGTTAAAAGCCTCAGTAGTGGCCTCGGTCAGCAGCACATCGCCCCGCTGAATGCGGTCGAAATCCACCGGACCGGCTACGCGCCGGGCGATTCCTTCGCGCACGCCCGAGCTGGCACCCAGGCCGCGAATCACCGTGTCATCGTGCTCCTCTTGCGAGACTGCGAACATCTCGTCCATCGCCGTCCCTAGCGCGGCCATGAGCCGGGCCATCGGCGGCGGCAGCTGTGACGGGTCCGGCGGCGGTGGCGGCTCGTCTCCCAGGTGCGCCGGCGCGTCCTTGGCGGTGTACATCCGGTGGTAGGTGTGGCGCTCGGCGAGCTCCTCGGCAGTCGGCGTCGCGGCTCCGTCGAGCATCGCGCACATCTCGTCGATGTCGGCGAATACGAACTGCTCAGCAGCCTGGACCCGGCCACGTGCCTCCAGTCGACGGCCCGCCGCCAACGCAGCGCGGCGCATCAGCCCGGACGCCCAGATGTCGGAGTAGACACCGCGCTCGTCGCGCACGCTGTAGCCGACACGAGCGTCCTCGAGCAGCGCGTCGAACTCCTCGCGGTGGATCTCGGGCACATGGTTGCGAACCTCGGCAACCTGCTCGTCGATGTTCGATGCCGCGCCTGTCTCGTCGATCGCAGTCCGGATCGAACGCAGGAGTACGTCGGGCAACTCGAGTGCGTACTGGTTCGAGATGTCGAATCCGTCCAGCAGTCGGTAGCCGGCGAATTCGAGGTAGTCGTTCAGTGCCTCACCAGTCGCGGTGGGCTCGCGTCGCAGGCGCTCGAGAAGCGCCCCCGGGTCCTCGTCCGAGTCCAAGGCCTGGCGCGCGTGAGCATCGGCTCGGTAGGCAGCGACCAGTGCTGCGTACTCCGGCGAGTCTCCGCCGGAGATCTTGGACGCGCCGCGCATCAGACCGAGTAGCTTCACCGTCGGCAGACCGGTCCACTCCCTCGCGTGGACGAGGAAGTCACCAGGTGGGATGACCGCGGTGCCGGTGAACGCCATGTGCTGCCTGATCATCGCGGCGTGGTGCTCGCGGCAGCGGCGCAGGTAACCGACCAGCTCCTCGTCGCTGAGATGATCGGGATCGACCGACTGGATCTCACGGTGGGTTTTTACTGATGCTGGCTTGCGAACCTCATGCCACTCCTGCGCCTGCTCACGCCACAGCTTTCGGTCGAAAACCTCCGCGCAACGCTGAACCCGCTCAGGGAAATCCTCGGCCGGCAGTGGCCGCATCTGTCCGTAGCTGAATCCGCTGACGTAGGCGACGCGCCTGGCCTGAAACGGGGCGCCGTAGTACGCGGTCATGTCGCTGAAGCCGCGGGCGAAGGGTTCCGGATGCATCTCCGCCCAGTAGGGCGTGACCGGCCGCGGGAAATGCAACGGATCAAGGTCCCAAGGCCCGGGGCCCGGCGGCTCGAACGTCAGTAGCTGCTTGCTCGAGGTGTCCATCGAGTCCCCCATTCTCGAGTGTGGAGCACCAGTCTGGCCGTGAAAAAGCGTGCCGCACAACACGTGGGCCGGGTCGGCACGGTCGTCACTCTGGATACGTCCGGATCTGCCGCGAGTCGCGCGCTCGCGCCAAATGTCGTGCGTCCGCATAGTGCATCATGCGGGTCATCGCATGAAGCCTGCGAAGACGACTGCAGCCTGCGTTCGCCGAACGCCCACTCAGTGTGTGCTCGGGTCGTGGCGGTGACGGCCGCCGGCGCCACGCTCGCCAAGGCGCGCGAGCGCGTACGCGCTGGCTGCCACCAGGTACCTGCCCGGCGGAAAGTTGCGCACCGAGATCGCGCCCGGGCCGTCGAGGACGCAGGATAGGGGCGTGGTCACGTTCGTCGAGCTGGCGCCCGAGGGCGGCAGGCCCGACGACGAGCAACTACGCGGCTGGCGCATCCGCACCCCTGTGTGGCTGACTCGCGCCCCATACCTTGCCCTCGGCGTTGTGATCGTAGGCGCGGTGCTGGCCGGTGACAGCACAAGCTTCGTCCGGTCGGCGGTCCAACCGATTGCAGCAGCGCCACCCGGCCCGACGGCGGGCTTCGTGTATGCCGACCCGGGGCCTTGCCCGCTCACGGTGAGCTGCAAGCTGCGCCCGCAGGCCCGGATAGATCTATGGGCCAGCTACAACCACCTGTTCCCCGATACCCAGACGATCGGGAGCAGCCTCTGGTATGCGCCTGCCACCGACACGGTCTACCAGCAGCAGCTAGATGCGTTCGGGGCATCCGGTTACACGATCATCCTCACCCAACAGCGGATCAGCGGGTCGGTGATTCCGTTCGGCCCCACGCGGGACCGCTCATTCAGGCGGCCCCATTACGTGCTCGTCAGCGCCCGCCGCGGGCCGTGGCTGGTCACCGCGGCGCTGTACCCGTCGCGGGGTACCCGGCTGCCGATCACGGCTGCGCTGACCTGGGTGGCCACCTCGCCGCTACCCGGTTGACCCGTAGCGTGCCGCCCATGGGGCAGACGCAGTACTACATGGCGACGACGCTTCACTGGTATATATCGCGGATAAGAACAACTCGCTGGACTGGCTGTTCCAGGTCGACCCGGAAACCGGCGAGTCGAGTCGCTACGACAGGTTCGTCGCTGGCGTCGGGGGC
>Ga0124850_1000066_pt1 | contig 12527 bp, 8 predicted proteins | sample PanSoiMetaGPlot1_FD_97462 | JGI IMG/M metagenome (GOLD analysis project Ga0124850, IMG submission 97462) | Tropical forest soil microbial communities from Panama analyzed to predict greenhouse gas emissions - Panama Soil - Plot 1 (PacBio error... | ecosystem: Environmental > Terrestrial > Soil >...
CGAGCTGCTCGTACATGCGGCCTCGCCGAGCTGCTCGTACATGCGCCAGGTCATGGCGTTGCGCGCCGCCGGCCGGTCGAAGATCACCGTGGCAACCTCGCCATCGCGGCCGTAGCGCACCTCTCCATCGCTCATCGAACTGCTCCGGCTGTTGCGACTGCAAACCTTCCCAATCAAGGGCGCGTGCGCCGTCTGATCTCTTTGATCACAGCGCTATTGTCCAAGTCTCCCTCCCCTTGCCGCACGCAGGCTTCCAACACATCGGCATGGATTTTGAGCAGCGGAAGCTGCTGCTTCACCCGTTCGGCCTGCGCGAGCATGAGGTGCACATCCTTGAGATGCTGGGTGACGCGGCCTTCGGCGCCGAACTCGCCGCGGATCATCTTCGAACCTTTGATGTCCATGACCTGCGAATAGGCGGCCGAGCTGCGCGCGACCTTGAGAAAAGCCTCAGGATCGAGTCCAAGTCGCTCGGCAAATACCAGACCCTCGGCCACGGCCAATCGGTTGAGACCCAGGATCAGATTGATGGCGAGCTTGGCGCGCCCGCCATCTCCGATCTTGCCGATATGGAAATGGGCCGCAAACAGCGCGCGCAAGATCGGCTCCACGGCGGATGCGACCTGCGCATCGCCGCCGATCAGCGCGACACCCTCGCCGCGACTGACCTGGCCGCTCGCGCCGGAGACCGGGGTTTCGAGAAGGCGCAGCCCGCGCGTGGCCACACGCTTGTCCAGTGCGGCGATGCGGTCAGGGTCGCAGGTGCTTGCACACAGGACGATTTTGCCGGAGCGGTCGCCCAACGCGGGCAACAATTCGCTTTCGATGACCGCTTCCACCTGATCGGTGCTGAACACCGCGAGCACGATGGGATCGCAATGGCGCGCGAGATCGCCGACGGACGAAGCAGGCCGGCCGCCAAGCGCGCCAAGCTTGGCGTTCTTGGCAGGATCGACGTCGAAGCCGACGACCTCGAAGCCGGCGTCGAGCAGGCGGTGCGCGAATGCCTGGCCCAGCAGCCCGATGCCGATGAGGCCCACCGGGTTACGGTCGCTCATGAGTTCACCTGCTCTTGCCGGCGATCATAGCGAGCGGTCGCTTTCGTCCAATCAAGCGGGTGGCGCGATGCCGAGATCGCGCGCGGCCGTCTCGAGACTCTCGCGCAGCGGCTTGGGCATGGGGATGCCGTTCCGGGCGCGGTCCTGGCGCTTGAGATGGCTCTGCTCCCCAGGCAGCCAGATGCGCTCGACACCGGGCAGCAGTTGGGCGCCGCGCATGGCGCGGATCGCGGCATCGACTTGGCGCTTGAATGCCGCCGCCGGCGCAAACGCTTCGACCGACACGGCAACGATCGCGTGGCCGGTATTGGCGGCCTTGCCCTGCTCCTTGACGAAATCGACGACGTCGCGGCCGAACGCCGCCTGATTGAGCGTGCCGGCCAGCAGCCCCGTCATCAGGCTCAAGCCATAGCCTTTGTAGTCTCCGATCGGCAGCAGCAGGCCCTGCTCCGCGCGCTTGGGATCGGTGAGCGGCTTGCCATCGCGGCCGATCATCCAGCCCACCGGCAGCTCCTCGCCACGCTGCATCTTCAGACGCACCTTGCCGAAGGCGGCGACCGTCGGCGCCATGTCGAGCACGATCGGCGGCTCTTCCTCGGCCGGAACGGCGATTGCGATGGGATTGGTGCCGAGCAGGTTCTCGGTCGAACCCCAGGGCGGCAGATGGTTGTTACTGCCGACCGCGAGATAGAGCCCGATCATGTCATGGGCGAGCGGCATCATGGCATAGAGCGCCGCCGGACCCGCGTGGTTGCTCATCCGCGCGCCCACCCAGGCGACGCCTGCGCCTTTGGCCTTCTCGATCGCCGTCATGGCGGCAAAGCGCATGACCAGGTGGCCGATGCCGTTGTCGCCGTCGACAAGGGCGGTGGCCGGCCGCTCCTGCACGATGCGGATATCCGGACGCGCCTTGATCCCGCCCGCCTTGAGACGTCGTAGATAGAGCGGAAGGCGAATCACGCCGTGGGTATCGCTGCCGCGCAAATCGGCCTCGACCATCAAATCGGCGACAACCTTCGCGTCGTCGGCGCGAAGGCCGGCGGCCTCCAACGCGCGCTTGATGAAAGCCGCCAACGCCGGCGCCGCGATGCGCGGCGCATCGGCGACGTTCGCGATTTTGGCATCGCTGGCGATGCGTCCTGACATGTCCACTCCGATCTGCGCCTTCCGCTATGTCATCTTGATCGAGGCTCGATTACAACTGGCATTTCTTCGCCACCACGTTCGTCCCGCGAGATCGGCGCGATCCAAGTTCCCTTCCCCGCGCTACGCCGCGGCGCGGCCGGGACGCAATCATCCCTCGATATTGTCCTTTAAGTCGGGTCATGTCCTTATACCGGGCGCTGCTCGCTCGCGGCTGGAACCGATCATCGCATGGCTCGCTACCGCGTCACGGTCGATACCGGAGGGACATTTTCCGATTTCGTTTATCTCAATGAAGAAACCGGCGAGCTGTCGATCGCCAAACTGCCGTCGACGCCCGACGACCCCTCGCGCGCGATCCTTGGCGGAATCGAGGCGCTGTTGGCAACGGCGGGCGAGAGCGCCGACATCGGCTATTTCTGCCACGGCACCACGGTCGGGACCAACGCGTTGCTCGAAGGCAAGGGCGTGCGGACCGGCCTGTTGGTGACGGAAGGATTTCGCGGCATCTACCCCGTGGGGGAGCAGGCGCGGCCGTACGGCACCGCGATCTTCGACGTCATGTACGACAAACCCGCGCCGCTGGTGCCGCCGAGCCTGACCGGCGAAGTGAGGGAGCGCGTCGATTTTCGCGGCAACGTGCTGCTCGCGCTCGACGAGGCGGCGCTGCGCGAAACCGTGCGCGAGCTCGCGGCGCAGAACGTCGAGTCGATCGCGGTGTGCCTGTTGTTCTCGTTCCTGCATCCCGCGCACGAAGCGCGCGCCCGGGAGATCGTCGTTGAGGAAATGCCGGATTGCAGCATCTCGCTGTCGTCCGAGGTGCTGCCGCAGATCCGCGAGTATTATCGGCTGAGCACCACCGTCATCAACGCCTATCTGCAGCCGATCCTCGCGCGCTACATCGCGCAACTCGACCGCCGCCTGAGCGGCGCCGGCATCGCGACTCGGCGCAAATACGTCATGCAGTCGAACGGCGGGATGGCGACGTTCTCGGCTGCGGCACGCCGAGCCGTCAGCACCGTGTTGTCGGGTCCCGCCGGCGGCGTCACGGCGGGCGTGCTCGCCGCGCGCATGAACGCGTCGCGCGACGTCATCACCTTCGACATGGGCGGAACGTCGTGCGACGTCGCTTTAATCAAAGACGGCGAAGCTCTGCTGTCGAGCCGTGGCAACATCGAAGGCCGGGACCTCGCCGTGCCCATGCTTGACATCAACACGGTCAGCGCCGGCGGCGGCACCGTCGCGGCCGTCGACCGCTTCGGCGTGCTGCAAGTCGGCCCAGCGAGCGCGGGCGCCGTGCCGGGACCAGCGTGCTACGGGCGCGGCGGCGAGATGCCGACCATCACCGATTGCAACCTGGTGCTGGGCTATCTCGGCGAAAACGATTTCCTCGGCGGACGGATGCGGCTCGACCTGGCCAAGGCGCGTGCCGCGATCGAGACCAAGGTGGCACGCCCGCTCGGCCTCGACATAGCCGATGCGGCGGAGGGCGTCGTGCGCATCATCGACGTGAAGATGGAAGAGGCGATCAAGGCGATCTCCACCATGCGCGGCCACGATCTGCGCGATTTCATGCTGCTCGCCTTCGGCGGAGCGGGGCCGGTGCATGCCGGCCGCATCGCGCACGATCTCGGCATGGCCGGCGTCATCGTGCCGCTTTATCCCGGGGTGTTTTCGGCGATCGGTTTGCTGATGTCCGACGTCAAGCACGACTACATCCAATCGAAGATGGCGCCGCTGAGCGAAGCTACGCCCGCAGCCATGAACGACATCTTCGAGCGGCTGACGACACAGGCGCGTGAGGAATTGCACGGCGATGGTTTCGCGCGCGATGACATCCGCATCGAACGGGCGCTCGACATGCGCTACGCCGGCCAGGGTTACGAGATCGCCGTCCCCTGCCCTGCCGAACCGTTGCGCCTCGTCGACCTGAAGCAGCTGCGCATCACCTTCGATCAACAGCATGCGGGCATGTTCGGCCACATGGCGCCGGAGGAGCCGGTCGAGATCGTGTCCTACCGCGTACGTGGTGTCGGTCTCATGCCGCCGGTCGAGCTGCCGAAATTCGCACGCACCGGCGCGGCATTGGCGGATGCACGGCGGGGCATGCAACGCGCGCGTTTCGATGGCGCGGAGTTCGACTGCCCGATCTATCAGCGCGAACGGCTCGATGTGGGTTCGAGCCTCGCGGGGCCGGCGATCCTCGCGCAGCTCGATTGCACGACGGTGATCCGTCCCGGCCAGGTCGGGCGGATCGACGAATGGAAGAACGTGATCGTGACGCAGGACGGATGAGGCGGCGCCTAAAAACGGAGCAGCAATGCCCATCGACGCGGTCAATCTCGAAGTGCTGAAGGCGAGCCTCTCCGGCATCGTGCAGGAGATGCAGAATTCGCTATTCCGCACCGGCTTCTCCACCATCGTGCGGGAATCGCAGGATGCATCCTGCGCGCTGATGAACGCGAAGGGCGACGTAGTGGCGCAGCACGTGGTCTTGCCGCTGCACATCGGCGCATTCCCGGCTTGCACCGCCGCCGTCATCGATGTGTTCGGCGACAGCGTCGCGCAAGGCGACGCCTTCATCATCAATCACCCCTACCATGGCGGCAGCCCGCACGCGCCGGACATCGCGGTCATCACGCCGGTCTTCGTCGGCGGCGAGCTGTTCGGCTTCTGCGGCTCGATCGCGCACAAGAGCGACATCGGCGGGCCGGTACCGGGAAGCTGCTCGGGCCAGGCGCGCGAGATTTTCAACGAGGGCCTGCACCTGCCCGCCGTGCGCTACCAAAGCGCCTACCGGACTAACGGCGACATCGAGCGGCTCATCGGCGCCAACAGTCGCACGCCGGAACTCGTGCTCGGCGACATCCGCGGACAGCTCGGCGCCGACCGGCTGGGCGAGAAGCGGCTCCGCGAACTCGTCGCCAAATTCGGCAAGCGGGACATCTTCGCGTGCTTCGATCGCCTCCTCGAAATGTCGGAAGCAAAGCTCAAGGCAGCGATCGCCGAATGGGACGACGGGCGCTTCGAAGCCGAACGGTTCGTCGATGATGACGGTGTCGACCTGGAACAGCCGGTGCGCATCCACGTCGTCATAGAGAAGCGCGCAGACAAGCTTCATTTCGATTTCAGCGGCTCGGCCGACCAAACCAAGGGCCCCGCCAATATCCGCCCGCCCCTGGTGCAAGCGGCCTGCGCCTACGCGCTGATCTCGCTGGTCGATCCGAATATGTATGTGTCGAGCGGCCTCATTCGCGGCTTCACCATGACGGCGCGCGACGGCAGCGTGCTCAACCCGCGCTTCCCCGCGCCGGTCAACACCTACAATCCCACCATCCATGCGCTGGTGGACGCCATCTTCGACGCCATGAGCCACGTGGTGCCGAGCAAGGTGCGCGCCGACGGCAGCGGCAGCCGCTCCATCATTCTCGGCGGCCGCAACACCTACACCGGCAAAGGTTACGTGCAATACGAGATCATCGCCGGCAGCGCCGGCGCGCGCGCGAGCAAGGACGGGGCGTCCGGCATCACGGTCAATCAAAGCAATGCCAAGATCGCGCCGGTCGAGATCATCGAGAGCGAATTTCCCACCCGCCTCACGCGCTTCGAGCTGATCGTGGATTCCGGCGGCGCGGGCGAGTTCCGCGGCGGGCTCGGCATCCGCCGCGAATATCTCAATCTCGCGGATGCGCGCTTCTCGATCCGTTCCATGAAGCACCTGATCCCCCCGAACGGCTGCGCCGGCGGCGGCAACGGCCGTCCCGGCGACCTGTGGATCAACCCGGATAGCCGCGCAGCCAAACGCTTGCCGACCCGCTACGCCGATTATCCGCTCCGTGCGGGCGATATCTTCCGGCTCGACACTCCGGGCGGCGGCGGGCATGGCGATGCGCTCGCGCGCGACGCCGAGCGCGTCCTCGCCGACGTGCGGGAGGGACTTGTTTCAAGGGAGGCGGCGGAGCGCGACTATGGCGTGGTGCTCGAGCCGGCCGCACGCTCGTGGATCATCGATCGCGCGGCCACGCAAGCGCGCCGGGCGCAACTGAGAAGAGAGAAAGCCAAGCGGTGATCGGGCCGCGGTGCACGAGCGCTTATGCCGGCGTCGCCTTCGGGCGCTTGAAGGCACCGAAGCCCGGACGATAACTCTTGTCGTCGAGGAACTGCTTCATGCCCTGGCTGCGGCTGTCTTCCTTGTCGACAAAACGCAACGCGTCACTCTTGGCGGCGAGGTAGTCGGCCGCCTGCGGCTCGTTCATGAAGCGCACGGCGCGCAGCGCCTCCTTGGTATAGCGCAGCACCGCCGGGCTCTTCTCCATCAGCTTCTTGGCGAGCTTGATCGTCTCCTCCTTCAGCTTGGCTTTGGGATAGGAGAAGTTGACGAACCCAATCTGCTTCGCCTTCTTGCCGTCGAAGGTGTCGCCGGTGAGCGCGTAATACATGCCGTCGCGGAAGTTCAACGTCTGCGCGATGTTCCACGACACGATGCCGCCGGGCAGAATGCCCCAGTTGACCTCGGAGAGGCCGAACAGCGCCTCGTCCGCCGCAATGGCGAAATCGCAGGCACAGACCTGGGTGAAGCCGCCGCCGAAGCAGTAGCCGTTGACCATGGCGATGGTCGGCTGCGGGAAGGTCGAGAGCCTCTGCCAGCGCCACTGATTGGAGGCGTGGCGGGCCTTCGCCCTGGCCGCCAGCGCGTCGTCGTTGGCGCGGAAATAGAGTTTGATGTCCTGCCCGGCGCAGAACGCTTCGCCCGCGCCGGTGAGCACGAGGACCTGGGTTTGTGGATCGACCGCGAGCTCGGCCAGCGCGTCGTCCATGTCGAGGTGGAGCTGCGGGCTCATGGCATTACGCTTGTCCGGCCGGTTCATGATCAGCCAGGTGATGCCGTCCTGCTTCTCGATCAGGACCGTCTCGTATTTCTTTGTTGTCATTGTTGTCTCCTCAACTCGGGTTCAATCGCGACATTCAGGTTCGTGGTGCGAGCGCGTTCGCGGCGCAGCAGCGTGCCGGCGCGTAAGACATCGCTGCGCATAGGGCATCGGGTGACAGCTTATCATCATCATGGCGGTGTCCGTCAGTTCCGCAGGAAGGTCTGCATCGCTTGCGCCACGGCTGCGGCGCGTTCGACGTGCGGCAGGTGGCCGGCGTTGGGAATCATCGTGAGCGTTGATCCCGGGATCAGGCGATGGAACGCCTCGGCATAGGCCGGCGGAATGATGCGGTCGCCATCGCCCCAGATGACGTGGGTGGGGACGTTCACGCGATGCAGCCAGCGCTCCAGCCGCGGGTTGAAGAAGCGCGGCTGCCACCCGAAACGCGCGCTGGCAATGCGGTTGAGAATGGCGAGATCCTGATATTTGTCGGCACCGGCACGCGCGGCGGCTTCCTCGCCGAGCTTGGCATCGACATAGGCGAGGCGCGCCTGCTCCTCCGGATCGATGATGAAAATATCGGTCTTGGGCACGCCTTTGAGGTGGATGCCCGCGGACGAGATCAGCGTGAGGCTGCGCAGGCGCTGCGTGGAGCGCACCGCCATTTCGAGCGCGATCCAGCCGCCCAACGACTGCCCGACGACGTGAACGCCGGACAGGCCGAGCGCCTCGATAGCATCGAGATAGCAGTAGGCCACGTCGGAAATGTCATCGACCCAGCCTGGCGCCTCGGAGGCGCCAAAACCCGGGTGATCGGGCACGATCACATCGAAGTGTTCCGCCAACGTATCGAGGATCGCCGGCCAGTCCGCGAGCCCATCGGTGCCGTGCAAGTACATCAACGGCACGCCCTTGCCGCCGCGCGCAAGGCTGAGCTTGCAGCCCTTGATCTCGATCGTCTGCCGGACGAACTCCATGGTCCAACCGCGGTCCCGATGCGCTCGTTCGCGAAAAGGTAGGGGAGGTCGGCAACCGGCTCAAACATTTTCTAGATGCCGCGCCATGGGTATGCCTCGCCGCGGTCGGGCTTCCCGGATCCACGAGAGGCGGCGGCATGCATCGGTGTTGCCGATGTTGCGAGAACCCGAATCGCTGGGGCGATGCTCGCAACTGGAATTCGGCGTGAACGATAAATGCACGCAGCCATGGACGGCATGCCGCCCATGCGTCCAGCGCGCGAATCGACCTCGCGGGCTTTTGATTTCCATACTAGAATTAAACCAAGCTGTTCTTCCGGGACCGCGGGCGCGGCATGACCGAGGGGTCGGCGCGCATCAATCATCGCCTCTGCAGACGGCGATGCATGGAGGTTTGCACATGGCTGATCTCAACGTGAATGGAAAGACGCATCAGGTCGACGTCGACCCCAACACGCCGCTGCTGTGGGTGTTGCGCGACACGATCGGGCTGACGGGCACCAAATACGGCTGCGGCATCGCCCAGTGCGGCGCCTGCACCGTCCATGTCGACGGCATTGCGATGCGCTCGTGCTCGGTGCCGCTGAGCGCGGTCGCCGGCCGGCAGATCACCACGATCGAGGGGCTGGCGCAGAACGGCGCGCTGCACAAGGTGCAGAAGGCCTGGCTCGATCACGACGTGCCGCAATGCGGCTATTGCCAGTGCGGGATGATCATGGCGGTGGCGGCGCTGCTCAAGGACAAGCCGAAACCGAGCGATGCCGACATCGACGCCAACATCACCAACATCTGCCGTTGCGGCACCTTCCAGCAGGTACGCGCGGCGATCCACGCCGCCGCGGCGAGCGCGTGAGGGAGGCAGCCATGAATTACGTACCGAAGATCGATCGCCGCAGCTTCGTGGTGAGCGCGGCCGCCGTGGGCGGCGGTTTGGCGCTCGGCCTCGATATTCCGTTCGGGGGCCCGCAGGTCATTCGCGCGCAGGACGGCTCGCCCGAGGTCAACGCCTGGGTGGTGATCCGTCCGGACGACACGGTGGTCATTCGCGTCGCCCGCTCGGAGATGGGCCAAGGCACGCTCACCGGGCTTGCCCAACTCGTCGCCGAGGAACTCGAATGCGACTGGGCGAAGGTCAGCTATGAATTCCCGACGCCGGGCGAGAACGTCGCCCGCAAGCGCGTATGGGGCGACTTCTTCACCGCTGGCAGCCGCGGAATTCGCGAGTCGAACGAGTTCGTCCGCAAAGGCGGTGCGGTGGCCCGCGAGATGCTCAAGCAGGCCGCTGCCAATGAGTGGAAAGTGCCGGTATCCGAGGTGAGCGCGTCGAACAGCGTGATCACGCACAAGCCTTCCGGCCGCACCACCACCTACGGCAAGGTGGCGGAAGCCGCCGCCAAGATTGAGCCGCCGACTGAGGTCCCTCTCAAGGACCCGAAGGATTGGAAGATCATCGGCAAGGGCGTCAAACGGCTCGACTCGCACGACAAGGTCACGGGCAAGGCCATCTACGGCATCGACATCAAACTGCCCGGCATGCTCTACGCCGCGATCAAGGCCTGCCCCGTCAATGGCGGCAAGATCAAGAGCTTCGACGCCGCCAAGATCACCGGCAACAACGGCGTGAAGAAGGTGGCGAAGGTCGAAGATTATGCCGTCGCGGTCATCGCCGACAGCTGGTGGCAGGCAAAGACTGCCCTCGATGCCCTTCCGATCGTGTGGGACGAGGGCGAGAACGCCAAGGTCTCGAGCGCTTCGATCGCCCAATGGCTCAAGGAAGGCCTCGATGCCGAGCAGGCGTTCGTCGGCAACAAGGGCGGCGACGTGAAGTCGGCCTTGGCCAGCGCGGCCAAGAAGGTCGAGGCGGTCTACAGCTATCCCTATCAGAACCACGCCACGATGGAGCCCCAGAACGCGACCGCGCGCTACACCCCTGACAAGTGCGAGGTCTGGTGCTCGACCCAGAACGGCGAAGCCGCGCTGGCGACGACATCGGAGGCGTGCGGACTGCCGGTCCCCAAGTGCGAGGTCTATAAAACCTTCCTCGGCGGTGGATTCGGTCGCCGCTCGACCTCGCAAGACTATGTTCGCCAAGCGGTCCTAGTCGCGATGGAGATGCCCGGCACGCCGATCAAGCTGCTGTGGACGCGCGAAGAGGACATGACGCACGGTTGGTATCATCCGATCACTCAGTGCAAGCTCACCGCCGGCTTCGATGCCGACAAGAACCTCACCGCGCTGCACGTGCGGATTTCCGGCCAGTCGATCCTGGCGAAGGTCAGGCCTGCGGCGTTGCAAGAAGGCCGCGATCCAGCGACGTTCTCCGGCTTCTATCCGGGCGGGACGGAATCGGCGATCGGCTACTCGATTCCCAACATCTTGGTCGATCATTCGATGCGTAACCCGCACATCAATCCAGGCTTCTGGCGTGGCGTGAACATCAACCACAACGCCATCTACCTCGAATGCTTCATGGACGAGCTTGCAAAGGAAGTGGGGGTCGACCCGCTTGAGTTCCGGCGCAAGTTGATGACGCAGCATCCAAAGCACCTGGCCGTGCTCAACGCCGTGGCGGCGAAGGCGGGCTGGGGCACGCCGGCACCGCAGGGCGTCTATCGCGGCCTCGCGCAAGCCATGGCGTTCGGCAGCTATGTGGCCGCCTGCGCCGAAATCTCGGTCGACGGCGACAAGATCAAGGTTCATCGCATTGTTGCCGCCACCGATCCGGGATACGGCGTCAATCCGGCTCAGATCGAGCGGCAGGTCGCGGGCTCGTTCGTGTACGGCCTGTCCGCGCTGTTCTATCAGGAGTGCACCGTCAAGGACGGCCGCATCGAGCAGACCAACTTCGATAATTACGACTCGATGCGCATCGCCGAGATGCCGAAGGTCGAAACGATCGTCATGCCATCCGGCGGTTTCTGGGGTGGCGTCGGCGAGCCGACGATCTGCGTCGCCGCGCCCGCCGTGCTCAACGCGTACTTCGCCGCCACGGGCAAGCGCATCCGCTCGTTCCCGCTGAGGAACCACAACATCTCGTTCGCGTAAGGAAGCGAAGCGGCGGCCAAAGGCCGCCGCTTCAACTTCAAAAAAGGGCGCCAATTGACCGAATGGGCCGCGGCGCGGGCTGCCCCGCCGTTACCCATCCATGCCCAATTCGACCTCGCGGGGTTGCGATTTCCATATTAGAATTGAACCAAGCTGTTCTTCCAGAACCGCGGGCGGCGGCATGACCGAGGGGTCAGCGCCGCATCAATCATCGCCTCTGCAGACGGCGATGGAGGGAGGTTTGCACATGGCTGATCTCAACGTGAATGGAAAGACCCATCAGGTCGATGTCGATCCCAACACGCCGCTGCTGTGGGTGTTGCGCGACACGATCGGGCTGACGGGCACCAAATACGGCTGCGGCATCGCCCAGTGCGGCGCCTGCACCGTCCATGTCGACGGCATTGCGATGCGCTCGTGCTCGGTGCCGTTGAGCGCGGTCGCCGGCCGGCAGATCACCACGATCGAGGGGCTGGCGCAGAACGGCGCGCTGCACAAGGTGCAGAAGGCCTGGCTCGATCACGACGTGCCGCAATGCGGCTATTGCCAGTGCGGGATGATCATGGCGGTGGCGGCGCTGCTCAAGGACAAGCCGAAACCGAGCGATGCCGACATCGACGCCAACATCACCAACATCTGCCGTTGCGGCACCTTCCAGCAGGTACGCGCGGCGATCCACGCCGCCGCGGCGAGCGCGTGAGGGAGGCAGCCATGAACTACGTACCGAAGATCGATCGCCGCAGCTTCGTGGTGAGCGCGGCCGCCGTGGGCGGCGGTTTGGCGCTTGGCCTCGATATTCCGTTCGGCGGCCCGCAGGTCATTCGCGCGCAGGACGGCTCGCCCGAGGTCAACGCCTGGGTGGTGATCCGTCCGGACGACACGGTGGTCATTCGCGTCGCCCGCTCGGAGATGGGCCAAGGCACGCTCACCGGGCTTGCCCAACTCGTCGCCGAGGAACTCGAATGCGACTGGGCGAAGGTCACGACCGAATATCCCACGCCCGGCCAGAACGTCGCCCGCAAGCGCGTATGGGGCGACATGTCGACCGGCGGCAGCCGCGGCATCCGGATGTCGCATGAATACGTCCGTCAGGGCGGCGCGACGGCGCGGGAGATGCTCAAGCAAGCCGCTGCCAACGAGTGGAAAGTGCCGGTGTCCGAGGTGAGCGCGTCGAACAGCGTGATCACGCACACGCCCTCCGGCCGCACCACGACCTACGGCAAGGTGGCGGAAGCCGCCGCCAAGATCGAGCCGCCGAAAGAGGTCAAGCTCAAGGACCCGAAGGACTGGAAGATCGCCGGCAAAGGGGTCAAGCGCCTCGACACCTTGGACAAGGTGACCGGCAAGCAAGTCTACGGAGCGGACCTCAAGCTGCCCGGAATGCTCACCGCCGCGATCAAGGACTGCCCGGTGCAAGGCGGCAAGATCAAGAG
>Ga0124850_1000067_pt1 | contig 12522 bp, 11 predicted proteins | sample PanSoiMetaGPlot1_FD_97462 | JGI IMG/M metagenome (GOLD analysis project Ga0124850, IMG submission 97462) | Tropical forest soil microbial communities from Panama analyzed to predict greenhouse gas emissions - Panama Soil - Plot 1 (PacBio error... | ecosystem: Environmental > Terrestrial > Soil >...
GCTGCTCGAGCGTGAGCGTCTCAGTGATCTGCCGACCGATTGTGAGAACGGGATTCAACGACGTCATCGGCTCCTGGAAGACCATGCCGATGTCGCCGCCCCGAACTTCACGCATCTGCGCGTCCGGCAGTTGCATGAGATCGCGGCCGGCGAAGAGAACCTCGCCGCGCGTGATCCGCCCGGGCGGATCCGGAATCAGGCGCAGAATCGACAGCGCGCTGACGGACTTGCCCGATCCGCTCTCGCCGACGATTGCGACTGTCTCGCCCTGCTCGACGGCATACGATACCCGTCGACGGCGCGCACGACTCCCGCACCGGTCCGGAACTCGGTGTGCAAGTCCTTGATCTCCAGGAGTGGTGCCAAGACCCCTCCCGATGTTCCCCTAGTGGCGATTCTTTTTATCAGCTTTCGGCATCGGTATCGGCCGCCGAAAGGGCTGTCAACGGTGTGGAGATTGACCGGGCCGAGCAAGCTCCGCAGCCGTACCGCGAAGCAGGCCTAGTCGTTCTCCTACAATGTCAATATTGCTGTCATTATCAAATGAATGCCTCGTGATGCTGTTCGCAGTGAAGTACGGTGTCACCATAATGCGCGCTCTGCGAACCTCCCTGGTTGCCGCGCTGATGGCAACCACAGCTTGGACTTCCACCCACGCCTTCGAGCGCGTCGATCTCATCGGCGGCGCCGACGCGTTCGTCGCGGTCGCGGAGAACTTCAATTCCTTCGGCAACGCCATCACCAAGAAGCTGATCGCGGAGATCGCGCAAGCCGAGCCGGTCAGCGCCGCTTCTCACGACGGTTGATGACCCCACAATGCACCGTTCGATGAAGGACCGTTAAGATGCAAGTTTTCGAACGTCCTCGCCAGCGGCTCGTCTCGGGCCGCCGTTTCGCCGACCGCATGTTAAAGGCCATCGGACTATGGTGCATAATAGCCCTCGTCGGTTTGGTGATCGGAATGGCCGGTTATTCCGTATTCGAGGGTATGTCGCTCGCAGATTCGTACGTCAATGCGGCGATGATTCTGGCCGGCATGGGGCCAATGGGCGAACTGAAAACCACGGCTGGAAAGATTTTTGCGGGATCCTACGCGATCTTCTCAGGTCTTTTGCTTATCATCGCAACCGGCTTCGTGTTGGCTCCGATCTTCCACCGCATATTGCACCATTTCCACGTGGAGACCCATGAGCAGGATTGATCCGAATACTCGGCACATCGGGATCACGTTCCGCCATGGCCGCGGAAGTGGCGCCCTTCTCGCCTAGGTCCGCACCAGCGCGGTTTCATGGGTGTGCGCGCTGAGATGAAGCTGACGGATGAAGAACAAGCGCTGCGAGCCGGCGAGTTCGGCGCCGCGGCGCGGTGGGCGATCGAGCACCAGATCAAGGTCGGACGCTATCTAGGCGCGCGCGACTTCGTCGCAGTCAGCCAAGCCCACGTCATGGCCGATACCGAGTCGCTTGGGTTAGCCGGGGTCGAATGGCTCGAGCACTTGGCGCGCCTGCCGGCGCAGGAGCGCCGCGTGCGCATTCCCACCATCACCGATCCGCGCGGCACTGACTTCGCCGCCGCGCATCGGCTCAAGCAGCAGGCCTGGATGCTCGACCTCGAGCGCCGCACGATTGCGGCGTTGGAGGCGCTTGGGCTGTTGATGACGAACACCTGTATCAACTACCAAACGATCATGCCGCCGGTGCTGGGCGAACACGTCGCCTACGGCGATACCGGGGTCGTGATCTATTGCAACAGCGTGTGCGGCGCGCGCTCGAACTTCGAGGGCGGGCCCTCGGCGCTCGCCGCCGCGCTCACCGGACGCACGCCGCGTTACGGCTACCACCTTGCGGAGCTGCGGCAGGCAACGCTCGTCGTCAACGTCCGCTTCACGCCGCGCGAGCTCAACGACTGGGGCGCGCTCGGCGCCATCGCCGGGCGCCTGGCCGGCGATTATTGGCAGGTTCCCGCCATCGTCGGCATCGAACGCGTGCCCACGTCCGACGAGATGAAGCATTTCGGCGCGGCGCTCGCGAGCTATGGCTCGGTCGCACTGTTCCACATGGCCGGCATCACGCCCGAGGCCCGGCGCCTCGACGAGGTTCTCGCTCCGGGACGCACGGTGCGCAGCCACGACGTCGGCGAGGCCGATACTCGCGCCTTCCAGGAGAGCTACGCCGACGCGATCGAGGTCGTTGACGTGGTCGTGTTCTCGGCGCCGCAGTTGAGCCTCGTCGAGATGGCGCGCCTTGCCGGCATGCTCGCGGGACGGCGCGTAAAAATTCCGCTTCTCGTCGTCACCAGCCCGCAGGTGAAAGGCGACGCGGATCGCATGGGGCTGACCGCGCGCATCGAGGAGGCCGGCGGCACCGTGCTCGCCGGCATGTGCTTCTACCAGAGCTACGCCCGGGAAATGGCGGAGGCGAATGGTTGGCGGCGGCTGGCGACGAATTCGGCAAAGCTCGTCAACATCATTGGCGGCTACGGTTATCAGCCGGCGCTCATGTCCATGCCGGCCTGCATCGATGCCGCGTGCCGCGGCGGCAGGATCGCGCCATGAGCGGGGAGATTTTCTTTGCGTCGGCCGGCATGGGGCCAAAGGCCCGCGGGCAGGCGCTGGTCGCGAAAGACGGCTTCTCCGCGCGCTACGATCTCGATCGCGTGCGCGGCGTATTTTCGCGCTCCGATCACAAGCTCGCCGGCGAGAGCTATGTCGGTCGCGTGCTCGTGCTCGATGCCGCCAAAGGCGGCGTCGCCACCGCCTGGATGCTGCACGAGATGAAAGCGCGCGGAATCGTGCCGGCAGCGCTGGTCTTGAACGCCGTCAACCCGATCATGGTGCAAGGCGCGGCGCTCGCGGACTTCTGCATGATCTCGGGTTTCGACTTCGACATCACGCAGGCGATCCCGAACGGCGCATTGGTGGAGGTCGATCCGACCGGCGAGCGGCCATTCATCCGAGTTACCCGATCGAGCGCGTAGGGTGCAACAGCGTATCGCGCCGATCGTCGCTGCGATGCGCTCCCGGGTCTACTGACTCTCCGCCGTCACGCCGGCGGCCTTGATCACCGGGGTGATGCGGGCAACCTCGCTCTCGATCAGCTTCTGCAGGCCGGCGGGGCCGCGCTCCGCGCTCTTGGGCGCCGAGCTGCCGAGCTCAACGTAACGTTTTTGAATCTCGGGATCATCGAGCGCCTTGCTGAGCGCGTCGGCGAGCTTTGCGACGATCTCCTTCGGCGTGCCCTTGGGGGCGACCATGGCGTTCCAGGCGCTGAAGATGAAGTCGACACCGGCTTCCCCGGTCGTCGGCACGTCCGGCAAGCTCGCGAGCCGCTCGGGGGCGGCGATGGCATAAACCTTGATGGTGCCGGCCTGGATCTGCGGGATGACATTGAGGGATTGGTCGACCATGTAGTCGATCACGCCGCCCACGAGGTCGCGGATGGCTGGCCCGGTGCCGCGATAGGGCACGAGGTTCGGCGTGAGGCCGAACTTCGCGTTGAAGACGAGGCCCGACGCGTGGGAGATCGAGCCGACCCCGGCGTCGCCGTAGGTGAGCTTGGTATTGTTGGCCTTGAGATAGTCGATGAACTCTTTCAGGGTTTTCGCCGCGGTGTCTTTCTTGGCCACGATTGCCTGCGGCGTGTAGTTGACGATGCCCACTTGCGCGAAGCTCTTCGCCGGATCGTATTTGAGGTTCGGATAGAGCGCGGGCGCCGCTGACTGCGTGCCCATATTGCCGACCGCGATGGTGTAGCCGTCGGGCTGCGCCTGCGCGGCGCGGATCATGCCCAGGGTCCCACCGGCGCCGCCGATATTCTCGATCGCGAGCGTCTGGCCGAGCGTCCGCGACATATGGTCGCCGACCAGGCGCGTGACGACGTCGGTCGGTCCGCCGGCCGCAAACGGCACGATGACGGTGATCGGCTTGTTCGGATACTGGGCGGCTGCGGGTGCGCTCTGTAACGAGAGCGCGAGCAGGCTACCGGCGATCAGGCGGCACATGAACGCCATGGTCTTCCTCCCTTCAACCAGACGCCGTATCGCGACATCACGCGGGCGATTTCGAATGGCGCCATGGTGGAGGTCGACGATGCGCCGACGTCGGGATCGCGCGGCCGCCAGCTGCATCACCCCGGTCGCTACAGTTTGAAGATATCTCCTGACTACGTAAAGTGTCCGTGCTAGAAGACTTGCAGCCTCGCTCATCGAGGGGCGTCTTCTAGAGACGATCCTGAAGGCGGAGCGAGGCGTGGCGTCCTGTGGCGGCGGCTTGTAACCGTTTGCCCCGGGAGGCCCGGGAAGTCGCCCGCCAGGCACTACGACCTGGCTGCGAGGAGCTCGCTGCACGGATCCGGAGGCAATGCCGGAGAAGGAAGCGCGGCCCCGGGTGAAAAACCGCCACGGTGGAGCGCCGAGAGGCGAGCGTCCCGCGTTATGGGACGCAAGGCGCCTCGCAAGCGCCTGGCGTGCCGCGTCATGTGCACGCCCCACGGGTGTTCCGCCGAGCACCCGAACGACTCTCGGCGCTCCGCCCACCCCTCGATGCGGGTGAGCGAAGCGAGGTTGCAAACCCTGGGCGCAAAAATGCGCCGCGGGAACGAGATGGGCTGTTTGACATCGTGAGCTGGGCTGAAACGCGATGCTGTCCTCATCCTGAGGAGCGCGCATGCACAAGCGCTCCCGCAAAGTCGAACGTGCGTGCGCGCGTCTCGAAGGATGAGGACGAGCGATTGAGGGCGCCCTCATGCTTCGAGACGCATCGCAGCGCCCCGAGTCTGTGGAAGCGTCTGTGCTCGCTTGCGCTGCGATGCTCCTCAGCGTGAGGGCGAACCAACCTGCGGCTGTGGGAAGCGATCGCTGGTTCTTCTCGCCTGTTTCCGGCCTGTTATTTACAGGGAGCGCTGCAACTCCAGCGTGTCGAGCCGTCAGCGCGGGCCTCAGATCACCTCTTCGGTCTTGTCGTCGGTCTCGCCGTAGCGGCGCAGCGTCGCCGGCTTGGTGCCGGCGTAAAGCTTCGCCAGGCCGGGCGCGATCTTGGCGTTCTCGCGTTCGAACAGGCTGTTGCCGGCAAGGTCGCTCTCAACCAGGAACGGCCCGAACTTGTCGACGTCGAGTACCCAGACCCCCTGCGCCAGCCCCAATTCCTCGAGCCAATAGACGCTGGCCACGCGCTTGATGCCGCGCCCGAGCAGCGCGCCGGTGCCGTATCCGACCGTGGTGAGATAGATCGCGTGGTTGGGCACGAACGACTTGCGATAGAACTCCGACGTCAGTCCGCCCTTGCCGATGATGACGTTGCAGCCGGAGAGTTCGAACCAGCCGTCGAGCCACTGCGCGAAGCGGAACGAGGCGGTCGCGGTGACGGCGCCGACGGTGTAGCTGCCGTCGGCATTGACCGTCGCCGCCGGCGAGCAGTGAAAGTTGGCAAGCCCGAGCGCATCGCGCGAGGCCGGCATGCCGGCGCCGTCCTCGATGGCGCGTTTATAGGCGCCCTCGCGCGCGGTGAAGATGCGGCCGCTGAGATAGGCGACCGTGCCGATTTGAAGCTTGCGCAGATCGTCGGTCGCCGCCGGCAGGGTGAGTTGGATGGTGTTGAGCCCCGCCATCGCTGTTACTCCGCCGCCTCGGCCGCGGGCCGTTCCCATTCCACCGTTTCGCGCCGCATGTAGTCGGTGAACCACATGGGGTCGGTGCGGAATTGAGCCCGGCCGTCGGCCAAAATGCGCGCGCAGGCGCGGCGCGACGACAGGCAGAACATGTGCACCGACATGGGCATGCCGCCGGTATGGCAATAGCCGACTTCGATGTGGCAATCGATCACCATCGAGGAGCCCATGAAGCCCATGGCGCCCATGCCGATGCTGTTCCCGAGCTCTTTGAGTTCCTCCTCCAGCACGGCGATCTTGGGATCGGGATTGCGCGATCCGACCACGCGCAGGCAGGACGCCTGCTTGCCCAGTACCATGCTGGTGTCCTTCGAGCCGCCGAGCCCGACGCCGACGATCGCCGGCTGGCAGGCGAGCCCGCGCTTGCCGAAGCCGATCAGCGTGTCGAGATAGAACCGCTTGATGCCCTCGATACCGTCGCCTGGAAACAGCATGCGATAGTCGGAGCCGAACAGGCCCCCTTTGTGCACGGTGGTGAGCTCGATCCAATCGGCGTCGGGATGAAACGCGTATTCGATCTCGGGCGCGCCGATACCGACGTTGTTGTTGTGATCGGTGCGCCAGAGCGGATGCACGCGGTTGGGACGCAGCGGCACCTCGGCGGTGGCGCGCGCGGTGGCGCGCCGCAAGGCGGCCTCTAGCGCGACCGGCCCGCCCTCGATCCTCGCCTCGTTGCCGATCTTGACGTACCAGCGCGGCAGGCCGGTATCGCCGCACATGGCGCGGCGGTCCTCCTTGGCGGCGTCGTAGTTCTCGAGCATCGCCTTGATGACGAAGGCGGATAGATCGCCTTTTTCGGTGTCGGCGCATTGGCGCAAGCCGGCGAGATAGTCGTCGGGAATCTCGATCGCCGCCTTGGCCATCAGCTCCTCGGCGGTGCGCTGAATGGACGATATGGAAATCATGGGTGGCCTCGCTTTACTCGGCCGCGAACTTGTCCGGCAGCAGCGTCTCGCCCGGCTTCACGTGGGTGAAGCGAACCGGCTCCTCAGTCATGTCGAGACCGCCGGCCGTTTGCCGCGCGACCGTGAAGCGCGAGCTCGCCAAGTCGCCCGGCTCCGGAAAATCGGAGCGGAAGTGCGCGCCGCGCGAATTCTCGCGCTTGCGGGCCGCGAGCGCAATCACCCGGCTGACCTCGGTAAGCGAGCGCAGATTGAGCCAATCATGCCAGGTCATATTGAAGGCGCGGCCGTCGTCCGCAAGGCCCGTCGCCAGCAACTCGGCCTCGATGGCGTCGAGCGCCGCGATGGCGCGATCGAGGCCTGCCCGGTCGCGCACGACGCCGACCTCGTCCCACATGGTATCGAGCAGCTGTTCGCGCAGGTCGTTCAAATTGCCGCCCTTGCGCGCGAACGGGTGGAGCGCGCGGTGAAGTTCCGCCTCCAGCACGTGCTCGTCCGGCGCGCGGTGGCCCGGATTGGCGGCGATCCATCGCGGAATCACGTCGCCGGCGATGCCGCCGAACACGGTCGAGTTGGCGACGCCGTTGCCGCCCAGGCGGTTGGCGCCGTGCATGCCGCTCGCGTCCTCGCCGGCGACGAAAAGCCCCGGCCAATCGGTCGTGGTGTCCGCCCGGCAGATGACGCCGCCCATGAAGTAATGCGCGGTGGGCACCACCTCGACGAGCCCGCCAGCGAGATCGAAGCCGCAGTCGCGGCAGCGATCCACCATGCCCTTGAACTCCTTCGCCACCTTGGCCGGGCCGAGATGGCTCATTTTGATGTATACGCCACTGTGCGGACTGGTGCGGCCGGCCTTCATCTCCGCGTAGATGGCGCGACTGACGACGTCGCGGGTGGCGCGCTCGAGGTTAGCGTCATAGTCGGCCATGAAGCGGTGCATCGCGCCGTTGAGGAGATGGCCGCCGGCGCCGCGCAGCCCCTCCTCGAGCACCGTGCCGGTCATGCGCGTGTCCGCTCCGGCGAGGAGCCCGGTCGGATGGAACTGGACCATCTCCATGTCGCGCAAGGGAAGCCCCGCGCGCAACGCCATCGCCAGCCCGTCCATGCTCTTGTCGCCCGACGGGGTGTGGTAGCGATACATGGTAGGTCCGCCGCCGGTCGCCAGCAGCACCGCCTGCGCCGCCACGAAGCGGAACGCGCCGGTGCGGATTTCGATGAGCAGCACGCCGGCGAGCGCGCCATCGGTTGCCGGAACGAGCGCCACCGCGCGGTGCTCCTCCAGGCGGCGGATCGGCCGCGCCCAGACCTGCTCCATCAGCCGGTTGATGATCTCGATGCCGGTGAGATCGCCCTTGTGCACCGTGCGGTCGAAGGTCTGGCCGGCGAAGGCTTTGCCGTGCAGCGTGCCGTCGGGATTGCGATCGAAGAAGCAACCGATCTCGTTCTCGAGCTCGCGCACGCGCTCGACCGCCGTGTTCACCAGCGTCCAGGCCAACTCCTGATGCGACAGCCATTTGCCGCCCTCGATGGTGTCCATGAAATGGCGCTCGATCGAGTCGCCCGGGTTGAGCGCCACGTTGTAGCCGCCCTGCACCATGCGCGTGCAGCCGCATTTCCCCAGCAAGCCCTTGCTGGCGACGGTGACGTCGAGATCGGGATTGGCCTTGTGCGCGTGCAGCGCCGCAAACAGGCCGGCGCCGCCGGAGCCGAGAATCAAAATGTCGGTCTTGAGGCGTTCGAGGGGCATGGGATCCTCGCAACTATATTGATTTTACGACGCTTTTTGTCGCCATTGGAACTCTGCCCATATACGGAGCCATGGTGGTGCTGAGGCCGATTGCATATAAGCGCACGAGCCGCAAAAGAGTAAAAGAAAGGCCCCATGCGTGCGGGGGCTCAAGAACGGAGAAAAACCGTCCAGAGGAACTCTAGACCGCCCGATAGAATCCTAGGGCAGAAATTCAGGGAAGGCGCGGATCGCGACCCGGTCGGCTCTGACATTTGAGGTTTCCAGAGTCGGAGATTGAGCCGCCAGGAGGTTGTTAGCGTGCGAGCATGGGATCGGCTCGGGGGAGGCGTAAGTATGCCTATGCTCCTGACTGACTTCGTACTGTTTCCTTGCGTGGCCGCATTGACCATTGGACTTGTGATCGCAGTTGCGAGCCTGCTCAGCTAACCGGCCACCAAGCGACTGTCAGGGCTCGGATGGGGGAAATAGGGAGAGAGTTCTCCTCCGAGTACCGACACAGAACCCCGCTTCGGTTTGCCAATCCCTTCCGAGGCGGGGTTTTGATTTTTCGCATCATCCAAGCGCCCCGACCCGCCTGGTTGTGAGGCGCAAGGCGGACGGACTTGTCATCTGTCCCGAGTGGTCCGCAGGCGCAGATGACCAACTGACTAGCGCTGGGGCCTGCCGCCTTGTTCGGTGCCCTTCGATGCACAAAGAGACAAAGAAAGCGCCGGGCGTGCCGGGACTTCAGGCTCGATTGGAGGAACTCCTAGGACGCCCCGATAGTATCCCAAAGCGTGAGATGCGCTAATCATCCGAAAGCATGAGACGCGCTATCAGATTGATGAGATGCGCGGCTATAGTCCCTAGGTATGGGCATTATGTTGCATATGCGCGCCCTCCCGGCCGGGTTCATCGCGCCGTGTCTCCCAACCAAAACCGATAAGCTGCCTTCGGGCAGCCAATGGCTGCACGAGATCAAACATGACGGCTTTCGCATCATTGCCCGCAAGACTGGCGCGCGGGTAAGGCTCTACAGTCGTCCCGGCAACGACCTCACCCGTCGCTTCCCGTTGATCGTCGAGACGTTGGCACGCCTGCGCTCGCACTCTTGCATCATCGACGGCGAAGCTGTCGCCTGCGATGACAACGGCGTTGCTTCGTTCGATCTCATCCGTCACCAACGGGCTAACGACAGCATATTCCTGTACGCCTTCGACCTGATCGAGCTGAACGGCGACGACCTGCGGCGCGATCCGCTTGAGGTCCGCAAGGCCACGCTCGCATCGATCGTGGCAAAGGCCCAACCCGGCATCCGGTTCAACGAGCATATCGAGGGCGACGGCCCGACCGTTTTCGCCCACGCCTGCAAGATGGGTCTTGAGGGCATCGTCTCGAAGCGCAAGGATTCTACCTACCGTTCCGGGCGCTCGCCCGATTGGCTCAAAATGAAGAACGCAAATGCACCGGCTGTGAAGCGGGAAGCCGAGGAGGATTGGTCAAAGGAGCGCCGCAGATGAGCGTGGCTCCGCCGGGCGGCCAGAACCGGATCATGATCTACGGGCCGAAGGATGACGGCACCTACATCGTTGAGTTCAGAACGGCCGCCGGCGAGGCGCTCGCGATCTCGATCCCGAGGAGTGAGGCGTCAGTGATCCGGCATTTCCAGGAGCGCATGCCTTATGGGCTGTTCGTGCCGGACGTTCCGTGAGGAACCTTTGCCGCGCCCGTGTCTTTCCTTTGCGGAGCCATCAATAAACGTCATCCATCAACGCTAGGAGGAACGCCATGAGGGTTCCCGAACCCCGCCCCTGGCACCCCCCACAGCGGTTAAACCCTCGGGCGGGGTTTTCGTTTTGCGACTACCATAGAATGGCCGCAAGGACCTGACACGTTCCTAACTGCGCATTCGTTGGTTATCTCCTAAGCTCTAAGCCCCGCCCGCATCCGGAGCGGGGCTCTTGTTTGTAGGGCCGCTCGGACACCACCGGACGGCCACCCACCATGATCCGCAGAATCGATCTCGCGCGGGGTCGCTCACGGCCGCCGCCGCTTGCCGCGCTCCGGTTTCAGATAGCCGTGCTCCAGGCAATAATTCTCAAGCAATATCTCGATTAGGGCGGCGACCGCCTATCATCCCACAGCCCGATTCCCGTTGACGCTGCGGGCTCGATGCTGAGCTGCGGCAGGAAGCAATTTGATGCTTGCTTCGCGAACGCTTGTGCGTCGTCTGGTCCCCGACCGATTTGACCGGGGCTGATCGGCATTCGCGACCGCATCGCCTCCCGCCGAATTGCATCCTGTTTGGCCGAATCGGCTGGGCCGGGTGGGATCGCGCCGGGTACTCCGTAGTAAGGGCGCGTTCCGGGAATCGCGGGGTAGTCTTCGTCGCTCGGCGGAAGGTCTCGGTAACCCCCCTGTCGCCCATCGCGATAGGTGCCGGGGACCGCGGGTAGTTGGCCTGCGGTTCGGGTGGCAGTGGACGGTCTGGCAGATCGTAGAGCATGTCATCGTCCGCATCGTCATCGACGACAGGCGGAAGCGGAGGATAACCCTGCCGAGGATAAAAGCCCTCTGGAGAATAAACCTGAGATGGCGGGTAGGGCTGAGCAGGCGGGTAGTACTGCGCGAGAGCCCTCCCTCCCAACGCCCCGACGCAGATCATTAGTGCCGCGATGGCACTAACCGTACAAGGCACATTCAAGACGAGAACTAGCTCTAGCGGCCGAGCGCCTCTTTGATGGCACTATCCAACTCTCGCTCTGTCTCGGTTTCCCGCGTCGGCCGCTTTCCGCTGGTGCAAACCGCCGCAATCGACCTAAGGCCACCGATGCGGCCCACCCGTTCGATCGTCGACCGCTGTTCTTCAAGCACCTTACGGCGGCCCGCTTGGCAGAACTCTAGGGAGGGATACTGAATGTAGTAGCGCTTCCCAGGCAGAGCCTCGTAGTTCAACATTATCGTCAGAAAAAATTCCATGGCGGCGCGTTTTGATTGGGGCCAAATAGGCCGATCCCAGCGGTCGCCCCGCTCGGCCCGCTTCCTCCACCATGGCTCGGTGATCACCTGCTTGCCCAAATGACCCCGAGCACTAGCACAACCAACACCACCCCGGTTACCGTTGCGTAGCTAAGGGTATAGAACGCCGCGTCGGGGTCGAACATGCACGAAAAAATCAACCAGCAACAAGGCGCATTCAAGACGGAAAGGTCGTTCGGCTTCGCGAACCCTGTATCAGATTGGGGCAACGGCCCGCGGCATCGCCGCGAGCCGCGCCCTCCCTACCGCAGGCAAATGTGTTTCCCTCGGTCAGCCAACAGCGCGGCTTTTTTTGCACAGCTTCGAGCCGCGAAATTTCCTCAACCTCTTTGGGATGTAATGCCTGGAGCGCGGTGTCACGAACTTGCTCCTGAACCAAGGCGGATACAGTTGTGGAGTCAACGTCTCTTTGAGTTTGGTCCGAGCATGAAACGTGAGTTCTGTGTCATCCCAAGGGCTTGGTTCAGGTGTGGGTCTTCTAGGACGTCCCGGAGCCGAGTCATGATCTCCCGATCGGTCTGCGATTGATCGGCAACTGCATGCTCGACCGCGCGCAAGGCAAATGCGAGCAACGTGTCGCTGCTATACAGCAAAGCCGATCGTATCGAGGGCGAATGAACGAGCTCGCGTAATCGGATAACGGTCGCGGCGTCAGGAAGGTCGTTGGTGGACTGTAGGTTTTGCCACAGCAAATTCTTTGACGCCCTAATGGCGGCTTCAAATATGCGATCAGAGTTCATGGGGTTCATGAGGGAAAAACGCACGCGGAGCGCGAGCCTTCCAGTTGGTGCCTAGCTCACTCTCGACTTGTTCTCGATATATCACCGATCCCACAACTATAGCCAGCGCCGGCGGCCAGCAGCTGGTTGGCACGAGCGCTGATAGATGACTATATCGGAGCCATGTGTGGGAGGGTCATCCAGAGCAGCGGACCGCTTCGTTATGCCATCGTCGATGGCATGAACGCGCGCGACAGTCGCGTGCACAATTATCCGCCACGGTGGAATGGCGCGCCGAGTCAAGAATTGTTGGTGATCCGCCGCAATCACAAGAGCGGGGAGATATCGCTCGACCCATTGCGCTGGGGCCTGATCCCGTATTGGTGCAAGGACCCGGCGGGTGGTCGAAAGCCAATCAACGCCAAATATGAGACTGTGCGCGACCTGCCGACATTTCGCTATGCCTACCG
>Ga0124850_1000068_pt1 | contig 12512 bp, 11 predicted proteins | sample PanSoiMetaGPlot1_FD_97462 | JGI IMG/M metagenome (GOLD analysis project Ga0124850, IMG submission 97462) | Tropical forest soil microbial communities from Panama analyzed to predict greenhouse gas emissions - Panama Soil - Plot 1 (PacBio error... | ecosystem: Environmental > Terrestrial > Soil >...
TTTGCCGCTTCCCGCGACAATTCTGGTCGCCGAGCGAACATCGTCACTCCAGGGTGATTCGTCTGGAGCATGGCCCACCGCGGCCCAAACGGCGGAAATGACGCAGGCGGCCAAAACAGTGCGCGATGATCTGTGAATATCGTTCATTTGCGAGGCTCTAGTCGGTTACCGCCCCCCGCACCACTGAATTCATCGTGAGCAAGCGTTGAACACGATCTCGGCAGGCGGCCGCCACAATTGTCGTATCGAATATGACAGTGATGGATTGAACTTTCGTCGGCAAGGTTCGTTTGCAAAGACGGGTCGTTCAGGTAACCTTTTCCCATGAAGATTGCACGCAACAAGACCGCGCAACAGGGACCTGGACGAGGCTATCTCGACGGGCAAATGCTGATTGCAATGCCGGCAATGAATGACGAGCGTTTCTCGCGCGCAGTGATCTATGTCTGTGCGCATTCGACTGAAGGTGCCATGGGCATTATCGTCAATCATCCTGCGGCGAACATAAAATTTCCCGACCTTCTCGTGCAGCTCGAAGTGATTCCCGCGAGCGAACGCATCCAGTTGCCGACGCGCGCCGAAGAGGTGAAAGTGCTCAAAGGCGGTCCGGTAGAAACCGGCCGCGGCTTCGTACTTCATTCGGCGGATTTCTTCATCGAGAATTCCACGTTGCCGATCGACGAGGGCATCTGCCTGACGGCGACGCTCGATATTCTCAAGGCCATCGCGCGCGGCAACGGTCCCGCCAGTGCCATTCTCGCATTGGGCTATGCCGGATGGGCGCCTGGTCAGCTCGAGCAGGAAATCCAGCAGAATGGGTGGCTGCACTGTGCGGCCGATCCCGAGCTGATCTTTGGCCAGGATACCGGCACCAAATACGAGAAAGCCCTGCGCAAGATCGGCATCGATCTGGGCATGTTGTCGAGCGAAGCCGGCCACGCCTGATCGAGTTTGCGGAGATAATCCGTCTATTCAGATGCGATCTTGAGCGCGCGCAAGCGCGTCGGTTTGTCGATCAGCAGATCGCGGGCGCCCTCGGCGCTCATGGGTTCGCCAAAGGCGAAGCCCTGCGCATATTCACACCCGAGCTGGTAAAGCTCGACGGCATCGGAATCCGTTTCGGCTCCTTCCGCCACGACCTCCATGCCGAGATCGTGTGCGAGCGCGATGATCGACCGCAGGATGACAGGTCGCGTTCCCCGGGGCGTCGTGCGCACGAATGACTGATCAATCTTGATCGTGTCGAAGGGGAAACGCTGCAAATAGGCGAGCGATGAATGCCCCGTGCCGAAATCGTCGAGCGACAGGCCAGCGCCGAGCTCCTTGATGCGGGTCAGCATTTGCGCGGCGTGTTCCGGATTTTCCATGACCAGGGATTCGGTGATCTCCAGCTTGAGCGTGCCGCGCGCGAGCGCCACGCGTCCGAGCACGCCGCGAAGGTCTTGGATCAGGTCGTGCCGCAGCAATTGCCGCGAGGAAACATTCACGCTCGCAAACACTGGCTCGCGTGAGCGGGCGGCCGCTTGCCATTGCGCCAGCTGGCGGGCCGTGTGTTCGAGGACGAAGAGGCCGAGGTCGCCAATCAGGCCGATTTCCTCGGCGATGGAAATGAATTCCGCGGGCGACAGGTGGCCCAGCTTCGGGTGATCCCAGCGGGCGAGTGCCTCGAATCCGGCGATGGCGCGATCCTCCAACCTTACGATTGGCTGGTACAGTACCTTGATTTCCTCGCGCTCGATGGCGCGGCGCAATTCCGATTCCATGGCAAGACGGTCGGTCTTGCGCGAGCGCATGGCCGGCTTGAAGATCTCGATGCGATCGCCGCCGATGCGTTTGGCGTAATACATCGCAAGCTCGGCATCCTTGAGCACTTCATCAGTTCGCTGTGTCTGATTTTCGGCAAGTGCCATTCCGATTGAGGCCGTCAGGAAGATTTCCCGGTCGTTGAAGGCGATCGGTGCGCGCAAGGTGCGACGGATGGTTTCGGAAAAGCCGACGATGCGCGCAGGCTCGCGCTCCGAAAGGAGGATCATTGCGAACTGATCGCCCGAAAGACGCGCCAGCGTATCTTGTGGCTTAAGCAGGCGTGCAAGCCGGCGGGCGATCGTGAGCAGAATCGAATCCCCGACAGCCATGCCGACGGAGTCGTTGACCTGCTTGAACCGGTCGACATCGATCACGATGATCGAGGGCCGGATCTGCGAGTCAGCCCGAGCAAAGCCGAAGGCCGCTTCCATGCGATCGATGAACAATTCGCGGTTGGGCAGGCCGGTGAGGTTGTCGTGAACCGCGTCAAACAGCAGCCGTTCCTCGGCAGTCTTGAAGTCGGTTACGTCGGTGAGCGTGCCGACGAGCCGGACAACCTCGCCATCGGAGCCGACCACCGGGCGCGCTTTCAGCGCGAACCAGAGATAGTTGCCATCGGCGGTTCGTAGCCGGAAATCCTGGGTCAACCGGCCGCGACGCTGCTCGACGACGCTGTCGAGGGATGCGCGGAAGCGATCGCGGTCGAGCGGATGCAGAACCTCAAGCCAGGTCGCCGCCGGTCCTTCGAGCGAACCGCGCTTCACGCCGAGCATGCTTTCGGTTTCCGGGCTCGTGAACACCTTGTCTGCGGAAACGTCCCAGTCCCAGATCAGATCACCCGCGCCGGTAAGCGCGAGCGCCCGGCGTTCGACGTCGGATACGATGCCGTGTGTGATGCCGCCGGCGAATGCGTGCTGCATCACAGTGAAGCCGATCAGCATCACGATCAGCACCAGGCCGCCGAGCAGCGCTGGACCGATAATGTCATTCGTTACGAGACCGGTGACCGCGAGGCCGGCGGCCGTGGTCCAAGCGACGAGCAGCAGCCAGGTCGGTATCAGCAGCACCGCACGGTCGAAGCCGTGCATCGAAAGATAAATGACAAGCGCGAGCCCGAATACCGCAATGCCCGCAAGCGACATCCGCGCGATGCCGGCGGCAACGGCAGGATCGAACACGGCAACGGCGACAAGCGCTGCGAGTGCGGCGAGCCAGGCGATGGTAATGTGCGCGTAACGAACGTGCCAGCGCGACAGATTGAGATAGGCGAAGAGAAAGACCAGCAACGTCGCCGACAGGATTGCCTCGCCGCAGGCGCGCCATACGCGCTCGGCGCCCGCCGACATATCAAAGACTTTGCCCCAGAAGCCGAAGTCGATGCCGATGTAGATCAGGACGGCCCAGCCAAGCGCGGCCGCGGCCGGGAACATGATCGAGCCTTTCACGACAAAGAGGATCGTGAGAAACAGCGCGAGCAGACCGGCGATGCCGATAACGATGCCATAATACAGCGTAAAGGAATTGACCTTGTCCTTGTACGCGTCGGGCTCCCACAAATAAATCTGCGGAAGTTTGTCGGAGCGCAGCTCGGCGACGAAAGTGATGACCGTGCCCGGGTCGAGGGTGATGCGAAAGACGTCCGCGGTCGAACCTTCCTGACGGACAGGACGATCGCCGGTTGACGGCGTAATGGCTGCGATGCGCGAAAGTCCGAGGTCGGGCCAGAACAGGCCAGAACCGACCATGCGATAGTGCGGGACGACAACGAGGCGATCGATCTGTTCGTCGCTGTTATTTGTCAGCGCGAACACCGCCCAGTTGTTGTTGCCTTCGCGCGCTCGCACCTCGATACGTCGAACGATGCCGTCAGGGCCGGGCGCGGTCGACACCTGGATGCGATCGCTCTCCGTATGCTGCACCTCTGTCGCGGCGGTCAAATCGATCGCGGCCGCGTCAAGCCGCACATTCACCGATTCAACGGCGCGCGCGACCGGAACGGTCGACAACACAGCGGTGATGACGACCGCTATCGCGGTCAGCCAACGCGTCATAGGCAATGCAAAACCCCCGGCCGCGGCATCCCCTTGCAGCCCGGACCCCTGGCCTCGCCGACGGTGAGAATCCGCAAACAATCGCACCCTCTGTTTAAGTCCGACATTACGCCGTTTTCGCGGCTTTTGCCGAAACGGACCGTCAATCAGAATGTTAGCACGATCTTCCCGATATGGGCGCTGGTTTCCATAAGGGCGTGGGCAGCCGACGCGGCATCCAGTGGGAAGGTCTTGTAGATGACGGGTTTGACCTTACCGGCGGCAATAAGGGGCAAAACATTGGTTTCGACCGCCCGCGCGATTGCGCCTTTGTCGGGTATCGACCGCGAACGCAAGGTCGAGCCGGTATGGTGCAGCCGCTTGAGCATGATGCGACGAAAATCGACCGTCGCCTTTGGACTTCCCTGAAACGCGATCTGCACGATGCGCCCCTCAACCGCGGCGGCTTCGTAGTTCCGTGCGATGTAGTCCCCACCCACCATGTCCACTATAACCTCGGCGCCCTTGTCGCCGGTGGCTGTCTTCGTGGCGCTGACGAAGTCCTCGATCTTATAGTTAACGGCGACGTCGGCGCCGAGCTCGCGGCACGCATCACACTTTTCCGGCGAGCCCGCAGTTGTGATCACGCGCGCGCCGAATGCCTTGGCAAGCTGGATGGCGGCGGTACCGATGCCTGACGAGCCGCCGTGGATCAGCAGAGTTTCGCCGCGCTTGAGTCCGCCTCGCTCGAACGTGTTGTGCCAGACCGTGAAAAAAGTTTCCGGTATGGCCGCCGCCTCGATCATCGAAAGATTGCCGACCGGCAAGGCATGACTTTCGTGCGCGAGACAATATTCGGCGTAGCCGCCCCCGACGACCAGCGCCATCACCCGATCACCGAGCTTCCAACGTTTGACGTTCGCGCCCAACGCGATGACCTCGCCGGCAATCTCGAGTCCGGGAATATCCGGCGCACCCGGAGGCGGTGGGTAGAGGCCCATGCGCTGCATGACATCGGGACGGTTCACGCCTGCGGCCGCGACCTTGACGAGGATTTCGCCATCGCCCGGCGCCGGCACGGGACGCTTTTCCAGCACAAGCATATCGGGGCCACCGGAAGCCTTGATGCCGATCGCTGTCATTTGAGCTGGAACTGCGGCCATTGATTCCTCTGTTTTTGTGTAATCGGAAGCCCTTTTAGGCGGGCCTTATGGATGTGACAACCACAACTGGCGCAGCTAGATTTCGGACAGGGAGCCTGCGATGCCGGCGATTGACGAAGACGACAAACCCAAGAAAAAGGTCGCGCACGAGATCGGTCAGGACCTGACGCTTCTGTCGGTCGAGGAGTTGGGCGCGCGCGTGCAATTGCTGCGCGACGAGATCAGCCGGCTGGAAGCTGACATGACGCAAAAGCGCGCGTCGCGCGCGGCGGCGGATCAGTTTTTCAAGCGCTGAATCGACCGGAACGGCAAAGGTAATTGCGTGCCGAGAGGTCTTAAAAAATTTTTTGGAATTGCGCCAACTTCTTAAGCTGTCGTTAAGCTTTCTCGACCATTACTGGCATTGTCCATCTTCATGTGGACATTGAGTGGCTCCTGTCCACTCTGTTTGACGCCTCCCTGTTATCACCTCGAGCCGCCGGCAACGGCGGCTCCTTTTTTGTGTCAATTTGGGTCACGGTTGCAATTTGGGGCGGCAACTATATCGCGATATTAACCATAGCGCCGTCTTTACAGAGGCGGCCCAAGCGCGCAATGCTTACTCAAACGTATACGGGGTGTGTATCTGCTCCGTGTGAGTGAGGGCGTCGCGTATGTCCGAAAAATCATTCAGCGAAACGCAACCAGTGTCATTCGGTGAGCGGCTCGCAAGCTCGCAGGCATTTGCCGAGCTGTTTCGTGACGGCATGGCGCTGGTCGAGGAAACCGCAACCTATCTTGACGGTCCCGGGCGGCAGCAATCGAAAAAACTCGAGCGCGCGGCGGCGCTCGCTTACGCGACCGAAAGCATGCGGCTGACCACCAGGCTGATGCAGCTGGCGTCATGGCTCCTGCTTCACCGCGCGGTCAAAGAAGGCGAGATGTCGCTCGCGCAGGCCAGCAAGGAAAAGACCAAGGTCAAGCTTGCAACGACCGATACGTATGATGCCAGCAACGTTGAGCTGCTGCCGGCGACGCTGCGCGGCCTCATCGAGCGATCGCAGAAGCTGTACGCTAAGGTTCGGCGGCTCGATGCGACGATATACAATCAAAATGCGGCGGAGCGTCAGCCCACGACCGCCAATCCTGTCGAGCGCCAGCTTGGTTTGTTGAAAGCGGCTTTCGGAACAGAGAACGTCTAGCGCCAGTTCGGCGAGAAAAACAAACCCCCGCGTCATGCGGGGGTTTTCGCGTCTCTGTGGAGAGAAGCTTATTTCTTCTCGTCCGTCTTGAGAAAGCCGGAGAACTTTTTCTGGAAGCGCGACAAGCGGCCACCACGGTCGACGAGCTGCTGTTGGCCGCCGGTCCATGCGGGGTGCGACTTCGGGTCAATGTCGAGATGCAGAACGTCACCCTCTTTGCCCCAGGAGGAGCGGGTGGTGAATTCGCTGCCGTCTGTCATCACCACTTTGATGGTATGGTAACCAGGATGGATATCTTGTTTCATCGTCAGTTTCCGGGCGCGTCAGGCGCGCCAAATGGGGGATGAATTTGGGGGCTCTATACAGCAGCCGGTTACAGGCGGCAAGCCGCTACGATTGACCGCTGTCGGCCTCGCGGGGCATTAAGACAGCGTGAAATGAACTGTTAAGCACAGGTTTTGCATGAGGTTTTCCAGCGACGGGCGGGGGCTCGAGGTGGAGGCTGCGCCGCGGCCGGAAGAGCAGCGCAGGCTGAAACTCAAACCGCTCACGCGGCTCGCGCCCTATATCGTGCGCTATCGCGGCCGCGCGCTTGCCGCGCTGATAGCGCTCATCGTCGCTGCGCTCACCACGTTGATCGTGCCGGTCGCGGTACGCCGGATGATCGATTTCGGGTTCTCTGACAAGGCGGTGCAGCTGATCGACAGCTATTTTGCAGTCATGATCGCGGTCGTGGCCGTGCTCGCGATCTCGAGTGCGATGCGTTACTACCTGGTCACGGCGTTGGGCGAGCGTATCGTGGCCGATCTGCGGTCGGATGTCTTCGCGCACCTGACGCAATTGTCGGCATCATTTTTCGATACGGCCCGTACCGGTGAAATCGTTTCGCGGCTGACCGCGGACACGACGCAGATCAAATCGGCGGTCGGCGCCTCGGTTTCGATCGCATTGCGCAATTTGCTGCTCTTCCTGGGTGGTGCCGCCATGATGGTGGTCACCAGCCCACGCTTGTCCCTGTTCGTGCTCGGGGCGATACCGATCATCGTCCTTCCGCTCGTCGGTTTTGGACGCGTGGTGCGCAGACGCGGGCGAGCTGCGCAAGATACGCTTGCCGAAGCGTCGGGCTATGCCGACGAACTCATCGGCGCCGTTCGTACGTTGCAGGCCTTCACCAACGAAAAACTCGCGCAGTCGCGGTTCTCCGCTGCGGTCGAGGGCGCTTTTGCGGCGGCCCGTGACGCCACAAAGGCGCGCGGCGTGCTCACGGCCGTCGTCATCTTTCTGGTTTTTGCCAGCATCGTGGTCGTGTTGTGGGTCGGCGCGCAAGACGTGCTTGCCGGTCACATCACGCCAGGTCGCCTCGGGCAATTCGTTCTCTACGCCGTGTTTGCCGCCGGCGGCCTCAGCGAGCTGAGCCAGGTCTGGGGCGAAATCGCGCAGGCATCCGGAGCCGCGGAGCGGTTGTTCGAAATCCTCAATGTGGAGCCGCAGATCAAGGCTCCGCCTCGGCCACTCGCCTTGCCGACGCCTGCCCGTGGCGCCGTCGAATTCAAGGATGTGAGTTTCGAATATCCCGGCCGGGCCAATGCACCGGTTCTTAATCATGTGTCGTTTCGTGTCGCGCCGGGCGAGAAGCTCGCCCTGGTCGGCCCTTCGGGCGCCGGCAAAAGCACTGTCTTTCAGCTAATTCAGCGGTTCTACGATCCTGTCGCGGGAGCTGTCAGCTTCGACGGTGTCACTGTTACCGACGTCGATCCGGCCGCGTTGCGCTTGCGCATTGCGCTGGTGCCGCAGGATGCGGTGATCTTCGGCACCAGTGTAAAAGAGAACATTCGATTTGGCCGACTTGGCGCAACCGACCGGGAAATCGAGACGGCGGCGGCGGCAGCGCACGCGTCCGATTTCATCCGCCGACTTCCGGACGGTTATGAGACCCAGGTCGGCGAGCGCGGCGTCACGTTGTCCGGCGGACAGCGTCAGCGCATCGCGATCGCACGTGCCATTTTGCGCGAAGCACCGCTCTTGTTGCTCGATGAGGCAACCTCTTCACTCGACGCCGAAAGCGAGACGCTGGTCCAGCAGGCGCTTAGTGAACTAATGCGCAATCGTACCAGCATCGTTATCGCTCATAGGCTCGCGACCGTGCAAAACTGCGACCGAATCCTGGTGATCGATCGTGGCCGCATCGTCGAAGAGGGCACGCACGCCTCGCTTGCTTCCTCGGGAGGACTGTACGCCCGCTTGGCGAAACTTCAGTTCGAGATGGCGGACAGTTAGGGGCGCCACGCCATGCGGTTGACTGCGATCCCCGACACGGGGTTTCTATCGTCGCCGACGTAGACAAAGCCGTGCTTGGCGTAGAAGCCGATTGCTCGAAAATTGTCCTTGTTGACGAGCAGATCGAGTCCTGTGGGCGACAGACGCTTGGCCTCATCGAGCAGGGTTAGCGCGATGTCAGAGCCCCAATGTTCGGGCGCGACCACAATCTGATCGAGGTATTTCGTTTTCGGATCCACCGTGACGAACCCGACCAGCGCATCGCCCCGTTCGGCAAGGACGATTTGCGCAGTCGGCACGAGTTCATTTCGCCAGCGTTCGCGCCACCATGGGACGCGAGCGTTGAAATCGAGATGCGGATAGTGCTTCGACCAGGTGCGGCGCCAGAGCTCGATCGCGGCGTGCTCATCGGCGGTCGCGTAGGGGCGAAGGGTGACGTGAGACATCAGCGGCGCATCGTTCATGTGCCGGACGAATCCCGGCCACCTGTGTCCAGCCTTGTCATTGTATCAAATACGCCGATGTCAGACACAAGCCCGGCACGAGGCGAGGGCTACCGCTCGGTCAGTTTGAATTCGATGCGGCGATTGCGCTGGAAGGCCTCTTCGGTCTTGCCGAGGTCGATCGGCTGAAACTCGCCAAAGCCGGCGGCGACCAGACGTTGCGGCGAAACACCCCTGGCGATGAGATATTGCACGACGGCGATGGCGCGCGCGGCCGACAGATCCCAGTTCGACTTGAAGGCGCCACCAGCCGAGAGCTGGCGCACATCGGTATGGCCGTCGACGCGGAGAACCCAGGCAAGGTCAGGCGGGATCTGCCTTTCCAGTTCGACCAGGGCGCCGGCGACCTTGTCGAGTTCGACCCGGCCTTCTGGCTTCAGATCCGCCCTGGCGGTGTCGAAAAACACTTCGGATTGCAGCACGAAGCGGTCGCCCACCACACGCACGTCAGCACGGTTGCCGAGGATCTCACGCAGCTTTCCGAAAAAATCGGAACGATAGCGTTTGAGTTCGTTGACTCTCTCGGCTAGCGCGAGATTGAGCCGCTGGCCAAGCTCGGTGATGCGCGTCTGCGATTCCTTGTCTTTCTTTTCGGCGGCGTCGAGCGTCTGCTCGATCGCGGCGAGTTGCCGGCGCAGCGCAGCAATCTGCTGATTGAGCACTTCGACCTGCGCCAGAGCGCGCGTGGAGATCTTCTTTTCGCCCTCAAGCTGGCCGGCGAGCTCCGACGCCTTGCCCTGCGCGGCGGCCGCGCCGGCGCCTGCGCTGTCGGCGGCGCTCTTTAGACGATCGCGCTCGCTTTCGGCGACGGCGAGCGTGGCGCGCAACTGCGCGAGTTGATCTTCGAGGCCGGCCTTGCCCGATTTCTCCAGTCCCAGCAATTCAGTGAGCTGGGCAATCTGCGCGTTGAGGCGATTGAGAGCGGTGTCTTTCCCTGCCACTTCCTGCTGGAGATAGAACTGGACAACCACGAACACAGTCAGCAGGAAAATAATACCGAGGATCAGCGTCGACAGCGCATCGACGAAACCCGGCCAATAATTCATGCCGCTTTCGCCGCGGCGGATTCGTGCCAACGCCATGGAGTTCAACTCAACGGTTAGCGTGCTCGCGCACCATTACCTCAAGAAGCTTCTTGATCTCGCGCTGCTGCGCAGCCTGCGAGTCCACCCAGTCACGGATCATCTGCTGTTCAGTACGCATATGGTGGACGAGACCCTGGATCGCCTCGGCGAGATTGGCCATGGCGGTCGAAGCCGACTTGCCGGCCTCGACCTGGTCGACGGCGCCACGCAGGCGCTCGATCGCGGATCGAACTTCGCCGGTCACGCCGGGCACAGCCGTCGGTTCAGCGGCCTCATCGTAGACGGTGGTGGAAAGCCAATCCTCGAGTTCCGTGTAGAAGCGGTTCTGCGCCTGACTCGATTGCAGATCGAGGAAACCAAGCACGAGCGAGCCGGCAAGCCCGAACAGCGACGAGGAAAACGAAATGCCCATGCCCGAGAGGGGCGCGGCGAGGCCGTCGCGCAACGAGTCGAACATCGAACCGGCATCGCCGCTTGCCTTCAGACCCTGAATGACATTGCCGACCGAACTGACGGTCTCGATGAGGCCCCAGAAAGTCCCAAGCAGGCCGAGGAAAACGAGCAGCCCGGTCATATACCGGGAAATGTCGCGCGCCTCATCGAGGCGGGTGGCAATCGAATCGAGAATTCCGCGCATCAATTGCGGGGACATGGCCATGCGTCCGACGCGACTGCCAAGGATCGCTGCCATCGGCGCGAGAAGGACCGGCGGCCGGTCGACCGCCAGTCCGGGATCGGCAAGGCGGAAATTGTTGACCCACGCGATTTCCGGATAGAGACGCAGTACCTGACGCAACGACAGCACAATTCCGATTGCACCGACGCCGAGGATGAGCGCGTTCAAGCCCGGATTGGCCATGAATGCGACTTCAATCTGCTTGTGCAGCACAAAGCCGACTAGACCGACCAGAATGACGAATACCAGCATCCTGATCAGGAAGATGCGGGGAGACGACAGCTTGAGAGGATCGAGTTCTTTGGCCATGAGCTTTGAAAATGGAAATACGTCGACGCCGCCCTGTCGAATACTATGGCACAGACGCGTGACAGGGAAAAAGCAGTTGTCGTTGGAACTATGAGGACCGATTAAGCCACTGATTGAGTTGAAATTGCGGTGGACCTCAGCTTTTGCTGGCCTTTTTCAACGCGCTCACCAGCTCTTTTTGCACGGCCTCGTTGCCGGCGACGATGTGCCCCTTGCTGAAGATATTATCACCGCCATCACAATCGGTTACGAACCCGCCGGCTTCGCGCACCAGGATCACGCCGGCCGCCACGTCCCACGCATTGACATCGCGTTCCCAGTAGCCATCGAGCCGCCCCGCCGCGACCCATGCCAGATCGAGGGCGGCCGCGCCAAAACGGCGCAAACCGGCAACATGTTCCTGCATGGCGCCGGTTTCTTTCCGCGACAGCCCGATATCGCCGCGGCCGTGATGCGGCAGCGCGCAGGCGATGACCGCATCGGCGAGGCGTTTTCGCGCGGCAACCCGGATGCGCTGTTCATTGAGGAACGCGCCTTTGCCGCGCTCGGCAACGAACATCTCGTCCGTTGCTGGGTTGTAGATCAGCCCTGCCACCACCGTGGATTCGCGCTCGAGCGCAATCGAGATGGCGAACTGTGGAATACCGTGGAGAAAATTCGTGGTGCCATCGAGCGGATCGACGATCCACGTGTGCGTCTTGTCGGCGCCTTCACGGTGGCCACCTTCCTCACCGAGAAAGCCGTAACCGGGCCTCGCCTTCATCAATTCCGCGTGCAGCGTTTCCTCGGCACGGCGGTCGGCGGCAGACACGAAATTGCCGGGGCCCTTCAATGAAACCTGCAATTTTTCCAGTTCGCCAAAGTCGCGTTTGAGTGCGCGCGCGGCCTTGCGCGCGGCGGCGATCATGACGTTAAGCAGGGCGGAATGCTGCATGGCGCGTGCGGTCTGCCTGTGATGGCACGCGTCGTCAAGGGCGGGAGGGCGCTACGTTCGACAGCCATTTCTTGGCGGCCTTGTCTGCGGCATCGCGCACGTCCGGCGTCTGCTTGGCGGTAAACACGTCGAGATCGGGGTCGCTCGCGCCGGCGGCCTTCGAGATCATGTGCCATTTGAGCGCTTCTATAGGATCAGCGGGCAGGCCGCGACCGGCCATGAAGATACGGGCGACGCGGTTCTGCGCGACCGGATTGTTGAGGTACGCCGCTTTCAGGAACAGTCGTCCGGCCGCTGCCTCGTCCTTCGGTGTGCCGTCCCCGTTGAATTGTGCAATCGCGAACTCGACCATGGCATCGACATTGCCGGCGATGGAGGCCTGCTGCATGAGCCGCATCGCCTTGCTCATGTCTTTCGTCACACCACGACCCTCTTTGTACATTGTCGCGAGGGCGTACTGCGCTTCCGGATTACCCCCTTCCGCGGCCAACGTGAACAATTCACCCGCGCGCATGAAATCCTGCCCGACCTGTTCGCCCTGCATATAG
>Ga0124850_1000069_pt1 | contig 12498 bp, 17 predicted proteins | sample PanSoiMetaGPlot1_FD_97462 | JGI IMG/M metagenome (GOLD analysis project Ga0124850, IMG submission 97462) | Tropical forest soil microbial communities from Panama analyzed to predict greenhouse gas emissions - Panama Soil - Plot 1 (PacBio error... | ecosystem: Environmental > Terrestrial > Soil >...
CGTCAATCGACCCGACCTTCAGCGCGTAGCGCGACGGAACCAACTCGGGCTTCGGTCTACCGTGGCTGTACCTCGCGTTCACCTTGTCGGCGCAGTACTTGACCGAGGGCATGTTTGTCTCTGCTGCGGTGGTGCTAGCTGATGAAGATTGTGCGGACATGACCATTCTCCCTCGAGGGAAATGCTGTTGGACGTAGGTGAATGATTTCGCCCGCGACGATGAACCTGAACACCGGAGGTAATCGAGTTGGACGTTGGTCCAGCGTCAAAATGTCCGCTTTGGGTTTAAAGCGGACATATGCAGCGCAATACGTCATGTCCGCTATACCCCCAAAAGCGGACTGGTGCAGTGCAACTAGGGATGTCCGCTTTGGCCCAATAGCGGACATCAGTTGCGCCAAAGCCAATATCCGAGCGATACGGCTGCGAGCATTCCTGCAAACTGCGCCACGATGAACGCGACTACCCCAGCTGGGGCTATACCGGCAAAGGTATCGGACAGTGATCGCGCCAACGTGACCGCAGGATTGGCGAAGGATGTAGATGCAGTGAACCAATATGCCGCCGTGATGTAGAGACCAACCGCATAAGCGACAGCACCTGCAGCACGAGCGACACAGCCCAGTATCGTGAGCAACAGTCCGAAGGTCGCAACCGCCTCCGCGACCCATTGGCCAGAACCGGTTCTCACATGCGTCGAGAATTGCCAAACGGGCAATTCAAACATCAAGTGCGCGGCCCAAACGCCGACTAAAGCCCCGCCTAACTGGGCAAGCAAATACGCTCCCGCCTCCGACCAAGGCATGTCGCCTCGGATCGCGAATGCGCAGCTTACCGCAGGGTTGAAGTGAGCGCCGGACACCGGTCCAAAGATCAAGATCAAGACCGTCAGTATCGCACCAGTTGGGAGGGTGTTGCACAGCAAGGCCAGCGCGTCGTTTCCGCCCGAAAGGCGCTGCGCCATAATTCCGGAACCAATCACAGTTGCTAGCAGAAAAGCAGTGCCGAGAAATTCCGAAGCGACGCGCTGCTGTGACGGCATCAAATCGGCTCTTTAGCTGCCGCATCAAATACACGTCCGATTTCGCGAAGCTTTTCCTGCAAGCTGACTTTGCTGAGGCTGCGGATCGGTAACGCGGTGAAAATACCAATGCGCTGGTGAAGCATCCGGTATGCGTCTTTGAATGCAACCGCAATTTCCGCCTCCGACCCTCGTGCTTCAGCCGGATCAGGAACCCCCCAATGCGCTGTCATGGGCTGACCCGGCCAGACCGGACACGTTTCACCTGCCGCGTTGTCGCAAACCGTGAACACGAAATCGAGCGGCGGCGCATCGGGCCGTGCAAATTCCGACCATGATTTGGAACGAAAGTGGGATGTGGGATATCCGAGTGATTGCAGAAGCTGGATTGTGCGCGGATTGACCTGCCCCTTGGGCTGGCTGCCCGCACTGAAGGCGCGGAATTTGCCGCCTCCAATCTTGTTTAGGATGGCTTCGGCTATGATCGACCGCGCAGAATTGCCAGTGCAAAGAAACAGAACGTTGAACGGCTTATCGGTCATGACTGTGGCCCGCAACACGCTTTAGCGTGGGCAATGCGAGCGCCTTTCTCAAAGCTCGTTCCGTAGTTCGTATTTTCGCCCGTCGTAAAGAATGCTTCCCATGAAATCCCGGCAGGATCATCAATCCATGACTTTTCGGACTTCGCGTAACAGCACGTTGTTTTTCCTTGCTCGATAATGTTTCCGCCAGCCTCGCGGAGCCGTCCGTAGACGTCGCGCAACTCATCGTCGCTTTCGACCTGAATGCCCAGATGATCGAGGCCGGGACTGCCGCCCCGTGCAGATATGGCGAAGTTCACACGAGGATCATCGAGCATCCATTTTGCATAGTCGCTTTTTACAACTACCGGCTTGGTTGCAAACAACGCCGAATAGAAGCCAATGGCGCTATCAATGTTCTCGACCGAGACGTGAACGTGCATACGTTTCATGACACAGCCACCTTTGCTCGTTTTGCGCGAGAGGGCTTGCAAACAGCCCGGGCGCAGGCATCCACCGCGCCTTGGCAGCAATTCTCAGTAAGGAAGCCGAGCAAGTCGTTCATGACCTCGAACCGCGCTGCGTAAATCATGGAACGGCCTTCGCGCCGCACAGTGACTAGACCGGCGTCGCGTAGTCGGTCGAAATGAAAGGTCAGCGTGTTCGGAGCGAGCTTGAGGGCACCCGCCACAGCCCCAGCGGGCATCCCTTCCGGGCCCGCTTGTACCAGCAGGCGAAAGACATCCAGTCGGTTTTCCTGTGCGAGCGCGGCCAAAGCCGAAACGGCGTGATCATTTTTCATATTTCAACGATTATTGAAATATCTTAAGGCGTCAAGCTTTATTTCGATAACCACTGAAATAATAGGAATGTCCGCTTTGGGCCAAAAGCGGACTCGTGCAGTGCAGCACACGATTATGCTGGACGCTTCTTTCGAATTAGTCGCGCCTTGCCTGCCACGGCAAGCGACGTAGTTCGTCAGCAAGAGCTTCGACTGCGGACTCTCCATAGCGACGCGCCCAAAGCCTGAGCAAGTCTTCGTTGTTCAAGAAGAACTTCCAATCGCTGATAACCGCACGCCTCATCAACAGAAACGGCACGGGTGATATGAATGGCCGAAAGTTCGGGTTGTATAGTGCGGTCCCGTCGTTGCCCTCGTAGAAGGGGCCCATCACCAGTCCATCGTCCGCATAGGATGGAACGGCAATTTGCTGCAGGACACCGCTAAAGAAGTCCTTGGCTTGAGCAGCCGGCAAATCAGTGAAAACAACGACGATTGATTTGTTGTTGGCGTCGTCGCCCTCGACAGGCTGAGCGGTCAGGAGAAGTCGCTTGTAGCTGTCTATGAGCTGGATGACATCTGTCGCCTTCCGGCCAGCGCTCCGCTCGGCAGCAAGCCAGAGCGTCTTATGTTCCAAAGCCACAGGCACGAAGGGGCACACCGGCCCAGCGCGGCCGATGTCCTTGTGAGGCTTGACCACAAAAGTCTTGATCCAATCGGCGACGGCGCGAAGTGCACTGCGATCACCTTCTGTGAGCTCCTTCGTCCTAGTGGTGTCATCGAGATTCTCAAGGAGGAAGAGATCGGTAATCTGTGCTGGCATGAAATATTCTCCTAGCGAGGCGCTCGGGCCGCCGATGGCGCTGCTGGCGAGCGCGGCACCAGCGGCGACTACAGCACGCCTGTCCATGAGACTCATTTCATTGTCTCCACTCCCGAAAGCAGACGCAGTGCAATTCAGTTACTGGCCAGTTCGAGGGTACATACAGTTTAGCCAGTAAGCCTCATTTGATTGGCAGCCGGGCCAATTATCGAAATTGGACCAAGGTCCAACGGATAAATTGTCGCAGCGAATATCTACGCGTCGCCGGTGGTCGGTCGCATGGGCTGGACAAATTCGACACTTTATTGGGTCCCAACGAAGCGGAGATCGACTCACGCTAAAGACGCCCCCGCTTAGGTCAAATTCATCGCCTGATCTCTAAGCGCCTCAGTTAATTCTCACCGACCGCCGCGCTGAGTAAATATCTTCATGGAATATCTGCTTTACTCTCAGCCAGTTTGTTGACTTCCACAGCGTGGGGGGAGAGCGCTTAGCCGCATTTGGAGCGCCGGCTGTTTACCCTGCGCACCCCCAATCTTGCGTGCAGGCCGCCAAGGTGAAATTCCTTGCTTCATTCCCTCCGGCAGCTTCCAGCGACTCATCCGAAACTTCGTGAGTGAGCAGGTCTTCATCGTTCGATGTGGCAATAAACGTCATCATTGTTACCATCTCCTATGACCACTCTGCGCCATTCCGGCTGGGAAGATAGCATTCGTAAAGTGGACATTTTGTCTCGGCGGAAACGCAGTACCTAGATTGGACCATGGACCAACATTCTAACCTCCATAAAATGCGTACTGTGTGAGGCTAGTCCTATGAGCAACGCGTGCGACCACACGAAAGTCCATTTTTTCTAGATCCATGGCGAGCCGAAGTCTCAAGATCCACAAGTCGGCGAAGTTTCAGCCTGAAGAGGCGCCAATGGAAAACAGAAAAACACGCCAGGTAAACGAATTTAAACTCGTTGACGATCACGGAAAGGAATACACTGTTTTTGAATATCAGGAAGGGACAGAAAAAACGTCTCTCAAATGGATCAAATCTGGACCGACGTGGTTTCGCTTGAGCGACGGCACTGCTGTTGACAGGATTGACGACAATACCTTCAAGATCCCGATGATTGATAAAGTTTTGCGCAGGCGGCTGTAACCGGTCCGTCGGGCCGCCATGTGGTCTCAAAACTCGTATCAAGTCGAACGAGCTATGTCCGCCGAGGGCCAAAAGCGATATTTCGCAACGCAAAAGCAATGTCCGCTTTGGGTCAAAAGCAGACATTCGCACCGCAAAAGGTCACGTCCGCTTTACCCCCAAAAGCGGACATATGCAGTGCAGTAGTTCATGTCTGTTTTGGGCCACAAGCAGACATCGTGAAACGAAGAAAGTCGGGTAGGTTTATTCTGGATGATCGGGACGTTCAGCCATAATATCTAAAGCTCGAAGAAATATCCCAACGGCGAAAATTAGAAACACAGTCAGTGCGGTCAAGTACACCGCATCAGCCCACTCACCCACCGCGCCCGCTGCATTTGTCAACAAAGACACGCCTATCAATAGAACGATAGAGGTATCCAACCGAACATAAAAAGGCGTGCGTTCGCCACTGATTGCCCGTCTTCGTGCAGGATACGTCAATGCATAAACTAGAGGCGGGAGACAAGCGAGCGCGCTAGATACGCGCCATATTGTTGGCGGCGACAATTTCCAAGTCATAAGCAGGGGCGGAAGCAACGCGCTTGCGCTAATCATCAGCCCAAACCCCATATAAACTCGCGCAATCAATACATCGAGACGCGATAATTTGTGGCCTAGGGTTTGGCGGACGATCATCACGATGGCCGAAAAGCCAATGAAGGTCATAGCAAGCGTTGCCAAGGTGTAGAGATATATTGCCCCTGGCAGTTCCATTCTTCGCCCCATTGCGCGCTACGAATACCAAGTCCTCACAATATCAGTAATTTGTGAAAGACTGTCACATTAGGGGCCATCGCTGGCGGGATCATTTCTTCATTCGATCTGGCAAACAAAAGTCCCCTTTGGGTCAAAAGCAGACATATGCAGTGCAAAAAGACATGGCCGATTTACCCCCAAAAGCAAACATGTGCAGCGCAGTAGCCAATGCCGCTAAGGGCCAATAGCGGACATCACTCTGGCAGCAGCTCGTTCGGAAAACTCTTCATGCCGCTGGGCACAGCTGTCTTGACGGCGGTGAAAAAGCTCCTGGGCGAGCCTGGCTTGGGCTCGACCACCTTGACCCCAACAACGAGAACGGCCGCGGTCACGATAAGCGCAATGGATAGCGTATGGCGCATGAGCGGCCTTTCTAACGGCATCTTCAAAGCACCCCGAGCATGCTGCAGTTCAAGGAAAATTAATCATGGGCCCGTGGTAGGCGCCCCAGTGGCCCCATACGTCGCTGTCGCCAGAACCGCACAAATCGCCGGCTCCGCGTGGCGCCATGAAGTTCCTTGACTGTCGCGAGCCATAGCTGAGGTCGTTAGTAGGGCTGCAGCGATGAGCGCAGCCATTGCACTAACCGATAGGGTCAAACGAGTGTTCCGCAACATTGTTTGTCTCCTTCAATCCAGAAGCGCGGGGGCAGACCATCGCCACGTGTCGCTGCAACACTCCGAAGAGAGAGAAATGGCGCCAAGACACGCTTTCCTAGTCAGCATCTGATTTTCCCGGAGCGGAATTGCCCGCCCGGCGCCTCGGCTTTTTGACAGATGTCAGTGCAACTCCACTTGCTTCATTTCCCATTTCCAGACAGGTCAGCAGCTCGGTGTAGGTTGGCTCGAAATCCATCATGGCGCCTAAGCAAGTGGCTCGGTCCGCAGCGTTGAATTTTGGCCACTCGCTGACGAGTTTGTCGTGCGCGTCCTGCTCGTCCGCCATGCAAGATTGCATCGCGTCTTTGGTTGTAACGTCCCCCATCGCAGCCGCCCGGCAACTCGGACGAACGTCAAAAGTGGGCAAGCCGCCACTTGAACTGGCTATCAAAAGAAGGGCGAGAGGGACCACCAGAACTGGATTTGTCATGGGCCTGGCTCCGATTTTTAATGAGCGGCAAACGCCCGATCAGAGGCGTCTATGGGAGATTTAATTGAGCGGCGGCGAAACGTCGTGAGCTCACGGCGCATGTTCACTAGTACAGGCGCGCACTGTTGCCCTGACCCTCACACTGGCGCCGACGGGCGCGGCGTGCGTTGATTACGAGAACTATTTTTGTCCTTTGGGCAAAGCGGACATCGAAGACTTCCGAAAGCCGCAGGCCAACGAAGACCCGGAACGTAGACGAGCGAGGTAGCGCAGCATTTCCTCGAGCTCTCGTGAACTAACACCGTCCGCTGCATTATCGCGCGCGTGACGGGATCGCTGAGGAACTCGCTGAGGGTCGGTTCGCGTGAATTTGTCACTTCATTCTCCTCATCGCGACAATGCCAAGGCAGGATGCTCTCGCCTCGACGAAGGATTTAGGTTGGGCGTCGCGAGCCGGAGACGCACCTTGATCAGGACCGGTGCGCACTGACGATGCGCGGCACAAAAATACCATCGGATTGCCGAACGCCGGAACCTCTCGGTCGGCTGCAAAGTTGGCATACTTAAGTTTAATGGCCGTAAAGCCAACGTAAATTCACGCGGTTGTCACTTGCGCAAGAGCGGCTGGTGTCTGACTTGAAACGACGGGCAGGGGCTCCAAGGAGTGGCGATCCTGAAAGGAGGTCGCATGCCGCATCTTCAAGATAGTCCCTCATCACCACAAATGGATTATGAGGGCTGGAGAGATTTGCTCCGCTCCAAGTGTGGACGATACTACTCGGAAGGGATCAAACCCGTTTCCTTTTCCGGTTGGGTACACCCTATCAACGTGCGAGGGTTCACGGCACTTGATATTGGCTCGAACGCTCCACGCGTTGAGCGAACCTATCAGGATGTTCGCCGCGACGGCGCGGACCACTACTTCGCGCTGTTTCTCACCAGCGGCCAGCTAGCAATGATCCACAACGAACAGGCCGTGAGACTGGCGGTCGGAGGGGCCGCACTCGTGGATTCCGCTCGACCCGTAAAATATTTCGCTGACAATGGCGAGCGATGGAATACCGTTTCGCTGAGCCTGCCACGCCAAACCCTGGTTTCCCATCTCGGATTTGAACCGGAGGGAGGTCTCTGCCGGACCGGCGGAACAGCCGCGGGGCGCCTACTCTTCGAGCTCATCCGCACTTGCGGCAACGGTGGAGACTCAGCGCTCTCGTCGGCCGATTCCTACATGCAGCTCGCAGTCTATGACCTCGTTGGCGCGCTATTCGCACCAACCGAGCCATCACCGGGATCACGTCATGCTGACAAGCTGTTCGCACGTATCCGCCATATCATCAAAGACGGCTGTGCGGATCCGGATTTCGGCCCTTATGAGGTAGCCGCCGAAGCCGGGATCTCGCTACGCTATCTCCAGAGGCTTTTCACCGAGCGCGGTTCGACCTGCACTGAGTGCATATATTCGCTGCGTCTGGATCAGGCCGCGCGCTTTCTGTATCGCCGGGGATCACTAGGAGCGAGGCAGCCTCTCAGCGAGATTGCCTACGCTTGTGGCTTTCGCGACTACACTCATTTCGCACGAAAATTTCGACAGCGGTTCGGTCACCCGCCAGGTGCTCACTCCGAAAGTCTTAGTGGCCCGAGCGACGAAAACACTGCGCACTAGTCCAAGCGAAAGTGCGTCACGGGCTCACCACGCCTAACCGCGAGCTACCTAAATCTCCTCCGCAAATGCGGCACCAGAGGTCATCGCGCTTTTGGGGCTGCCTCGTAACGAGGAGAAGGATGAAGGATAATGACCAATAAAGCCAAACTTGCCATCATTGTCGCAATCGCGCTGACCCGTGTGGCTGCGACACCTGCTTTCGGCCAGTCGTTTGACCAGGATGAAGGAAGCGGAAATGTGTTGTCGTTTAGCTATCAATCGGCTGCTCCAGATGCTGCGGCGCGTTACGCAGGCGCTCGTGCCGCTCGTCGGAACGGGCTCGACACATATGCGATGGATCCGCGCCCGCAGTTGAATTTCGCTCCACGTGCCCGCATGCCTCTTGATTCAGACCATCCGGCCCTCACCGGCGGCGGCAGCGTCGGCTACAACGAATTGCTCAAGCAGGAGCCCTGAGACGCGGAGGAAAGTTGGGCGAACTCACTTCGCCCACTTTACCGCATTGTTCATCGACCACGGCGAAATTCGAGAAATTTTCGGGCCTACCCAATTCGAGCTGCGGCTGGGAGGCAAGCCATGAAGCGCCGTCTTTACACCGAGCTTATATCGGTGGCCTGCGGTCCGCATCGCATTTTTATGTCACGGCAAATATTCTAACGTTGGGCTGGGTTGGAGAGTGTGCGATGTCCGATTCAAAACAGGATCTCAAAACTAAGGCGGACAATGATGTTCTCGCGCCAAAATCGTCAGAGGGTTTCGCAGATCGGTTCGGGACCATGGCTACGTTGCTGGTGTCTGGCATTGCGTTTTTATTGCGGCGACATGGTTTGTGAGCACCCCAAGTTTTGAGAAATGCAGTGCAGTGCAGAATGTAGCGGACCGCAATGCTTGCTATGACGGACTCAGAGAGGAATTGTTGAAACCTCCAGCAAAAGGCGCGGAGATCCCCAAGGGCTAAATTCCTGCTTAGGATATTTTCGCACTCAAAATGTGCGCTTTGGGTCTTTGTTTGATCCCTAGTCAGCGGCGGCTAACAGGGTTCAGCGGAATGCTGAGGGCTCTTTCGATTTCCCACATCGCAGCTGCGCGTGCGAAGCCGCACGTAACGGCTCATGGCATGAAGCCGCCAGGCAAACAGTGCGCACCAGTACTGGTGAAGATGCGTCATGGGCTCACGACGTTTTGCCGTCGGCCACTTAAAATCTTTTTCGCAATATCTGGCGCAACGTACCTCGTGCCACCCGGAGGGTTTCTGCTTGGCCATCTCAGCACATCAGCCTTCGCACGCGGAAGTCCGGCGATTGTTGGGCAACAAACGGCGTTGTTCGCGATGGCTGAAACGGCGTTGGCTATTGGTCGGCTGCGCACTGGTATTAACTGTGCTTCCTGCATGCAGCGAACGGAACGAATTCGTCGCGCCACCGGCGCCGACGGTCTCGATCCAGGTGCCGGTGCAGAAAATGGTTACGCCGTATCTGGAGGCAACCGGCAATGCGGCCTCCGAAAACAGCGTCAATCTGATCGCGCGCGTACAGGGGTATGTGCGGGAGATCAAGTATCAGGACGGGACCTTCGTGAAGAAGGGCACGCCGCTGTTTGTAATAGAGCCAGAACCCTACCGCGTGAAGCTGCAGCAGGCGCAAGCCGCGGAGGAGGGTGCGAAGGCAATACTCGTCGAGGCCGAAGCCGAATACGACCGCCAGCGCGAAATGCAGTTGAAGCTAGTCTCAACGCAGGCAAACTTCGACAAAGCGCGGGCCAACCGGGACTCATCTCACGCCAACGTGCTTCAGGCCAAGGCCAACGTCGAGGCTGCCGAGATCAACCTTGGCTATACCGAGGTCACGGCGCCTTTCGACGGTGTTGTAACCGCGCGCAATGTGGCGGTCGGCGAGCTCGTCGGCGGCGACCAGCCGAACCAACTCGCAACGATCGTGCAGCTTCACCCAATGTGGGTGTGGTTCAACATAAGCGAACGCGACGTGCAGCGTATGCGCGCGGCCCTGGCCGAGCATAACGAGACCGTGGCCCAATTGATCGACAAGCAGCCCGTCGAGGTCGAAGCGCAAACTGAGACCGGATATCCCCACAGGGGAGTGCTCGATTACGTCAATCCGACCGTCGACTCTTCAACCGGCACGCTCCAAGTCCGAGGTTCTTTCCAAAATCCAGGACACGCCTTGCTACCGGGTTATTTTGTGCGGGTCCGGGTGCCCCTATGGCCACAGTCGGCGCTGCTCGTTCCCGAGATTGCGATCGGAACCGATCAGGGTGGACGCTACCTACTTGTCGTCAACAAGGACAATGTAGTCGAACAACGCCGTGTGCAGCTTGGCCAGGCTGTCGGCCAAATGCGCACGATCGAGAGCGGTCTGGCGCCGGCTGATCGCGTTGTCGTGGCCGGTATTCAGGACGCTGTTCCGGGTCAGAAGATCAATCCGAAAATGCAGAGCTCGGAAGCCGCTACAGCAACTGCGGCGGCTGCACCCGGCCCGAGCGAGCGGCAGCCATGATCTCGAAGTTCTTCATCGAGCGTCCTGTTCTGTCGAACGTGCTCGCGATCCTCATGATTGTGATCGGCGGCGTAGCCCTAATCCGGCTACCGGTCTCGCAATATCCGAACGTGGTGCCGCCCACGATTCAAGTGACGACGAGTTATCCGGGAGCCAGTGCACGCACCGTCATCGATACTGTGGCCCTGCCAATCGAGCAGCAGGTGAACGGCGTCGACGGCATGATGTATATGCAATCCTATAGCGGATCGGACGGCAGCTATTCGCTCACGGTGACATTCCGGATCGGTATGGACATCAATGCCGCCCAGGTGCTGGTGCAAAACCGGGTATCGAGCGCGCTCGCTTCCCTGCCGCCTGAGGTCCAGGCGCAAGGGGTAATCGTTCAGCAAAAGTCGACTGCGATTTTGCAGTTCGTCACGCTTACCTCATCCAATCCGACGCACAACAGCCTCTTCCTTGCTAACTACGCGACCATCAATCTGAAAGACCAGCTCGGGCGCCTGCCCGGGGTTGGCAATGTGCTCGTCTTCGGGGCCGGCCAGTACTCGATGCGCGTGTGGCTCGATCCGGACAAGCTGCAGGCGCATTCGCTGACCACTCAGGATGTGATCCAGGCTCTGAAAGGGCAGAACCAGCAAGTCACCGCGGGTCAGCTCGGCATGCCGCCGACACCTAGCGCGCAGCCCTTCCAGTACACCCTTAATATCTCAGGGCGCTTGGACGAAGTCAGTCAATTCGAAAACATTGTCGTAAAGACCGCTCAAGACGGTCGCATGACATATTTGCGCGACGTCGCTCGTATCGAGCTCGGAGCTCAATCCTACAGTCAGATATTCACGCTGAACGGCCAGCCGGCAGCCGGTATCGCCATATATCAAACGCTCGACGCAAATGCCGTGGATGTCGCTGGCAAGGTGCGAGCGCAGATGGCGGAACTGGCGAGGACCTTTCCGCCTGGGCTGAGGTATAGCATTCCGTTCGATACGACCACGTTCGTTCGCGCCTCGGTCAACGAGGTCTACAAAACACTATTCGAAGCCGGAATCCTGGTGCTCATCGTTATCCTGGTTTTCCTGCAGGACTGGCGCGCCATGCTGGTGCCCGCCACGACGGTGCCGGTCACCATCATCAGTGCATTCGCCGCCATGGCCGCGCTCGGCTTTACCGTCAACCTCTCGACGCTGTTTGCCGTCGTGCTCGCAATTAGCATCGTCGTCGATGATGCCATCATCGTTGTCGAGCGTGCGGCCTACCACGTCGAACGGGGGATGCGGCGCAAAGAGGCCGCGATACAGGCGATGAACGAGCTGTTTGGTCCAATTATTGGCATCACGCTGGTGCTGATGTGCGTCTTCGTTCCCGCAGCATTCATTCCTGGACTCACCGGTCAAATGTACGCGCAGTTTGCATTGGTGATTGCGGCCACGGCGTTGCTCAGTGCGGTCAATGCGGTCACATTGAAACCGACCCAATGCGCACTATGGCTTCGTTCAACGACCCCGCCCGACAGGCGCAATGCTTTCTATCGCGCATTCAACTCCGTCTATGAGCGGCTCGAGAACGCGTATTCCCGCCTGATCGGCCGCATGATCACCCGCAGCGGCCTGATGTGCGCAATCGCATTGGTTGCGAGCGGAATGGCAATCCCCGGGCTTGTCCACGTCCCGACCGGTTTTATTCCGATTGAGGACCAGGGATACGTGCTGGTGAGTGCGCAATTGCCAGGTGGCGCCTCGCTCAGCCGCACCACAGCCATGCTCGACCGCGTCACAGAAATTGCGCGAAAGACCCCAGGCGTCGAGCAGGTGATTGCAATCTCCGGAGTGTCAGCATTGGACAACAATTCTACATTGGCCAATGCCGGGGTTGCCTACGTCGTGCTCAAGGACTGGAGCAAGCGTGGCAAAGACGAAGATCTCCGCTCACTCGTTGAAAATCTTAATCGGGAGCTTGGCACCGTGAAGGACGCACGTATCCTCGTGCTTCCGCCTCCGCCGATCCAGGGCATCGGCAATGCCGGCAGTTTTGCCATGCAGCTGGAACTTCGCGACGGCAGCTTCGACCTAGCAAAGCTGGAATCGATCACCAACACCATCGTCAGGCAAGCGCAGACTCAAAGCGCTTTGCAGCACGTTGC
>Ga0124850_1000070_pt1 | contig 12459 bp, 10 predicted proteins | sample PanSoiMetaGPlot1_FD_97462 | JGI IMG/M metagenome (GOLD analysis project Ga0124850, IMG submission 97462) | Tropical forest soil microbial communities from Panama analyzed to predict greenhouse gas emissions - Panama Soil - Plot 1 (PacBio error... | ecosystem: Environmental > Terrestrial > Soil >...
AGGTAATTTAATACCGTCGATTGTTTCGTCCGGTGCGGCAATTTTGTCTCAGTCCAGCGCCGGTGCCTCGCCGGTCGGAGAAAATAGATATCCGCCGCCGCGGACGGTCCGGATCACCGAGGGCCGGGCGGGGATCGGGCTCGATTTTCCGGCGGATCCGCATGATTCGCAGGTCGATCGCCCGATCGAAGGCCTCCGCATCGCGGGCATTGGCCAGTTCCAGCAGGCGATCGCGCGAGAGCACCCGCTTGGGGTTGGCCGCAAACACCTTCAGCAAGCCGTATTCCGACGCCGTCAGCGGATGCTCGTTGCCCTCGTCATCGCGCAGCGCTTGGGCGTCGTGGTCGAGCCACTTGGTTCCAAACCGCACCCGGGCGCTGGCGGGCGCCGTCGGCGCACCCGCCGCGGGTTGCGCCGACGGTTGGACCGCGCTGCTCCGGCGCAGCACCGAGCGGATGCGGGCCAAGAGCTCGCGCAGCTCGCACGGCTTGGCGAGATAATCGTCCGCGCCGAGCTCGAGGCCGACCACGCGATCGATCGCGCTCGCGGTGGCGGTGAGCATGATGATCGGCACGCTGGTGCGCCGTTTGAGATCGCGGATGATCGAAAGACCGTCCTCCTCCGGCATATTGAGATCGAGGACGATCAGGTCCGGCAACTGCTGCCCGATGGCCTTGCGCAGGCTGGCGCCGCCGTCGCACAAGCTGACGCTGAAGCCGTGCATGCGCAAATAGTCCCCGACCATTTCGCGCGCGGGCTGCTCGTCATCCACCACGATGATGTGCTGCGCTTGGGTCATGTCACCGGCAATACCATCTTGAACGTCGCGCCCTTTCCCGGGCCCGCGCTTTCAACCGTGATCTGCCCACCATGCAGATCGACGATACGCTTAACGATCGAAAGGCCGAGGCCGGTCGAGGTTTCGCCTGCGGTCGGCTTCGCCGAAAGCCGTTGGAAACGGCCGAACAATCGGGAAATGTCCTCCGGCGACAGGCCCGCCCCCTGGTCGCTGACTTGCACGAGTATACCGCCTTGCTCCTGCGCCACCAAGAGGTCGATGGTTCCGCCGATCGGGCTGTATTTGACGGCGTTGCTCACGAGATTGTCGATCGCCTCGCGGATGCGGTCGGCATCGCACGTGGCGGCGTGATTGGGGGGCGCGGCGACCGTGATAGTCTGTTCCTTGCGCGCGGCGAGCGGCCGGTTCGCCTCCGCGACTTCCTCGACCAGCAGCGAGATATCGACGGGCTCGCGCCGGATGGTGATGTCCAGCGCATCGGCCATCGCGTCCGCCACGAGATCGTCGACCATTTCGGTGAGCCGATTGGCCGCGTCGCGGATATGGGCGAGCTGCACCTTCACGTTCTCGTCGAGCGCGCCGGCCCCGGCGATCATCTCTCGCAATATTTCGGTTCGGCCGAGGATCACGCCGAGCGGATTTTTCAAGTCGTGGGCGACGGTGCCGAGGATCTCGCTCTTGAAGGTGTTGGCCTGCCGCAGCCGCGCCCATTGCGCGGCTAGCCGGCGGTTGGCAGTGGTCAGATCTTGCGTGCGCGCGGCGACGCGCTCCTCGAGCCGCGTGTTCGCGCGCTGCAGTTGTTCGTACAGAATGACGTTGTCGAACGCGATGGATAGTCGGCTGCAAAAGATCTCGACCAGCGTGCGGTCGGTGCTGGAGAGACGGCGCGCCGCCTCGAGCACGACGACGACTTCACGGCCGCTCACCGTCCTGATGTAGAGGACCGACCGGCGCGGCGAGAACTCGTGATGGCGGCGGGCGAATGCCTCCTGGACCAGCTGACGTAGGTCGTGCTCAAGGATTTGCGAGACGTCGCTGCCGATGAAACGGCTGTAGCAGCCCGAACCTGCGAGCACCGAGAACGTCTCACGGGCGTTTTGAGCCTCGCGCAAAACCAGAATTCCGGCGCACTCGACATTGAGCAACGACCCGATCTGAGTGAGGACGCCTTCGGCCAGCCGCTGCATCGACTTGAAGTCGAACAAGGTCGATGCCGCCTCGATGATGATTTCGAGCCCGCGGCGCGTTTCCACCATGCGCTGGAGCTGCTGGTAGCTGCGCAGCGCGGCGGTCAACGACGTGAACAGCTTGTCGGCCGTGAGCTCGGTCTTCGCCTTGTAGTCGTTGATGTCGTAGTCGACGATGACGCGCCGTTCCGGCGCTTGGCCCGGTTGACCGGTGCGTAGGATGATGCGCACGGTCTCGTTCTTGAGATCGTTGCGAATGTATTCGACCAGGCCGAGGCCGGCGGTGTCGCTCTCCATGATGACGTCGAGCAGGACGACGGCGACATCGGCATGGCGGCGCATGAGCTCGCGGCCCTCGGCCGCTGAATAGGCCGAGAGGATTTCGAGGCCTTGTCCGTTCAAACGATAGTCGCTGAGCGCGAAACGCGTGCCGTCGTGCACGGCGGGCTCATCGTCGATCACCGCGATCTTCCAACGCGGGCCTTGTTCCGGAGGCCTGCCACCTGGATCGTCGATCAGGTGGACGATGTCGTCCTCAGCCATGCGCCTCGTCCGTCATTGTGCGGCCTGCGCCGGCTGAGTTTCGCCGGGCGCAACGCGGGGAAGGGTGATGCGAAACCGTGTACCCCAGCCGAGCCGGGATTCGAAGGCCAGTCGGCCGCCGAGCTGCTGGGTCACCAGATTGAAGATGATGTGCAGGCCGAGGCCGGTTCCGCCCTCATTGCGGCGAGTGGTGAAGAAAGGGTCGAATGCGCGACGTTGGATCTCCTCGCTCATGCCCACGCCGTCGTCGGACACGAAGATATCCACGTCATCGCGGACCTGCCGCGCCTCGACGATGACGCTGCCGGCGCGGCCGTCGGGAAAGGCATGGACGACGCTGTTGAGAAACAGGTTGGTCAAGACCTGGCCGTAGGAGCCGGGATAGCTGTCCATGATGATGCCGGCCGGCACGTCCACGGTCAGCGTGATCTGGGATTTTTTGATCACGGGGCGCAAGCTGGCGACGATTTGATCGGTCGATTCCCGCAGATCGAACGGGCGCCGATCCGCGTGGCTGCGGTCGACGGCGACCTGCTTGAACGATTGCACCAGCTCGCCCGCTCGCTGGAGATTGGAGACTAGCTGGTTAGCAGCGTCTCGCCCGCCCTCGAGGAATTCGTCGAGCCGTGAGCGCCGCAGCGGGCCTGCACCGACCTCCTTTGCAAACTCGTCGCACCTGCGGGCGAAACTCGACGCCACCGTCAGGCTGATGCCGATGGGGTTGTTCACTTCGTGCGCCACCCCGGCGACGAGGCCACCCAGCGCCGCGAGCTTTTCCGCGGCGATCAGATTCTGCTGTGCCTCGCGCAGGTCGTCGAGCGCCTTCTCGGCGCGATCCTTGGCCGCCCGCAACTCGTCCTCCGCCTTGCGCTTGGCAATGGCATTTTCGCGAAAGACCGCGACCGCGCGCGCCATCTCGCCGATTTCATCGCGGGCATGCGTTCCTTGGATGGGCTCGTCGTATTTCTCGGAAACGACGCCGTGCATCGCGGCCATGATCTCCTTGAGTGGGAGGATGATGCTGCGGGCGATCAGCGCGCCGATGACCACGATCAACGTCAAGAAAATCACCGCGACGAGGGCCACGTTTTGATAGATATTGGCAAGCGTGTGGTCGAAGCTTCCTTGCGCCTGCAATTCGCGCAGCGTCATCTGGGCGGAGAGCTTGTTGATCACCGCGATCATGGCAGCTTGGTTGTCGTCGATTGCGGTTTTCAGCAGGTTCGTCCGCATCTGGAATTGCTCGGCCAGCGTCTTCAGACCGTCGCCGACTGCGGCGGCGCGCTGGGCCAGCGCGCTCAGGGCCGCGCGCTGCAGGCTGTTCTCCGCGAGATCGATCATCACCGGGATGGTTTGCTCGACGGTGGTGATGTTCTTGCGGGCTTCGTCGGCGGCGTCCGAAGCCAGCGACAGATAGAAGGCATTGGCGGCGACGAGGCTCGCGGTGAACGCCTCGCGCGACTTTCCGAGCGAAGGCAACAGCAAGGCGTCGCGCGCGCCGATGGCGCCCTCGATGATGGCGTAAAGCCCCGCCATCTCCCGTGCCGGCTTGAGCACCTCGTTCTCGTAGGTGTGCGCGATCGTGGTCTGCAGCGCGCGGACCTCCCCGAAGCCCTGAAGGAACCGCTCGGTCACGGTGCGCAGCTCGTCGGCCGAGCCCGATAGAAAGGGATCCACCGCGCCACGGTTGCGCAGCGTGCTGAGAACCTCGCCATGCAATCCGAGAATTTCGGTAAGGACCTCTTGGCTCGGCTGATTGATGTAGCGATGGATCAGGTTCTGCAGGCGGCTCGCTTCGCTTTCCAGCAAAACCAGAAGCTTGTCGGATTCGCGCACCGTTCGCACGTCGTCCCAGGCGCGGCTGAGAACATTGGCGCCATTCCAGATAAACGCGGCCAGAATGAAGGCGACCACTGCGTTGAGCGCGGCGATGAAGAACAGGCGCCACCTGATCGGCAGCACCCGCACAACGCTCTCGGTCTCCAGATCAAGGCTTCGCCGCGGCCGCGCGTTTCGCGTGGCCGATTGTTCATCCTTGAGGGCAACCAAATCGAGGCTCATTGAACCTTGCGAATACGCTCGATCAATTGGCGCAAGCCCGGATCCGACACCGTCTTTTCATAGATTGTGTTCATCGCATGCTCGAACGGCTTGCGGTCGAAATCCGCGATGATCGTGTTGCCGGCCGCCCGCGCCTGCTGGCGCGAGCGCTCCTCCAATCCACTCCACAGCTCGCGCATGAACACGCTCGACTTTCGCGCCGCGTCCCGAAAGATCTCCTGGTCCTCGGCCGGCAGGCTTTCCCACGCGCGCGGCGACATCACAAGTAGCTCAGGGCCCATCGTGTGCTCGGTCAAGGTGTAGTACGGAGCGAGCTTGTAATGGCCGGTCGTGACGTAGGAAGGCCAATTGTTTTCCGCGCCGTCGATCAATTTGGTGGAGAGCCCCGTCGACACCTGTCCGTAGGGCAGTTCGACCGGTTCGGCGCCAAGCGCCTTGATCATGTCGACCATCAGGTCGGATTGCTGGACCCGAATTCGCAAGCCCTTCATGTCCGCCAGCGTGCGAACCGGCCGCACGCTGTTGTAAATCGACCGCGACCCGGAATCGTAGAAGGTCAAGCCGACAAAACCATGGCGCTGGGAACTCGCAAGAATCTCCTCGCCGATCGCTTGATCGAGCACCCTGTGAAGATGGTCGAACGAGCGGAACAAAAACGGCAGCGCGAGCACGTTGGCCGCAGGGATCAATGATCCGATCGGCGCGACATTGGTGCGGTTGAGATCGATGGCGCCAACCCGCGTCTGTTCGATGGTGTCCTTCTCCTCGCCGAGCTGACGTGAATGGAACACCCGTATGTGGTGGCGTCCGCCGGTCCGCTCATCGACCAGGCGGGCCATGAACATGAGCGCCTGTACGGTGGGATAGTCTTCCGACTGGGTATCGGCGACGCGAAACTCGCGCGCGCCGGCGAGCGGAAGCGCCGCCAAGGTTGCGGCACAGACAGCCACCGCTTTGCAAAAATTCGTTCGCGAAATGAAGGACATGACCCGTGCCCGTTAAAAGCAGGCGCAGAGTATTCGCATCGGCCAAAGGCCGTCAATCGACTGTCGCCGTCGGCGCGGGACGTCGGAACCACGAGGGTCGCAGAATAAATCATGTTGAGGCGCTGGAACAAAGCGCGCCAAGATGGCTGCGCGCTGCGGGGCGCGCGCTTGCGGGTCAAACGGCAGGCCCGCGCAGCGATTGCTCTTGCAGCGTTGCCCGGCGACCCGCCCCGGCCGGCAACATCCAACGGCACTTGCTCGTGCGTGACGTCCCCGCGTGGATGTCGGCTGCCAACTGATGCGCGACGATTTGGAGAACGACGATGGATGAAGCCTATGCACGCTTTTCGCGGCTGCTGATCGATCGGCCGCATCCGCGAGTGCTCCGCGTGGTCATGAACAGGCCGGACAAGCTCAATGCCACCGATGGCGAGATGCACTCCAACCTGACCGAGATCTGGCGCGTCATCGATGCGGATGCGAGCGTGAGCGCGGTCTTGCTGACTGGCGCAGGCAAGGCCTTTTCGGCAGGCGGCGATCTCGACTTGCTGGACAAGATGATTGCGGATGTCGACACCCGCATGCGCGTGTGGAAGGAAGCGCGCGACATGGTCTATAACCTGATCAACTGCAGCAAACCGGTTGTCGCGGCGATCAACGGCGCGGCGGTGGGCGCGGGGCTGGCGTTGGCCATCCTCGCCGACATCTCCATCGCCGCCGCATCCGCGCGCCTGATCGACGGACACACCAAGCTCGGCGTCGCCGCCGGCGATCACGCGGCAATCATCTGGCCGCTGCTGTGCGGCATGGCCAAGGCCAAATACCATCTGCTGCTGTGCGAGCCGGTCACCGGCGAGGAGGCCGAACGCATCGGCCTCGTTTCGCTCGCGGTACCCGCCGACGAGCTGCAGGCCCGCGCCATGGACGTGGCCGTGCGCCTGGCCGAGGGTGCACCGACCGCGATACGCTCAACCAAGTACGCCCTCAACAATTGGCTGCGAGCGGCCGGGCCGATCTTCGACGCCTCGCTCGGCATGGAATTCCTCGGCTTCGGCGGACACGAAGCGTCGGAAGGCGCGGCGGCCTTGCGCGGAAAACGCCCGCCGAGATTTTCGCCCGACGCGCTCTGAACCGCGGCGCGGCAGGCGTTGAAGCGAACATATTTCGCGATGGGACAGGCGCGGGGCGCCCAAAGCGCTCAATGCATGACGGTCCCGCCATCGACCGCGATCGTTTGTCCCGTGACCAGCTGACTCGAATCGGATACGAGCCAGTGCACGGCGCCGAGGAGATCCGAGGGCGTCAGATTCCTCGCGATCGTCTGGCCCGTCCTGATGGCATCGAGCGCCTTGTCCGTTTTCTGCGTGAAGAATTCGCGCGTTCCCTCGGTCAAGACCGCGCTCGGCGCGATGGCGTTGACGCGAATGTTGTCGCGACCGAGCTCGCGGGCAAGACCGCGGGTCAGCCCGATCACGGCGGCCTTGGACGTCGTATAGTGCAGGCCGTACGGCATCCCGTAGGTGGCTGCGAGCGAGGCCATGTTGACGATGCTGCCGCCGCCAGCCTGTCGAAGGGCCGGCACCACGGCCTTGCAGCAGTTCCAGATGCCTTTGACGTTCACCGCCATCGCCGCGTCCCAATCGGCTTCGGTGATCGCATCGAATCGGCCGCCCTTGAGGCCGCCGTAAAGCGCGGCGTTGTTGATGAGGGCGTCGATGCGTCCGAATGCGTCGAGCGCGGTGCGCGCCATCTCCATCGCCGACGCGGCGCTCGCGACGTCGAGCTTGGCGCAGACTGCGGTGCCCTTTTCGGCCCGCACGAGGTCGAGCGTCTGCGCGCAGTCGTTGATGTCCGCGATCACGACGCGCGCGCCGAGGTTGCCGAAATACCGCGCGTATTCCTGCCCGATCCCGCGCGCGGCACCCGTAATCACAATGACCTTGCCGTCGACCTTCATGGCGATATCACTGCATCGGCTTGATACCGAGCTCCTTGGCGATCGCCGCGATCTTCTCGCGTTGCTCCTCGGTCGCTTGCGCGAACTCGGCCGGCCCGCCAACGTTGAGGAGTTGGCCGGTGGCGGCAAGGCGCTCGCCAATCAGCGGATCGGCGGCAACGATCTCGCGAACATCCGCGGCGATGCGCTCGCGCAACTCCTTTGGCATCTCCGGCGGGCCGAACAAGCCGACCAGGCCGTCGAATGTGAGGTCGGGATAGCCTGCCTCCTTGACCGTGGGAACGTCGGGCGCGGCAGGGGCGCGTACGCTGTTCGTGACCGCCAGCAGCTTGATTTTTCCCGTCTGAAGTTGTGGCCGCACGATGGCCAACGCCGCCATGTACATCTGCACGCGTCCCTCGGCGAGATCGTTGGCGGCCTCGACCGGGTTGCGATAGGGGACTTTGGTCATGGTCAGGTCGTTGCGCTTGAGAAAGCCCGCGAACAGGAAATCGAGCGCCCCGGTCACTCCCGCCCAATTGAGCTTGCCGGGCTGCGCGCGCGTCAGCGCGACCAGTTCCGCGACCGATCCGATATTCAACGAAACGGGCACCGCGATGGTGATCAGCGTATTGGACACTCTGGCGATCGGCAGGAGATCGCTCGGCTTGTACGGCAGGTTTTCGTGCAGATAGGGATGGGCGGTAAACGACGACGTGGGTGACGCCAGCAGAACGTGATCGTCGTGGGCGCCGACGAACGCGCTGATTGCGACGATCCCATCGCCGCCTGGCCGATTTTCCACCACGACCGGCTGACCCCAACGCGTGCTCAGCCGATCGCCCAACAGTCGCGCACCGATGTCCACGCCGGATCCGGGGCCGAGCGGCAGCAGGAATTTCACGGTGCGCTGCGGCCAAGTCTGCGCCGCCGCGGGCGGCGCCTCCAGCATGAGCGGCGCGAGCAGGCCTAAGGCAAGCAATAAGCGCTGCACCTTGCGCATGGGCTTCTCCGCTCTCGCGTTTGAGAACCGACGCGATAGTAGCGCACGTTTCTGTGACGTGGAATCAGGGCGAAAACCGATGCGCGTCGCCGGCGCGCATCGAGCACACGGGAACACGCTCGCCCGTCGACGCTCAATTCGCTTCGACCTTGATGTTGGCTGCCCTGATGATCGGCCACCACTTCTCGATCTCGGCCTTGTGATAGGCGGCGAGCGCCGCCGGCGTCTGCTGCTCGCGCGTCGCGATCACTTGGCCGAGGTCGGTCAAATGTTGCCGTACCGCCGGATCGGCCAAGGCGTCCACGACCGCGCCGTTGAGCTTGATAATGACTTCCTTGGGCGTGCCCTTTTGCACCCACAAGCCATGCCAGAACGAAATGTACATGCCCGGCGTACCGATCTCATCCGTGGTCGGAACTTCGGGCAAGGCCGGCCAGCGGGTCTGCGCCATGACGGCAAAGGCCTTCATCTTGCCGCCGCGTATGTAGGTCAGCGTTTGCGACGCCTCGGCGCACATCAGATCGATCTGCCCGCCGACCAAATCCTGCATCGCGGGCGCCCCGCCGCGATAGGGCACGAATTGGAAGCGGGTCTGGGTCTTGTCCTGGAAATAAAGCCCGCACACGTGCGCCGCGCTGCCAGCGCCGACGCTTGCGGCCGATGCCTTGTCGGGGTTTGCCCTAAGCCAGGCGATCAATTCCTTGGCATTGTTCGCCGGCAAAGCATTTTTTCCGACAATCACCATCGGCGCGAACGTGAGCAGCGAGATCGGCTGGAAATCCGCCAACAGGTCGTATGAGGTCCGGTAGAGCGCGCCGGCGCCGACAAAGCTGGTCCAATTGCCGAGGCTGAGCGTGTAGCCGTCGGGCGCCGCCTGGGCGGCGCGGCCGACGCCGATGGTCGAGCCGGCGCCGGTCACGTTCTCGATGACGATGGGCTGGCCGAGCGACATCCGCATGCCTTCGCTCAAAATCCGCCCGAGCGTGTCGGTCGGGCCGCCCGCCGGGAACGGCACGATCATCGTGATGGGATGCGTTGGATAATCTTGCGCTCGCGCGCCAATGCTGCAGGCAAGATTGGCGCATGCGAGCGCCGCCGCGAACGCGACGGCACGCGATATCGTCTTCATGGGTTCCCTCCTGGTCTTTTGCGGCGACGATGACACGCGCGCCGACGACGCGAAAGTCAGAAGTGCTGTCGTTTTGCCGACATGACCCGCGACATTTTGCAGCCCGTTAAGGGCTGGAGCGCGCCGCGCGCGGCGTCCAACGATCAACGCTTGCCGCGGGCTTCGCGCGCCAGCACCTCGTCCACCATCTCGCCGGCGAGCCCGAGATAGGCGCCGGGGTCGCACATCTTCTCGAGTTGCGCGCGCGTGAGATGCCGGGCGATATCGGCATTCTGCGCCAGCAGATCGACCAACGGCTCCCCGCTCGCCGCGACCTTGCGGCAAATGTCGTAGACGAGGTCGTGCGCGCGTTGGCGGCCGAGATGCGGGGCCAGCCCCATCATCACGGCTTCGGAGACGATCATGCCGCGGGTGAGGTCGAGATTGGTGCGCATGCGCTCGGCGTCGACCTCGAGTCCGGGCAGGATGAGCTTGGTCTGCGCGAGCGCGCCCGAGGTCAGCAGAAAGATTTCAGGCAGCGAGATCCATTCGATCTCCCATGGGCCGGTCGAGCGCTCGTGGTCGGCGACCGCGGCTTCGAGCAGCGCGGCGACGTGCTGGCGCACCAGTGCGACGGTCGAGTGGATATAAAGGGACGAGATCGGATTGCGCTTCTGCGGCATGGTGCTCGACGACCCGCGCCCCTCGTGGAAGGGCTCATAGACCTCGGCGACCTCGGTCTGCATCAGAAGCTTCACGTCCATGGAAATCTTGCCAAGGGTGCCGGTGAGGAGCCCGAGAAAGCAGGCGACCTCGCCGATGCGATCGCGCACCGTGTGCCAAGCGATCTCCGGCTGGGCGAGGCCGAGCTCCTGCATCAGCGCGGCCTGCACCTTGAGTCCGTCACTCCCGAGCGACGCCAGCGTCCCGACTGCGCCGCCGAACTCGCCGACCAAGACGCGTGGTTTGAGCTGCGCCAGCCGCTCGCGGTGGCGCTGCATCGCCGCGAGCAACGTCGCCGTCTTGAAGCCGAAGGTGAGCGGCACCGCCTGCTGCAGGTTGCTGCGGCCGGCCATCGGGGTATCGCGGTAGCGCCGGGAAAGATCGGCGAGCGCGGTTACGATCGCCTCCATGTCTCCTTCGATGAGTTCGAGCGCGGCGCGGATCTGCATGATCGCCACGGTGTCGGTGATGTCCTGCGTGGTGGCGCCCCAGTGGCACCATTCGCCGAGACCGTCGGCGCAAAGCTCGACGATTTGCTGCACGATACCCAGGATCGGATAGCCGATGCGCTCGGTTTGTTTCTTCAGGCGGGCGAAATCGATGTTCTCGATCCGGCATTGGCGCACGATCTCACGCGCGGCCTTTTCGGGGATGATGCCGAGGCGCGCTTGCGCGCGGGCGAGCGCGGCCTCGAAATCGAGACAATAGGCGGTCCTCGCCTCGTCGGAAAAAACCCGCCGCATCTGCGGCGTGCTGAAGATGTCGCAGAAGATCAAGGAATCGAGCGCCGTCGCGGTCATGCTTTTTCTCTCCGGCGGATGGGTCAGCGCCAACGAATCCCGCAATCAGGCGACCTTGCGCCCGCGCGCGAGGCCGTCGAGATGCGCGAGCACCTCCTCGATATGCATGACGTCGGCGTATTTGTGATGCAGATCGAACAAGTTGACCTTGTGGGTGATGAGCGAGCGGTCGTAGGTGCATTCCTCGACCACGACATTGTGGAAGCCGTAGGAGTAGGCGTCGACGGTCGAGGCGCGCACGCAGCCCGAGGTGCTTTCGCCGCAAATGATCAGGCTGTCGATGCGTTTTTGTTGCAGATGCGCGATCAGCGGCGTGCCGAAGAACGCCGAGGCGCGCTCCTTGTAGATCACGAGCTCGTCCGGTGCCGGCGCAAGCTCAGCCTTGATGGCGTAGGTGTCGCCGGCCTCGCGGCCGATGTTGCGGTTGGTCGAATGCACGCCGCCGGTGTCGACGTGGCGGGTGGTGTAGATGATCGGCACCCCGGCCCGACGCGCCGCCGCGAACAGCGCTTGCGTTGGCGCCATCGCCTTCCAGGCGTGTTCGCCGCACGAGCCGGAGAATTCGCGGTCGACCTCTTTCACCGGACGGTCGCCGCCGCGATAGGCCTTGTTGTAGAGGTCGATGGCGAGCACCGCCGGATTGTCGCCGACATAAATTTTGCGACTATAGGCCTGGTAGATCTGGATGGTGTCGGCGTCGATGACGTCCTTCCAGCAATGATCTTCGAAATCGCGCGCCATGATGTGCTCCTGCTCGAGCGGCGAATGGCAAACGACCTATCCGCCATTCGCACTCCGATTGTTACTCCATCCGCACGTTCTTGGTGAAATCATAAGTGGCGGAATGGTCGCATTCGTAGATCTGCACGCGGCGCGCGCGGTCGTAGCTCGGGTCAAGCACGCGCGCGAGAAACGCGAGCTGCAGCGCCCAAGCGGCTTCCGCCTGCGCACGGCGATACCGGCCCGGCATGGTGTCGTTGAGCCAGCCGTGCGGCGCGCCGGCGTAGATCTTGATCGTATAGCTCTTGTCGTGACGATCGAGGCAGTCGCGCAGGCGCCGCACGTCGACGAGTGAGATCACGTGGTCGGCCTCGCCGAAAATGCCAAGAACCGGACATTCGACCGCGGCAATGATCTCGTCGAGCGGTTTGGGATAGCGCGCGTTGACCTGCCATTCGCGCTGCGACGCCGCGCCGTACCAGACGAGCGCCGCGGCGATCGGCCGCTGCGCCGCCAGCACCAGCGGATGGCGCCCGGTCTGACAGACGCCCTTGACGGCAATCCTCGCGGCGTCGACCTGTGACAACGCGGCG
>Ga0124850_1000072_pt1 | contig 12447 bp, 10 predicted proteins | sample PanSoiMetaGPlot1_FD_97462 | JGI IMG/M metagenome (GOLD analysis project Ga0124850, IMG submission 97462) | Tropical forest soil microbial communities from Panama analyzed to predict greenhouse gas emissions - Panama Soil - Plot 1 (PacBio error... | ecosystem: Environmental > Terrestrial > Soil >...
GAGGCCGCCGAGCACGGCGAGCGGCGGCAACACAAACACGAAATGACGAATGCCGTTGTACATCGCCGGTCGCAACGCAATCGTGGCCACGAGCGGCAGTAGGGCGGCGAGCGCCACCGCGAGCAAGGTGGCACGGCGATTGACGGCGACCTTGCCTCTGAACGCGGCGACGAGCGCACCCGCGGCGCCGCCGAATCCCAGGACCCACAAGACTATGGGCAGCTTGAGCGCGAACAGCGTCGGCACGTAGCTGCGTGGCATGTCCGGAACGGGAATCAAGCGGCCATCGAACAGCTCCTGCCACGGCTTTTCGAAGAAGCGCGAGAAGTATTCAACTGCGCGCAACGGATTGAGCGGATCGCCCACCGACCAAGGCCAGACAAATGCCATCACGGCATAGGCCAGAACGATGGCCGGCACGAGCGCCAAGGCGAAAGCTCCAAGCCGCGCGCCGGCCGAACGGATCCCGCGCGTGCGCGATTCGAGCGCGAAGATGAAGGCAAGCGCCGCGAGCGCCTCGATCGCCCCGAAGGCGCCCATGATGCGCGAACCGAACGACAGACCGAAGCCGACGCCGAGGAGGGCGCCGCTTGCAATCGAAAGGCGGGGATATTCTTCCAAGACTCGCACGAGACCGAGGAGAAAAATCGCCATCGCCACCGCGAAGGGCGAGTCTTTCGGGTTCATGAACATGTGGCCGTAGTAGAGCGGACAGGTGGCGAGCAGGACGAGGGCGGTCAGTCCCGCCGCCGGGCCGCCGACGCGCCGGCCGATGCGCCAGGTGCCGAATAGTCCGAGAACTCCGACGGCCGCCCCCATCAGCCGGCGGGTCTCGAACAACGTGAGCGGTAAAAGCTTGGCGGCGAGCGCCGCCAGCAGGTCGAAGCCGCCGCCGTAGTAGTAGAGGTTCACCCACGACAGCGCGCGCTGGTCGCGTAAACCCGAAAGGTAGAATTTGAGCAGGAGATCCCCGTATTCGGAATGCGTATAGTCGTCCCAGCTCAAGCCGTAATCGCGAAACGTCAGCAACGCGACGATGCCCACGACGCCGAGCACGAGAACGGCAAGCCGGTCAAAGACGCGGCTCGTTGCGAGTTCATCGGACGACAGTGCGGGAACGGGCGTTGCGAGGGCCACGGGCGGTCGGCTCAGGTTTTGCTCGGCGGCAAATCTATTCGCCGATTATGGCGCCATTCCCCGACCGCAGGCGGGCCCAGGCCACACGGATCTTGTGAGGCACGCCTGAACTCTCATCGCGCGTTACGCCGGCAAAGCCTGCGCCCACGCGGGAGCGCGGCGGTGCGGCTGGGTTGGCGGGATGTTATGCCACCCCCGTTGAAACCCAGCCCCAAATTGATTGGTGACCGCGGCATGACGCGGCGAGAATGAGGGCCGCGCGATTATTTCATCGCCGCGTCATACATCTTGGCGACGTACTCCCAATTGACCAGATGGTCGACGAAGGCCTTGAGGTAGTCTGGCCGCCGATTGCGGTAGTCGATGTAGTAGGAGTGCTCCCACACATCGCAGCCGAGGATCGGCTTGGCGCCGTGCACCAACGGGTTCTCCCCGTTCGCCGTCTTGGTGATGGTGATCTTGCCGTCCTTGACCGCGAGCCAGGCCCAACCCGACCCGAACTGCGTGACGCCGGCTTGGATGAAATCCTCCTTCATCTTCGCGACCGAGCTGAGGTCGGCGGCGATCTTCTTTTCGAGGTTGCCGGGAAGCTTGTCGCCGCCGCCGTTGGGTTTCATCCATTGCCAAAAATGCAGGTGGTTGTAGTGCTGGGCTGCATTGTTGAAGAGGCCGGCGTTCTTTCCAAACGAGCCTTTCACGACGTCTTCGAGCGATTTTCCTTCCCACTCGGTTCCCTTGATGAGGTTGTTGGCGTTGTTGACATAGGCCAGGTGGTGCTTGTCGTGGTGGTATTCGAGCGTCTCGCGCGACATGTAGGGGGCGAGCGCGTCATATTTGTAGGGAAGGTCGGGCAACGTAAAAGACATCGGCTTGCTCCTCAAATGATCAAACGGTCGGGCGAGGCGGGCGGAGGTCTATGCGTAACGGATGCATGCCAGCCTCGGTTCCGGGTTAACTCATTAGGCCGGAGCGGGCGCCCGGGCAACGGATCGAATCTGCGTTTTGATTGAGCGCAGCGCGCATCGGCACGCGATCCCTCCGCGGCAACGGCCGGACGGCCTGCCGGCGTGATGAGAGCGTCATCCGGCGCGCTTGTCGCGGGTGTGAGTGCGTCGCGGCCGGCGTTAATCAAGATCGGATTCGGCCACGGCAGCGACACATTAGTTATTGCGGTTGGAGCGGAACGGGGCCAAAATTCTTTAGTAACCATAGCATCATGGCCGCTGCCGAGGATGGCGGAGCGGGGCGTAAACATGTCTATACTGTTGTCCTTGTTGGGGATCGTGATTGCCGCGGTGGGCATTGCCGCCATCGGATTCGGCATTCCAATCAATGAGTTCACCCTCGGCACCACGCTCATCGTCGCGGGCGTCAGTGCCTTGACCGGAGGTTTGATCCTTATCGGCCTTGCGGCGGTGGTGGCGGAGCTCGGCCGCCTAGGCGAGGCGGTGCGCACGCGAATTGCCGTTCGACCTGGGACCCATCCGGCCGAGGCGCTAGAGGTCGAGCCTGCGACATCCGCCATGGCCGTCCCTCCGGCACCCATGGTTGGGGTCGCCGCTCGTCCGCCGCAGACAGCCTCCGCACGAGCGAGGGGGGAAGTGCAGGTGAGCGAGGCTCGTTCGCACGAGCCGCATTCGGCGGCGGAACCTCCGGAGGGCGACGTCGCGGCGCCGGCCGTCGGGCGGTTGCGCGCAAGCATCCCGCGAGCGGAGCGATCCACTGCCGAGCCTTCGATCTTGGCGCATGAGGAGGAGGTTCCACTCTCCCCCAACGGCGCGGCGCACGTTCAGACGCGGCCACCTCATATCGAGGCGGCGGCGCCCGAGCCGAAGGTGTCGGCGGAAGATCGTGCCAGCGGTGCCGCGGTCGAGGCCTTGAAGGCATCGCGCCTGGATTTTCTGTTCCGATCGAGGCCGGCACGCCCCTCATCCCAACGTGAAAATTTCGACGCCGTATGGTCGGCGGACGCCCGTCCGGCCAAGCGGGCCGAATCCGAACCTTCGCCGGAAGCCGAAATGGGTCAAGCGCAAGCGGATCAAGCTGCGCCGGTGCAAGATCGCCGGCCGGAGCCACGGGCGCCCGCAGAGCCGCAGGGCGCAGCCACGATCCTGAAATCCGGCGTCGTCGACGGCATGGCCTATACGCTTTATACCGACGGATCGATCGAGGCCAAGCTACCGGACGGAACGGTCAGGTTCGGCTCGATCGCCGAGTTGCGCGCGCACATCGAACGCAACTCTTAGCCGGCGACGGCTCCGAGACGGCCGCGCTTCGCGCCCCATCGCCGTGACGCGGCATGACGGGGGCTCCTTTTTTTAGTCGTTGTCGATTGTGACGAGCCTGCGCGGACGCGGCAGGTCGCGGGCACGTCTGCTGCGGGAAGTCGCTTGTGCGCCGGCGCCTGCTTGCAGTTGGAAGACCGAGAGCGTGAAAACTGTCGCTCGCGAGGATTTGTTCTGTATCGCAGAGAAGACGCCAGCAATACGAAGGATTATCTTTGCACAGTCATGGAAACACTTCTTGCCTTCCTGAGAGTGCAAGAATAGAAACACGAGAAGTTACGTTTTCGATATCATTTGATGCATTGGGCGCGCGGCCGACGCGTACCAAAGCCGCTCGAGACGTAGAAGTGCGGCCTCCCTGTAAGCTCAAGACGCGGCAGGACTGACAGTCAATGGGCGACAATACGTCAGGTGGAACATTCATCGAGCTGACAGCGTCAATCGTCTCGGCCTATGTCAGCAACAACTCGGTTCCGACGGCGGATCTACCCGCGTTGATCGGTCAAGTGCACGCGGCCTTGACGCGGGTCTCGAGCGGGCACGGCGACGCGCCGAACGAGCCGCCGAAACCGGCTGTATCACTCAAGAAGTCGATCACGCCGGACTATATCGTCTGCCTGGAGGACGGAAAGAAATTCAAGTCGCTCAAGCGTCATTTGCGCACGCAATACAACATGACGCCGGAGCAGTACCGCGAGAAATGGGGATTGGCGGCCGACTATCCGATGGTGGCGCCGAACTACGCAGCAGCTCGGTCCCATCTCGCCAAACAAATGGGGCTCGGTCAGCAGCGGCGGCGGCGCAGATAGCGGGATCGCTCGCGCGAGTTCCACAAATTGAAGGCCCCGGGGAGGTTGTCGCCGGGGCCTAGCAGCCTCTTTCGTTCCTTGGGGGGTTCGATTGAGGCCACCGGAAGACGACAGGCAAATGCCGAGCCAGGTTCCATAGCCAACAAAAAAATCGCGCCATTGGGGTAAACGGGGAGGTGGCTGCTACGCCACCGTTGCCAGCGCTGCCTGCGCGTCCGCGCGAATGCGCTCGACCATGGAACGGAACCCGTTCGATCGCTGCGGGGTCAGGTGCTCGCGCAGCCCCAGCCGCTCAAACACCGCAATCGCGTCGGTCGATAGAATGTCGCGCGCCTGCTTGCCGGAAAACATTGCAAACAAGATCGCAATGAGTCCGCGCACGATATGGGCGTCGCTGTCACCGCAGAAGGTGAGCATCGGCCCGCCTTGGCCGTTCGGATGCACGGTGGTCGCGAGCCAAACCTGGCTGGCACAGCCCTGCACCTTGTTCGCTTCGATACGATCGCCCTCGGCCAGGGGGCTCAAGCCGCGGCCGAGCTCGATCACATAGCGATAGCGGTCATCCCACTCCTCGAGCAGCGAAAAGTTGTCGACGATCTCGTCGAGCGTCGTCAGGCTGTCGGGTGAGGCAGCGGTCATGGCTCGCGACATATCGTATATATGGGCGTGAGGGTATAGTCGGGCGAAGGCTGCCGTCGAAAAAGATTTGACCCGACCGCGCCCCGATCTTCGAGCGGCGCCCGACGGAACGGGCCAAAACGGCTGCCGTGCGGCTTCCGAATTCCCAAGGCCTGCCTCAGCCCGCTGAGCGTTGCTCCATGTCCTTGCGTCACTGCGGGGAACGCCAGGCCGGCGCTAAATCAGCAGGCGAAAGCGTGTGCTGCAACGGCCGCGCGGTGGGCAGCGGGACCGTTTTCCCGGCCCCGGCATTCGCCGGCGTGCCAGTGTCGTGGGAGCCAATGTGTTCGTTGAAGTACTCGTAGAGCATCTTGGCGCCGGCCTGCGCTCGATGTCCGATCGCGACCGCCGCTTGCGACCCCACCGTGCAGGCGTCGGGCTGCCGTTCGCAAAATGACCCCATGTCGGTGACAGTGGCCTTCGCCGCCAGCATGGCGTCGACGGCGCTCACCGCAAGTTTCGGCGTGGGCTGGGATCCGCCGCTCGGCAGCAACGCCAGAATGACGGTAAGCCAAAACGCCATCCGCAAAAGGAATCGCATGACCTGCCTTTAACAGTCCTCGGCTGGGTTTGCCCGCATTCGGAGGCACTCTACCAGCAAGGCTTGAAGCGCTGGTTCTCAGCCCCTCGTGCTTTTTGTCCATATTCGACGTCAATCAGTGGTGTTTTTTCGCAAATTTCGAACAATCGGCATTTGATTAAAATTTGCAGCAGTCGGTGCCGCAGATGGCGGGCGCAAACGGGCGTCCGCGTGACAGCCGATGCCCGCGCGAGCGCGACGCCCGACACGTTTCGGCAACCGACCGTTCACCATGCCGGATGAATGCGCCTGCAAAATCGCGGCGAAACGAGGCGAAACGGGACGAAAGGAGATGTGAACAGGCTCGTGTGTCGCGGTGCCGTCGCGGCTTTAGCGTTCGCTTAAGCGGCGTCTGACACGATCCTAGAAAGGCAATAAGGGGAGCGCGTCCAAGTCATCGGGCGTGCACGGGAACGTGGGTCCGATCCGAGATCGCATCGGCATGCCGGCGCATCCGTTGGCGCGAGAGAACGCGCTAACGTCGCGCGTGGCCGCGCTCGGTCAGCCGGGGCGTGACGTGCCCCGCGGTCGCGATGAACCGGCCAACATCCCGATGACCGAGAGTGCGTAAGCCATGGCGCGCGCAGATCGCGGGAAAAGCGGACCGGTCGAGAGCGGTCGCGCGACATACCTATTGCGGGCGCTCGGATGGGGTCCGCGAGATGCCGTGGGCGTCGCGCTCGGCGTCTTCGTCACGCTGGCGATTCTGATCAACGTGCTGTTCCTGCAGTCGGGCTCGCACCCGGCGCCCATGTTCAAAGGCGCGCGCGGGCCGGTGAAAACAGCCTTGACGGAGAGCACGTCGGTCCCGCGTCCGCGGCCGCTCGAGCCGGCGGCCGCTGCGGCGCCGAGCAAGGTCGCCGCGCCGTCCGCGCCCCGCTCGCCCGGCGAGATCATCAACGATATCCAGCGCGAACTGGCGCGCCGCGGCTACTACGATGGCGCCGTCGATGGCCTTTATGGCCCGAAGACTGACGCTGCCATCCGAGACTTCGAGCAGGCCGCTGGCCTCAAGCCGAGCACCGAGCCGAACGAGGCGCTGCTGCAGGCCATGGTGCGATCGCCCGCCAAGCTGGCGAAAGGCACCACTGGGGCGACAGCCGCAGCGCGTCCGACGCCGGTCCGCAGCGATACTGTGATCGAGCGGACCGCGGCTTCCAAACGCGTGATCGCGCTGCAGCGGGCGCTCGCCGAATACGGCTACGGCCAGATCAAGCCAAGCGGAGTTGTCGATCCTGACACTCAGGCGGCGATCGAGAAATTCGAGCGCGAGCGCAAGCTGCCGATCACCGGTCAGGCCTCCGACCGCGTCGCGCGCGAGCTGACGGCGATGACCGGCCGACCGTTGGAATAAGATTTCATCGCGCACGGGCGAGCGGTTTCGTAATCATCGAAGAAGACGCCAGCCACGGCTCTCGTCGGCGCCGCGCAGGTGGTAAATACTGCATGGCTGCGTTGGCCCGGCACGACGAACGAGAATTGGAATGCGCCTGAAATCGGCAATCTGGGTCGCAGCCTATGTCCGCCGCTGCCACCTGGAAGGAGCTTTTGCAGCAGTACGACGGCGTGGCGCCGAGGAGGCCGGGGCCATTTTCGTCAAGCTCAACCGGCTCGACGGCACCGCGGAGCTGTTCGGTCCGGCGCCGCAGAGCGTATTCGAGGACGCGCGACCGGCGGATCGGGCGTTCAGCCGCTGCCTCGGCGAACAGCCCGCTCCGGAGGCCAAGATCGAGGAACGCCTCGCGCGGGAACTGAGCTTCGATCCCGACGCGTGGATCGTCGAGGTCGAGGACCGCGCAGGGCGGCATTTTCTCGATCAAATCGTCGCCTGAGCGGCGCCGGCCTGCGCACACTCCGATCGTTCGCCACCTCGCAAGCGTGCATCGTGCTCGTGCGGGAGCGGCTCGTTTTCGGCCCGCTTGTCTTCGCGCCAGATGGCAATCAGCCGATACGCCGCGTCCGTGCTGATCTCGGCGTAGAGATCGGCAAGTTCACAGATGCGATCGACCGGCTGTCCGACCCAGCGGCTCCAGAACAACAGTAGGCCTTGCAATGCGTCGGCCGGCAGGTCCATGGCCTTGGCGACGACCACGGTCGGCTCGCCGAGCTCGTCATTGACGATGCGACGAGCTTGAGCCCGCGAGAGCCCGAGCATGCGTTCGAGCTCATGTATGAGCGTTTCGGCATTGTGCTCTAGCGCGGCCGATTCCAGGCGCCAGACATCAGTACGTTGTATGTGGGGGAGAGGCTGCGATGGGATGAGCGGTGCGTAGTCGAGATTGATCAGGATCAGTCGGCGCTCGGGCGCTTTCGCCGCGTAGAACAGTTCGGACAGCTCGGACGCTTCGGCGAGGTTGACAGCAGCATGGGCTTGCGCGGCTTGCGGCGCATCGCCGGGAGACGTCGCAATGCTCTGCCCATGAGCGTCGCGGCTTGCTTCGGCGCGCGCCTTGACCTCGCCGGACCCCAGCCACGACGAACGCTCGAGGATCGGACCAGCGACTTCGACGACATCGCGCGCCAAACGCTCGAGCACGGGCCGAGGAGCTGACGGGTAGGATGCAAGCCGCGCTGCAAGCGCCGCCCGCTCCGAAACGCCGGTCGCATCGATGAGCCGCAACGCCAGCTCGGTGTAGTAGTGTTCGTCTTCCGGCGTGTGGATCGGCCGCTGCAGGTAGAGATCGGTCAGCACTCGCAACAGGGTGGCGTACATGTCGATCCCGTTGCCGTCGGCGGCAAGATCAAACAGACCCTCAAGACCAGCAAATGCTGCGAGAGCCTTCATTATGATCACTGCGCCTTTGCTGCAACACTTCCAATTTGAAATAGCTTAAGAGCTCCGCGTTAGCAGAGCGTTAACCTTGCCGGTCTCAAATCGCGCAGGAGCCGCTTTGCGGTGTCCAGCCGTAGGGGGACGGGGGCAACGATATGGGTACGGTCATCAATTTTCCGGCAGCGCGGGCTAGCGCGCGGCGACCAAGATCGATCGCGGACAAGTCCGAATCAGCGGCCGTCATCATCCTTCCGGTCGTTCGCATCGAACGATACGCCGACGCGCCGAGCGGGGACTTCGCGTCGGAAGCGAGCGCGCCACGTCGCCGCCGCCGCCGTCGCGCGAGCCGCTCGTAAGTTTGCTCCAAGGTTTGCTGAACGCATTCACTGCGGGCGGCACTGTGCCGCCGCGAGCGCACTTCGCACCGCCGGGACCCATCCCGCTTCGGGCGCGAGCGCCCTGATCACGATCAGTCCGGTGGTCGTCGGCGAGGCCACGATCAATCGATCCGCCGCGGTGATCTCTTCGTTCTCCGGCAATCCCGCCCGTTGGGCTGCCGTCATAAGGTCAAGCTCGATCACCCGTCGCCCTGCCGCCCGATCGTTGATGGCGTAGTAGGCGACGTCGGAGCGGGTATAGAACGATACCGACGTATATGCCTGGCTGATCGGCACGGAGAACTTCAACGGACCTCGCGACAGATCGTAGCGGCACACCGATACCTGGAACGCCGGGTCCATGAACGGCATGACTGCCTTCTCCGGCGTGGGACTTGGAACGGGAATCACGGAGTTGACCGGAGCGATCGCCGACACGCGGGCATAGGCATCCTGGCTTGCCATGCGCGGGAGCAGCAGGACCGTCGTCAGATGGACGATGCCCGCAAGCAACAGCGCGCCCAACAGCCATAGCGCCAAACGAATCACAGGCAAGCCTTCTTGCTGATCGCGGGCATCGGCGCCTCCGATCCGCTGCGCGCCGCCATGCCGATCGGTGTATCATAGAGCCGCAGAACGAGGAGATACTTTTCCACGCCGCCGGTTGGGAGCCAGTTACCCGGCCGTGCGCGCGGGCCGACCATGATGTTGAAGCTGCCGTCGGCGTTGCGGATGATTTCCTGGCTGGTGAAGCCTTGTCGCTGCGCCGAATTGGCCACCAGTCGACCTTCGGGGTCGTAGAGCGTGAGAGTCCAAAAGCGGGCTTGCGGCGTGGTCCCGCTCAGCAGCACGTCGCAGCGGCCGTCGAGGGGTTGGCCGGCGTCGTCGGTGCTTGCATAGAATGCGACGCCGTCACCGGAACCCACCGGCAGTTCGCCGGTGCGCGCGACCGACGCGCGCGCATAGGGGTCGATGCCGACGGTCCCGTTCTTCGGCCATCCGGTCCACGCCCCGATGGTAACGCCGCCATAGGCGCTGCCCCGCGTCAACGCGACCCAGGTCCCGCCGAGGCCAATCGCCGCCGCGATCACCAGTGCAAACACGGTTCCGAAGAGCAAACGCACGTTTGGTCCGCTAGCGTGGCTGTCAGAGCGACGGGTGTAGCAAAAGCCGCCCCTCGGCCTCAATCGCCGCGCGACTGACCAGGCGGCTGCTGGGGAGACGCGGATGCGACCGTCCCTTGCGGCCGCGGCGTCGTGTTGTCCGAAGCTTTGCTCGGCTCGCTACCGGTCGCGAGTGCGCGGGTGGCATCGTCCATGAGGCGCTCGACGCGGACCAGGGCGTCAGCCCCGCGCTTGGTGAGAAGCGATGCCGGGCGGCTGGGCGGTGCTTCGCCATCCTTTTTGCCTTCGGCGACGGCCGGGCGGGCCGACGGCGCTTGCGGGCCGACACCCGGGATGGGTCTGAGCTCGATCCCTTGGTGGGCGTAGGCCATGATCTCATGCCAGGTCTGTGCGGGAAGCGAGCCGCCGGTCATCTGATGCATCGGCTTGTAATCGTCATTGCCGAACCAAACGCCGCAAACGAAATTGCCGGTGTAGCCGACAAACCAGGCATCACGGTAAGCATTGGTGGTTCCAGTCTTTCCCGCAGCCCTGATGCCGTCGAGAATCGCGCGCCTGGCGGTGCCTTCTTCGACCACCTTGGTCATCATGCCAACCATATCGACAGCCACCTGCGGCGGTATCACTTGCACCGGCTTCTTGCCGTCACGGTCCCACCGCCAGATCAGCTCGCCGGCGCCGCTGCGCACTTCGAGCACGGCATGCGGGGTTTGCGCTTTGCCGAGATTAGTGAACATCGTGTAACCGCCAGTGTGGTCGAGCACCGTCACCTCGTCGGCGCCGATCGGCATCGACGGCGTGTCGGGGAGCGGCGTGCGGATGCCCGCCTTGCGGGCAATATCCCTAATCTTGGCGCGACCGAGTTTGGGGTTGCCGTTGCCGACCGCAATTGACAGTTTCACCGCCACGACATTGATCGAACGCTTCAGAGCCTCAGTGAGCGTCATCGAGCCTGAGAAGCCGCCACCGTAGTTTCTGGGGCACCAATTGCCGATACAGACGGGAGAGTCGACCACGATCGAAGTTGGCTTGAAACCATGCATGAGCGCGGTGGAATAGACGTAGGGCTTGAACGAGGAACCGGGTTGGCGCATCGCGTCCGTGGCGCGATTGAACTGGCTCTCGCTGTAGTTGCGCCCGCCGACCATGGCGCGCACCGCACCGTCAGCGTCCATCAGCACGGTGGCGCCCTGACTCGCGCCATACTCGCGGCCATATTGCCGTAACGAATTCTCGAGTGCTTGTTCCGTGTGTTTCTGCAAGTCGACGTCAAGCGCGAGGCGCACCACGAAGACGCGTTCGTGCACCGACTTGGGCAAGCTGTCGGCCAGCTTCTTCATCTCATCGAACGCCCAGTCGAGGTAATAATTGGGCGAGCGCTCGTCGCGCCGATCGACCGCGGTGGCGGGATTGCGGCGGGCGCCAAACACCTGGCCCTCGGTCATGAATCCGGCCTCGACCAGGTTGTCGAGGACGACGTTGGCGCGCGCGCGCGCCGCCGGCAGATTGATATGCGGCGCGAACCTCGAGGGCGCCTTGAACAGGCCGGCGAGCATCGCTGCTTCAGCGAGGTTTACTTCGCGCGCGGACTTGTTGAAATAAAACTGTGCCGCGGCATCGACGCCGAAGGTGCCGCCGCCGAGATAGGCGCGGTCGAGATAGAGTTTGAGGATCTCGTTCTTCGGCAGCCGTACCTCAAGCCACAGCGCGAGAAACGCTTCCTTGACCTTGCGCTCGATGGTGCGCTCGTTCGACAGGAACAGGTTCTTGGCCAGTTGCTGGCTGATGGAGGAACCGCCCTGCACCACGCCGCCGGCGCGCGCATTCGTGAGCATCGCGCGGAACAAGCCGGGAAAGTCGATGCCGAAATGCTCATAGAACCGCCGGTCTTCGGTGGCGAGCGTCGCCTTGATCAGGTGGTCGGGGAACTGGTCGAGCGGGATTGCGTCATTGTGACGGATGCCGCGCGAGCCTACTTCATTGCCGTAGCGATCGAGGAAGGTGACGGCGAGCTCGGACTTCTTCAGCCAATCGTCGTCGGCGGTTTCACGGAAGGCAGGGATCGCGAGCGCCAGCAGCACCAATAGGCCGCCGTTGCCCAGCGTGAGGCTTTCCGACAGCGGTTCCACGAAACACCAACGCCGCCAGCCAGCGACATGGAAGCGATCCATGAACACCGTGAAGCGCTCGTAAAGCTCGCGCCCCCAGGTCTTGGCCTGATACATCCCGAAGTCGATGCGCGCATCGAGATCGAGCAGGAAGCGCCGCAGCCTTGTCTTCCATTTCGTCCAGTTGTCACCTTGGAAGAGGTTGCGCAAAGGGGTTCCCTCGGGGCCGAAGCATCACCCCGGCAGGGCGCAGCCGCCCGGCCGTTACCGCAAGGTCTTAGCCGATCCAGGGGTTCCAAACTATGGCGAGACGGTCAAAAGATGAATGCCAACGGTCGAGCGATGCTGGGTGGAATGGCGGTCGCCGCCCACCGGGACGGCGAGCCGGCGTGAGGTAGTCCCTTCATGAACAGTGATGACACCCCCTTTTGGCGCCGCAAGTCATTGGCGGAAATGACAGATTCCGAATGGGAGAGCCTCTGCGACGGCTGCGGGCGATGTTGCCTGGTCAAGCTCGAGGACGCCGATGACTCCTCGCGCACCTATTTTACCGACGTCGGCTGCCGACTGCTCGAC
>Ga0124850_1000073_pt1 | contig 12419 bp, 5 predicted proteins | sample PanSoiMetaGPlot1_FD_97462 | JGI IMG/M metagenome (GOLD analysis project Ga0124850, IMG submission 97462) | Tropical forest soil microbial communities from Panama analyzed to predict greenhouse gas emissions - Panama Soil - Plot 1 (PacBio error... | ecosystem: Environmental > Terrestrial > Soil >...
CCCGTTTTTAATGTCGGTCGTGACACTTGTTGTTTTAATGTCGGTCGTGACACTTGTTGTAATCGTATAGATGCTGCTGCCGTTCCCCCAGGTGACAGAAGAAATTAGGCCGGAAACCGTCCATGTGCTGCCGTTAAATGTCGCAGAGCCAAGCACCGCCCCATTATCAATAAGGTCAAATTGTGTGATGCCCGCTTGGCCGATAACAATCGCGTCGTCATCCGTCACCGAAACCTTGAACGTCCAAATGTTTCCTGGGCCGGCGTTGCTCTTGTTTCCCGTGAATGCCCAGAGGCCGGCTGTGTTGGGGACGCTGATAGTGTCTGAGAACTCCGGTGGTTCCGTATCGATAAAGTCGGTGGTGCCGGTGATGTTGATGGCGATGTTCTGCGAAGTGGTGCCACCATGGTTGTCGGCGATCTGCACCGCATAAGTGAGAGTGACAACCTGGCCCGCCGCGAGATAGTCGAAGTTTTGATCCGCGGCAGAGAAGGTCCAGGCGTCGGAGCCGCCGATGCCGGTACCGGTGGTGTCGGTCAGCGTGCCGAGCGAGAGCCAACTGAGCAAGGTCGCATTGTTCGGCAGGCCGGAGGTGACGCCCGAGGTGGTGACGCTGGTCACCATCGCTGTGTGCGTGTCGCTGAGATCGGCATCGGTGAAGGTCACCGCACCGTTCGCGGTGTCGGGGGTGTTGGAGCCGGTGGTATTGGCGAGTTCGGTGATCGTGCCAATCTGCGCACCGCTGGTGATGACCGGGTTCTCGTTGGTGCCGTTGATGGTGACAAGGACGTTCTGGGTGGTCTTGCCGCCGTGGTTGTCGTCAACCTCGACCACATAGGTCTCGGTGATGCTCTGCCCCGCTGCCAGGAAGTCGACGGCATTATCCGACACCGCAAAGTTCCAGGTCACCGAACCGCCGGTGCCGGTGCCGGTGGTGTCGCTGTTGACCGCCGGACCCGCCGTGAGCGTGCCGAGCTGCACGCCGCCGGCATTGGTCGACGACAAAAAGGTCGCGTGCGCCGTGTGTGTATCAGCGAGATCGACGTCGGTGAATGACACCGTGCCGCTGCTGGTCAGATTGCCAGCCACCACGCCAACGTCTTCGGTCACCGAGCCGTCGGTGTGCGCGGTGATGACCGGGTTCTCGTTGGTGCCGTTGATGGTGACAAGGACGTTCTGGGTGGTCTTGCCACCATGGTTGTCGTCAACCTCGACCACATAGGTCTCGGTGATGCTCTGCCCCGCTGCCAGGAAGTCGACGGCATTATCCGACACCGCAAAGTTCCAGGTCACCGAACCGCCGGTGCCGGTGCCGGTGGTGTCGCTGTTGACCGCCGGACCCGCCGTGAGCGTGCCGAGCTGCACGCCGCCGGCATTGGTCGACGACAAAAAGGTCGCGTGCGCCGTGTGTGTATCAGTGAGATTGACGTCGGCGAATGACACCGTGCCGCTGCTGGTCAGATTGCCAGCCACCACGCCAACGTCTTCGGTCACCGAGCCGTCGGTGTGCGCGGTAATGACCGGGTTCCCGTTGGTGCCGCTGATGGTGACAAGGACGTTCTGGGTGGTCTTGCCGCCATGGTTGTCGTCAACCTCGACCACATAGGTCTCGGTGATGCTCTGCTCCGCCGCCAGGAAGGTAACGGCATTATTCGACACCGCAAAGTTCCAGGTCACCGAACCGCCGGTGCCGGTGCCGGTGGTGTCGCCGTTGACACCCGCCGTGAGCGTGCCGAGCTGCACGCCGCCGGCATTGGTCGACGACAAAAAGGTCGCGTGCACCGTGTGTGTATCAGTGAGATCGACATCGGTGAATGACACCGTGCCGCTGCTGGTCAGATTGCCAGCCACCACATTAACGTCCTTGGTCACCGAGCCGTCAGTGTGCGCGGTGATGACCGGGTTCTCGTTGGTGCCGCTGATGGTGACAAGGACGTTCTGGGTGGTCTTGCCACCATGGTTGTCGTCAACCTCGACCACATAGGTCTCGGTGATGCTCTGCCCCGCCGCCAGGAAGTCGACGGCATTATCCGACACCGCAAAGTTCCAGGTCACCGAACCGCCGGTGCCGGTGCCGGTGGTGTCGCTGTTGACCGCCGGACCCGCCGTGAGCGTGCCGAGCTGCACGCCGCCGGCATTGGTCGACGACAAAAAGGTCGCATGCACCGTGTGCGTATCGGTGAGATCGACGTCGGTGAATGACACCGTGCCGCTGCTGGTCAGATTGCCAGCCACCACGCCAACGTCTTCGGTCACCGAGCCGTCAGTGTGCGCGGTGATGACCGGGTTCTCGTTGGTGCCGTTGATGGTGACAAGGACGTTCTGGGTGGTCTTGCCGCCGTGGTTGTCGTCAACCTCGACCACATAGGTCTCGGTGATGCTCTGCCCCGCTGCCAGGAAGTCGACGGCATTATCCGACACCGCAAAGTTCCAGGTCACCGAACCGCCGGTGCCGGTGCCGGTGGTGTCGCTGTTGACCGCCGGACCCGCCGTGAGCGTGCCGAGCTGCACGCCGCCGGCATTGGTCGACGACAAAAAGGTCGCGTGCGCCGTGTGTGTATCAGCGAGATCGACGTCGGTGAATGACACCGTGCCGCTGCTGGTCAGATTGCCAGCCACCACGCCAACGTCTTCGGTCACCGAGCCGTCGGTGTGCGCGGTGATGACCGGGTTCTCGTTGGTGCCGTTGATGGTGACAAGGACGTTCTGGGTGGTCTTGCCACCATGGTTGTCGTCAACCTCGACCACATAGGTCTCGGTGATGCTCTGCCCCGCTGCCAGGAAGTCGACGGCATTATCCGACACCGCAAAGTTCCAGGTCACCGAACCGCCGGTGCCGGTGCCGGTGGTGTCGCTGTTGACCGCCGGACCCGCCGTGAGCGTGCCGAGCTGCACGCCGCCGGCATTGGTCGACGACACAAAGGTCGCGTGCGCCGTGTGTGTATCAGTGAGATCGACGTCGGTGAATGACACCGTGCCGCTGCTGGTCAGATTGCCAGCCACCACGCCAACGTCTTCGGTCACCGAGCCGTCGGTGTGCGCGGTGATGACCGGGTTCTCGTTGGTGCCGTTGATGGTGACAAGGACGTTCTGGGTGGTCTTGCCACCATGGTTGTCGTCAACCTCGACCACATAGGTCTCGGTGATGCTCTGCCCCGCTGCCAGGAAGTCGACGGCATTATCCGACACCGCAAAGTTCCAGGTCACCGAACCGCCGGTGCCGGTGCCGGTGGTGTCGCTGTTGACCGCCGGACCCGCCGTGAGCGTGCCGAGCTGCACGCCGCCGGCATTGGTCGACGACAAAAAGGTCGCGTGCGCCGTGTGTGTATCAGCGAGATCGACGTCGGTGAATGACACCGTGCCGCTGCTGGTCAGATTGCCAGCCACCACGCCAACGTCTTCGGTCACCGAGCCGTCAGTGTGCGCGGTGATGACCGGGTTCCCGTTGGTGCCGCTGATAGTGACAAGGACGTTCTGGGTGGTCTTGCCACCGTGGTTGTCGTCAACCTCGACCACATAGGTCTCGGTGATGCTCTGCTCCGCCGCCAGGAAGGTAACGGCATTATTCGACACCGCAAAGTTCCAGGTCACCGAACCGCCGGTGCCGGTGCCGGTGGTGTCGCTGTTGACCGCCGGACCCGCCGTGAGCGTGCCGAGCTGCACGCCGCCGGCATTGGTCGACGACAAAAAGGTCGCATGCACCGTGTGCGTATCGGTGAGATCGACGTCGGTGAATGACACCGTGCCGCTGCTGGTCAGATTGCCAGCCACCACGCCAACGTCTTCGGTCACCGAGCCGTCAGTGTGCGCGGTGATGACCGGGTTCTCGTTGGTGCCGTTGATGGTGACAAGGACGTTCTGGGTGGTCTTGCCACCATGGTTGTCGTCAACCTCGACCACATAGGTCTCGGTGATGCTCTGCCCCGCTGCCAGGAAGTCGACGGCATTATCCGACACCGCAAAGTTCCAGGTCACCGAACCGCCGGTGCCGGTGCCGGTGGTGTCGCTGTTGACCGCCGGACCCGCCGTGAGCGTGCCGAGCTGCACGCCGCCGGCATTGGTCGACGACAAAAAGGTCGCGTGCGCCGTGTGTGTATCAGTGAGATTGACGTCGGCGAATGACACCGTGCCGCTGCTGGTCAGATTGCCAGCCACCACGCCAACGTCTTCGGTCACCGAGCCGTCGGTGTGCGCGGTGATGACCGGGTTCCCGTTGGTGCCGCTGATGGTGACAAGGACGTTCTGGGTGGTCTTGCCACCGTGGTTGTCGTCAACCTCGACCACATAGGTCTCGGTGATGCTCTGCTCCGCCGCCAGGAAGGTAACGGCATTATTCGACACCGCAAAGTTCCAGGTCACCGAACCGCCGGTGCCGCTGCCGGTGGTGTCGCTGTTGACCGCCGGACCCGCCGTGAGCGTGCCGAGCTGCACGCCGCCGGCATTGGTCGACGACAAAAAGGTCGCGTGCACCGTGTGTGTATCAGTGAGATCGACGTCGGTGAATAACACCGCGCCGCTGCTGGTCAGATTGCCAGCCACCACATTAACGTCCTTGGTCACCGAGCCGTCAGTGTGCGCGGTGATGACCGGGTTCTCGTTGGTGCCGGTGATCGTCACCGTCACGGTCTGGATGGCGGTGGCGCCGGTGTTGTCCTTGATCGTCACGTCATATTTCTGGGTCAGCGTCTGCCCGGCCGCCAGGAAATCGGTGGCGGCGTCGCTAACTTGGAAGCTCCAGCCAACCGTGCCGCCATTGCCGGTGTCGATGCTGCTCGTATTGAGCGCGAAGGTGCCGAGATAGCCCGCCGCCTGCGGTGCAAAGGTCGCCGTGTGGGTGTCGATCGTGTTGACATCCGCATAAGTGATCGTGCCACTGGTGTTGAGATTGCCCTGAGTGACCGCGATGTCTTCGATCACCCCGCCATCGGTATGGCCGGTGATCGTCGGCGCCCCGTTGGTGCCGGTGATCGTCACCGTCACGGTCTGGATGGCGGTGGCGCCGGTGTTGTCCTTGATCGTCACGTCATATTTCTGGGTCAGCGTCTGCCCGGCCGCCAGGAAATCGGTGGCGGCGTCGCTAACTTGGAAGCTCCAGCCAACCGTGCCGCCATTGCCGGTGTCGATGCTGCTCGTATTGAGCGTGAAGGTGCCGAGATAGCCCGCCGCCTGCGGTGCAAAGGTCGCCGTGTGGGTGTCGATCGTGTCAACATCCGCATAGGTGATCGTGCCACTGGTGTTGAGATTGCCCTGAGTGACCGCGATGTCATCGATCACCCCGCCATCGGTATGGCCGGTAATCGTCGGCGCCTCGTTGGCGCCGGTGATCATCACCGTCACGGTCTGGACCACCGTCGAGGTGCCGTCGAACAATGAAATCGTGAAGGTCTCGGTCTTGATCTGGCCCTCCGCCAGATAGTCAACCGCGTTCTCATCAACCTTGTAATTCCACGTGATCACGCCGCCAGCGCCGCTGCCGGTGGTGTCGGCGGTCACCGATGCCGTCAAGGTCCCGAGCGCGCCGGCAGACGGCGTCACCGAGGTCACAGAATGCACGTTGCTCAGGTCAACGTCGCTGAACGACAGCGTCCCGCTGGCGTTGAGTTTGTTGTTGACGTCGACGTTCTTGTCCTCGATCACCGCCCCGGTGTCGGCATTGCCCGCGCTAACCGTAATTTGCGCCGGATCATTGGAGCCGCCGATGGTGATGACAACGTTCTGCGACACGACGTCGCCCTGCACCTTATAGGTGAGAGTGACCGACTCTCCTGCCGCGAGGTAGTCGAAGCTGTGGTCCTCGGCTGAGAAGGTAAAGGGGTTGGTGCCGCTGCCGGTAAGCGTAAGCCAGCTGAGGACGGTCGGCTTGCCGGGCAGCCCGTTGGTGACACCTGATTCACTGACATCAACAATCGTGCCGCCAGTTAGTTGAAGCGTGCCGGACACCGTATCGTTGGTCGTGCTGCCGGTTGTGTTAGGGATTTCGGCAACCCCTCCCGCTGCTGGCGGTGGCGGTGGTATTACTGGTGGTGGTGGGATCGGGACAAAAACGTCCACAGCGGTGCTGGAGCCGGTTATGCTTGGTACAAAGGGAAAGTTCTGTTGTGACCCCGTGGAAAAATTGATCGGCGTGAGTTCGGGAAGCCCGGACGGCTGAAACACTCCTCCCGATCCGCCTGCTCCGGTGTTTGTAGGATTTACTAAGCCCACCTGCTGCAGTTGGTTGACGCTTTGTTGTTGAGCTTGCAGCGCCGCCATTGTCGAAATGCTGTTCGTAACGCTATCGACACTGAACGAGGATCCGGCGCGACGGACAATGACCGTTTGGTCCGGTTCGCTAACGAGTTGTACTGACCCGTCCGGGAAGGTGAGCGTGTAAGAGCCATGTTCCAACGCCTGCCAGAGATTGCCGTAGTCCAATACGTTTTCATCGTTCTCTTTGGCCTGAACGTCCTCCAAGGCGGCGAAGAAAAACGAAGCGAGCGACAACATGCCGATCCCGCCGGCACGGCTATGGCCCCGGATGCTGGCAAATGGCGTATCAATCCTTAGGCGTCCGGCTTTCGCCGTCTCGCCGCCAATGAAAGCAAAGGTGCCTCGCGCCACATCAAGCACGGTCGAAGATGAGACCTCTTCGCCAGCGAATGCTTTCAGCACCATGCGGGCGCCATCGGACAAATTAATTGCGGTGCCGTCGATGAAGCGAATACCCATTCGACCGTCGGCCGCGGTCTCGACAATGTCGCCTTCGAAAACCGGATCGCCAAGCTTGATTTGAATCGTGGCGCCATCCGACCGTGTAAGGCTGCACGTGCCGACGAGCGTTTCGATTTTTCCGACCAGATGGACTGGTCCCCACACAGGCTTTGAATCAGCGCCAGTGTCGCCGTTGTCCGGCACAATACGATCACGACCGGACACTGGGTCCTGCCCTTCTCAGCGCCTTGCCTCAACGGGACTATTGCCCGGAGTTCGCTGCCAGCGCTCGTTAATGGTTGTCGTTAGATTATGGTCTTTATCACAATTTAAAACAACGGCTACGGAATTTGTAGGTTCAAATTAATCATGTATTTTTAGGTCTTTACACCGTTTTTAGGCCGCTGGCTTGGGGATTTGTATCAGGTTATCGGCCGGATTTGGTCCACAGCTTGGCGCCAAGGCGAGTTTTATTGAAATGCCGCAGTAATACTGCTAGTTCTTGTGCGGGGACGCCCACCCAAAGGGTAGGACCATGCGCGCACACACCATTGCCTTCTTGACCGGCGTCATCTTGTCGGTGGGTGGATTTATTCCTGAGTCGGTTCAAGCGCAGGACGTAAGACCCATTGGAAAGGTGCTGACCGCCAAGGGCGCGGTCACGGTCGAACATGTCGATGCGGTGGTCGTGCAGGCCAAGCTCAGCAGCCAACCTGGCCAGGCGAAGGTTGGCGATTCCATTTATCGCGGCGATATCGTGGCTACAGGAGCGGATGGACAGGTCGGCGTTGTGTTCACCGACGGTACGGCATTCAATCTGTCGAGCAATGCGCGAATGGCCATGACCGAGTTTGTCTATGATCCCAACAGCACCTCGAACTCGACGCTTCTAAGCCTGACCAAAGGCACGTTCACTTTTGTTGCCGGCAGGATTGCAAAGTCGGGCGATATGAAGATCGACACCCCGGTCGCGACGATGGGCATTCGAGGGACGACGCCACACGTCGAAATCTCGGATGACGGAACGGTCAGATTTTCCACCCTTATTGAAGAGGGCAAAGAGCGCACATCCTCGCGCGGCGCAGACGTGCTAAAGGAAGGTAAGAAGCCCAACCTCGACATTTGTCGGGGGTGTTGAGCGACCTCGTTCTGCAAAGCTGTGTTTGGTGCCACCGATCCCGATGCAGCCGGCATCTCAGTTTGATGCAAATCGCCTCTGGAAGGCGGTTTGCTCGTTTGACCACTCGACACGTCGGAAATCCGTGATCAGTTTTATTCGCACTCAAGTTGCCACTTGCAGCGTTATCGTCGCGCTTTTCGCATTTTCCGCACTGAGTTCATCGGCGGCGGCGCAAACGGACGAGGTTATCAATCGGCTGAGCAATATCGAACTGTGTAATGTGACGGATCCGAGTACGCCTGACCAACAGATCAAGGGCTGCTCTGCGCTCATCAACACCGGAAAAGAAACGGCGCTACTTTTGGCTGTCGTCCACAACAATCGAGGGAATGCCTACTTCATAAAGGGCGATTACGCCCGCGCCATCGAAGATTATGATTTGGCGATCAAATATAACCCGAAGTATTCGAAACCGTTCAATAACCGCGGTGTCGCTTTCCAAAAGAAGGGAGACTATGACCGCGCAATTCAGGATTTTGATCAGGCAATCAAGCTTAGTCCGGACTATGCCGCTGCTTTCGCTAACCGCGGCAAGGCCAACCAGAAACGGCATGACTATCAGAGCGCGGCCCGGGACTTTGGCGAGGCGATCCGCATTAATCCTGGTTTGAGCGGGATATGGAACGAACGCTGTTGGGCCCGCGCTGTTCTCGGCGAATTGCGCGAGGCGCTGGCAGATTGCAACAAAGCGCTTCTTGTTCAGCCTGACGATGCCGCATCGTTAGACTCGCGTGGTTTGACTTACCTAAAAATGGGCCAACTTGATTCAGCTATCGAAGACTACAGTGCGGCGCTGCGCGTCGAACCAAAGATGGCAAGCGCGCTTTATGGGCGCGGTCTTGCGAGGTTAAAAAAGGGCGATGCTGCCAACGGTAACGCCGATCTTGTCGCGGCAAAAAAGCTTGAGACGTCAGTTGCCGATGAGTTTTCGGGTTATGGCGTAAAATAACGCCACTTTAGCTCCTGCCGGGAAATGGATACGCCGCGTGGCGAGAGATTGAAACATTTGTCGGATTAACGTTCGGGTAACCATCCTCGCGCCGATCCCTGTTGGCTAGTCCCCAGCAGGCGTATTGGCCTTCAGAATCCATTCACTGCGGCGCCCAATAAGCCCGCGTCCATGCGGAAACGTAAACTCCGCCGAAAAAACTTGAGCGCATAACGACCGGCAAATTCCAGGAATGGGATCGGCAACACCGACCGACATTCCGGATGGTGGGGCGTTCAGGCATGTCTGTCTTCATCCGCACTCTGCGGGTCTTTTTCTTGGTCGCTGTTTGCTGCAGCGCTGCCCGCGCCGACATGCATCGAGGCCGGTCGGATCTATTAACTGAAAAAGATGCAGGCAACGGGCCCGATGTTCGGACCCCGCCTGAACAATTGAGCGATCGCATTGCGCCGCAAGCTGGCGCGGAGCGGTTTGGTCTATCAGGAAGGGTCGCGCCCGGAGAAATGCCGGCGAAGTGGAACGAGCTTCAGTCTCGCATTCTTGACGATCAGCGGGCGCTCTCTGCCTGCCGTTCGGACCAAAACAGCTGTACAGAGGCAGCCCGGCGATTTTTGTCAATTGTCGAACTTGGCAGGAAGCAAGTGGGTCGTGCCCGCTTTGGGTGGATCAATCGCGCAATCAATCTGAGCATCAGGCCGACGAGCGATTGGGCCCAATACGGCTACGCCGACTATTGGGCATCTCCGCTTCAAACGCTTGGCAGTGGCGCTGGGGACTGCGAGGACTACGCGATCGTAAAATACGTCGTACTCCGCGAACTGGGATTCGATGAAAGCGATCTACGCTTTGTGATCGTGCACGACGACAAACACCAGGTAGACCACGCGATAGTCGCCATTCGTGATGAAGAGCAGTGGCTGGTCCTGGACAACCGGACGATGGCGATCCTCGACGCCGACGTTGTGCAATACCGTCCCCTGTTTGCGCTAGACCAGCAGAATGCCCGGACAGTTGCAGCTGCGGTCGTCGGTCAAATCATAAATCGATAATCTGGCCTTCGCGCGCGACGATCGTTCCTGCACGCGCGTCACTTGCTTCAGCGGCGAGCTTATCCATGAAGTCGTCGTCATGCGACGGATCATGATGAAATAAGCAGAGACATTTCACTTTGGCTTCATTTGCCATTTGAACGCCGCGTGTCCACGTGGAATGACCCCAGCCGGGGCGCGACGCGATTTCCTCGTCGGTGAATGTTGCATCATACACGGCGAGGTCGGCGTTTCGCGCAAGCATCACCATTTCGCGGTCGCGCTTGCCAGGGAATCCTTCTGCGTCACAGAGCAGCGCAAAAGCGCGGCCACCATATTCAAGACGATAACCATTGGTGCCATCGGGGTGATCGAGCAGCGCCGTTCGTAACACCACGTCGTTATTAGGCTGTAAAACATCGCCCGATCGAAAATCGCGGAATTCAATCGAGGCCTTGAAGATCTCCATTGGAACGGGAAACCACGGCGAACTCATGAGCGTCCGCATCACCTGCTCGATGCTGCTTGAGGGCATAAGATTTCCCGCCCAAATTCGCTCCCGGTAATCTTTCCGGAATAGCGGCGCGAAAAACGGCAAGCCGGAAACGTGGTCGAGATGGCAATGTGTTATGAAAATATCGACACTTCGTATCTTTTTGTCCTTGAGAAGCTCGATCCCAAGTTGCCGCAATCCGGTGCCCGCATCGAAAACAATAATATGGTCGCCGCAGCGAACCTCGATGCACGGCGTGTTGCCGCCATAACGGATTGTCGCCGGGCCGGGACAGGGAATGCTTCCTCGGACTCCCCAGAACCGGATCCGCATTGAGCTTTTTAACATTCAATGTGCCTGAGATTCGCACCGCACGTTATTGGGAACGAATGCCAATGTCGAGAAGCTCCAGATGCGGGCGTACATCTCTGAGAAAGTAAAGGAGCCGACTTCGGCGGCTGTGATAGCCGTCACAAAAAGGCGGATGGCGAGCGAATTAAGGTTACCACCCAACAATCATCCGCGCGCGGCAATGGCCTGATTGGCGGCAGTGACACCAGTGATAAAGGCGCCGTGCGCGGTAGAAAAATCGGCGCGCGAGCAAGCCTCGCCTGCGAAGAACACGCGGTCATCGACCGGGGTCGCCAGCTTTTCGCGGCAGGCGGCCATGCCGGGCACTGCATAAGAATAAGAGCCACGTGCATACGGATCACTGCCCCATGGATGAATTCGAATCGGCCTGACCCTGCCGGCAAAGCTATTCCCAAAAAGTCCGGTCAATTCGGACAGCGCGAAAGCGAAAAAAGCCTGCTCGCCATCGGCCTCCAGGTCATTCGCAAGACGACCGCCAAAATACACTTCGATTTGCGGACGGCCGAACGGCCTGAAATGATATGTCGCCGTTGCGATGCGATCGGTCGCACCGAACAGACGGCTGTCCTTCTCGAACTCTTCAGGGCGATCGAGCGAAAGGAACAGCTTGTCGGCGAGGCCCAGCGGCAGATTCTTCGCCGCTTCCGTCTTTTCTGGAAGCTGCGGCGCAAAAAATTGATCGGTCTCGGCGAGAACGGTGCTCGGCAGAGTTACAATCACCTGGTCGGCGCTGACAGTGCCCTTGGTCGTTTCGATTTTCACGCGCTTTCCGGTGTGGTCGACCCGCTGTACCGGGCAGTCAAACATGACCGGAATATTCGCGCCTGCAGCGGCAATCGTGGCGCCATAACCTTCAACCACACGCCAGTTCACGTCTGTGTCGTCGAAGTTGTCAAAATCCCGCGCCGAGATGCGATCGATTTCGGCACCGCTGATATAGGTGCCAACGGCGATGATCAGATTGTTCCACCGGCCACCGGGTGCCAGCAAGGCCGCCACCGGAATATCCGGCTCCTTCTGGGCGCGCTCGCTTACTCGAGCAAAAAATTCCTGCTGAGCGGCAAGAAACTCACGCTGGCCACCCTCCGGAAAGCCAAGAGGAAGGGAGCGCCGCCTCCAGGGCGGTGGCGTTTTGTCGATCGTTCGTCCCTGTTCTTCGGCGACCTCGACCCACGGGTTGCGATCGGCGGAATGTAACCAGCCGCAGCCAAGATCGAGCGCGAACCCTGTAGGTCCGGTTACGCTCCACGCCCGGCCGCCGAGCCGCGAACGGGCCTCAACGATGAGACATTTGACCCCGGCTTGGCGAAGCCGCCGGGCCGCAGCGATACCGGCCGCGCCACCGCCGATGACTACGGTTTCGAGTTCACTAGTTGACATTTCCGAATTCTTCGTCCGGTCAACGGGAGAAATACATATATGGATGCGCCTGGCTTATTACTGCCTGTCCCAGAGAATGACCGCTTGCTGTTCGAACGCCTGGAAGATCAATGGTCCACTCCCAACCAGGTTTGTTCTTTGTTTCTGTTTGGCCATCATCCCTGGGCTACGATAGCGTGGCAAGCATCCATCCGGTCAAGGAGAGGGTTTCGATGCCGAATCTCGCCTCATTCGTTCAAGCCGCGTTGTCCGAACGCTTTGGCGAGCAGCTAACAATCGACATGAGTTTGTCTGGTTTGGACGAGCTCGCCCGGATCGCCGCCCACC
>Ga0124850_1000074_pt1 | contig 12395 bp, 11 predicted proteins | sample PanSoiMetaGPlot1_FD_97462 | JGI IMG/M metagenome (GOLD analysis project Ga0124850, IMG submission 97462) | Tropical forest soil microbial communities from Panama analyzed to predict greenhouse gas emissions - Panama Soil - Plot 1 (PacBio error... | ecosystem: Environmental > Terrestrial > Soil >...
ATTACGGCGACGGCGATCACGGCAACGCCGGCGGCGCCGACAAGGCGCTGAGCAACGCCGAGCAGGTCGCCGCGCTTCCAGGCCAGCAGCGGACCAAACGGCATGGCAATGAGGAGCGGAACGAACAGCGGGCCGAAGGTGGCATTGAAGAACGGCGCGCCGACGGAAATTTTCTCGCCCGTGAGCGCCTCCAGCGCCAGCGGATAGAGCGTACCAACGAACACGGTCGCGCAAGCACTTATCAAGAAGAGATTGTTGAGCACCAGCGCGCCTTCGCGCGAAATCGGCGCAAACAGGCCTCCCTGTTTGAGCAAGGGCGCGCGCAAGGCGAACAGCGCGAGGCTGCCGCCGATGAACAGCAGCAGGATCGCGAGGATGAAGACGCCCCGCGTCGGGTCGGTGGCAAAGGCGTGCACTGAGGTCAGCACGCCCGAGCGCACGAGGAAGGTGCCGATGAGCGAAAGCGAGAAGGCCACGATCGCGAGCAGGATGGTCCATACCTTGAGCGCGTCGCGCTTCTCCATCACCAGGGCGGAATGAAGGAGCGCGGTCGTGGCCAGCCAGGGCATGAACGAGGCGTTCTCCACGGGGTCCCAGTACCACCAGCCGCCCCAGCCGAGCGTGTAGTAGGCCCAATATGAACCCATGGCGATGCCGAGCGTCAGGAACATCCAGGCGAGCAGCGTCCATGGCCGCACCCAGCGTGCCCAGGCGGCGTCGATGCGTCCGTCGATCAGCGCGGCAATGGCGAAGGAAAACGAGATCGAGAGCCCGACATAACCGAGATAGAGCAGCGGCGGATGAATGGCGAGGCCGGGATCCTGCAGAATGGGATTGAGGTCGCGGCCCTCCAGCGGCGGCTCGGGAATGCGCAGGAATGGATTCGACGTGACCAGAATGAAGAGAACGAATGCCACCGCGATCGAGGACTGCACCGCGAGCACGTTGGCTTTAAGCCGCGCCGGCAGATTGCCCCCGAACAGCGCGACGAGTGCCCCGAACAGGCTGAGGATGAGCACCCATAGCAGCATCGAGCCTTCGTGGTTACCCCACACGCCGCTGAGCTTGTAGATGAGGGGTTTTGCCGAATGGGAATTCTCGAACACGTTGACGACGGAGAAATCCGACCGCACGTAGCACATGGTCAGCGCGGCGAAGGCGATCGCGATGAAGCAGAATTGCGCGACCGCAGTCGGCCCGGCCACAGCCATCAGCACAGGATCATTCGTGCGCGCCCCGACCATCGGCACGCTGGCCTGCACGAGCGCCAGAGCGAGCGCCAGCACGAGCGCATAGTGGCCGAATTCGGCGATCATCGTCATGCCCCTTCGATCACCCCGCGTTCGAACGCGCGGAATGCATCATTATTGCGCCCTGCCCTGTGCGGCGGCGCCGAGCTTCCTTTCGTAATCGTCCTTCCAGTGGCCTTGCTTCTTCAAGGCATCGGCGACGTCCTTCGGCATATAGGTCTCGTCGTGCTTGGCGAGCACGCTGTCGGCCCGAAATGTACCAGCCGAATCGAGGGCGCCTTCGGCGACCACGCCCTGCCCTTCGCGGAAAAGATCGGGCAACAAGCCCTGATAGGCGACCGGAATCGTACGCTTGCCGTCGGTCACCTCGAAACGGACGGCAAGGCTTTCGCCGCGCCAAACGCTGCCCTGCTTCACCAAGCCGCCGACGCGGATACGCGTCCCCGGTTTGATTTGTTTTTCGACCACGTCGGTCGGCGAATTGAAGAAGACAATGGACTCCTTGAGCGCGCCGAGCACCAAAGCCACCGCAAGCGCGATCACGCCGAGCGCGGCACCGATGAGGGAGAGGCGTCGTTGCTTGCGGGTCATGGCGCGGGTCCCCCTGCGCTTAGCCTTCGAGGCCAAGTCCTTTGAGGAGATCGTCGAGCCGCCGCAATTTGCCGGTGTCGCCGGAGAGCGCACGGCGCGCATCGACGACGGCGGCGCGCGCCTTGTCGGGTTGGCCGAGCACCATATAGGAGCGAACGAGTCGCAGCCATCCCTCCACATCGCCGCCGTCGCGATGCAGCCGCTCGGAAAGCCGCTCGACCATGCCTTGAATCATGGCCTGGCGTTGCTCGGGAGCGAGCTCCGAAGACGCAGCCACCTGTTCGGCGCCTGGACCGCCACTCGCAGCAGCCCTTGGATCGTCGGGCGCGGCAGGACGGTCGACGCGGGCGAGCGCGCGTCGCAGCAAATCGACCCATGGCGCATCGGGAGGAGCAGCCTCGATCAGCGCGCGCCACGTCGCGGCGGCTTGCGCGCGGTCGCCATCCTGCTCGGCTGCAAGCCCGAGGAAGTAGCGCGCCTGCACGGCGTTCGCATCGAGCGCGACCGCCCGTTCGAATGCAGTCTTAGCCTCCGCCGTCACCATCCCATTGGCGGCGAACACCAGCGCCTCGCCGAACGCAGCCTCGCGTTCCGCCGACGAGCCGTTGAGCCGAAGTGCATTGCGCCGCGCCCTCACCGCGTCATCGAAACGCCCGAGTCGGATATAGATCGGCGCGATCACCTCCCAGCCGCGTCCGTCGTCCGGATTGCTCTCAAGATGGCTTTCCACCTTTGCAATCAAAGTATCGATCGACTGATCGGCGTGGGCAGCGGCAAGACGCAGGGCGAGCGGCTGGTCCGGAAGCAAAGGCGAACCGAGCGCGAGATAAAATGTCGTTGCGCCGAACGGCAGCAGGACAAGCGCCACGATGGCGACCGCCCGGCGCCGCCATGTCGCCGAAGGCACATTTATCGCCGACGCCGTTTGCGCATCGGCTGCGGCGATGAGCCGGCGCGACACCTCGACTTGCGCGCTCGCGGCCTCATTATCCTCGATCAGGCCGGCCGCACGGTCGCGTTCGATCTCCTCGAGCTGATCGCGATAGATCGCGACGTCGCTGCCCGAGCGCAATTGGCTCGCCCGGCGCGCAAGCGGCCACAACACGGCCCAAATGGCCGCTGCCGTCATCAGTGCAAGTCCGAACCACAGCGTCATATCAATCCATCGGATTGAATTTACATTGCCTTGGCGACGCGGCGAAAACAGGACTGTCGCGGATCGGGACACGCCCAGCGCGGTTACATCACGGCGGGCGGTTCCCCTGCAACGGCGAAGGACCGTCGAGGCCGCGACATGGGGAAGCGGGACCTCGTAAATTTGTCGTAACCAGGTGCTCCCGCATGCTCCGGCGTAATTGGCGATAACGAATCGCGAGAGGCGTCGCGACAACGCGGCGGCTCAAAGTCGCAGCCATTGAGAGGGGGGTCGCCCGTGCCAGATCCGCTATGGCGCCGATGCGTGGAGCCCAATCAAGCCCACGCGTCCGTGTGAGTCTATGGGCCTATGCTGGCTTCGGCCGGCATGGCGCCGCCGTCACCCCACCGCGGTCCAGGTTCCGTCCGGATTGCGACAGGCATTGCCGCGGGCGACCTGCGGCTGGCCGTCGATATAAATGGTGTGAGTGTAAGGTCGGCATTGCAGCCCGTTGGACTGATAGGCAGGACCCGGAACCACCGATCCATAACGACCGGAATCCGGATTCTTCCACGCCACGGCGACGCCCGACTTTCCGCCTTCGAGCGCCTGCATCTGCGCCGCATACGCGCGCCGCTTGTCGTCGTCGTCCATGCCGGCGCCGATGCGATTGCCGATCAAACCGCCAATCGCCGCACCAGCGAGGCCGGCTGCGATGCGCTCGCCGGTTCCGCCGCCGAACTGCGATCCGATCAGGCCGCCGGCAACCACGCCGACGAGCGTGCCCGTATTCTCTTTCGGTCCTTGGCCGGTCTCGGGAGTACCCGCGCAAGCCGCCATCGATAGCATGGCGAGCGCGGCAGCGCTCAGGCGAACAAAAGACATGTCTCAATCCCCCAGATGATCTGACCCCGTGATCTAAACCGGCCGGCGATCCCCATCGGCCAATGCCGGCGCTTAAGCTAATGGCCTAAATGGGGCAAAACTCTGTTGCCGCAGCGTTAATGGCGTTGGGCAAGGTGGGGAAAGCTACGCCCCCGGCAGCGTGAGCTCCGCGCGCAGGCCGCCGATCGGCGCGGTGCCGAGCGTGAGGCCGCCGCCATAGAGACTGGCAAGCTCGACCACGATCGAAAGCCCGAGGCCAGAGCCTGGCTTGGTCTCGTCGAGCCGGCGGCCGCGGCGGGCCACCTGCTCGCGCTGCTGCGGCGAAAGTCCCGGCCCGTCGTCGTCGACCACGATGCGTACGACCCGACGATCATCTCTTGCGTCAGGCTTTTCCGAGAACGCCTCAACCGCCACCCGCGACTGCGCCCACTTGCAGGCATTGTCGACAAGGTTGCCGACCATTTCCTCGAGGTCCTGCTGCTCGCCGCGAAAGCGGGCGCCCTCGGGCGCGTCGACGTCGACGTCGATGGCGATGCTGCGATGATGGTGAATCTTTTCCATCGTGCGTGCGAGCGCCGTCACCACTGGGCGCACATCGGTCACGGTGCCGATCGCCGCGACGCGCGCGGCGAGCCGCGCGCGCTCGAGATGGCGCGCGACCTGGTCGCGCATGATCTCGGTTTGCTCGCGCACCTTCAAGGCGAGCGGATCATCGCTATGACTGGTGGCCTCGTTCATCATGACGGAGATCGGCGTCTTCAATGCATGGGCGAGATTGCCGACGTGGGTGCGCGCGCGCGTCACGATTTCACGATTGGCGTCGATGAGGGCATTGGTTTCGCGCGCCAGCGGCGCGATCTCGACCGGAAAGGCGCCTTCGAGCCGTTCCGCCGTCCCCGAGCGGATGGCGGCAAGATCGTCGGAAATACGTTTGAGCGGAGCCAGGCCGAAACGCACCTGGAAGGTGGTGGTCAGCAGCAGCACAATGCCCAGAACCGTGAAAGTGATGACGAGCGCCCCGTCGAAGCTGCGTGTTTCCTCGTCGATCTCGGCCGCGTCGCCGGCGACGGCAACGAGGTAACGACCCTCCTCGCCCAGGTCGATCGTGCGCTCAACGATGCGCAGTTGCTGGCCCTCGGGCCCTTCGGCGTAACCCTGCCGCGCGGCGCCCGGCGCCGAGGAGGGGCCGAGGTCGGCGAGGTGCGGCAGCGTCGCATCCCACAGCGAGCGGGACGAACGCACGTCGGGTGTCGGCGCGTCGAGCCGCGTCACCTGCCAGTACCAGCCGGAGAGCGGCAGATCGAACAGCGGCTCGCCGATCGATTGGGGAAACTTGCCGGCATTCTCCTCCGGCGTCGCGACGTCGGCGACCAGAGTGCGCAGATAGACGCCCAGCCTGCGGTCGAACGCACGCTCCACAGCCGCGCGATAGATCGACGACAGCACGATGCCGGTGACGACGAGGATCACCACGGTCCAAGTCGTTGCCGAGAAGAACAGCCGAAGGGCGAGCGAATTAAGACGCATTGCCCGGCGGAGCGAGCAGATAGCCAAGCCCGCGCACGGTCTGGATGACATCGACGCCGAGCTTTTTGCGCACGCGGCCGACGAACACCTCGATGGTGTTGGAGTCGCGATCGAAATCCTGGTCGTAGAGATGTTCGACCAATTCGCTGCGCGAAACCACGCGGCCGGTATGGTGCATGAGGTAGGACAGCAGGCGATATTCGTGCGAGGTGAGCTTGACCGGATTGCCGTCGACGGTCACGCGGCCGGTGCGGGTGTCGAGACGCACGGAGCCGCAATTGAGCTCGCTTTTGGCGTGACCAGCCGAACGACGCAAGAGCGCGCGGATGCGCGCTAGAACCTCCTCGAGATGAAAAGGCTTTGCGACGTAGTCGTCGGCGCCAGCATCGAAGCCTTGGACCTTATCGCTCCAGCGGTCGCGCGCGGTGAGGATCAGGACCGGCATGGCGTGACCGGCACGGCGCCACGCCTCCAGCACCGAGATGCCGTCCATCTTGGGCAGGCCGATGTCGAGAATTACCGCATCATAGGGCTCGCTTTCGCCAAGAAAGTGGCCCTCCTCGCCGTCGAACGCGCGATCGACCACGTAGCCCGCGTCAACGAGCGCGGTCGCGAGCTGCCGATTGAGATCGGGATCGTCCTCGATCACCAGGAGACGCAAGACCGAGCTCCCACCGCTGCCGCCGACCCCGGTTCGCAAGGCAGAATCGGCGATGGCGGCCGCTACTGTGCCATTACATAAGAAGGGGGGAAAGGTTGAGGAAGGGTGGCGGGAGCGATCCGCGCCCGGCCGCAGCCGGGAGCGCGTCCCGCCGCATCACGATCCCGATCAAGCCTTCCTCAGCATGCTCGCGGCACATCAAGCATGATTGCGTCGCAAAGCCGCGACCTGCCTTTTGCTGAATGCGCTGCGGACGTGGTAACACTATGCCTGACAAGCAGGGCCCCGGCGTCGTGAGCGACGATTTCATCCTCCTCACCGAGAATCTCACCAAAGAATTTGCCGGCTTCGTTGCGGTCAACGGAGTGAGCCTGCAGGTCACCCGCGGCACGATTCATGCGCTGATCGGACCCAATGGCGCCGGCAAGACGACCTGTTTCAACCTGCTGACGAAGTTCATGAGTCCCACCCGGGGGCGGATCCTCTACAAGGGTCGCGACATCACGGCGCTCCCTCCCGCCGGGGTGGCGCGGCTCGGACTGGTGCGATCGTTTCAGATCTCGGCCGTTTTCCCGCACCTGACCGTGCTCGAAAACGTCCGCGTCGCACTACAGCGCCAGCGTGGATCGTCGTTCGACTTCTGGCGCTCGAAGCGTGTACTGGACGTCTTCAACGAACGTGCCATGGCGCTCATCACCGATGTCGGCTTGTCGTCCTTCGGCCATTGGACGGCGGTTGAGTTGCCGTACGGTCGCAAGCGTGCCCTGGAGATCGCGACCACGTTGGCGCTCGACCCGGAAATGCTCCTGCTCGACGAACCGATGGCCGGCATGGGTCACGAAGATATCGATCGCATCAGCGCCCTTATCAAGTCAGTCGCTGCCCAACGCACGGTGCTGATGGTCGAGCACAATCTCAGCGTGGTCGCCAACCTTTCCGACCGCATCACGGTGCTCACGCGTGGCCGAGTGCTCGCCGAAGGCGACTACAAGACGGTTTCGTCCGACCCGCTGGTGCGTGAGGCCTATCTCGGGGTCGGCCATGCTTAGTCCCAGCACCGCGCCGCTACTGGCGGTCGACGGACTGCAAGCCTGGTACGGCGAATCCCATGTGCTCCACGGCGCCAGCTTCGAGGTTTTGGTCGGCGAGGTCGTGACGCTGCTTGGTCGCAACGGCGCCGGCAAGACCACGACGCTGAAATCGATCATGGGGATCGTCGGCCAACGGACCGGATCGGTGCGCTATGAGGGCAAGGAGCTCATCGGTCTGACCAGCGACCGGATCGCGCGGCTCGGCATTGCGCTCTGTCCGGAGGAACGCGGAATTTTTGCCAGCCTCGACGTCGAAGAAAATCTTTTGCTGCCCCCCAGGGTGCGGCCCGGCGGGCTCGAACTCGATCGTATTTTCGAGCTCTTTCCCAATCTCCAGGAACGCCTGTCGAGCCAGGGCACGAAGCTTTCCGGCGGCGAGCAACAGATGCTCGCCATTGGGCGCATCCTGCGCACGGGGGCGCGGCTCCTTCTCCTCGACGAGCCGACCGAGGGTCTTGCCCCCGTCATCATCGAGCAAATCGGCAAGACCATCGGCATGCTCAAGCAGCAGGGTTTCACCATCCTCCTGGTCGAGCAGAATTTTCGCTTCGCTTCGACGGTTGCGGATCGCTACTACGTGATGGGAAATGGTCGCATCATCGACCGGTTCGCCAATGCCGAACTCGAAGCCAATCTCGGCAAACTTCACGATTATCTGGGCGTGTGACTCTTAAGCTGCGACTACGGCTGCCGGGGTGCAAAACATCAAGAGCCCTTAACAGGAGGATGCCTAATGAAGCGACTGTTCAGTCTCACGGCGCTCGCGGTCGTGTTCGGGTGCGGCTGCGCCCAGGCGCAATACACTGACGGAACCATCAAGATCGGCGTCATGAACGACATGTCGGGGACTTACTCCGATCTCAGCGGCCAGGGTTCCGTCATTGCCGCGCGGATGGCGGTCGAGGATTTCGGCGCCGCCGCCAAAGGCATGAAAGTCGAAATCGTCGGCGCCGACCACCAGAACAAGCCGGACGTCGGCTCGAACGTCGTGCGCACCTGGATCGACGTCGACAAGGTCGATGTCATCGTCGACGTGCCGACGTCCTCCGTTGCGCTCGCAGTCAACGAGATCGTACGCGACAAGAACAAGGTATTTCTCGTCTCCGGCGCGGCGGCCTCGGATCTGACCGGCCCCAAATGCACTCCCAATACGATCCACTGGACCTATGACACCTGGGCGCTCGCCAACGGCACCGGCAAAGCGATCGTGAAGACCGGCGGCGATACCTGGTTCTTCCTGACCGCCGACTATGCCTTCGGCCATGCGCTCGAGCGCGACACCGCTGCCGTGGTCGAGAAGAACGGCGGCAAGGTTCTGGGTAAAGTGCGCCACCCCTTCCCCGGCACGGACTTCTCGTCCTTCCTGCTGCAGGCGCAGGCCTCGAAGGCGAAGATCATCGGGCTCGCGAATGCCGGCAGCGACACGATCAACTCGATCAAGCAGGCGTCCGAGTTCGGCATCACCCAGGGCGGTCAGAACCTCGCCGCCTTGCTGGCGTTCATCACCGACGTGCACGCACTCGGGTTACAGACCGCCCAGGGTCTGATCATGACGGAAGCCTGGTACTGGGACCTAAACGACGCAAATCGGGAATTCGCGAAGAAGTTCGCGCCCCAATTCAAGGGTGTGCATCCGACCATGGTCCATGCCGGCGTCTATTCGGCGGTCACGCACTATCTCAAGGCGGTCGAGGCGCTCAAGAGCGATGCCGACGGCAAGGCGATCGTCGCGAAGATGAAGGAGATGCCGACCGACGACAAGCTCTTCGGCAAGGGCACGGTGCGCGCCGACGGCCGCAAGATCCACCCGATGTATCTGTTCGAAGTCAAGAAGCCGGCGGAATCGAAGGCCCCGTGGGATTATTACAAACTCCGCGCCACCATCCCGGCCGACGAAGCCTTCCGCCCCCTGGCCGATGGCGGCTGCCCGTTGGTGAAGAGCTGAAGCACTCATGCGAGGCCGCGGAGCGGAAATCTTCCGTTCCTCGGCCAACGATGTGATCAGCCATGTTCGAACTGCTCGGCATCAGCTCGCAGGCCTTGTTCGGCCAGTTGCTGATCGGACTCATCAACGGCTCGTTTTACGCGCTGCTCAGTCTGGGGCTCGCCGTCATCTTCGGCATGCTCAACATCATCAACTTCACGCACGGCGCGCAGTACATGCTGGGCGCGTTCGCCGCATACTTTCTCTTGCTCTATGCTGGACTGGGCTATTGGTGGGCGATAATCATCGCCCCTATCCTGGTGGGGATCACCGGGATCATTATCGAGCGGCTGTTTTTGCAATGGCTCTATAAGCTCGATCACCTCTACGGACTGCTGCTCACGTTTGGTCTCGCGCTCATTTTCGAGGGCACGTTCCGCAACTTTTTCGGCTCCTCGGGGCTGCCCTATTCCGTGCCGCCGACGCTGCAGGGCGGGCAGAATCTCGGGTTCATGTTTTTGCCGAACTACCGCGCCTGGGTGGTGGTGTTTTCGCTCGCGGTGTGCCTGACGACCTGGTTCGTGATCGAGCGCACGAAGCTAGGCTCCTATCTGCGCGCCGCGACCGAGAATCCGACGCTGGTGCGCGCCTTCGGCATCAACGTGCCGCGTATGATCACGCTCACCTACGGTTTCGGCGTGGCGCTGGCGGCGCTTGCGGGCGTGATGGCGGCGCCGATCTACAACGTAAGCCCCCAGATGGGCGCGAATCTCATCATCGTGGTGTTCGCCGTGGTGGTGATCGGCGGCATGGGCTCGATCATGGGCGCAATCGTGACTGGCTTCGGATTGGGCATCATCGAGGGTCTCACCAAGGTGTTCTTTCCCGAGGCATCGAACACGGTGATCTTCATCATTATGGCGATCGTGCTGTTGATCAGGCCCGCCGGTCTGTTTGGAAGGGCCACATAGCATGCAGCGCGTTGCGCAGGCGACCGGGGACCACGCCGTGCGCGCGCGCAGCGAGGCGATTGCATTCGTCATTATGGCCTGCGCGCTCGTTATCGCGCCGATGTTTGCCTATCCCGTCTTCCTGATGAAGGCGCTGTGCTTCGCGCTGTTCGCGTGCGCGTTCAATCTGCTGATCTGCTACGTCGGGCTGTTATCGTTCGGCCACGCGCTATTCTTCGGCTGGGCGAGCTATGTCGGCGCGCATGCGGCCAAGGTTTGGGGCTTTCCGCCGGAGCTCGCGATCCTGTCGGGAACCGCAACCGGCGCCGGTCTCGGCGCGATCGTGGGTGCGCTCGCGATCCGCCGGCAAGGCATCTATTTTGCCATGATCACGCTGGCGCTGGCGCAAATGATGTACTTCTTCGCCATCCAAGCGCCGTTCACTCACGGCGAGGACGGCATCCAGGCGGTGCCGCGCGGAAAGCTGTTCGGGTTCATCGACCTTGCGAACCAGACCAACATGTACGTCACCGTGCTCGTTATCTTCCTTGGCTGTTTCCTGCTGATCTATCGGATCATCAATTCGCCTTTCGGCGAGGTGCTCAAGGCGATACGAGAGAACGAGCCGCGCGCGGTCTCACTCGGCTATAGAACCGAGCGCTACAAGCTCGTCGCTTTCGTACTGTCGGCGACGTTTGCCGGAGTGGCGGGGGCAACCAAGGCTTTAGTCTTTCAACTTGCCTCCTTGACCGACGTCGATTGGCCGATGTCGGGGGAAGTCATTCTCATGACGCTGGTTGGCGGCCTTGGCACCCTGTTCGGGCCCGTCGTCGGCGCGTTTTTCATGGTCACGCTGGAAAACTACCTGACCACGATCGGCCAATGGGTGTTCGTCGTCCAGGGCGTGATTTTCGTCGTCTGCGTGCTGCTGTTCCGTCGCGGCATCATCGGCGAGCTTGCACAGATCCTGCGCGTCAAGCTGTGAAGCTTCAACCGCGCGCGTCTCAAAGCCGCAGTTGCACCGGTTTGCGCACCTTGCTAGTCGTCCGCCGTCAACAACCGACCGGCAACCGCGTGCGCCGAGTCTGCCCACGACGGGAGCTGGTTCGCTGTGTCCCGCCGTGCTGGATCTTGGCAGGCACACGTAACGGCGTGCCTGAGAGGAAAAACCATGCGAATTGACTCGCTCCTGACGCGTTCCGCTTATGCAGCGATGACCGCGATCATGCTGCTGGGACTGGGCCCGGCGGCCCAAGCCCAAGACCCGCCGTCGTTTATGGCGCCCATCGCCGGCCGAACGACTTCGAGCCCGGCCGAGACGGCGACGAAGAACGTGCTGGCGCTCAATAGCATGATGTTCGAGCTCTACGACGACGCCGCTAAGGTGTTCCGGGCGAACATCCTGAGCAGGCACCCGGTGATCCTCGGCTTGTTCACGGGAGCGGGCGGACGCTTCATCCTTTATCGGCCCGGCAAGGAGCCGCTCGAGGCGCCCTCGGTGCCTATCGTCTATCAATTGCTCAAATCGGTCGGCCACAGCACGATGGCGCTGACCGAGGTGGTGGGTCCCTATCTCGACAATGCGGAGAATCAATCCTGGCGCAGTTCGATGGCGGCCTATCGCGCCCGCATGAAGGCCGCGCTCGACGGCCTCGACGCCACGGCCATGCCGGCCGACTGGCGCGGCAACAACCGCACCATCCTCGAGAACAACATTGCCTTCATGGACGATTGTCTGGCGAAAGGCACGATCACGCTCGCCACCCTGCAGGAATTTGCCAAGAAGCAGGGGCCACTGCTCAAGAAGAACATCCACTGGGCGGCGCAGACCCAGGTCGGGCACTGGATGTCGGTGATCGGCGAGTGGAAGACGATGCTCGGAGCCGACTGGGAGAAGACCTACGCCGCCAGCAACACCATCTACGTGGCGCGGCAGAACAACATCCTGTTCAGCGTGCTGGCGCAGTACTTCGGGCCGGAAGCCATCAACGAGCGGCTGATGCTGATCGAGACGATCTCGTTCACCTCAACGCCGGACGACATGCTCACCTCGCTCACCCGCATCATCGCGGATCGCTCGGTCGGCGCGCTATACTTCGGCAACTACTACCTGATGGACTACGAGCTGATGGGCGGCGACGCGCGCGCCGCGATCATCGCCGAGACCGAGAAGCGCGGCATGAAGCCGTTCCTTCCTCCGGCCGTGCCATTCGGCTCGAAGCAATGGCCGACGCTGATCACGCCCGGGCCGGGACCCACGTCGCTCGCCGACGTTCCTTGACGAGCTAAACGGCACAGACCGCCGCAGGTTCGCGGAATGGTTTAGTTCGGACACACTGCCCCGGTTTTCACCCATGCTTCAGCGAGCGCGCCCGCTTCCT
>Ga0124850_1000075_pt1 | contig 12371 bp, 15 predicted proteins | sample PanSoiMetaGPlot1_FD_97462 | JGI IMG/M metagenome (GOLD analysis project Ga0124850, IMG submission 97462) | Tropical forest soil microbial communities from Panama analyzed to predict greenhouse gas emissions - Panama Soil - Plot 1 (PacBio error... | ecosystem: Environmental > Terrestrial > Soil >...
GGCCCCCTTGGGGGCCAACGTCGCGGCCCCCTTGGGGGCCGGTTTCCCGGTTTTCGCCCCGGCGGCGTTGCCGCACGTCGGGGCGCTAACCCGCTGGGTCGTTCGGGCTCGGCCCGCCCGACCCGGGCCAGTTCGGGTCGCCCCGGCGACTCGAACACTTGGACGGGCCAGCCGAACGGGCGTTCGGCGGATCGCCCGAACACCGCTTCGGCATGATCACCCGCGCTCGCGCCCGAACGGACCTTCGGGCAGACTGAGCCCAGCGCCGGGGCGAGGCGGGAGCTTCGCATGGGCCAGCGCGGACCGGCACCGTTGCCCACCCGGCTGAAGGTGCTCCGCGGAATGCAGCCGAAGCGGATCAACCCGCGCGAGCCGATCCCGCTAGACCAGGCCGTCAACCGGCCCGAGTACCTGAGCGATCTCGCGTCGGTGGAGTGGGACCGGGTAGCGCCGAACCTGGTCGCGATGCGCGTCGTCACGAACGCCGACTTGACCGGGCTCGCTGTCTACTGCGAAGCGGTGGCCCGGTGGCGTCGTCTCGCCGAGCTTGTCGCGCGCTCCGCGCCGGTCGTCAACCGCGACGGGGCTGTCGTGAAGAACCCGCTTTACTCGCAGGTCCGCGACGCTGCCGCCGAGGTCCGGGTCTGGGCGCGCGAGTTTGGGCTGACGCCGAGCGCGCGCGCCGGTATCCGGGTGGACGTGAACGTTCACGGCGACGCGAGCCGACTGCTGACCGGCTGACCCGATGCGCTGGCTCTGCCTGGGCGGGCTCGCCGCGCTGACGGCGCTCGTTCTCGCGCTCGTCGGCTGGGACCTGATCACGCGCCCGCGTGATCTCTGGCTCGCCGCTTGCTACGTCGCCGGGACGCTGGCCGCTGTCGCGCTGGGCCGCTGGTGCCGGGGTCGGCTGAAGTGAGCGCCGCGCCGCCGCCGGTCTGCCGCTTCGAGTTTGACGGGCGGCGCTGCCGCAAGCGTGGTGATCATCGCTGTCAGATGCGCGTCGGGCATGTCTGCGCGTTCTTCAGCGAGCTATTGACCCACACCAAGGGCCAGTGGGCGCGGCAGCCGTTCATCCCGGCCCGGTGGCAGCGCCGTCGCGTGCTCGCGCCGCTGTTCGGCGAGGTCATCTGGGACGGCAAGCGCGGGCGCTACGTGCGGCGTTACCGGACGCTTTACCTGTTCGTTGCCCGCAAGAACGGGAAAACGGAATTGCTGGCGGGGTGCGTGCTTTACCTGCTGGTCGGCGACGGGGAAGCGGGAGCGGAGATTTACGGGCTCGCTCTCGACACCGAGCAAGCCGGTCTCGTCTACCGGGTGGCGCGGCAGATGATCCGCAACTCGCCCGCGCTCGCCGAGCGGCTGAACGTGATCGCGTCGGCTTACCGGATCGTTGACGATCAGACGGGCTCGGTCTACGCCGTGACGGCTGGCGACGCGCTCGGCGCGCTCGGGGTTGACCCGTCCGGGGCGTACATTGACGAGCTTTTGACCCAGCCGTCCCGCGATCTTTACGACGCGCTCCGGACGAGCTTCGGCGCGCGCGCTCAGCCGTTGCTCATGCTGGCGACGACAGCGGAGAACGACCCGGCGAGCTTCGCCGCCAGCGAACGGGAGTGGAGCGCGCGCGTGCTCGCCGACCCGTCGCTTGACCCCGAGCGGCTGGTCGTCATGTTCGCCGCCGACGACGACGCCGACTGGACGAGCCCGGCGACGTGGGCGCAAGCTAACCCGGCACTCGGCGACTTCCTAGAGATTCGGACGCTCGCCGCCGAGTGCCGGATCGCGCAGGGCAACCCGGCCGCCGAGCGGAGTTTCCGCCAGTACCGGCTGAACCAGCCGACGAGCAAGATCGGCCGCGCGATCGACCTTCAGGTCTGGGACGGCGCGCGCGACCGGCTCGGCGAGCCCGAGCTTGCGCGCCGCCCGTGCTGGGCGGGGCTGGACCTGGCGAGCACGTCGGACCTGGCGGCGTACTGTCTGGACTTCCCCGATGGCGACGGCGGTCACGACCTGATCTGGCGGCACTTCGCGCCCGCGTCGGCTCTGCGCGAGCTATCGCGGCGAACGGGCGGCGCTGCCGATGTCTGGGTGGCGTCCGGGGCGCTGGTGCTGACCGAGGGCAGCGTGATCGACTACGGGGCGATTATCGCGGCGATGAACGCCGACCGGGAGCGCTTCGACATTCGCGAAGTGGGCTTCGACAGGTGGGGCGCGACGATGATCGCTTCGCTCTTGCTTGACGACGGCTGGCCGCTGATCCAGGTCGGCCAGGGGTACGCGACGATGGCCGCGCCGACCGCCGAGCTTCTGCGGCTGATCAAGGCGGGCCAGCTTCGCCACGGCGGCAACCCGGTCGCGCGCTGGGAAGCCGGGAACGCTGTCGTCCGCGCCGACCCGGCCGGGAATCTGAAGCTGGACAAGCAACGCTCGGCAGAGAAGATCGACGGGCTTGTCGCCGCCGTGATGGCGCTGGACCGGGCGCTCCGCTGGGAAGCGCCAGCCGACGACTATGCCGCCGCGGGCTGGTGACCCTACGATGGGCGGCAGCGCGCGCCGGGGCATGGGTGAGGCGGACAGCCGTGGCTGACTCGGCGCTTGACGCGATTCGCAAAGCGGGCTCGGTTCAACTCGACTGGCAGGTCCCGCGCGCCGAGGTTTATCTCGCGTACTACGAGGGCGGCGCGGGCGTGATCGCGTTGCTTGACACCGCCGAGCGCCAGACGTTCCGCAAGTTCCTTGACGAGTCGGTCGAAAACTGGTGCTTGCTCGTCGTGAACGCTGTCGCCGAGCGGCTGTCGGTCGCGGGCTGGCGCTTCGGCGCGTCGTCCGACGCCGCGCAGGCCATCTGGCAGGCGAACCACATGAACGCCGATCACAAGATGGCCCAGCGGGACGCGCTGGTCACGGGCGGCGGTTACGTGCTGGTCCAGCCCGACGACACCAACCCGTCAGGGGTGAGCATCACCGCCGAGTCGCCGCTTGAATGCACCGTGATCTACCAGCCCGGGAACCGCCGCAAGCGGCTCGCCGGTTATAAGCGGTTCCACGACCCGATCAGTCAGCAACAGACCGAGATCGTCATGACGCCCGAGGCCATCGCGACGTGGCTGCCGAACGCGCGCGAGCCCGACGTGATCGCCAACCCGGCGGGGGAGGTCGGGCTATTCGAGATCGTGCCGCAGCCGAGGACGACCGCGCCCGGCGGCGCGAGCGAGCTTGACCCGTGCATCCCGATCCAAGACCGGGTGCATACGACGCTTTTCAACCGGTGCGTTGCGGCTGACTTCGGGGCGTGGCGGCAGATATGGGCGACCGGCGTCAAGCTGGCGCGGCAGATCATCACCAGCGAGGACGGGACCGAGAGCACGATCGCGGTCAAGCCGTGGGACACCGCCGCTAACCGGCTCTTGGTGAACGAGGACCCCAACGGCAAGTTTGGCGCGTTCCCCGGCGACCCGCTGACCGGCTATCTGGCGTCGGTTCAGCAGGACATCGAATCGCTCGCGAGCATCACCCAGACGCCCGCTTACTACTTCCCGACCGCGAAGCTCGTCAACCTGAGCGCTGACGCGATCAAGGCCGCCGAGGCGGGCTTGGTGTGCAAGATCGGCGACCGGGCCGAGTTCATCGGCGAGACGTGGACTGACGTGATGCGGCTCGCGCTCGGGCTGGTCGGCGACCCGGGCGCGACGATGCAAGACGCCGAGGTCATCTGGAAAGACTTCGAGACCCGCTCGCAAGCTCAGCTTGCCGACGCGCTGACCAAGCTCGCGACGATCGGGATACCGCAGGAGGCGCTTTGGGCGCTGTTCGGCGCGACGCCGCAGCAGATCGCCGATTGGAAGGCGATGCGGGCCGCCGAGCCGCCGCCGCCCGCGCCCGTGATCGTCGCGCCGCAGCCCGCGCCGCAGCCCGCGCCAGACAGTGAAGGGATCGCAGCATGACCCAGCCCGACCCGGCGGTTCCGCCGTTCCCGCTTCCCGCGCCGACACCGCCCGCGCCAGCGCCACCGGCCGCGCCGACGCCGCCCGCGCCCGAGCCGCCGACGCCGCCCGCGCCGACGCCGCCGACGCCGCCCGGCGACGAGCTTGCCGAGCTTCGGATCGCGCTGGACAACGAGCGCCGCCAGCACCGCGAGACCCGCGATCAGCTAACCGCCGCCCAGCGCGCGGGCATGACCGCCGACCAGCGCCGCCTAGACGACGCCCGCCAGGAGGGACGGCAAGCCGCGATCCGCGAAGCCGGGACGCGCGTCGCGCAAGAGGCGTTCCGCACCGCCGCGACCGGCCGCTTCCCCGACCGGGCCGCGATCGAGGCCGCGCTCGAAGCGCTGAACCTGACCCGGTTCGTCAACGACGCGGGCGAAGTCGATCGCGACGGCATCGGCGCGCTCGTTGACAAGCTCGTCCCGCCGGGTCCGACCGGCCCGCGGATTCCGGCTGGCGCGCAGGGCGCGACCCCGGCCAGCGACGGCGACTTTATCCGCCAGGTGATGGCGAGGGGCCGGGGATAGTCCCAGCGGTCCCCGGCGCGTCCCTGAGCGCCGATCTCGCGCTCTCGCGTGTCGTCAGCCGTCCGCGCCGCTCAGCGCGTCCTGGCGCGTTCTGGCGCTCCGGGCGTAGCCTGTCCGGTGATGCCCCGTGCGGCGGGATGCGGCGGGGCAACCAGTGGCCGAACCTGGGCGCGCTCACGGTGAGCGGGACGCTTCCGGCTCGGGCCGCGTGCGGCGGGATGCGGCGCGGCGCGAGTAGCGCAAAGCGGCGAGACGATACCGGCTCGCTTGCAAAGGACCCAGGCCGATGGCTCTCGGCGACTTTTCGGGCGTAATCCCGCCCGAGCAATCCGCGCAGATTCTCCAGGAGGCGACCCGCGCGTCTGCGGCGCTTCAGCTTTGCCAGACCGTCCCGATGGGGACCGGCGTCACTCAGATGCCCGTGCCCAAGACGCTCCCGACCGCCGCATGGGTGACCGCCGGGACCGGCCGGAAGCCGTACACCGACGTAGGGCTGAAGCCCGCGACGCTGACCGCTGAAGAGGTCGCGGCAGTCGTGGCGATCCCCGACAAGATGCTCGAAGACACCAGCATCAACCTCTGGGGTTACGTCCGCCCGCTGATGTCCCAGGCCATCGCGATGGCCCTTGACGGCGCGGCGCTGTTCGGCGTGAACGCTCCCGCGAGCTTCCCGGCTGGCGGGGTGCGCGGTCACGCCGCCGCCGTCAACGCGGGCACCGACGCCGCCGACACGATTAACAAGACGATGGCAACGGTGGAAGCGCTCGGGCTCGACCCGAACGGCATCGCCGCCGGGCTGCCCGTGCGGTCCCGGTTGCGCGGGCTTCGCGCCACGACCGGCGAGCTTATTCTCGGCGTTCAGTCGGTCGGCGACTACGAGGTCCCGTCGATCTACGGCGTCCAGACCGCTTACACGCCATTCCAGGGCTCGGCGGGCGTCAACCCCGCCGACGTGCTTGTCGGCGACTGGCGCTGGGCGGTGCTCGGCGTCCGCCAGGACATCCGATTCCAGCTTGACCCGAGCGGCGTGATCGCCGACGCGAGCGGCGTGGTCCAGGTCTCGGGCTTCCAGGACAACGTGACCCCGTGCAAAATTTGGGCGAGATTCGGCTTCACGATCATCGACCCGGTGACCGTGCTCGTCCCGGCCGGGGCGAACGCATTCGCCAAGGCGGGCACGGCTGGCGCGTCTGGTGCCGCGCCGACCGCCACCGAAGGCGACGCCGCCGACGAGCCGCCCAAGGCGAGCGCCCGCAAGTGACGACGGTCAGCGCGAGCGCGGTCCTGGCGACCGGCTATTGGGACACCCAGGCCGGGAACGCCGCGACGGCACCCGGCAACGGGAAATACCAGGCCGATAACTGGACCGCGCCCGCGCTGATCGCTGTCGCCGCGACCGACGCCGAGGGGATCGACCGTCACGCCGGGATGATCACGGCGGTTCCCGGCGACACGATCTGGCAGCGCTCGCGAACCAACTCGCAGAACTGGCTGGAGCTAAGCGTCGCCAGCGTCACCGACCTGACGACCTGGGTTCAGTACGCCGTCACCGTCACCGCGACCGGCCCGGCGTTCGCCGCGCCCGGGACGAATGTGCGAATGCTGCTTGAACTGCTGTCGCTCGGGCCGCCGCCCGGTTCCGAGGGCGCGCCGTACTGGCAGCTTTGGGCACCGCCGCTGGACCCGCCGACAGCGGGCGGGCTGCCCGCCGACGTGGCGGCGATCATCGCCGACGCGACCTGGGCGACCGACCCGCATCTTTGCGCCGCGCTTCAGTGGGAGAGCTACGCCGCGATGCTGCCACCGCCGGGCGCGAGCGTGTCGCAAGTTGCGACCGGCGCTCAGTCGGTCACCTACTCGCCGCCGATGCCCGGCGGCACCGCGGGCGCTGCGATGGCCCGCGCCGAGTGGCATCGCTCGCTCAGCCAGGCTGGCGGCTCGATCCCGCTCGTACTCGCGCCGCCGAGCGTCCCGAGCGCCCCTGGCGACCCGTGGCTCGCCTACGCCGAGGCGTACTCGCATTGGTGGCCGGTCGCGTGAGCGTGCTACTGGGAGCCGATCAGGTGACGCTCTACCGGGCCGCGCCGCCCGACGCTCACGGCTGGGCGCTGCCCGATCTGTCGTCGCCGGTCTGGACCGGCGCGGGCAGTTTCCAGCGCGCGCAAGGCCGCACCGACGCGGGAGCCGCGCAAGGCGGCGGTCACGGTCCCTACGACCCGAACGCGGGCGCGCTCGCGACGATCTATCTTCCGCCGGGCGCGCCGGTCGCGGACGGGCTGATCGCCGAGGTCGGCGGGGAGCATTACTGGCTCGGGCAGGCCCGGCCGGTTCACGACCCGCGCGGGACCGGCGATCTCGACTGCTGGGTCGCGACCGCGACCGGCACCGTGGGCTGGCCGCCGTGACCGGCCGGTCCGTGTTCAAGGTCACCGACCCCGGCGCGCCGAGGCGCGTCGCTGATCGCGGGATCGGCGACATCGCCGACCGGGTATGCGACGACGTTCGGCAGCGGACGCCCGTGCTGACCGGCGAGCTTGCGGCGGGCTGGCAGGTCAGCGAGACCGGCCGCCAGGGCGAGCGCACCGTGACGAACGCCGTCGAATACGCCCGATACGTCGAATACGGGACCGTGAACATGCCCGCCGAGCCGATGATCGGCCCGGTCCTGGCCGAGGCGAGAGCGCCGTGACGACGCCGCCAGCGGTGGTCGCTCAGCCCGACGTGGAGGCGTGGGTCTGGTCGCAGATCAGCACGATCCCCGGCGTCACGTCGTTCTGTTACGCCGCCGTCTCGGGCTGGCCGCACTGGCTCGTCACGTACTCGCTACAGATCGACGCCCGCGCCGCCACCAAGAGCGACGCGCGCGCCCGCGCCGATCAGGCGCGGCAGAAGATTCTCGGGCTTCCGGGCGTGGCGTGGCCTGACGGCGTGATCGCCAGCACTGACCCGCTCGAAGGCCCGTTCTGGCTGCCCGACACCGACGCGGGGCCGCGCTACTGCGCGCGCTACGAGATCAGGGCGCACCCGTGAAACGTCCACCCGTCCCCGGCGGTCCCGCGCTCCCGATGATCGCGGACCGTGCCGCCGGGACCGTGCGAGAGGAATGATCACATGACGACAGCGACGAAGGACCCGAGCGTCGAACCGCAAGCCGCCTGGGCCGCTTCACTGACCGCGACCGAGGTCCGCGTCGGCACGCCCGGCCCGACTGGTGGCCTTTGGATCGCGCCCGCCGGGACGGCGCTCCCGGCTGACACTAAGACGGCGTTCGCGTCGCCGTGGCTGCCGCTCGGGTACGTCAGCGACGCCGGTCCGACCGTGGGCCAGAACACCACCAAGCAAGACATCACGCCCTGGCAGTCGATCGCGCCGGTCCGCTCGGTGATCACGCTTCGCGAGGTCACGCTTCACATGATCCTTTGGCAGGTCAACGCTCAGTCGCTCGCGCTGTATTTTGACGCCGACCAGCCGGTTCCCTCGGTCACTGACGGCTCGTTCACGATGCCCGTTCAAGCCGACAAGGGCGGGCATATTTACGCCTTTGCCGTGTCGTCAATCGACGGGAATAACGTTCTGCGGATCGGCATGACCCGCGCGAGCCTGACCGACGCCGGGGATATGGCGCTGACCCGCGCGTCAGCGGTCCCGATGGAATGCACGCTTACCGCCCAAGTCGATAACAACGTCTTGGTTACGGTTCAGTCTGGCCCGGCGTCGTGAGCCGGGCTGCCAGCAACGGGCAGCCGCCGCCGCCATTCGATCTTGACGCCGCAGTCAAGGCCGCTTACGCCGAGTCGGCACCTGTCCCGTTCACGTTCACCTATCGCGGCGAGAGCTACGAGGTCCCGCCCGCGACCTCCTGGCCGATGGAAGCGCAAGCGCTGATCGGCGCGGGCGACATTGACCGGGCCATGCGAATGATCTTGGGCGGCGAGACGTATCAAGCGCTCTCGTCGGCTGGGATGACGATGGGCGAGCTAACCCTGCTCCTGGGTGCTGTCGGCGAGCACGCCGGTCTGGACGGCCTGGGAAACTCGTCGGAGCCTGCCGGGCGCGCTTCGACCCGGACCTAGAGGCCGCGATGCTCTGCGCGTTCGGCGTTGACGTGCTGGACCCGCGTGTTTCGCTTCGGCGGGTCTGGGTGCTTGGCAACCGGCTTCCGCCGTGGGCGCGCGCCGGGGGCGAAGAGTGGTCGGCCGAGACGCACATGCTCGCGCTCGCCGTCGATCACCTGGCGCACCTGATCTACGTCTCGCGCGCCGCAGCGGGCGACAAGGGCGCGCGCGTGCCGAAGCCCTTGCCGAGACCTGCGCTCGCGCCTGATCGCGCGCCAGCGCCAGCCCCAGAGCCGCAGGGGCGCGGCTGGGCCGGTGTCGCCGCCGAGCTTGCCACGATGGACCAGGTTCGGGTGATCCGCGATGGCTAGCCCATACGGCACTCTCGGCATTCTGCTCGAAGCGATCCAAGCCCCGTTTGAGCGGCAGGTGGAAGAGGCCGCGACGCGGGCTGGCGACAAGGCCGCCGCGACGATCAGCACCCGCATGGGCCGGGGAATGCAACGGCTCGCCCCGGTCGCGGGCACGATCGGCAAGAGCGTCGCGACCGGGCTCGGGATCGCCACGACGGCGGCTGTCGCGTTCGGCGTCGAAGCGTTCAAGGCCGCGTCGAAGGTTGACGCGATGAAGGGCACGCTTGACGCGCTCGCCCGCGCGAATGGCGTCAGCGCCGCCCGGGTCCAAGATACGGTCGGCGCGGTTCAGCGGCTCGGCATCGAAGCGGGCCAGGCTCAGTCGTTCGTCGGCGCGCTGGTGCGCGGTCACGTCGATCTCGCTCACGCGACCGACCTCGCCCGGATCAGCCAGAACTTGTCGGCGTCCACCGGGAAAGACCTCGCCAGCGTCCAGGGCGCGCTGACCAAGGCGATCTTGACCGGCAACGCGGGCGCGCTGAAGCGGGTCGGGATCGTCGTTGACAGCACGACGGCGCAGAAGAAACTCGCCGCCCAGCTTGGCACCACCGTCTCGGGGCTGACCCAAGCGCAGAAACAACAGGCGACCCTTAACGCCGTGATGGAGGCGGGCAAGACCGTCTCCGGGGCTTACGCCGCTCAGCTAAAGACGCCGCAGGGCGCGCTCCGCTTGCTCCGCGTCGATCTCGCCAGCATCACCGAAGAGATCGGCGGGCCGCTGGTGCGGGCGCTGACGCCCGCCTTTGCCGGGCTCGCCAAGCTCGGCGCGAATTTCGCCGGGGCTGTCGCGCCGGGCGGCAAGCTCGAACCGATCATTAAGGCGATCGGGCAGGTCGCGGCCCGGACGGTCGGCCCGGTGTCGCATCTGATCAACTCGCTCTCGGCCGGGTTCGCGAAGCTGAAGCCGTCCACGATCGACGCCATCGCGAACGCGATCAAGCATTGGGGACCGGCCTTGCTCGGCGTCGGCTCGGCTGCCGCCGTGTTCACCGGGGCGGGGCTCGCCGCGCACATTCCCGTCATCGGCGGGCTTCTGGGCGGGCTGCTCGGGCCAGTGACCAAGCTCGCCGGTCCGGCCGGGTTCGGCGGGCTCGGCAAGTCCATGCTCGGGATGATCCCCGGCTTCGAGGGCATCGTCGGCGAGGCGACAGGGCTGTCGAAGGTGCTCGGCGCTGCCGCCGGGCCGGTCGGGATCATTCTGACGATCTTCACGACCCTTATGGCCGTGTCGCCCGAGTTCCGCCGGGCGGTCATGGGCCTGGTTCAAGCGCTGGTCACGGCGCTCTGGCCCGCGTTCAAGGCGATCTTGTCGGCGCTGAAGCCGCTCATGCCGATCATCGTCCTACTGGCGAAGATGCTCGGTCAGCTACTCGCGCCCGTGATCAAGGCGCTCACGCCGCTTCTGGTCCAGCTAACGCCGCTGATCGCGTTGCTCGCGACCCTGGTCGCGAAGGTGCTCGGCGTCGTGCTCTTGCTGGTGACGCCCGTGCTGAAGCTCTACATGGCGTTTGAAAAGTGGTACGTGATCAAGATTCTCGTCCCGCTGATCAATTTGCTCGTCGGCGCGCTCGGCTGGCTGGTGCGGATCATCACGTCAGTAGTCAAGTGGATCATGGGCGGCAGCCCCGGGCTGATCCCCGCCTTTACCGCGCTTCAGAAGATCGTCGTCTCGGTGACCGGCGTCATCGTGCGGACCGTCATCGGCGGGTTTACCGCGATCCGCAACGCGATCTCGGCCGCCTGGTCGTTCATCACCCGGACCAGCGTCGCGACGTGGAACGCCGTTCGCAGCGTCGTCGTCGGCTCGATCCGGGCTGTCGTCGGCGTCGTCGGCAGCGGGATCGCCACGGTCCGCGGGCTGATCGCCCGGGGGCTGTCGGCTGCGCTGTCGGCGGTCCAGCGCTGGGGCGGCGACCTGCTGAGCGCGGGCAAGTCCGCCATCGGCGCGCTCTTGCGCGGGATCGCGTCGGCGATGGCCGGAATCGGGTCGTGGATCAAGGCGCACGTCGTTGATCCCGTGGTCAACGCCGTCAAGTCGTTCTTTGGCATCCACTCGCCGAGCGAGGTCATGGCGTCGCTCGGCGAGAACGTCTCGAAGGGGTTCATCACCGGGCTCGTCCGCCAGAATCCGCTGACCGTCGCCAAGCACATCTTTGGCGGTATCCCGAACGCGCTCGGCGCGCTCGTCACCAAGGGGCTCGTCTCGATCGGGTCGCTCCCGGCCAAGGCGCTGTCGGCGCTCGGCAAGGTCGGCGGGTTCTTGCGCGGCGCGCTGACCAAGGTCGGCGGGCTGTTCGGCAAGCTGTTCGGCGGGGGCGGCGGCGCGGGCGTGAGCCAGTGGGGCGGGCTCATGATGGCCGTTCTGAAGCACTTCGGCATCCCGCAGCTATTCAGCGTCTTTATGACCCAAATGCAGACCGAATCGGGCGGAAATCCACGGGCCATAAATCTTTGGGACTCGAACGCTAAAGCTGGCATTCCGAGCCAAGGGCTAATGCAGGTTATCCCGCCCACGTTCGCCGCCTATGCGGGACCTTACCGAAGCCGGGGAATACTCGACCCGCTCGCAAACATCTATGCCGCCGTGGCCTATGCGATCTCCCGTTATGGCGCGTCGATCGCCGCCGTTCTCGGGCACGGTCACGGCTACGCGACCGGCGGGCCGATCTTGGAACCGATAACCGGCTTCGGCCATCGGTCCGGGCAGATGTACCACTTCGGCGAAGCCGGTCCCGAGTGGGTCACGCCCATGAGCCAGCTAGGCGGGCGCAGCCCCGTCGTGATCCACGTTCACCCGCAGCAAGGCCAAAGCGAAGTTGAGATCGCGGCAGCCGTATCGAGGCGGCTCGCGTGGGCCGCAGCAACCGGAAGGGCGTAAGTCATGGCGCTAAACCCGTTCATATCGGACGCGGCGGCGAAGGCCGCGACCGATGCCGTCTGCGCGCTGTGCAACGGCGGCACGATCCAGATTCGCAGCGGCGCTCAGCCCGCCAACGCGAACGCGGCAGCGAGCGGGGTCTTGCTCGTAACGCTCACGTTCTCGGCGACCGCATTCGCCCCGGCGGGCGCGACCGGCGGGCAGGCGAGCGCGAACGCGATCGGCTCGGCGAACGCTGTCGCGACCGGCACCGCAAGCTGGTTCTGGGCGTTCAAGAGCGACGGCACGACCGCCGTGTTCGACGGCTCGGTCGGCACCGCCACGGCTGACCTGATCTTGTCGGCCGTCGCGCTGACCACGGGCGGCAACGTCGCGGTTAGCTCGCTGACTTACACGTCAACGGAGTAATCCCGTGGCCCTGGCCCCGGTCGTGATCGCGACCTGCACTTACAGCGGGGTCGCGGCGGCGACGCGCGTCGCTTCGATCCCGACGCCCAGCCAGGCGCGCGACA
>Ga0124850_1000076_pt1 | contig 12218 bp, 12 predicted proteins | sample PanSoiMetaGPlot1_FD_97462 | JGI IMG/M metagenome (GOLD analysis project Ga0124850, IMG submission 97462) | Tropical forest soil microbial communities from Panama analyzed to predict greenhouse gas emissions - Panama Soil - Plot 1 (PacBio error... | ecosystem: Environmental > Terrestrial > Soil >...
GCAACAGTGAAAGGCGTCTTTATAGTTATAAAGCCGCACTTGATATCCGGAAGCGCCTGGTGGAGGCAAATCCGGAAGCGCCTGGTGGAGGCAAATCCAGATAATGCTGAGTGGAAGCGTTTACTATCATGGGCCTACTTCTGGATAGGAGGCTATTATCTCGATCATGGAAACCTGGCTGAGGCATTGAATAATATTAAGCCTTGTTTATCTCTGCGTCTTACGCTCGCCAAGAGCAATCCGGGCGACCTCGTTGCAAAATATGACCTTGCCTGGGCGTATCATTATCTGGGAATGGCCTTCCAAAAACAGGGTGACTTCAAAGCAGCCAGGGAGAACTTTGGCGAAGCGTACAACCTCCGCAAGGAACTGGTCGACCTGGACAAAAACAATACGAAGTGGCGGAAGGACCTAGCCCTCTCGTATGAGTCTCTCGGCGACGCGGCCGAGGCACAGGTGGACGCCGCTATTGCACTTGGTCATTTTAAAAACGCCATTACCATCTTGAAGGGGTTGGTCGGCGAGGCTCCAACGAATCGTGGTTGGCGTGACAGCCTTGCCCTTATTCTCAACAAGAGTGCAAGCATCCAGAAATGTAATGGTGATTTAGCTGCCGCTCTCGCTGGCTACGGCGAGGCTCTGACGCTGCGAAGCGAGCTGCTGACGCAGAACCCGAACGACCTCGTCGCGATGCTGCGCGCGGCCAGATCGGAAAATCTGGTCGGCGAGGTACTACAGTTGCAAGGGGAAATGGAGGGGGCGTTTGCTCATTATCGGCAGAGCGCAGAGCTCGGCAAGCGCATGCTCGAACGCAACCCTGAATATTCGGCTGCTCGTGATGTGCTCACTGTTGTACAGAAAAAAATTGACGTTCCCACTACCGATGCGGGCCCGGGAGACGGCCTTCGGGCCTGCGCCAACGCAAAGAGTTCGTTGCCATAATTAGAAGACACTCCAGCTTTATTTCTCTTCGATCTCGCAAATCGATAAGAGAATGCGTCCAGCCCATCGAAGATCAACAGAGGAACGCGGCCAGTGACCAGCGACGCAGTGAGGCTCCACTTTGCGGCAGTTTTAGTGTGTTTCGCGTGCTGTCTTGCCGGGACGGCGGGCCGAGGCGCGGAAACGGCGGGCCTGCCCGCGGGCTTCGTCCATCTCCGCGAGATCGATCCCACCATCCTACAGGATATTCGATATGCGAGCTCAGCTAATTTCACTCGGACTAGGGTGCCCGGCTATCTGACAGGCGAATGCATCCTATTGCGCGAAGCGGCAGAGGCCCTGAAGTTAGTGCAGACCGATCTGCAGTCGCGTGGCCTGTCGCTCAAGGTCTATGACTGTTATCGGCCAGTCCGTGCTGTGAAAGCGTTCATGCTGTGGGTGCGCAAGCCCACGGCGGCAGGTGATATGCGTTATTGGCCAAGAATCGAGCGGAGCGAACTGATCAAGCTCGGCTACATAGCCGAGAACTCGATCCATTCAACGGGAGCGGCTGTCGATCTCACGCTTGTTGCCTTTCCGTTCGCGCAAGCTGCACCATTCGATCCCGAGATAGTCCACGGTGCATGCAACGCACCGTGGACGAACCGCGAGCCAGACAGCAGCCTAGACATGGGCACTAGCTTCGACTGCTTTGACACTATGAGCAACACTGTTAACAGCGAGATTACGGCAGAGCAAAACGAGAATCGGCGAATGCTGGCTGGTGCCATGTCAGCGAGAGGCTTCAAGAACTACTTTCGGGAGTGGTGGCATTTCACGTATACAGCACTTGCGAGCCTACCGCAGGCGCAGGATTTCGCAATAACGCGTAACAATTTGGCGTCAGCGGCTGGCCGAAGCAGGGGGCGAGAGTCCGTCGGAGGCATTCCAATGGCACCACCCGCTGGCAGGATCGATGTATCAAAGTGAAGTTGCCGCGATCGGTTACATTCGAGCACCAAGTCGTACCCAGCAAAGTCGATCTCGGCCCGTAGTATTTCGATGTCGCGCCGGTGCCTTGCTTCCACAACTCCTGCACCAATTCGCCAATGATCAGGTGTTCCAGCACCTTCTCCCGAGGTTGCCCATGTCCGACACGCCACGACACGTTCCTATGCCCCCAGTCGAATGGGTCTCGGATGACGCGCAAGCGGCCATCGACGACATCGTGGCTGACGCGCTCGCGCAGTTCGACCAGGCCCGGTTCTGGCCGGCCCATCCGCAGGACGATGGTGCGCGGGATGGCGAGACCAGCATCTACTTCGGTGCAGCTGGGGTGATCTGGGCGCTCAATTATCTCAAGCGTGTTGGTGCCACACGGCATGCCTGCGACTTCGTGCCCCTGTTGGACCGACTGATTGATGCCAATCGGCGGCAGTTCGCCAAACTCGATTACCACGCTCACGGCTCGCTTTTGTTCGGCGATCTCGGCACGCTTCTTGTGGCGATGCGCTTACGCCCCGATGCGGCGTGTGCAGATGCTATCCACGAGCGTGCGAGCGCAAACAATACGTTGCCCATCCGGGAACTGATGTGGGGATTACCTGGCTCAATGCTGGCATGCATCTTCATGTCGGAGATGAGCGACGAAACGCGCTGGCGTGAGCTCTACGCCAAACAGGCAGCGCGCCTTCTCAGCGAACTCACGGATACGAAGCTCGGTCCGCTGTGGATGCAAGACCTCTACGGGTCGCACCAGCAATGGCTCGGACCGGTACACGGTTATGCCGGCAACATGATTCCGCTAATCCGCGGCTGGGCCTGGCTCGGGGAGGACCAGCAGGCACGAGTTGCCGAGGCTATCCCTCGCACACTCACGGCCAATGCGGTGCAATCCGCACACGGCGTTCAATGGCACCCGGTCGCGGGGCGGACCGGCGAAGCGCGCCTTTGCCAGCACTGCCACGGCGCGCCGGGGATGGTGACAACTTTCGCGGACGTCCCTTTCAGCACACCTGAGTTGGATGCGCTGCTCCTCGCAGGCGGCGAGTTCACGTGGCATGCAGGTCCACTCACGAAAGGCTCAAATCTCTGCCACGGCACCGGCGGCAATGGCTATGCCTTCCTCAAACTTCATCGCCGGACGCGGGACGAGCGCTGGCTGGCGAGAGCGCGGGCCTTCGCCATGGCCGCAATCGCGCAATGTCGCCAGGTCCGTGAGCGATATGGCCAGGGCCGCTACTCGCTGTGGACGGGGGACGTAGGGCTTGCTGCGTATTTGTGGGATTGCAAAACGGGAGAGCCACGGTTTCCCGGGGTCGACGTGCTCTAAAAGTGCGTGGTCACCCCGTAAGGTGGACGTCGAAGAAATGGAGCCGCGCGAGCGAATCACGCGCCGCTACTATGCCGTTGCTGAGGGCTGATAGCTTTGTGAAGGATGCATCACCCTCAAAACGTGCAAGTTCTTTGCCCGTCCCGATTTCCCAAAGCCGCAACGTGTTGTCATGCGACGCAGAAACGATGTGCTTAGGGGTGAGCGTGACCACGCGGCAAACTCCTTGGGTATGTCCTTCGAAGCGCCGCACTTCGGCTCCGCTTTCAACATTCCAAAGTCTGAGCGTGGCGTCTGCAGAAGCCGAAATGATGTGTTGACGATCCACTGCGGTGACCGCAGAAACACTGCCTTCGTGGCCCTCAAAACGACGCAGCTCGGTGCCGAATTCCACGCTCCAAAGCCTGATCGACTTGTCCGCCGATGCGGACACAACATTCTGCGGATCGAGCGCTGCAACTGAAAAGACGGCCCCGTCGTGACCTATAATGCGGCGTAATTCGGCGCCCGTCGTTACATCCCAGACCCGCAGCGTGGAATCGGCCGAGGCTGTGACGACTCGAGTCGAATCGAGGACCGCGACAGACCACACACCTTTCTCGTGGCCTTCGAATCGGCGCAGCTCGGTTCCGGTGAAGACGTCCCACAACCTAACCGACTTATCGCCATCGTATTCCCCGCACGTAATAACATGGCTTTCGTTGAAACGCACCAAATCGACCCAACCGTGGTGGGACTTATCGAACCGCAGTAGCTCTTGACCATTTTCGCGATCCCAAAGTGTCAAGACGCCATCCCATGACGCGGACAACACGCGGCGATCGTCGAGCACGACAAAACCGGAAACCCACCATTCGAGGCCTTTGAACCGTTGGAGCTGGTATCTGGCTTCGAGGCTCCAAAGCCGGATAGTTGTATCGCATGCACTGGAAAGAACGTGCTGGTTATCAAGCTTAGCGACGCTGAATATAGAGCTTTCATGTCCGCCAAAACGATGCTGTCGTTGGCATTCCTCCATATCCCAGATATCGACTTCGCAATAGCCGGCTGTCCCAACTGCCAACTGCCGAGCGTTCAGGACGACAAGACTATCGGCCCAGAACCGAATCCCTTCCAGGCGCTTAAGCTCGCAGCCGGTGTGAATCTGCCAAACTCTCACGAAGCCGTAATCGGAGCCGCCCGTCAGCACCGTGATGTCGTCAAGCGCGGCAATAGATTTGATCGGTTTCTTGAACTCTGTCCCCTCCACGAGCACGCGCAGCTGCGTACCCGTCGCGGCATCCCAAACTCTCAGCGTCTTGTCTTCAGCCGCTGAGAGGATGCTCGCACCAATCAGGGCGAGACACGTAATGGCGCCTTCGTGCCCCTCGAAACGGCGCAGCTCCGTACCGCTCTCAAAATCCCAGAGCCTGAGCGTCTTGTCCTCGGAGCCTGACAAGATATGGCCGTCGAGCATGACGAGGCACCTAACGGCCCCTTCGTGTCCCTCGATTCGCCGGATCTCCTTGCCCGTGTCCACATCCCAAATTCGGATCGTCTTATCCCGTGAGCCGGAGGCGACGCATCGGCCATCGAGGCGCGTCAGACATAACACGTCGCCCTCGTGTCCTTCCAAGCGCCGCAGCTCGAACCCGGTCTCGACGTCCCAGAGCCTTAGTGTCTTGTCGTATGAGCAAGACACGAAACGCTCCGCGCTCAGCACCGCGAGGCCCGTAGCCGGACCGCCATGTCCCTCGAACCGCCGGATCTCGGGGCCTGGGGCCGTGAACGTTGGTCGCTTCGGCGCTAGCACCGCACGCGGCAATAGTTCGACCGCATGGGCGAGCAGCCGCCCAAAGCCCTCGGCGTCCTCGGGCGCGAGGCGGGCCAGAAGCTGCGTCGGGAGTTGCACCGGGTCGCGCGCCAGAATGCTGGAGGTCAGGTCGAGCGTACGGCCCACCAGCTCCTGCGCACGACCCTGGCCAAGATTGCGATAATCCGAGATAAGCCTCTGCGGTCCTGTCGCTCGCAACTTCGCACCGATCCAGTCAAGGTCCAACAATAGGCGGTCGACTTCGGCTCGGTCCCCTGCTGCCGCTACATGCACTAGGGCCTGTAGACATTTGGGTTGATGGGGCAGTTTTCTGCGACCGATTGACTCGGTTTGGAGGAGAGGGATTCTCAAAACAACGGCGATCGGATTCAAGGCTGAAAAACTGGGGGTGAGCCTTGAGTCGCACATTGTTGAACGATGCCCAATGGGAACGGATTGCTCCTCTTCTGCCCGGCAAAAAGGGCGATCCTGGCAGGTCGGGGGAGAACAACAGGCGGTTTATTGAAGCAGTCTTGTGGCTTGTGCGCGCTGGCGCGCCGTGGCGCGATCTGCCCGAGAGCTTCGGCAAGTGGTCCTCGGTGTGGAAACGCTTTCGGAGATGGGCGCTCAAAGGTGTATTTGAGGGGATTTTTGCGGCTTTGTCGGCAGATCCCGATTTTGAATATGCGCTCATCGACGGCACGATCGTCAAGGTTCACCGGCACGGCACCGGCGCAAAAGGGGGACTCAAAATCAGGCTATCGGCAAATCGCGTGGCGGGCTGACAACCAAGATCGTTGCTCTCGTCGACGCGCTGGGTAACCTGGCGCGCTTTGTCCTGCTGCCCGGCCAACGTCACGATAGCGTCGGCGTCGAACCGCTGATCACAGGCATCGATTTCGAGGCTCTCATTGCCGACAAAGCTTTCGATAACAACGCCTTGCGTGCCATACTGAACGAGCGCGGCGCTGTTGCCGTGATTCCAGCCAAAGCGGATCGCACAACGCCCATTCCCCACGACACAGAAATGTATAAGTGGCGTCACTTGGTCGAGAACTTCTTCCAGCGCCTCAAGGAGTTCCGCCGCATCGCCACCCGTTACGACAAAACCGATGCCAGCTTCGCCGCCGCCATCTATCTCGTCGGCGCGTTGCTTGCTCTCAGATGAATGTCTACAGGCCCTAGCTAGCGTCAGCGGGAGACCCCCCGGCTCTGCCGGGGAGGCAGTAGCAGTTTGACGAATCCGGCAGTCCATCGACGGGCTCCCAACCGTGAGCAGCCACGCACACGGAAGGAACTCCGCCGATGGATGAGCATCAAAGCCTAAGCCACACGATATGGGACTGCAAATACCACGTAGTCTTTATCCCGAAGTGCAGGAGGAAGACGTTATATCTGGAGCTCGCAAGCACCTGGGCGAGGTATTCCACAAACTCGCGGCGCAGAAAGAAGCGAAGATCGTGGAAGGGCATCTGATGCCCGACCACGTTCACATGATGATCTCGATCCCTCCGAAATACGCGGTTTCACAAGTAGTGGGCTTCATCAAGGGCAAGAGCGCGATCCACTTGGCCCGGGTCTACGGAGAAAGGAAGCGTAACTTTGTGGGCCAGCACTTTTGGGCGCGCGGCTTCTTCATCAACACGGTGGGGCGGGACGAGCAGGCAATCCGCGCCTACATCCGCAACCAAGAGAAGGAGGATCAGAGATTGGACCAACTCAATCTCTGGCGTTGACCCAGCCACCTTCAGGTGGCTCAACCTTCAGGGGCCGCGTTAGCGACCCCTTCTGCCGCCCCGGGCGGCTCCAATCCTAAAGCCCCCGGCTTTGCCGGGGGATACTTACATCACCCTTTTCACGTTGGACGAAATGTTGAACGCTTTGTTGGGCGTCTGCGCTTCCCGAAAGCGGTTGCATCTTACCATAAGTGGATTGGCAAAGATTGCTTGAGAGCAGTTGACTCTTAATCAGCGGGTCCAAGGTTCGAGTCCTTCTGCGCCCACCACATAACTGCTTAATATTGCAGCAGAATTTGCAGATCAGGCGAGGTGACCTTATTCCACAAGAGACGAGGATAAGGTAAAATAAGGGATGCCGTGCCGGATACATGGGGAGTGCGCTTGATCGCGGTGACCGGCCGGCCCCTTGTGTGGCTTAGCTGCCCGAGATTGCCCACGGTGTACGTTGCGCGCCTTTGGCACGCCTGCGCCTTGCGGGGGGCATGTGTAGTTACCTATTAATCTGGACCGCCTGCCATCAATCGCACAAGAGTCGGGATGTATGATCGCCAAGTTGCGGACCCTGTTATGGCAGGTGCACAATGCTGCGGGAGACGACTTCACGGGAGTGGGCATTCTTGTGTGCGACACGCCCGACATACTCCCAATCCTGCCGCTCCGACCCGTGAGCACGCTCTCGTGCGGGATGGACCTAGTCGGTTCACTCGCGGCGATTTCGGTTCGCGACAGCGAGTACCATGACGGCTTTCATATCGTATCATCCGACTGGAGACTTACTCGGGTTTCCCAATATTTCTCGCCCCCGATTCTAGCCGACGCGAGGATTGATCGGACGAAGGTTTTCGGTGGACGATACATCGCGGCACTATTCGGCTCAGCAATCCATGGGGTTCAACTGGCGGGAATCGCCAGCCGGGACTTCGGGATCGCAGTCTTCGAAAATGGTTCCGAACGGCTTTTTGAGCCTGCCCCATGATGAATCTACTGCCCTTTGTCCTAGTTATTCGATTTGTCGCGGTTATCTACGCGGCCCTCGTCGCTCTGCTCGTCGCTATTAGCTGGAAGTTCGGTTCGCAGACGATCTTAGGAAGTATTCCGTTCGCATTCTCTGGCGCGATTATACTTCAGCTCGCTCTTGTTGGATGGTTCTATTTCGGCTGGCGGCGCCTGTGGAGGTGGATTCCGGCGTTGAACCGCCTGCTATTTCCTGACCTCGCAGGCGAGTGGACCATGGAAATCCACTGGCAGGCTGAGGGCGAATGCGGAGTTGTCAACGCAGAAGCGACGATAAGGCAGGATTTTCTGCGGGTCAGTATGGAAGTAAGGTCTCCAAAGTCTGAGTCGCAAACCTTGATAGCGCAGCCCAAGAAGGAGCCAGAATCGGGAACGCCCGTCCTCTATTACGTGTACCTGGTGGTTCCGAGGGCGGTGGGACTCAATCCAAGCTCACCATATTATGGCGCCGCCATTCTCAAGTTCTCTGAGTCAGGTGGAGGACAGCTGACTGGCAACTATTGGACAAGCAAACGAACCAGCGGTCACTTTCGGCTCCTGCACCGAAGGTGTGTGTGACCAGATGCAATTCGAGCGCCTCGAAAAACCTTTCTTAGCCTCAACCGAATCAGCTGAGCCTGGGACTCCGAACTCGCTTCGAGTCAATATCATTTAGATAACTAGCGACCAAATGAATCGCAGTTAACTAATCTTGCAGCAAACCGATCTGGTGCCCACCTGTGTGGCAAGAGCGCCTCCCCGGGGGAGGACTGCGCAGACGGGGAGCTGTAAATGAACGTTGCCTACCAGGGGCCGTGGCCCCAACTGTCCGAAGCCGACGCGTCGCTCATGGACGTGGCTCGGCGGATTCAACTCAGCAAGACCAAGCATGAAGTCGCGGAACAGAATTTTCGCGCGCTGTGCCAGCACGTAGACCGCGAGGGAAGCCCGCTACACAAAAGAGTCATCGAATGCTACCCCAGCGGCAGCTTCGCGACTGGCACCGCCATCGCCTCGCGCGTTGCCAAGAACCAGCACGACGTCGGTGTCGTGATCGAGCTTGAGGTCGCTGCGAACACCAATCCGCAGATGATCCTTGAGTTGCTATTCGAAGCGATCAACGGTGAGCAAGGTAGCCGCTATCACGGCAAGGTGACCCAGAACAGCCGCTGCGTGACCGTCAAATATGACGATGGCACCACCGTGGACCTGATGCCGATCGCTCGGACCTCCGGACCCCAGCGGACCGGGCAGTTGTTCCACTTCAAGGCTGGCGAGAGCTACCACAAGCCTGTAAACCCTTGGGGGTTCGCGGACCATTTCAATCGCCACGTCGAATTCGATCCAGCTTTTCACCAAGTGTTCAAGGGTCGGCGGCTTCTCGTGGAGGGCGAGGCGCTGTTGAAGGCCGAGACCCAGCCGATGCCAGATCACTGCCCCATCGAAGAAAAGTCGTCGCGCGTCGTGGCGCTTCAACTCATCAAGCGCAACCGCGACATTGTTTGGCGGCAGGCCGCCCGCCGCAACATGCGCAAGCCTCCGTCGGTCGTGCTGGCCGCAATCGCGCTCGACGCCGGTCCGGTGGCGCCAAGCCTCGTGGACGAGACCATAGCCGTTGCCCGCGCCATCCGGACCAAGCTCCTGGACAAGAGCGGCCCGCGCGGCACGGTTCAGGTGCTTAATCCAGCGTACGCGCTCGACGTGTTTACGGATCGCTGGCCCGAAAACCTCCACGCGCAGAACTTGTTCGATTCCGATCTGCGCCGCCTCATTGTCGAGCTGTACCGGCTGAGAAATGACGATCTGAGCCTGCAAGATAGGAGTGAACTTCTAAGAGATTTGTTCGGCGAGTCGGCCGCGTCCTACGCGATCGAAAGCCACCTCGACGTCCGCCGGCACGAGATGGAGGCGAGCCGGATGCAGATAGGGCCTAAGGGCAAGGTCGTGACTGGGTTGGCAGCAACGACAGTTGCGACAGTGCCCCGGACGACTGCGGCGAGGCCCGCGACGCGCGAGGGCGGCGGGCATCTGCCCGAATGAAAACTATTGAAGAGCAAATCCGGGCCATGGAGGCGCAGTGGCCCGGGTTCAAACTCATCAGCCAGGCCGATGACCGCAGCGCTGAATGGCAGGGGGTGCTCGCGCCCGACAAGCGCGAGCACGTTGTTCGCATCCGCTATCGCGTGCCGATGGTGCTCGAGAACATCACTTTGAAGGACGTGCAACCGAGGGTCCAGGTGCTCAGACCGCTGCTCGAATGGCATGCGGACTATGAGCAAGGTCCGATCCCTCATGTGTATGCCAGCCACGCCGATCCGAAGTTGCCCTATCTGTGCCTATTTAGTCCTGCCGGACGCGAGTGGGGTACGGGGGACTTCATCTCGGACACGACGGTATTTTGGGCCGCCGAATGGCTATATTTCTACGAAGGGTGGCTCGTGACAAAGAAGTGGCGTGGCGGCGGGCAGCACGTCGGCCGGACTGCTGATGGAGTGAAGCAGCTTGAGACGGTCTAGCGGCGTCCTTCATGGCTTAAGGGAGCAGTTGCCGTGGCCCGAAGGCAGGCCATTCCGCATTCTCTCAATTGATGGCGGCGGCATTCGCGGTATCTTGCCTGCCGCGATACTGACGGAACTTGAGGTCAGATACGCGAACGGCCGGTCAGCAGGAGACTACTTCGACTTGATAGCCGGTACCTCAACGGGCGGGATTATCGCGTTGGCGTTGTCGCTGGGCATGCCCGCAAGAACGATCCTCGACATCTACACCGAACTTGGACCGCGCGTGTTCCCTCGCCCAAAGGGCCTCCGAAAGGTTTGGCACGGGCTTCGGAGCTATTGGTACTACGCATACGATCCGGCGCCGTTGAAGGAAGGACTAACTCGCGTTCTGGGACCTGCGACCGTCGGCGATGCGCAGCGCCGACTGTGCGTACCCTCGTTTGACGGCTTCACTGAGGTGTTCGTTTTCAAGACGCCCCATCACCCTGACTACAAGCTCGATTGGCGAGAATCGATGGTGACGGTAGCGATGGCGACAGCTGCGGCTCCCACGTATTTTCCGATTTATCGGGACCGCGCGCCAGTTGCTTCAAGTGCTAAAGTCAGTGCGCTTGGGCGCGCTCCTCGGCGCTTCGGCGACGGCGGCATTTGGGCAAACAATCCTGTGATGATCGCATTAGTTGACGCATTGGTCTGCCACAGGATGGACCGTCGCCAAGTGCACATCCTGTCGCTCGGTACCGGCGATACGGAGATGCACATCACCGAACAACAGGCAACGCTCGGAGGCCTATGGCATTGGCGTAAGATCATCGAGTCAGCAATGCATCTGCAAAGCCAGAATGCAATCGGCCAAGCCGGTTTACTCATCGGACGGGATCAACTCGTCAGGCTCAATGGGCCGCCGATGCCAGATGCCCCGATCATGCTCGATGATCGTGACCGGGCAAGTGCGGAACTTCCGCCGATTGCGGAGCGGCTGGTCGATGAATTTGGCACCACGATCCGCAATCGGTTCCTATTTGATAGCACTGACGCATACACCGCATTTTACGGGCCGCGAGCGCAGGCGTAGTAGATGTTCTAGCCAACTTTTTTTGTTTTTGGCCAACTTGAACGTGATGCTGTTGCGCAGGGTAGCGGCTGGTTGGCGCGCCCTCGCATTGGTCTAACTCGCGCGGCGTAGTGTGCACCTCGCCGCCGATCGCGGGCTTGGTCACGGTTAGAATGTCGCCGCAACTGACGAAGGGCCGCTTGGCGAGCATCAGAACGGCGCGGCGCGCCGCCTCGATGGGGGAGTCGGCGACGATCTGATCTAAGATCGCTCCCGACTCGTTCCGAAGTGTCAACAGCAGCGTCTCGTCTCGGTTGTTCCGTCGCCTCGCAGCGAGCGTATGATGGTCATCAGCCATCTACGTAGCTCCTTACGTTGGTGGTTAGATCGGCCGCGGTGTTTCCAGCGCCGCGGTCGGTCGCCTGCGGGTACCTGCAGGCCAGGATTATGGTCCTATTTCGGAATGCGGGCGCAAGGACCGATCGCGGAAATCTTCCGCGCACCGTGCGACGGAGCCTTTGATCAGAGGGCCGGGTTATTTGCCCGCGTACTGGTGGGAGGGGCCCCGGCGGACGTCGCCCGCGTTGGGGTGCTGCCGCCTTGTGCCGAACCTCGCTCCGGCCTATTGCTGGCGCCGTTGCGATGTAGAGCGCCAGAACGGGCGCGCGTCACTGGCTGCGGGAGAGACGCAAATGGAAGACAGGATTGCAGCGCTCGTTGATGGCGAACTCGATCGAGTGCCGTCGCAACTTAAACCCTTCATGGAGAAGGCTGGAAAAGATGACCTGGATCAACAGGTGATGATGACCCTGGGTTGCATGGCATATGCCTATGGTCGGGCGTTTGAGGAGTTTGCGATAGAGGCGGTCAAAGCGTGGCCGAAAAA